>OGZO01002636.1_pt1 | contig 12122 bp, 11 predicted proteins | sample 1576721 | NCBI WGS metagenome assembly OGZO01 (sample SAMEA3541516, study PRJEB24748) | human gut metagenome | biome: human gut; feature: human-associated habitat; material: faeces | place: China | collected 2012 | reverse complement strand
AATGGCTTAAAATACTGGCTGACCAGCCGGGAAGCAGTGTTTTAGTCTTGTACTATACAAACGTAGCAATGCTACTAACTGCGTGTGCAATCATGAATCAGCCCCATGATGGTTTTGACAGCATTGTTTAAGTGGCTTTCAGACATTTTATCAATGAACTGCTGGCGATTTTTATAGGTCTCTTCGATTGCCTGGCTGAGAGTATCTGCGGTTAAAACTTCTTCTTCCAGAACGGTGCTGAATCCCTGTTTTGCAAAGGAGTTGGCATTTAAGATCTGGTCGCCGCGGCTGGCAGCAGCCGACAGAGGGATCAAAATGTTCGGTTTGCGGAGTGCCAGAATTTCGCAGATGGAATTTGCGCCCGCGCGGGAGATGATCAGATCTGCCGCTGCAAAGAGATGGCGGAGTGGTTTATCCACATACTCATACTGAACATATCCTTCGGTGCCGATGAGAGACTCATCCAGATTGCCTTTTCCGCATGCCGTCTGATTGTCTGCAATCAGATCAAACTCCGCAAGTCCGATTGCGGAAAATGCCCAGCACGTATCATATTTTCCCTGATCACGCACGCCAGGATAGCGGATCGTAAGTTCCGACAACTTGTTCATATAGGCGGACGGCACTGCTTCTGCCTTTTTCAGCCTGGATTTTGTTTCTTTTACCACCGGAACATTTTCACTTTTGGGTGACTCTGTGTATCCGCCGGTTTTCTGGGCATAAACCCGTTCCTGCATTCCCGGAACAGCAGTTATGACAACTGCTGCAGAAAGCAAAAATGCTGCAAGCCTTCTGGTTTTATTTTTCATTTTCTACCTCTTTCTTATCGTCAGGTTTCTTCTTTCCATTATAAATATGAACCAGCTGCACTGTCAAACATTTTGCGCAAAAAAGGCACTGATTATCAGTGCCTCTCTTCCCGTTTATTTTGCCGCAATGACATCTGCCATATCATAATGTCCTGCAGGCTTTCCTTTTAAGAATTTTGCTGCTTCCACCGCACCCTTTGCAAATACCGCCTTGGAGTATGCCGTATGCTTAAATTCAATTACCTCATCCTGTCCGGCGAAAATCACTTCATGCTCTCCGACAATGTTGCCTCCACGAACCGCAGATATTCCAATTTCGTATTTATCCCTCTTCTGGCGCTTCTGGCTTCGGTCATAGGTATAGGTATATGCCTCATCCAGTGCCTCATTCATGGAATCCGCCAGTGCCAGTGCCGTGCCGCTCGGTGCATCCAGCTTCTGGTTATGATGTTTCTCTACGATCTCCATATCAAACCCTGCCGGTGCGAACACCTGTGCCGCTTTTTTGAGCAGTTCCATCAGAGTATTGATGCCGAGAGACATATTTGCGGATTTTAAAATTGCAACTTTTTCGTATGCTTTTTCTACATCGGAAAGCTGCTGTTCAGAAAGTCCTGTCGTACAAAGCACAATCGGAATCTGTTTTTCCACGCCATAAGCAAGCAGTGCATCCACCGCTTTTGCATTGGAAAAATCAATGATTACATCCGCATCCACCGTACACTCATTCAGACTGGAAAATACCGGATAATCATTTTTGATTCCATCATAAGTATCAATTCCTGCAACAATCTCGATATCCGGGTCCTGTGCACAGATTCCTGTGATACACTGCCCCATCTTTCCGTTGCAGCCATTCATGATCGCTCTTGTCATTTTCTTTTGTGCCTCCCTGATCTATGCTAAAATTCCATAATTTTTCATTACTTCTGCAAGTTTCTTTGCATTTGCCTCGCTCATCTCACAGAGTGGGGAACGAAGCGGTCCTACTTCCATACCCATCAGGTTTAATGCCTTCTTAACCGGAATTGGATTCACTTCGGAAAACAGTGCATCTACCAGAGGAAGTGCCTCAAGCTGCAGCTTTCTGGCAGTTTCGATATCTCCCTTGAAGAAGCTGTCGCACATTGCATGTACTTTGCCCGGTGCCACATTGCTCCATACCGAAATCACACCGACAGCTCCGATGGACATCAGTGGTACGACAAGTCCGTCTTCTCCGGAATACAGATCCAGTTTTCCGTCGGTAAGTGCCATCGTCTTGGAAGCCTGTGCCAGATTTCCGGTTGCCTCTTTTAATCCTACGAGATTACTCTTGGTGCGAACCAGTTCTGCCACGGTCTCCGGAAGAAGATTGCATCCGGTACGCCCCGGTACGTTGTACATGATGATCGGGCACTTGGTGTTGTCTGCAATCTGGGAATAGTGACTGATCAGTCCCGCCTGTGTTGCCTTATTGTAATATGGTGTCACAACAAGAAGTCCGTCTGCACCCGCTTCTTCTGCCTCCTGTGAAAGCTGAATGGCTGTACGTGTGCAGTTTGAACCGGTACCTGCCACAACCGGAACACGATGTTTTGTAAACTCGATGGCTGCCTTGATCACATCACGGTGTTCTTCCATCGTAAGTGTTGCGCTTTCTCCTGTCGTACCTGCAATTACGATGGCATCTGTACCACCGTCAATCTGCTGGTTAATCAGTTCCTCAAGTTTATCATAATTAACTTCCTCATTGTTCTTCATTGGTGTCACGATTGCGACTCCGGCTCCCTTAAAAATTGCCACTGTTTTATTCTCCTTTCTAAATAAAAAAACCAGCTCAAAACGAGCTGGTCAATCTAACCTTTTTTAGATCTGATAGCTCTCCATCCACGCTCATACGCTTCTGACAGTCATACGATTATTCACCGCATGCCCAAAAACCAGACTGCAGTCATCCGGTTCTTTCGGCGCTTTCCCCTTTTACCTGCATTCGACTGTGTCTGCCACATCCAACAGGCTACTCATGAATTACGCGACCTCTATCCCATGTATTTCTTTCATTCTACCACCACCGGCATAGTCTGTCAATCTATTTCTCCGGTGCGATATTATAAACCTCGTCTGCTGCCTCACGGATTTTTTCATCCAGAACGCGTCCTGTGCAGACCAGAGTCATTTCTTCCGGCTTTGCGGCAAACAGCTCACCGATTTCTTCAGGGCTTATCACCTTTTCGTCCACAATTCCAAGTACCTCGTCTAAGATTAGCATATCACAGGCACCTGTCGTAACGACTTTCTTTCCGTAATTGAATCCATTGCGCAGATTCATACTTTCTTCCTGTTTTGCCTCCTCGGAAAGTGCCTCAAAACACTCATCCGATTTTGCAAAACGGAATATTTTTATTTCCGGCTCCAGCCGGCTTAAAAATGTCAGTTCGTTTTCATTTTTTCCCTTTAAGAACTGAATGATAATGACGCTTTTTCCCTCGCTGGCAACCCTGATTGCATTTCCGATCGCCGCGGTCGATTTACCATGTCCCTCTCCATAATAAACCTGAATCACTCCTCTGTCCATTTCAGCCTCCATGATATCTCTTAACCAAATGAAATCCTATGTAAGATAACACAAAAGCGTCAAATAATCAAGTCTACTCCAGGAATTCAATCTTGCTGACGGATACCTCGTAAGCAACCCTCTGCTCCACCTGTGTCTCACTGACTTTCTTTACATACTCGCGGCTTTGGATTCTTCCCCAGATCTGCACATGTGATCCGACCTCGAATCCAGATGCAAATCTTGCATTTCTGCCCCAGCAGATGCAGGGAATATAGTCCGATTTGCCATATGACCGGTTGACTGCGACCAGAAGATCCGCGATCTCCCTTCCCAGAGGTGTTTTTCGGTATACCGATTCCTTACAGATAAATCCATCCAGAAAAATCTGGTTGGCTGCATTTTCTTCCTCAAACTGCTCAACCAGTTCAAACTCCCTCGCAAAAACCGATAACACCAGACGGTTTTTATGCTCCTCATGCCGGTTGAATGAACGGAACTGTCCTGTAATATAGACGCATTTTCCCTCCGCACTCTCCTGCACATTGACCAGACGCTCCGATACCATCACCGGAATATAATCGACGAAACTGGACAGGCGGTGGACAGATACTTCCACCATATAAAATCCTTCCCCATATACCTCGTGACTATACGAAAAGTCCGATACAATTTCTCCCATAATAGTGACCTGATTGTTTTCACACATTTTATCTGCCATGAATACTCCTTCCTTTTGTGGAAATTTTTGATAGGCTTCTGTTTTACCATTTAATGGTTGGTAGAAATCATCAAACCTTGTCGATAAGGCCGGCGAAAACTATCTAAAACGCTTAAATCGCCGGTGTACGTTGAAAAAAGCTTGCGAAATCAGCTTTTTATGATAAAATAGGATAGGTTATTTATGTAAAGTTAAACAATATTAAAAAGAAGGTTAAATTTATGGTAACAACAAGAGACGACATTCGTAATATCGCAATCATCGCCCATGTCGATCATGGTAAAACCACATTGGTCGATGAGCTGTTAAAACAAAGCGGTGTGTTCCGTGCCAATCAGGAAGTACAGGAACGTGTCATGGATTCAAACGATATCGAGCGTGAGCGTGGTATCACTATCCTGTCCAAAAATACCGCTGTATTTTATAAGGATACAAAAATCAACATTATCGATACGCCTGGCCATGCCGATTTCGGTGGTGAGGTAGAGCGTGTTCTTAAGATGGTAAATGGTGTAGTCCTCGTCGTAGACGCATTCGAGGGAACCATGCCGCAGACCAAATTCGTACTGATGAAAGCACTTGCTTTAAATCTCCCGGTTATTGTCTGCATCAACAAGATCGACCGTCCGGAAGCGCGCCCTGCAGAAGTGATTGATGAGGTGTTAGAGCTTTTCATGGATCTGGATGCTTCCGATGAGCAGCTTGACTGCCCGTTCATCTACGCTTCCGCAAGAGACGGATACGCTATGTACAATCTCGACGATGAAAAGAAGGACATGACTCCTCTTTTCGAGACGATCGTAAACTATATCCCGGCCCCGACCGGAGATCCGGATGCCAACACACAGGTTTTAATCAGTACCATCGATTACAACGAATACGTTGGCCGTATCGGTATCGGTAAAGTCGACAACGGTTCCCTGAAAGTCAACCAGGAAGCAGTCGTTGTCAACCATCACGATCCGGACAAACTTGAGAAAGTCCGCATCAGCAAACTGTATGAGTTCGATGGTTTAAATAAAGTAGATGTCAGTGAAGCAAAGATCGGTTCCATCGTAGCCATCTCCGGTATTGCGGACATTCACATTGGAGATACCATCTGTTCTCCGGAAAATCCGGTAGCTATTCCGTTCCAGAAGATTTCCGAGCCGACTATCTCCATGAATTTCATCGTAAACGACAGTCCTCTCGCCGGTCAGGAAGGAAAATATGTCACTTCCCGTCATATCCGCGACAGACTGTTCCGTGAATTAAATACCGATGTTTCTCTCCGTGTCGAAGAAACCGACAGCCCGGACAGCTTAAAAGTATCCGGCCGTGGTGAGCTGCATCTGTCCGTCCTGATCGAGAATATGCGCCGTGAAGGATATGAATTTGCAGTCAGCAAAGCCGAGGTTCTCTATCACTACGATGAGAATGGCAAAAAACTTGAGCCAATGGAACTTGCTTACGTGGATGTACCGGATGAATTTACCGGCGCCGTCATCTCCAAACTGCAGCAGCGGAAAGGTGAACTTTTAAATATGGGTTCCATTGCCGGCGGTTATACCCGCTTAGAGTTTAAGATTCCTTCCCGTGGTCTGATCGGATATCGTGGGGAGTTCATGACCGACACCAAAGGAAACGGTATCATCAATACCATGTTTGACGGATATGAGCCATTCCGCGGTGAGATCGCTTACCGTTCTACCGGTTCCCTGATTGCATTTGAGACCGGTGAATCCGTAACTTACGGTCTGTTCTCCGCACAGGAGCGTGGTACGCTCTTTATCGGACCTGGCGAAAAAGTATATTCCGGTATGATCATCGGACAGAGTTCCAAAGCCGAAGATATTGAGTTAAATGTCTGCAAGAAAAAGCATCTGACCAATACACGCTCCTCTTCTGCTGATGAGGCACTGACTCTGGTTCCACCTCGCAAATTAAGCTTAGAGCAGGCTCTTGACTTCATTGATACCGACGAGCTTCTTGAGGTAACTCCGGAAAGCCTGCGTATCCGCAAGAGAATTCTGGATCCTACGATGCGCAAGCGTGCTTCCATCGCCAAGAAAAATGCCATGAAATAAATAACAGGCAAAAACATACACTTACAATTACTCCACCTCCATGGTGGAGTAATTTTTTACAGGAGACGTTCCATGGATTTGAAGAATTTTACAAAACATTTGATTTATCAGAGTGCAAATACACAGATCCCGGATAACTTCAGCCGGTTTCAGATTCTGCATCCGGAATATTCGGCTCATGAAAGCGTTGTCAAAACCTATCCGCTTCCGGAAAATGAACATCTGTTTTCCCTGCTGTGGGATATTCATGACGGACATATGCTTTCTGCAACGATTCTGCCCTCCCAGCCCTCGTTCCTTTATGAAAAAGAGTTTACACCCGGCATGCGCACGCAGATGCACTCACACGAATATCTGGAATTGTTTTATATCATTGACGGAGAATACCGGCAGAAAATTCTGGGCAATGAATTTACTTTTCACCGGGGTGAAGTCTGCCTGATCGACAAAAACTGTCTGCATCAGGAAATCATGGAAGGAACTTCTGCCACACTTCTGTTTCTTGGCATTACCAATGTGATGTTTCAGGACATTATGAAACGGCAGATTACAACAGAGCGTATCAGCTCGTTCCTGAAGATGGCACTGATGGAACAGAAATCGCTCCAGCAATATCTGCATTTTCTCCCTCAGGCAGAGGAGGCAGTCTCACAGATGGATGAAACCATGACATCACTTCTTTTGGAATTACAGCGTCATGATGAGGCTTCTCCGATCATCTGTCGGGGACTTCTCCTGCGCATTTTTCGTATTTTAAATACACAATATGAATTTTCGCTGTCAAAAAAACTGCGACAGAAAATGAACTGGATTTTATATGAAGAAATTTCTGATTATATGAAGCAGCATATGAAAAACATTTCCATACGAATGCTCTGTGAAGAATTCCATTTTCAGGAAGATTATTTCAACCGGTTACTGAAAAACCGGACCGGAATGACTTATACGGAATATCTGCAGCATCTGCGTCTGCAGAAAGCCGAAGAACTGTTGCTGCACACCAGACTGACAATCGATGCGATTGCTGCCGAAGTCGGCTACAAAAACAAAGGATATTTAAACAAAATTTTATATCTAATTTTTGATTATCCGTATAAACACTATACTTTCAAATATTTTGAAGTATAGAAAAGCACTCATTTTACCACGAATTTACCATAATTAAACGAGCCTTGATATGACTATAAATAACACTAAAAAGACCTCACACCTAAACGGTGTCTTTTTTAAAAGCAGTCAATCATAAGACCAACTGCTTTGTAAATATAGATATTAAATTGTTAAGCTGAGATTTTACTTAGATTTATCTTTCACTGGTTTGCTATTTTCATCATTTTCTCCTTCAAGCCATGCCATTATGCCAAAGTTACAAAATGGATAAATTATTACTTCTTTATAAACTTCTTGCTCACAACGAGGGCAGATGACATATTCTTCACCTTTTACATTTTTTAATTACCGAAATTCCCTTTTTTATTTGCAAATTACATGTCTTATAGCTTACCATGTTTTTCGTATCTTGCGACTCTTGATATTTTGTTATCCTCATCTACAAATACTACTTTAGGTGGATTTTTCTTTACCTCTTCTGGAGTCATCTGTGCATAGCACATTATGATTATCTTATCACCTGTCTGAACACATCTTGCAGCAGCTCCATTGAGACATATCATTCCGCTGCCTCTTTCTCCTGCAATTGTGTATGTCTCAAATCTGTTCCCATTATTTATATCTACGATACTTACCTTTTCATACTCCAAAATTCCAGCACTGTCAAGTAAGTCTTCGTCTACAGTGATGCTTCCTACATAATCAAGTTCTGCTTGAACTACTGTAGCTCTGTGTATCTTCCCCTTTAACATTTCAAATGTCATATTTAACCCCCGTTTAACCTTCGTAAATAAAGTTGTCAATCAATCTGGTTTTGCCGATATAAACTGCCATGGCAACTAGTACTGGTGCTGTCATCTCCTTGACCGGTTTAACTGAAACAGCGTCTACAGCCTGAACATAATCTATTTTCGCCATAGGCTCAGTTTCAATAAGCTTAATCATTTCTGATACAATTTTATCTGTATCTTTTTCTCCTGCTTTTGCCATATCTTCTCCGAGCTTAACTGCTTTGCTTAAAATTAGTGCCGCCTTTCTCTCATCTTTGCTTAGATATGTATTTCTTGAACTCTTTGCAAGACCATCCTCTTCTCTAACTATAGGGCAGCCCACAATTTCGATATCAAAGTTCAAATCTCTAACCATTCTTTTTATAATCGCAAGCTGCTGTGCATCCTTTTGACCAAAGTAAGCTCTGTCGGGATTTACAATATTAAAAAGTTTAGATACTACTGTGCCTACACCCCTGAAATGTATTGGTCGTGATTTTCCACAAAGTTCCTCTGAAAGACTTTCTATGTTTACATATGTTGAAAAATCGTCAAAATACATATTTTCCGGCTCAGGATTAAATATTAAATTAGCACCTGCCTCCTCACATAGCATAGTATCCCTTTCCAAATCCCTCGGATAGCTTTCCAAATCTTCCCCTACTCCAAATTGAGTCGGATTTACAAAATCACTGACAACAACTCTATCGTTTTCTGAAACAGCCCTTGTAATTAAACTCTTATGTCCTTCGTGCAAAAATCCCATAGTAGGAACAAGACCTACTGTAAGACCTTCTTTCTTCCATTCTTTGACTATAACTCTCACTTCATCTACGGTTTTTACTATTTTCATCGTTCTATCTCCTAATATAACTTGTTAATTACATCTTCTGAAATTTTAAATGTGTGTTCAGGTGCTGGAAAGCTTCCCTGTTTAGTTTCTTCTATATATGCAGCAAAGGCTTCTTTCATTACATCTCCTACCTTTGCGAATTGTTTTACGAATTTAGGTGTAAAGTCAGAGACCATTCCAAGCATGTCCTGATAAACGAGAATCTGTCCATCGCAGCCAGATCCTGCACCTATTCCTATTGTAGGAATATTAATGCTTTCAGAAATAATTTCCGCTAATTTTGCAGGTACGCATTCCAAAACAATCGCAAATGCTCCTGCTTCTTCAACAGCTTTTGCCTCTTCAATGAGTTTCTTTGCTCCCTCTTCACTTTTTCCCTGAACTTTAAAGCCTCCAAAAACGTTCACTGACTGAGGTGTAAGTCCAATATGTGCCATAACAGGAATTGAAGCAGCTGTAATAGCTTTAATCTGTGGACAAACAGAGGCTCCACCTTCTAGCTTTACTGCTTGACATCTTCCTTCTTTCATAAGTCTTCCTGCGTTATACATGGCCTCTTCAACTGAAACTTGATATGACATAAACGGCATATCTCCAACTACTAAGGCATCTTTGGCACCTCTTGTAACTGCTCTTGTATGGTGAATCATATCTTCCATTGTTACCGGCAAAGTATTTTCGTATCCGAGCATAACCATGCCAAGAGAATCTCCAACGAGAATACCGTTAATACCTGACTGATCCATCAATTTAGCTGTCGAATAGTCATAGGCTGTCAGCATTGTAATCTTATCGCCCTTAACCTTCTGTTCTTTAAAAGTGGATACTGTGTTTTTCATTTTTAATTACCTCCGTCATCTTCAAATAGTCACTGTCTAAATGTTTTTCCTGTGCAATACTGAGAAGCTTTTCTGAAAGCAAAAGATATATCATCTCATATCCCACCTTTTCCTCAGACTCGTTTATCCATGCTGCCTTAATAGCTTCAATGTGTTTTGTGATAGTCGACAAATCATTTCGCTCAACAGGACCTGTGAGGGCAGCCGCAACTCCTTTTTCTGCCAATGTGTCGGCATTTCCAGTAAACAAAGGCACTAAGGCTTTCTTTGCATCTTTTTTATCAAAGCCGCATTTTACAAGCATTTCAGCCCCCACTTGAAAAAGTCCGTTTACGAGATTGCTTACAACTACTGCACCGCAGTGGTAAAGAGATTTATTTTCCGCTCCCATTGCGATTACCTTATTTCCTGCTCGCTCAAAGATACTCTTAATCTCATCTAGATTCTCTGCCGAACCCTCCACAGTAAAATAAGCCTTATTCAAGTGTTTCCATGATTCGCACTTATCACTTATTGCATATAGGGGATGTACCGAATAGATATTTGCACCGAGGTTTTCACCATCAAAAAAAACGGTTGATGAAATCGAACCGCTGCAATGACAAATATTTTTATTTTTAATATCCAGATTCTTCATATAATCCCATACTTTGCTTATCTGTCCATCAGGCACAGTAATAAACAGGGTATCACTGTCACTTAAGATATCCTCTATACTCTTATATAGTTTTGTGTTAGTAAAATCTGCTGCTGATTTAGCTGATTCCGGTGATTTGCTGAAGTAACCCGTAATCTCTACGCCGTTTTCCTTCAGGTATTTTCCAAGGGAAAATCCTACTTTCCCCGCTCCGATAAATCCTGCTCTCATATCGATCACTCCTTTCTGGGAAGTGACAATCATGAAAATCTGCATGGATGAGGTCTCGTTCAAACTGATATAATCCTCATGGTTTAAAAATAAAAAATATGTGGTATAGTTTCTGTTCGAATACTATCTACCCATTACTATAGCACCTATTTAAGTGATTGTACAGAGAAAAAAATAAGGCACCACTCTAACTAATTTATCATTAAAGTGATGCTAATATAAATCGTGTTATTTAGCTTTTCTGTATTTAATCATTTTCACAATCTGAATTATCAAAGTCGGGATAAAAATATAAAGCATGACAAAACACTTCTTCATTTTTCGCTTGATTACCCACCACAGAAAAGAAAGAACCCTGTAAAGAGCCTTACCACCATTGGTGGTGCTTTGCACTCTTGATTGGGCTTTTTGTTTGCTGTATCTTTCATGCAAGAGGAAAATTAAAGTCCTCTATTCCATTTCTCTTTTAGATAATCTTCATAGTCCGTTTCATTAAAATCTAATTGTGGCGAAGTGTTGGGAATGTTGTTTCTGTTGTCTATATCTGCAAGCTGACGGAATATCCAATCATCATAAGGGTCGTGATATTTATACTCTTTGGGCTGTTCTCTGTATCGGTCTAACCCTCGCATTTCCTTATGTACTTTCATCATGCGTTCTATTTTTTGACGTTGTATCAACTGCTTGATTTCCATAAGTTCTTCTAACTCCGTAACCTCATTGGTAATGTAGTTATGGATATACTGTATGAGTTTGGTTTCCATGTAAAATCTGCATTCTTTTTCATCATTGAAAAATTCATTTTCAGACAGACTACGTTAACGCGATCGCCTTCGTTCAGCCAGCGGTCCGGTGTCAGTGGCTGACAGTCATCCAGACCAAACATGCGGCTTTGGGCAGGTAGCCCCTGAAGCCAGAACTCATCTTCTTTTTCCGGGCCGATAATCGGCACACCGTAGTGTTCAGCCAGTTCTGCCGCTGCACCCACATGGTCGAGATGGCCATGGGTGAGTAAAATCTGCATCAGCGTTACACCGCTGGCAGCGACTTCCTGCTTGATTGTCCCTGCGTCTCCACCGGGATCGACAAGCGCGGCCAGTTTAGTTTGTTCACACCAGATCAATGAACAGTTCTGTGAGAACGCGGTAACCGGAATAATACGATAGTTCATACTGCTCCTGTGTTTCGTTATTACCAGTGCCGAACCGGACCGGTATCAATATGCACAAAGTTGCTGCTGGGGTAATATCCTACACCACCTGCGCGCATAGATAACGCGGCTTTGCGAATATTGGCTAACGAAACGCCTTCAATATGGAAATCCATTGCCTGTCCCTTCGTGTGATAGCTTTTTTTGGCTACCCCGCGGCTGTGGGCGCGCAGTTCATTATTGGTATCAATCGAACGATAGCCAGAAATGAGCTGCACCGGCCTGCTGGTGCCCAGCAGGCCCTGAAGGCGGAAAATCTGATCAAACAGTCCTGGATCGATGGCTTTTATTTTATTCGCGCGGAAATCACGGAAAAAATGGTTAAGTCTTGCTAATTCAT
>OGZO01002633.1_pt1 | contig 12128 bp, 12 predicted proteins | sample 1576721 | NCBI WGS metagenome assembly OGZO01 (sample SAMEA3541516, study PRJEB24748) | human gut metagenome | biome: human gut; feature: human-associated habitat; material: faeces | place: China | collected 2012 | reverse complement strand
TCCGTGGTCGATGGCCGGTATCCGAAGGGGGAAAGCTCATCGACAAGATCGTCCAGACCGCCGCGGGCAGCCGTTTGGAAAAATCTTTTGGTGTCCTTGTTTACGGTCGCCAGACAGCAGAGATATTCTTCGGCTTTTCCAGCCCGCGGCAAGCGATGGCCGCACCGACGGCGCAGACCGCCGCTGCGATCCATGCCGTTGCCGGAGCGGAAAGAACATCGAGCAGACGCCCGGAGATGAGACTTGCGAGCACGCCGCCTATGGTCGTCATGCTGAAGGCAAGGCTTTGCCCCTTGGCAGCGTCGTCGTAGGGGACGATGAGCGTGACATAGGCCACGATCGCGGGCGCGTACAGCGCATAGGACAGCACCTGAAGAGACTCCGCGGCAAAGAGCAGCGGGATGTTCGGCGCCGCGGCGATCGCGGCGGTCTTGAGCGCGAAGAAGATAAACGAAAACCGCAGCACGGCGGTGCAGCTCCTCCGGCGGAAAATGCGCGAGAAGAACAGCATCGTCGGCACCTCGAGCGCGGTGAGGAACGCGGTGAGATAGCCGAGCGTCTCGATACCGCCGCCGGCGTGCTCTACAAAGTTGATGAGAAACGTGGACGTGGTGTTGTGCGAGAAAAAGAGGAGCGCCATTCCGGCGAGCAGCAGACAGAAGCGGGGACTCTCCCGCAGAAATACGCCGAGCGAACGGCCCTGCGGCGCCGGTGCGGCATGGCCGGAGAGCAGCTTCCTGCGCAGCCGGAGGACGGAGCGCGAGAGCAGCGCGTTGGAAACGCCCTGCAGCGCGGTGACGGCAAGCCCGGCAATGGGGATGACGCGCACGCCAAAACGCGTGACCCAAACGCCGAGCAGCATGGAAAGCACCATATACGCCGCCGACCCCATGCTGCGGGCAATGCCGTAGTTGACGGGGGATTCGTAATGCTCAAAATCGGCGCAGAGCTTCAGATTGAGCGTGTTCACCGCGAGAGTGAACGCCAGCAGCAGCGGATAGCAAAGCGTCGTAACGACGCCGCGCGCCGGGAAAAACAGCAGAAGGAGGAAGAAAGCCGCCTGAAGCATCAGCACCGGCCAGAGCACATCCGCCGCGTTGAAGCGCGGGGAGGTGTCCACAAAGGAGGAAAGCCCTGTGCCGAGCAGAAAGCCGAGGACGCTGCCCAGCGCGAGCATGCTGCCGAGCTTTGTGTTGCTGTAGCCGAGAGCGCCGAGATAAACGGCGGCAAAGCTGCTGGAAAGGCAGAAGACCATCCAGAATCCCACTTGATTGAGCGAGTAATACACCGTGATCCGCTTTGTGCTCACGCCGCGCCTCCTTTCGCCGTTGACGGTGATTCTATTATTCACAAAGGACACGCCGGTGTCAAGTATGCGTACCTGCACCGGCGTGTCTTAATGATTCGGATTTTATTTCGCGGCGGCGTAGATCTTTTCGATATCCGCGGCGTACAGCCGGACAAGACCGCCGATCTTGAGCGTGTCGTTCTGCGTGCATTTCACGGCCATTTCGTGCATCTGTGCCTCAGTAATATCGCCAAGGCCGAGCTCGCGCAGATTCGACGGCATGCCGACCGAGCGGCAGAAGCTCTCGAACGCGGCGACGCCCGCGAGAGCGGTCTCCTCGGGGTTCGCGTAATTCATCTCGCAGCCCATGACCTCCACGGCAAAGCGCGTGAAGCGGGGGAGATTGGCGTGCATCACATACCGCGCCCAGCTGCCCCATACGGCGGCGAGACCGGCGCCGTGCGCCACATCGAACATACCGCCGAGCTCGTGCTCGATCTTGTGCGTCGCCCAGTCCTGCACCTTGCCGACGCCCATAAGATTGTTGTGGGAAAGGCTGCCCGCCCACATGAGCTCGGCGCGCGCGTCGTAGTCGTTCGGATCGGCGAGCGCCTTTTTGGTGTTCGCCATTACGGTTTTGAGCAGTCCCTCGCTCATGCGGTCGAGAAGCTCGGTGTGCTCGGTGTTGGAGAAATAGCGCTCCATTGTGTGCATCATAATGTCCACACCGCCGCTGGCGGTCTGATACGGGGGCAGCGTGCAGGTGAGCGCGGGGTTCATAATGGCAAAGCGCGGGCGGGAGCATTCGTAGTTGACACCCTTTTTGAGCCAGCCGTCCTCGTTGGTGATGACGCAGGAGTTGCTCGTCTCGCTGCCCGCGGCGGAGATCGTCAGCACCGCGCCGACGGGGGCGCACGCCTTCGCCGTAGCCTTGCCCATGAAGAGATCCCAGATATCAAATTCGGGATTGGCGAGCGCGTAGCCGATGGCCTTCGCCGTGTCGATCACGCTGCCGCCGCCGACGGCGAGCAGAAAGTCCGCGCCGGTCTCCTTTGCAAGAGCGATGCCCTCGCGCACGCGGCTGAGCCGGGGATTCGGCTGCACGCCGCCGAGCAGCTCGTAAGGGATACCCGCGGCCTTGAGCGAATCGGTGCAGCGGCCGAGCAGCCCCGAGCGCACGGCGCTGCCGCCGCCGTAAACGACGAGCGCGTGCGTGCCGCCGCATTCGCGGACAAGCTCACCGCAGCGGCTTTCGGTGTCGCGCCCGAAAACGACCTTCGTGGGAACGCAGTATTCAAAGTTCTGCATGATGAGTCCTTCCTTCCAGTGTATCTATGTAGGATTTTACGTCAAATGGGTCGAGCGGCGTATCGCGCCGCAGATAGAGCGGATGATGGGGATGGCCCTTTACGGAGCGCTTGCCCGCCGTGAACCACTCCGCGCCAAGCTCCTCGCCGACGGCGATCATGTCCGAAACGCAGCGCGGGAGATACGGGCGCATTTCAATGATGTTGCCCCAGGCTGCCCATACCGCCGGGCGGCGGGGGAGAGAGGCTTCGAGAACGTACCGGAACGCCGCCATATTCTCCGCGTGCAGATGCTCATTGAGCGCGGCGTCCATGTCGTTCGGGCGCGTGGCGCGCTGGGCGTAGACATTGAACATGATAAAGCTGTCATACCCGTTTGAGAGCGCGATGCGCTGCACGCTCTGGAGCGTCGGGTCGAGGGCGTCCGGCGCGGCGGTCGAGGGATTCACGCCGATGCAGATGAGCGGCTTTTCTCCGCGCGTGCCGAGAATGTATCGGTACTCGGTATAAAAATCCGGAACGTACAGCCAGCGCGCGGCGTCATAATCGCCGCGCTGTCCGCTCTTTTCCAGCGCCTCGCGGAACGGCAGCAGCTCGAGCGTATCGGTGTCGGCGGTTGGGATGTGCATGGAGAGGTCTCCTTATCTTTTGTTACTGCCGCAGCAGCGCGCGGCGCGCCTCGTGGTCAGGCATGACGTAGGCGATGAAGCGGTAAAAGGCCGCCGAGTGGTCGTGGTGACGGATGTGCGCGAGCTCGTGCACGACGACATAGTCGATCGCCTCCTCGGGGTACTGCATCAGCCGCCACGAAAAGCTGATCGCGTTCCTGCCGCTGCAGCTGCCGAAGCGGGTGCGCGCGCCGGTGATCGTCACGCGCGTCGGGTGCACGCCCATGAGCGCGGCATAGTGCTCGATCTTGGGCGGAAGAGTCATTTTGGCTTTTTCGATGAGCGCGCGGCGCTGCGCTTCGTCCGGTTCGGGGTGCGCGGCCTGCCGCGCCGCGAACCGCTCATGCTCGCGCGCGAGCCACGCGCTCTCCTTTTCCACGATCCGGCGGATCTCTTCCTCCGACGTGCAATACGGCGCGCGAACGACGAGCTGCCCGTCTTTATCGAGCCGCAGCCCGACGGTCCTCCGGTTTGCGCGGATGACGGTGTAGCTTTCCATCAGTACCACGCCCACCCGAAGAGGAGAATTTTGATGAGCCATTGCCCGACGGTATAGTCGACCGTTACGGGGATCTCCTTCGTGACGAACCCGTCGCCGGAAACGCAGGTGAGAACGGTCTCGCCGCGCGCGCAGGCGCGCACCTCGCCGGTCGAGAGATCGACCGAGACAATGTTGATGTTCGTGTACCAGCGGACGGTTTTGTCGGAAGCGTCCTCCGGCGTGATCACGGCTTCGAGCGTCACGGTGTCCTTATAGTGCAGCGTGAGCGCGTCCGGCAGTCCCTCTATGCCGCTCGCGGCGATGAGCATGGGGATGCTCTCCTCGCCGAGCAGCACACCGCAGTCGGCACAGAAGCGCTGGCGCAGCCCCTCGCGGTCATACGTCGGCGCGGTGACGGTCATCCAGTCGCCGGAAACGTGCTTCGGCACGACGCGTTTTTCCATTTCCGCGCCGCAGAGCGCGCAGCGGAGCGTTTCCTCGCCGTCTTCGGTCTCGGTAGGCGCTTTCGTTTCCGTCCACTCGCCGGGGGTGTGCTGCGGCGGCGTGAACGTGTCGCGGTAGGAATAGCCGCACACGGCGCAGGTGTGCTCGGTATAGCCGAAGGTATCGCAGTTCCCGGTGACCACCGTGTCGGTATAGGACGGTTCAGCACATTTTTCCGGCTTTACGGCGGCGGAGTAATCGAAGATCTCATTCCGCTGAAAATCGGCGGTGCATTCGGTGATGTTCGTCCAGGTGAGAAACTCTCCGGCAAACGCTTCGCAGTAGGCGCGCCGGTCGGCGTTGTCCTCGAAAAACGTGATCCTGCCGGTCACGGCGCAGCCGGAGATCGTGCCGATGTCCACGGTCTTGTCGTACTGATAGAACATACCGACAAGTCCGCCGTTGTGCGCATAGCCGCGGCAGGCGGCGTAGCCGTCGATCGCGGCGGTGCAGCCGGTGAGCGCCGCATTGCCGCAGGAGAGAATGCCGCCGAGAAACTCCTCGCAGCGGAGCGACGCGATGCTCTTATCGGAGAAAACGAGTGTGGAATCCGCGGAGCAGTTCGTATACGTTCCGCCGCCGAAGCCGACGAGCCCACCGATACCGGCGATGCAGCGGTCGTGCTCATCGGCGGGTTCGCGCTGGCATGTCTCCGTGAGATCGATGCGGGCATCAAAAACGGAGACGTTTTCGAGCACCGTTTCAGGCGAAGCAAAGCCCGCGAGCGTTCCGGCGAACACATTCTCCGGCGTCTCCACGGCGATGTTCACGCCGCGCAGCGAAAGATCGCGGACCAAAGCGCCGCTGAGCACGGAGAAAAAGCCCGTGAGCGCGGTGTCGTAGGTCTTGCCGTTCCCGTCCACCGTCTCGGCGCGGTCTGCGCCGAGCGAGGTGACCGTGAGATTGTAAATGGTATGTCCACCGCCGTCGAGCGTGCCGGAAAAGGCGATCGGCTGCCAGTCCACGCCGGTCATGTCGATGTCGGCGGTGAGAACAAAGTCGCCGTCCGGCGTCTCGCGCAGGAGCGAAAGCTCCTCCGCGGAGGATATCTCCACCGGCGCGTCCGCCGCTGCGGCGGGGCAGAGCGCGAGCAGAAGCACGGCGCAAAGCGCGCCGGAAAGAAAGCGTTTAATGTTCATACGATGCCTCCTGTAATGCTGTCTAAGTATAGCACGCGCGTCAAATGTTTTGCAACTGCCGCCGCTATGCGATATAATGAAAACCCGGTAGGGACGGGGCTTCGCTCCGCCCGCGGACGATCGCATCTTTCTTATGGAGTTATGCAGACATGAAATACTATTTCGCCCCCATGGAGGGGATCACGACGCACGTTTTCCGCGCGGTCCATTCGCGCCGTTTTCCCGGCGCGGACCGGTACTATACGCCGTTTTTCTCCCCGACGTCCGACCATCTCTTTACGCCGCGGGAGCTGCGCGAGCTGACGCCGGAGACGCCCTGTGCCGCGCCGGTCGTGCCGCAGATTCTCTCCAAGTGCGCCGCGGACATCGTCTGGGCCGCCGAGGGGCTGCAAGACATGGGATATACGGTCTTTAACCTTAATCTCGGCTGCCCGTCGGCGACCGTGACGGCAAAGGGCAAGGGCGCGGGGCTTCTGCAAAAGCCGGACGTGCTCGACACGCTGCTCGCGGACGTGTTTGCCGCTTCGCCCATTGCCGTGTCGCTCAAAAGCCGCATCGGGTATCTTGCGCCGGAGGAATTTCCGCGCCTTCTGTCGATTTACCGGCAATATGACGCGCAGGAGCTCATCCTCCATCCGCGCACGCGAAAGGAAATGTATTCCGGCACGGTGCACATGGACACCTTCGCGCTCGCCGCGGCGGGAAGCCCGTTTCCGGTCGTATACAACGGCGATCTCTTCACCGCGGAGGACATCCGCGCGTTTGAAGCCGCCCACCCGGAAACGGAGGCGGTCATGCTCGGCCGCGGCGCGGCGGCTGACCCCGCGCTGTTCCGCCGTCTGTGCGGCGGGGCGGCGGCCTCCCGCGAGGAGCTGCGGCAGTTCCACGAGGAGCTGTACGAGGCGTACCGCGCCGAGCTCGGCGGCGTGAACGCCATGCGGAAAATGAAGGAGCTCTGGCACTATCTCTCTTCGCTCTTCATCGGCGGCGACGAGCTCGCCAAAAAGATCGCCCGCACGAAGGACGTCTATAAATTCAATGACTATGTATCCGAAGCGCTCTCCAACCTGCCGCTCCGGAGCGGGGAATAGGAATCCAAAAGCTGCCGCGAACGAAAGCCACGGCAGCTTTTTTCAGAGAATATGAAACCTTTTGCTCCGCTTTTGCGACTTTAGGAGTGTAAGGAGGTGGGAAGCATGAACGACGCGGGCATCATCGATCTCTATTGGCAGCGCTCCGAGCGTGCCATCCCGGAAACGGAGAATGCCTACGGGCCGTACTGCCACACGGTGGCGTATAATCTCCTGCGGAATGCCGAGGACGCGGAGGAGAGCGTGAACGATACGTGGCTCGCGGCCTGGAACGCCATGCCGCCGGAGCGCCCGAACAGCCTGAAGGCGTTTCTCGGCCGGATCACGCGCAATATTTCCGTAACGCGCCTGCGCCGCAGCGGAAGCCAAAAGCGCGGCGGCGGGGAAGCGAGCCTTGCGATCGACGAGCTCTCCGAGTGCCTGCCGGGAGGGAGCGACCCGGCGCGGACGGCGGAAAACCGCGAGCTTCTCCGGAGCATCGATGCGTTCCTCTCATTGCTTCCCAAACGTGAGCGGGTCATTTTCCTCGGACGGTACTTCTACGCGCTGACCGCGGAGGAGATCGCCGCGCGGCTCGGCATGAAGACCGCCGCGGTGAAAACCTCGCTGTACCGGACGCGGAAACGCCTGGCGCAAAAGCTGGAAGAGGAGGGATATTGAATGAACGGCGGAGATATTCTGTTTGACGCGCTGAACGGCGTATCCGACCGCTATGTTCTGGAAGCGGGGGATTTGCTCCGGATCGGCGAGGAAAAGCCGCACGGACGCGGAAAGGCAAAGCTCTGGAAAACGGCGCTGCTTGCCGCGGCGCTCGCGCTGCTGCTCGCTGCCGCGGCCTATGCTGCCGGGCTGCTGCACTGGAAGGATCAGACATATTCCATTGAGGGAACGAACCGCGTTATCGTTGTGCCGAACGGACTGCGCGGCACAAAAACGTACGAAGGCACCGCCGCATGGTGGACGTGGGCCGCGGCGCAGCGGAAGATCTGGACGGAACCCGACTGGAGCTTCACGCAAGGGGACGACGCTCTGCGCAAAACCTGCGAGACATACCGGGCGACGACGCCGGAGGCCGCGGCAAAGCTGCGGGAGATTGCGGAGACCTACGGTCTTGAGCTTTATTCCGAGAGCTTCCCTCTGACCGGACGAGACGAGCTGTATGACCGCAGCGGCATGCAGCCGTATGTAAAAGACGGTACCGACGAGCTGCAAAGCGGGTATATTTTTCCGGACGGCTCCTTTTATACGGAGGGCCATCTGGTATTCGGAGAGACGCGGCTTCCTGTGACACTTCAGCGCGTTTCGACCGGCGCGCTCTACCCCTTCGGCTTCCCGGTACCCGCGGCAGAATATACCGAGCGGGAATACCGAAGCGCTCTCGGGCAGAGCGTGAATCTCGTCCTCTGGGAGAACGGGCGGCTCGAGATATGGTATCTTTCCGAGGACGGCGGAACGTTCGCGGCGCTTCGCATGTACGAGTTTGACCGGCCGGCGGCGAGAAAAATGCGCGCGCTCGGCGCGGAGAATGCCGGGGAGCTTGCAGAATTTCTTGCCGATCACATCGATTTTTCTGCGGTCTGCGAAAATAACGGCGCGGCAAGCGCCCTTGCGGAAGAAGCGCGTGTATCGTATGCTCCGGACGCGGCGGCGCGGCTGGAGGCGTTTTATAAGAGCTGCGCTTTCCGCGCGGCACGGGAGTTTCAGCGCTTCTTTACGGAGAATTTTTACGGCGCGTGCTTCACCGGCGTGTACGGGCAGAGCGGCTACGAAGACATCAGCGCAAAGCTCTCGGAGCTTGCGGAGCGGTACGGCCTTCAGTATGCCAGCGACAAAACGAAGGAAGAAAACAAGGTCATCTACGATAACGGCGCGTTCTACGAGGAACGACCCCAGCCGGAGGCAGTGGGCAGCGGAAAATGGCTCGTACATTACATCCCAAAGACCGCCCTGTACACCCGCATGACGCACTACACGGATTTTGCCGAGTATCGGAGAGTGTGGAGCTGCGAAACGGCATCGGGGCAGAGCATTGTGTGCGCGACGGACGGGCCGGAGAAGGTCAGCGGAAGCTACCTCTTTTATGAAACGGACAGCGCCTATGTTCTTGTCAACGTCGGCGTGAGCGACGCCTCGCTTATGGAGAAAGCTGCCGAGACGATCGACTGGACGGCGTTTGATAAGGAAGGAGACGGGAAATGAAACGGATCATCGTTTTTCTGCTGCTGGCGGCGCTGCTGCTCGGCGGCTGCGGCACGCGGACGCCGGAGACAGAAGCGCGCGAAGCGCAGAGCACAAGTACCGCCGCGCCGAACACAGAAATTCGCGACTGGTCGGAGCCGAACGCGGTGGATGACGGCTACTCTTTTCGGCACGATCCGGCGGCATACTATGAGGAGACCGGCGACGATTCCGGCCTCTCCGGTCTGATAGAGAAGACCCTTCTCCCGGAATACGTAGACCGCTGGGTAGACGGTGGGGAGATTTTGCGGACGGAGTTTCATGGTCTGAGCAGCGGCGGAAACCAGAGCGGCGCTTATTACGGCTGGATCGCCTTTACCGGTATGCCGAAAACCGAGCTCGGCTGGCGCACGGCGGACTTCAACGGGACTAAATGCTACTGCCGCAGTATCTTTATCCGTGAACTGCCCAACGGGGACAATACATACACCATTGTTGCGGCCAAAAGCTGGCCCATGGACGTTGTCCTTGTCAACGATACCGTCGCCGCCATTGGGATCAAAGACCTGTTTTCCGGCCGCGCCCTTCCGACGCTCGCGAGCGCGGAGCTGTACGTTCCGCAGCTCGGAAAAAGCTTTGTTATGACGGAGGAGACGGCGCTCCGCTCGCTCGAAAAGGCGCTCTCCAAAGAGCCGGACACCGTGCGCATCACCGCCACGGGGGCGGACTTCGCCGGGCAGGAAACCCTCTGCCCGCTCTACCTGCGCTTTGCCGACGGGAGACGCGCGCTTCTCTTCACCGCCGGGGACGGCGCGGACGGCTGCACTGACGGATTCAATTTTGGCGCGGTGTTTGGGGCGGAAAGCGTATTTGAGCGCTTCGGCGTGCCGCTGGACGCCGCGGGCTACACGCACAACGCCGACGGCAGCACCACCGTGACCAATTCGTTCGGCGCGGACAACTCCGAGCGCATGATGAGCACGGCGCGCTATGACGCGCAGGGACGGCTGGTGTATCGGGAGCAAGTGTGGACATGGGCTGACCGGGACGATACAGACGTCCACACCGATACAGTTTCGTACCGCGAGGATGGGAAGGTCACCTCCACGCTGGGACGCTCAAACCTTGGCCAGAGCGACGAGTACACAACGCTCACGACGTACATTTATAATGAGCGCGGCGATCTGACGCGCATCAACGTGGAATACGATCCGACGGATATTTTCGGCCCCGGATACTACCGGGAGCTGCGCTACGATGAGCAGAACCGCCTCGTTGCCTATGTGTTCCACTATGCCGACGGCAGGGAAGGCTTCCCGAGCGGCAACACCTATTTCTGGTATACCGACGAAGGGCAGCGCTGCCTCTATATTGTAGACGCAGATGGAAACCTCATCGGCGGGCCGGACGGTGCCTCGGGCGACAATCCTCTCCGCAAGTAAAGCGGACAGCTCTAAAACTAAAAGACAGAGCCTGCGGCTCCCCATGGGCCGCAGGCTCTGTTTCTGTCATTTATTCTTCTTTCAGTGCTTCGCGCACGGGCTGCCACGCATCGATAAGCGCGTCAAGCGAGCGCGCGGCGTTCGCGGGGCTCGTGGAGGGAAGGACGGCGTCCTCCCGCCCAGTGAGCGGGTAGATATACTTCCGGTACAGCCGGTGGGCCGTTCCGCCGTTCGTGAAGATCTGCCGGATGCACGCCGTTTCCAGAATGGGCGTAAGGTCGTTCGGCACGGCATTCCGGATGGAGGCGTCGGACGAACCCGCAATATCGCACGAGGCAATCACATCCCAGAGCGCAATGTGATTCGCCAGAAGAAACGCGCGCTTTTCCTCCACCGTCTGCGGCACGTCCGCGCCGAGCAGCGCCGCCATTACCCGCCAGAAGCGGTTTTGCGGATGCCCGTAAAAGAACCTCTGCTCGCGGGACTTTACCGAGGGAAACGAGCCGAGGATCAGAATGCGCGAATCCGGCGCATAGATCGCCGGGAAGGGATGGCGCAGCGATTCCATTTCCATTTTAATCACCTCCGGCGCGGCAATTATCCATAAGAGTATATAACCGCACCGGCGCCTTTGCAAGAGAAATGCTTTAGCCGTGCCCCTCGGCGGCGATCATGCGCATGGCACTGCTCGGCGCTTCCGTCTGCGGCAAGAGCGTAACGCTCAAATGCATTGCCGGGATCATGACGCCGGACAGGGGACACATCATTCTCAACGGCGAAACGCTCTTCGACAGCGAAAAACACATCAATCTCCCGCCGCAGAAACGGCGGGTAGGGTATCTCTTCCAGCAGCACGCTCTCTTTCCGAACATGACGGTGCTGCAGAACATCCGGTGCGGCATCCGCTCCGGCAGCCGCGCCGTTCCTGCGCGTAAGAGTGCCGGAAAACGCGGCACCCGGCGAGAGAACGACCGCAGCGTTCAACATCCTCGCGGACAAATGCCTGTGCTACAAGTGAAAGTGAAATAGCAAGAGGGACGGTTTTCGCTGATATATTCGCGAATCAAGCGTTTACACCTTCAGTATAAAATGGCTTTTATGAAAGTCCAGAAGTCCTTCGCTGCGCATTTTGCCAAGTTCCAGCGAGAGACCGCTGCGCTCCACCGCAAGGTAATCCGCGAGCTGCTGGCGGGAAAAGGGAATGTCAAATTCATACGTCCCGAGCCGCTGCGCCTCGGCGGAGAAGTAGGACATCAGCTTGGCGCGCGTCGTGCGCTGCCCCATATGCGTGAGCTTTTCGCCGAAGCGCAGGTTTTTCTCGGCAAGTTCGCCGAGAAGGTTCCGGATGATGCGGCTGTGGTGCTCACAGGCGGACGGACACACGTTCAAAACGCGCTTTACGTTCAGGAACATTGCCGTGACGGGCGTTTCGGCGAGCACGCTTACATTCAGCAGCGAGCCGGGCGCACAGGCATACGCGGCGGCAAACGTCTGTCCCGGCCCCGCTTTGGAGAGAATGTTGCGGTTGCCCCAAATATCCTCCTGCACGACAAGAACACTGCCCGAGAGCACAAGACCGATCGACTCGGCCGTATCACCGGTGCGGAGCAGAAAGGTGTCCTTCGGAAAGCGTTCTTCTCTCGTCTCCAGACAGGAGAGCATGGCCGCAAGCTCCGTCTCGGAAATGCCCGAAAAAAGTGAAGACGACCGGATAACTGGCAAAAATTCTTTCATAAAAACTTCTTTCGTTGAAAATTCAACCGACTTGTTGAAAGTATTATACTACAATCCAGACGTAAAACACAAGGAGGGCACAAAAATGAAAAGAAGGATCATTGAGATCGACCGGGATAAATGCAACGGCTGCGGCGCGTGTGCCGCAGCGTGCCACGAGGGGGCTATCGCTATGGTAAACGGCAAGGCGCAGCTCATGCGCGACGATTACTGCGACGGTCTGGGCGACTGCCTGCCCGCCTGTCCCACCGGCGCGATCTCTTTCGTAGAGCGTGAAGCCGCCGCTTACGATGAGC
>OGZO01002613.1_pt1 | contig 12193 bp, 7 predicted proteins | sample 1576721 | NCBI WGS metagenome assembly OGZO01 (sample SAMEA3541516, study PRJEB24748) | human gut metagenome | biome: human gut; feature: human-associated habitat; material: faeces | place: China | collected 2012 | reverse complement strand
CAAAATGAAAAACAAGAAACACACAAAATGTGCATCCTGAATACAAGAATGAGCGAGCCGCCCATATAATAAGCAATTTTGTTATATGAATCGCTCTTTGTAATGCCGATTCTACTTTATCGGTTTCTTTTGCATTCTTTTCCTCTACTTCCGTCACGATATCCTCCTGTTACTTCCCATATTGGCTTAGTAAAACTCTTTTCTATATTTCCAACAATACCATCCGCGGCTTGCCATAAGGACAAACTCCGTTACACAGCGGAATATCGCGATCCACATCACGGTAAAATGCCCCGTTGCAATCAGCAATAGCAGGCTTGCCACCTGAACAACGGCAGACAGAATTGTTGTCTTTGTCACCTGTGCGGCCTTGTCCAGTGCGCCCAATGTCGGCCAGCCCAGCACGATTCCCGGGAAACTGAAAATCAGTACTGGCACCAATGCACGGAACAGGGAAGTCGCTGCAACATACTGCTCACCGCCAACAATCTGAAGTGCATACGGAGCTACCGCAATTGAAAACGCACTGCCCGCGAATACAATGGGCATAAAAATCATCAGAAGCCGCTTGATAAACTTCCAGCTTTTTGTCTTGATCATCTCTGGGTAAATGCCATCCGTAATAGGGGTATACATCGTCTGCACCGCGCCAATTAGCTGCATACAGACACTCCAATATGCAACTTCCGTTGCTGGAAGGAATGCGCCAATCAGCAGCGTATTCAATGCACCAAATGCAGTTGTTGCCATGTTGGATGCAAAATAGACAAACGAATTTTTTAGCTTTTTCCACGCTGTACTTACACCGGAAAAGTGAATCTTAATGTTTTCTTTCTTCAGTTCAACAAACACAAGGATAACAGCCACCAGCGAACCAACTGCATCCAGTAAGGGGACAAACAAAATGTCCTTATCAGAGTGGACAAAAACAAAAGTCAATGCTGTTGCGATGCCGCGCATAGTGACAAAGCGCAGCGTGATGACCTGCATTTTTTCGATACCTCGGAAGAAATAATCAAACAAAAACACCGACAAAAACACTGTCACAAATGCCAACAGCGTATATCCGATGTTGGCGCGCAGCAGGGGAATCACCGCAATCATTCCCAGCAGGGCAACAAAAGCCGCAGCAGCCAACAAAACGCGGGCAAGGAGAATGTTACCAACTTCTTTTTCCAATTTTTCGTGGTCGTTCTTCGCGTTTACAATATCCTTTGTGCCGGACAGCATAAAGCCAAAATCTACAACCAACTGCATATACTGCATTACAGCTTTTACATACGAAACCACGCCGTAGCTTTCTACAGAAAGCACACGGGTCAGATACGGCAATGTCAAAAGGGGAAATACGATTTTGGCGATTGACATACCATAGAGCATCATAGTATTTTTTATTACATTGCTTTTCACGTTTCAACTACCTCTACATTATAATTTTCTTGTGCGGAGGATATGCAACCACCAATCATAAATAATGGTATCCAAGAACAGTTTGTATATAGAATGGTAGGAACTGAAAAACCGACTATCAAAAATACCATTAAAACAGATAATGTATAGCAGCTAAGTTTTCTATCAGGTGTATCATTTATTTCTTTAATTGCGATAAAAAAAAGCAATGCAAACAATACCAATCCGCAATATCCCGTATTTATAAGAACTTTTACATATGTGTTATGCTCATTCAATCCTGAATATCCAAATATTTGATTGAAGTTCATTGCTGCTCCAAATATTTTCGTAAAAATATTTTGTCTGTTAAATGCTGTTAGTAACAATGTCCAGATTTCATTTCTGCCCTGAGTATTGCTTGCATTCATCAAATCTGATAATTTATCGAAATGCAAGCTGAGTAGTCCTCTATCCTGAAAAAATTTGGTGTTTGAAACAAAGCGAAGAGCATATATGCAAACTAAAAACGCACACCCAAGCATCAAAACATTTTTGAATGAAATGATTTTTTTATTTTTTCTATACTGAAAGAAAATAAATAAGGCGACGATAGTGCATAGATAAATAATTCGTGCGTTACAAAGTACAATTAGTACCACTGCGATAGCAAGAGGAATAAAATCTGATTTTTCCATCTTTTTGTTATAAATCCATGTGATTAGAAAGTAGCAGAGCATGACAGCAAAATCCGTTTTGAAAAAATACATTCCTCTATATGTGACAGCTGACCCCCATACTATTGTTCCTTTTCCGGCGAGGCAAACAATAAGATTTATAACTAGAGCAAAAAGAAGCGATGATGTTAAGCTCTCCCAAACCGTATCAATATCTTTTACATAGAATCTGCCTAAAAAGTATAAAAGCAGCGAAGAAATTATTTTCAAATAATCAAGATATAGTTCTGGTGATTTAAGCCATGATCCCGTAAACATCAACGCAATCAAAATAACGATTGTATCACTGATACAAGGTTTCAGAGGGAATCTTTTTGTTATTGCAATTATAAGCAATAGAATGGCAAAAGCCGTTATTATAACAGTCAGCATTTTTAGCTGATAAAACATATCAAATATTATTTTTAGCATCCAGAAAATATATATTGGATGTGTATGGATTTTCACTTTAAGTTGTTTCATATTTACAGAAATTTCTAATCATCGAATTTTTGTGTGTTCATTTAGTAGCGATAACCATATAAACTTAGAATTGGTCACCAAATATCTTCTAAATAATCTTTTGGGTTCCTTCATGAAGCGATAAAACCATTCCATGCTAATATCCTGCATCCATTGAGGTGCTTCATCAATTACGCCAGAGACGACATTAAATGCTCCACCAACGCCAATCATAAGGCCGTTGATTTTCCCTTGCATTTTATAGCAGAACTCTTCTTGGCGTGGAGCACCCAAGGCGACCCAAACAATATCTGGATTGGTTTGATTTATTCGCGCTATGAGTGCATTCTCCTCTTCTTCACTGAGCGGACGAAACACGGAAGGCTCACATCCGACTACTTCAACCCATGGATACTCCTTTTTGATTTTCTCAAGAAGCGCATTTATATTTTCTTGCGTTGTTCCATAAAAGTAATGTCGGATTTTCTTTTCTTTCGACTCTTCAAAAAGCCTTCGCATCAAATCCGGTCCGGTGACACGATTCATCTGTGGAAATTTCTTTCTTCCAATTACAGAAAGTGGTTTCCCGTCTGGCACAGACAGCAAAGACTCCGCTTGCACCTTATAATATTGGGGATTATCATGTGCCATAACTGTCGTATGCACATTGGAAACACAGACGTAATTTCCATGTACAGCATCCCAATTGGAGAATAAAAAGGAAATACAACTCTCCATATTCACTACTGAAATCGGCACACCGATTATATTTACGCGTGTAGGAATATTCTTTAGTTTGTTACAATGTATCATATATTTTATTTAGTCTTTCATAGTTTGAAGCAGGTGTCTGGTTGCACAAGTAATAGTTATAAGCATTAAACGAAAATTTCGTTCGTTGTTCACAAACTGCATCCAACGCTTTCCTAAAAGAGCCCTTGACTTCAAAATCAAATAGAGTTCCTGCATTTGATTTTGAAACTAAGTCGCCAGCATTTCCAATACTTGTTGATACGACCGGAACTCCCAAAGAGAAACATTCTGCAATATTCATAGGGTAGCCCTCATACCATATATAGGGCGTAATCAATGCGACTGCGGATTTTAAGGAATTGAATAATTCTTTTTGTGGACAGAATCCATTCAAATGAATGTTCGGACATTTAGCTGCTAACTTTCGAACCTCGGCTGCGCACTCACCCTCTCCATAAACTTCAAGTACATAGGTGCCCGGCAGATTGATCCATTCATTAAGCAGTTTTAGTATTCCTTTTCCTTTATCAAGTCTTCCGGCATAAATATATGTTCTTACCCCCCCCCCGAACAAATGTTCATATATATCGTTTTGGAGAACATAATTTTTATCTTTTGACAGTGTTTCGCTGTAATAGGCCAGTGCATTTTTCTGATATATTTTGTTGTTCTGCAAAACATCTTCAATAGCATTTATAAATGTATCGGGCTTGTCAGGTTCAAATGTTGTTCCACCTTTTGAATTGACAAGAATATCTCCTGCATTGCCTATATTTGTCGATACAACAGGGCAACCAATGGCCATTGCCTCTGCAAGAATCATTGGGAAGCCTTCATACCAGATACTTGGAAATACAAGTGCTGTTGCAGTTGATAAATCTTCAAAAATAGTTTTCTGTGGAGTAAATCCGTAAAAGGAAATATTCTCTTTCACATTTTCTTCAACGAAATTTTTGAGAGTTCCATCTCCATAAATGTGCAGGCAATAATCCTTAGGAAGCAACTTCCACAATTCCAAAAGGAGTTTTATTCCTTTGTTTTCTTCAAGTCTACTTGCAAAAATGAACACTCGCTTGTGTGCTCCTTTGCTTGGCTCCCCTTTTCTGCTTACAAAATTAGGTTTTACGAATACCTGATTTGAATTTATATCGATGAGTTTATCGAATTTACTTTTGTTGAATTCGGTCAAAAAGATATATGATATTTTTTTATAGATTCCTAGTTTTCTGTTAACCGTTAACATTGCTGCAACAATTATTGTTCCAACTGTAGAGTTTCGATAACATTTGTTTTTTATTGCTTCTTTGAAGTTTCCGTTCTCGCGGCACTTTTCGCACACCTTGCCTTTGCAGTAAAAAGACCCATTCGGGCAGAGAAGTCTGAAATTATGGATTGTCTGAACCACAGGAACTTTCATACTTCTTGCAGCATAATACACAGATGGCGAAATCAATGGAAACGTGTTATGGCAATGTACAACATCGATTTGTTCGTTCTTTATCAGTTTTCTGATTTCTATATAGGTTCTAAGAGACCACACTGTTGTAAAAGGCAAAAAGAGCAATTTCCATTTATCAGATTTCAGCTCATCGTTGCTACGCGTATACTCTATTACTTCATGGCCATTATCTCGAAGCAGTTCTACTTCGTTTTTGAAAACCGTATGTTCTCCGCCACCTATTTGATAAAAATTATGAACCATTAAGATTTTTTTCTTTTTTCCCACGGCTATTCTCCCAATCTTTATGTAAGCTGATACCCCTTACTCCCCACGCCCCAGCAGGCACACCTTAAACGTCTTAAAAATAATTTTCCAATCCACCCAGAAGCTACGCTCCTTGACGTATTTCACATCCAGATCCATCCACTCCTCAAAAGAGAGGTCGTTGCGGTGCGTAACTACAGCACTTACATTCTGTTTGCCATCAACGTATTCCACACCTGCTTTTATCCAGTTTTCATGGTCGATGCGCAGCATTAATCCCATTTGGTCAAAGGTGGTGACATAGTTGCCGGTTATCTTTACTTTGGCTTCAAATTCTCCACCATAAGTCGCATAATAGAAAGGTCCGTCGTCCACTGTGAACCCATAATGAGAAATCCTCCAAAAGTCTGTTTTTGCAGGAACATCCATCACTAAGGTTTTGCCATCTTTTATTTCCCATTGTTGAGGCTCATTCAGCCAGTTCATTTTATTCAAACTTTGTGCCATAGAAGAAGTTGTTACTGCCATAAAGGCTATTGACATCATTTTGATTTTTAAATGTTTCATGATCATTTCTTATTTGATTATCTTTGTGGTGCAAAGATAGGTCATACCTCCGTGTGCAACAATACTGAATAATAACCATTTTATAAGATGGACGTATTACAAAAGGAAATAGATGAAGTTTATGCGACACAACTGATAGCCGATGAAATATTGGACAATGGAGTTGTAGAGCAACATCAACGCTTTATTCATTCATTGACGGAGATTAATGGTGGATGTGCTGTTATTTCAGATCTTTCGAATAGGAAAAGTTACATTGCCGTTCATCCTTGGGCGCATTTTCTAGGCTTAACTCCCGAAGAAGCTGCTTTGAGTGTGATTGATTCTATGGATGAAGATTGTATTTATCGGCGTATTCATCCTGAAGACTTGGTAGAAAAGCGGTTATTGGAGTATCAGTTTTTTCAGAAGACCTTTTCGATGTCTTCCGAAGAACGGTTGAAGTACCGGGGAAGATGCAGAATACGTATGATGAATGAGAAAGGAGTCTATCAGTATATTGATAATTTAGTGCAGATTATGGAAAATACTCCTTCCGGAAGTGTATGGTTGATTTTTTGTCTTTATACCTTGTCTGCAGATCAACGAACGGAGCAGGGGATATGTCCCACTATTACTCATATGGAACGTGGAGAAGTCGAAACCCTCTTTCTTTCGGAAGAACATCGCAATATCCTATCCGAACGCGAAAAGGAAATACTTCGCTGTATACGTAAAGGACTATCTAGTGACCTGGATAATAAAAAGTATGTGGAACAGGTAACAACTTACCCAGTGACAACAACCCATAAGTCCTATTTTACGGACAGTCAGGGGTATCTGATCATGCCGAAGAATCTGAAGATCGGACATTACCGGATTGAGGAAGTCAACGCACCGGAAGGGTACACAATCAACAAGAATTATGTAGAGATTGCAGTGGATGCAAACACAGCATACCAGATGGATTCTGAGAGCGGAGATGCCATTATTACGGTAGACTACGAGAACCATCCGGTAAAAGGAAAGCTGACGATCTATAAAAAAGGTGAGATGCTGACCGGATTTAAAAAGGATTTTGTTTATGAAGAAAGATACCTGAAGGGTGCATCATTTCATGTCTATGCAGCTGAAAATATCTATACACCGGATTATCAGAAAGATGAAAACGGAAACAGACAGCTGATCTATGCAAAAGATGCACTGGTAACAACGGTAACGACCGGGGAAGACGGAAAAGCAGTTGCTGATAACCTGCCGCTTGGTTCTTACTATGTGGTAGAAGAGACTGCACCGGAAGGATTTGTCCTGAACCATGACAGATCAGAAGTCGCATTTGTCTATGCCAATCAGGATACACCGGTGATTGAACAAGAAGTGACTGTTGGCGATGACCGACAGAAAGTTGCGATTCAGGTAGAAAAACAGGATGCAGAAAATGGTGCAACCGTAGCAGGAGCTGTCTTTGGTATCTATAACAAAGCGGATATCAAGGCAGATGGAAAAGTAATCGTGAAAGTAGACACACTCTTACAGGAAATGACCTCTGATAATAATGGTCTTGCAGTATGTACGCTGGATCTGCCACTTGGACAGTATTATGTGAAAGAGTTAAAAGCACCGGCGGGATTTGTATCCTCTGATGAAGTTCTGAATCTGGATGCTTCTTACCAGGGACAGGATGTGAAGACAGTAAAACTGAAAACAGTGAAAAAGAACCAGCCAACAACAGTAGAAATTACGAAATCTGATGTAACAACAGGTGTGGAACTGGATGGGGCAAAACTCACCGTTCTTGATAAAGAAGGAAATGTTGTGGATCAGTGGACTTCTGTAAAAGATCAGCCACATGTGATCAAACGACTGACAGTTGGTGAGGAATATACCCTTCGTGAGGAAATGGCACCTTATGGTTATCTGAAAGCAATGGATGTGAAGTTCACGCTGGAAGATACCGAAGAGATTCAGAAAGTAGAGATGAAAGATGAAGTACCGACAGGACTTCTGATCATCAACAAAAATGGAGAGTTTTTGGATAAAGTGACACTTCTGGACAATGTAAAAGGTACTGTGGAGCATCTCTTTGAATATGTAACTGGAAGTCTTACAGATGTAACTTTCGATGTATTTGCTGCGGAAGATATCAAAGCGGCAGATGGTGTCAGTGAAGATTATTTCAAAGCAGATGAAAAAGTGGGAACCATTACCACAGATTCCAATGGTATTGCACAGATGGGAGATCTCCCGGCTGGCAAGTACTATGTGAAGGAAGTAAAAACAGCCCATGGTTATGTGCTGGACAAAGAGCCGAGATATGTTGACCTTTCCTATCGTGATCAGGATACACCAGTTATCACTTATGATGAGAAATGGCAGAATGCCCGTCAGAAAGTAAAGGTTACGGTTCTGAAGAAAGAAAAAGATACAGACCGTGTTCTTGCAGGTGGTGTCTTCGGTCTTTATACCAGTGAAGATATCAAAAATGCAAAGGGCGAGGTACTCCTTGAGAAAGACAGTCTGATCGAGCAGCGAGTAACGGATGAAAAAGGACAGATTACTTTTACGGCAGATCTTCCGGTAGATGGAAAATACTATGTGAAAGAAATCTTTGCGCCGGACGGATTTGTTACAACAGAAGAAGTACAGGAATTTACCTTTGAATATGCCGGAGAAGACCAGGCAGAAGTAAGCTACGACTTTACTTTTGAAAATCAGCCAACCACAGTGGAGCTGTCCAAAACAGACCTGACAACAGGTAAAGAACTTCCAGGTGCACACCTGAAAGTAACGGATTCAGATGGCAATACAGTAGATGAATGGACTTCTACGGAAGAATCCCATGTGATCAAAGAACTGGTTGTTGGTAAGAAATACACCATGACAGAGACAAAACCGGCAGATGGATATGTTACTGCAGAAAGTATTACCTTTACAGTAGAGAATACAGCAGAGGTTCAGAAGCATGAGATGAAAGATGATGTGACAAAAGTAGAGATCAGTAAGACGGATATCACAGGAGAAACTGAGATTCCGGGTGCGAAACTGACGATTCTCGATAAGGATGATCAGGTAGTAGAGAGCTGGACTTCCACAGAGGAAGCACACTATATCGAAAAACTGCCAATCGGTAAATATACCTTACGTGAAGAGCAGGCACCGAAAGGATATCTTCTGACAGCCGATGTGACGTTTGAGGTGAAAGACACCGGAGAAATCCAGAAAGTGGCTATGAAAGATGATACTGCCAAGGGAAAAGTGATTCTCAATAAGACAGATAAATCGTCAGGAGAACCACTGAAAGGGGTAGAATTTGAACTCCGTGACAGTAAGGGAAAAGTTCTGGAAACCTTAAAGACAGATGCTGCAGGTCATGCGGAAAGTAAGCTGTATGAGATTGCCACATTTAAGAACGGCAAATATGATGCGGCGATCAAGTATTATCTGGTGGAAACAAAGACACTGGACGGATACACACTGGATCAGACCAAGCATGAAGTGACATTTGCCTATGCAGATGACAGTACACCGGTTGTAGAAGTTACCTTTAATCTGACAAATGAGAAACCGGAAGTTCCAGAAACACCGAACACACCGGATACACCACAGTCCCATGAAGAGACAAAGATATCAAATGCACCGAAAACAGGTGACAGCACGAATATCTGGCTGCCGATCCTACTTCTTGTAACTTCCACAGGAGGTATGGCAGGACTTTATATCAGCAGAAAAAGGAAAAGCAAATAAGGAAACCAAAATCAATGGTTATGATTGGGAGCTTCTATGTGAGGCTCCCTTTTTCATACAAAAAAATCACAGAAAGGAATAGAAAACTATGATGAAAGCAATGGAAAAAAGACAGGAAGCACGAAAAAACCAGGAGAAAACTTTAAAGAGAATGATGGCTTATCAGAAGAAAGCCGAGCAGATGATCAGCAGAAAAAGAATGAACCATCACATGATCAGAAAGGGGTAAAAGCGTATGATGAACAGAAAAGAATTTTATGAATATGTCAAAGACAATGTAAAGGAGTATCTGCCAGAGTCTTACAAGGACGCAGAAATTAAACTGCAGGAAGTAGAAAAAAACAACGGGTTGAAGTTGACAGGTATTACGATTCCAAACGGAGATCAGAGAATCGTACCGACAGTCTATCTGGATTCCCTCTACCAGGAATATATCCATGGAAAAGATGTAGACTCTTGTGTTGGCGATGTGGCTGATATGCGTATTGAGGCACAGGGAAAAGCAGAATTTTTTGATATGGGAGTTCCAGATATTCTGGATTATGAAAAGATGAAGGACAAATTACAGATGAGAATTTGTGATAAGGAATGGAATACCGATCTTCTTGCAGATAAAGTAGTCACAGAACACGGAGATTTTGCAGCTTATTATGCAGTAAATCTGGAGGAAAATGGAGAAGGGATCAGCAGTATTCCGGTAACTGTTTCTCTGATGAACGAGTGGGGAGTATCTGCCGAACAGATTCAAGCGGATGCGATGGTGGCAGACCGAAAACGTGGTGTCACACTTATGGATATGAATGAGATTATCAAATCTATGATTTTTGGTGAAGAACCAGAAAACCTGCTGAATGAAAAAATGGATATGGAAGCCATGGAAAACCCAATGTTCTGTCTGACAAACAAAGCTAAGATGAATGGAGCTTCCCTGTTACTGCAGGAAGATATTCGTAAACAGATTGGGGAATGCCTGGGAAGTGATTACTTTGTCATCCCATCTTCCATTCATGAAGTGCTGATTCTTCCTGATAACGGCATTTTTCAGGTTCCGGAATTAAATGCGATGGTACAGGAAGTCAATGAGACAAAGGTGGAGAGACAGGAGCAGCTTTCCGATAAAGTTCAGTTTTGTGATGGGAAAACGGCAGTTATGGAAAATGCTGAGCGTAGGGAAGCTCGTTTGGAGAAAGAAAAAGCAGCCGAAAAAGCGGAAGTAAAAGGTGGAATCCATGGAAGACTGGAAAAAGCCAAGGCAGAGATCAAGGCAAAAGAGGCAGACAAAGTGCCAAAGAATAAGTCAAAAGATCTTGCCGCAGCATTATAAAGAGAAACAACGATGATTTTAAGGGGACTGTGCTAAGCAGTCCCTGATTTTATGAAAAGGAGTAGCGCATGGCAAATAAATTATATGCAATGGAACAGCTGACGGAAGAGGTGGCAAAAGATGTAGCTGCCAGTCCGCAGGAATGGATGCGGTTCCTAAACACTTCATCCAGACTGTACAAATACACTTTTCCAGAACAGCTTTTAATTTATGCACAGCGACCGGAAGCAACTGCCGTAGCATCCATGGAAATCTGGAATCAGAAGATGTACCGCTGGATCAAAAAGGGATCCAAAGGGATTGCCTTGATTGACAATACTTCCGGACCGAAAACGAAACTTCGGTATGTATTTGATGTGCAGGACACTTATAAAGTGCGGAATCTGGGAAAAGATCCACAGTTATGGAATCTTCCAATGGAAGGTGAACAACTGGTTGCAGATTATCTGCAGGAGCAGTTATCACTGGAAGATACAGAAGGAGGACTTGCTGAAAGTCTGCATCAGGCAGCGAAGGAGAGTATGCAAGAATGGCTTCCAGATGCATTGGAAGAACTGAGACTGGACGTAACAGGGACATTTCTGGAAGAACTGGACGAACAGAATCAGGAAGTCGAATTTCGGGAACTGATGACCAATAGTGTCTGGTATGTATTACTAAACCGGTGTGGACTGGATGCACAGGAATATCTGGATGCAGAGGATTTTCGGCATATTACGGACTTTAATCAGCTGATAGTATTAGGACATCTGGGAAGTGCAGTCAATGAGATCAGCAGACCAGTCCTGATGCAGATTGGACGATATGTGCTGAATAATCTGGAAAATGACCTGAAAACGGTTGCAAAAGAAAAAGAAGTAGTTTATAATGAATTTAACACGTTAATTCGTGAAAGTAATACAGATAACGAAGAAGATAGAGAAGAAAAAAAGGAGGAAACAGACTATGAGAGAGATCAGTTACAGCCAGAACGGAGAGTATCAGATTCCAGATATCAGCCTGGAAGAGACGAGAGGAACCATCGGCAAGTACGGAATGATGCGGAAAGAGTATCTGAGAAATCACAAGGTAGCCAGGTTCAACATTCTGACACTGCAGAACCGTCTGGACAGTCATCTGATGGAGATCGACAGTCAGGCAAGACAGAGAGTAGACAACCTGATGAACGAACTTCTGGAGAAAGATCCGGCACCGGACAAAATGGCAGACGGGATGGCATGGACCAGACACATGAACCAGATCAAAGCACAGGCAGAGGAACTGGTGATTCAGGAGATTATTTACAGTTAAGCCTGTTCCCAACAGAAGAGGAACAGTTTGGAGAAATAAGGAAAGCGGCAGCTGCATTAGAACAGCCAGCCGCTTTTCTTATTTCTGATGAAGTGGTAGACGATATTCTCCGAACAGGAAGCGGACAGAAAAATACGCTGTTTCACATTACTGCAAGATTGATTGAGGGTCTGGACAATGAAGAAATGCAAAGCTTCCTGAAAGATGAATATAGAACTGGAGGAAAAGGATTTACCATAGATGGTCAGAAAATCAGTATCTGGT
>OGZO01002587.1_pt1 | contig 12288 bp, 13 predicted proteins | sample 1576721 | NCBI WGS metagenome assembly OGZO01 (sample SAMEA3541516, study PRJEB24748) | human gut metagenome | biome: human gut; feature: human-associated habitat; material: faeces | place: China | collected 2012 | reverse complement strand
AATTCTACAACGCCTGCCGCATCAAGGGCGAGGCCGAGGCTGTGCTCCGTGCACGGCTGAAGCTGGCAGACACCGCCCGCGCCGTGCTGAAAAACGGCATGACGCTCATTGGCTGCTCCGCACCAGAGAAGATGTAAATTATGAAAAGCCACCCCGTGCGGGGTGGCTTTTTCACGTGCCGAAGAACAGCCGGACGGACCAGGCCGCGGCCAGGTAGGCAGCCAGGTCCGCCGTCAGGGCGGCGGGAATGGTGTAGCGTGTCCGCTTGATCCCCGCCGCGCCGAAATAGACGGCGACGGTGTAGAACGTCGTCTCGGTGCAGCCCAGCATCACGGCGGCGCAGCGCCCGATGTAGCTGTCCGGCCCGTGGGCGGCCATCAGCTCGCTGCCCACCGCCAGCGCGCCGGAGCCGGACACCGGCCGGATGAGCAGCAGCGCCGCCGTCTCCGGCGGGATGCCCAGCTTCTCCAGCACCGGCGCCAGCAGCTCCGTCAGCAGGTCCAGCGCACCGGAGGCGCGGAACATATACACCGCCGTTAAAAGCGCGATGAGGGACGGCACGATGCGCAGCAGCACCGTCAGGCCCTCCGATGCACCGGCGGTGAGAGCGTCGTACACGTCTACCCGACGACCCAGGGCCCACAGGGCCGCCGCCGTCAGCAGCAGAGGGATCAGGAGGGAGGCGATATCCACGGTCATGCCCTCCAGACCCGCTGCAAAAGGCGGGCGGTCAGCAGTCCTGCCGTGACGGACAGCACCGAGGACAGCCAGACCGCCGGCAGGATGTCCAGCGGCGCGGCGCAGCCCTGGGCACTGCGGACGGCGGCCACGGTGGTGGGCAGCAGTTGGATGGACGCAGTATTCAGCACCACCAGACGGCACAGCTCGTCGCTGGCGGTGCCGCCGCAGCCTGTTGCCATCCGTTGTGCGGCGCGGATACCCAGCGGCGTGGCGGCGTTGCCCAGTCCCAGCAGATTGGCGGATACGTTGGCGGATACCGCCGCCAGCGTGTCGGCATCGCGGCTGGCGCGGGGGAGGATGCGACGCAGCAGAGGGCGGAACAGGCGGGCCAGCCCCTGCGTCAGGCCACCCCGCTCCATTACCGTCATGACCCCCGACCACAGGCACAGCGCCCCTGCCATGGACAGTGTCAGCTCCACGGCGGCGGACGCACCCTTCATGGCCGCCGCTGTCACAGCGGGCAGCATTCCCCGCACCGCGCCGCACACCAGCGCCGCCGTCACCATCAGCGTCCACACCAGACCCATCGCCATGAGATGTGCCTCCTCTCCCGCGCCCGCTGCGGGGCGTATTTTTCCTTGTGCAGGGAGAATATGCGCCGCCACAGCGCAATATTTGTGGAAACGACAGGGCTTTTGGCGAAGAGCAGTTGACAGAATTTGCAAAATATGTCATACTGAAACCGCCTGTCAACCGCATATTTGGGACAACTGAATAGGGGGGATACCACAAGTGAAAGCGACGGGGATCGTCAGACGTGTGGACGAGCTGGGAAGGATCGTACTTCCCATCGAGCTGCGCCGGACGCTGGACATCACGGAGAGGGACGCGCTGGAGATATATGTTGAGGGATCATCGGTCATTCTCAAGAAATATCGGCCCAGCTGCATCTTCTGTGACGGTGTCAAGGACGTGTCGGTGTTCCGCGGAAAAAATGTCTGCGCGAAGTGTTTGAGGGAGCTTCGCGGGGACAACTGACAGCCGAAAAGCGCCGGAGACCATACCGGCGCTTTTCTACTGCTGAAACAAATGAAATGACGCAAAAACATATAAAAATACCTGCGAAGCCGTAAGCTTCGCAGGTATTTCCGCATTTTTTCGGGGAGGCTCAGCGCTGCAGCGCCGCGTTGTACAGTTCGTTGCGGCTCAGGCCCGTATCATCGGCCACCTGCCGCACGGCGTCCTTCATCTTTATGCCGCCCTCCCGCAGGCGCAGCACCCGCTCCACACCTTCCTCCAGCGTCAGCTGGGGCAGATACTGACGGGGCCGTCCCGCCACCACCAGCACGTACTCGCCGCGGGGCTCATTGGCGGCGTAGTAGGCGGCGGCCTGAGCCAGCGTGGTACGCACCGTCTCCTCATGGAGCTTCGTCAACTCGCGGCACAGAGCCACGGGGCGGTCGCCCAGAACCTCCGCCATGTCCGCCAGCGCGGACCGCAGCCGGTGGGGCGCCTCGTGGAACACCATGGTCCGTACCTCGCCGGTCAGCTCCTCCAGCGCGGCGCGGCGCTCCTTTTTGCCGGAGGGCAGGAAACCCTCGAAGGTGAACCGCCCCGTGTCCAGCCCCGACACAGCCAGGGCCGCGATGGCGGCGCAGCAGCCGGGGATGGCCTGTACCGTCACGCCGTTAGCGGCGCACAGGGCCACCAGATCCTGGCCGGGGTCGCTGATGGCGGGGGTGCCCGCATCCGTCACCAGTGCGCAGGTCTCACCCTCCAGCAGGCGGGCCAGAATGGTCTGCCCTGCGGCGGCGCGGTTATGCTCGTGGTAGCTGACCAGCGGCTTCCTGATGTCGAAGTGGTTCAGCAGCTTTACGGACACGCGGGTGTCCTCGGCGGCGATGAAATCCGCCCGGGCCAGCGTCTCCACGGCACGGGGGGAAAAGTCTCCCAGATTGCCGATGGGCGTGGCCACCAGATATAACATACCAGCCATAGTGTTATCCCTTCTCCTTAAAATAGATGCGCCGCAGCTCCGGCGTTTCCGTGCCATCGTCATTTTGCAGCAGCAGCGGCGGCTGCACCGTCAGGCCGGTGCCTCCGTCCTTGCGGCAGGCCATCAGCAGCAGCGATGGCGCGGATGCGGCGTTTTTCTGGACGAATCGCAGCGCCTTCGGCTCCAGCCGGTGCCGCCGCAGCGTCTCCATCAGCTCCGCCAGCCGCTCCGTGCGGTACACAAGACAGAACTGCCCGCCGCTGCGCAGCAGGTACGCTGCCGCCGCACACAGCTGCTCCATGGTGCATGCCAGCTCGGCACGGTGAATGCCGCGGCTGCCGGCCGCTGTTTTCCCGCCTCCGGCAGGGAAGTAGGGCGGGTTGGACACCGCCAGATCGAAGCGTCCCGCCGGCGGCAGCTGTCTGCGGTCCCGCAGGTCGCAGGGCAGCGTGATCAGCCGGTCCGTCAGGCCGTTGGCCGCAGCGGTGCGGTGCGCCAGGGCGCAGGCGGCGGGGGACAGCTCCAGCCCCGTGACGGTGAGGGACGGCTCCCGCGCCAGAAGCAGCAGGCCCAGCAGCCCCGTGCCGGAGCCCAGATCGCAGACCCGCCAGCCCCGCCGCAGCGGCGGAAAGCTGCCCAGCAGGAAGGAGTCTGTGGAGGGCTTGAATGCGCCGTCGTCAAAGCAGAACGTCCAGCCGCCGTCCCACAGGGTGTCCCATCGCTCCATACAATGTCCTCCTGCCATAAACTGCCCCTATTGTAATATAAACAGCCGCCGTCCGCAACAAAAAAGTGACCGGCCAGAGGGCCGGTCACTTTACCGCTCGTATGTAAATTACTCAGCGGGGCTGATAGCGCCATTGGGGCAGGTATCGCTGCAAGAACCGCAGTCCAGGCAGGCACCGGCATCGATGACGTAACGATCATCGCCCTGAGAGATAGCACCCACGGGACATGCGTCCGCGCAAGCACCGCAGCTGACGCAAGCGGAACCGATCTGATAAGCCATAGTAGCACCTCCATAAAGATTTGTAAGCCTATTCTATCATGAAAATTGAAAAATGCAAGGACATTTTCCAAAGGTTTAAAATCTGGCAACAATGGCTCTACATGCCGGTGACCGCCATGCAGAGCAGCGCCGCCGCCTCCCGCGCCCAGTAGCCCGCAGTGAGGAACCAGGGGCTGGCGCAGCCTGCGGCGTAGGGCGTCAGCCCGTCCCGCTCTGCCCAGATGGCGGCGCGCAGCTGGTGGAAGTTGTCGGAGGCGATGACCGCCTGCTGCGGCAGGCCCTGCTCCTGTATGATGGCGGCGGAGAAGGACAGATTCTCCTCGGTGGAGCGGGACCGGTCCTCCAGATAGATGCGGCCTTCGTCAATGCCCATGGATACCAGCGTGCTGCGGATGCACTGGGCCTCCGTCACCGTTTCGTTGTCGTCCAGCCCTCCGGAGGCGACGCAGGCCGCATCGGGGTGGGCGGAGAGATAGCCGTAGGCCGCGTCGATGCGCTTTTGCAGCATCAGACTGGGCCGCCCGTCCTCCAGCACCTGACAGCCCAGCACGATGACGGTGCAGGGCATGTCCTCCGGCGGACGATTCCCTGCCGCCCGGGCCATCATACCCAGCGTCACCAGCACCGCTGCGGCGCACACCGCCGCCAGCAGGCTCACGGCCCGCCGCAGCCATCGGGGCCGCAGCAGGCGGCGGAAGAAGTCCGGCCACAGCAGCACCGCTGCTGTCGGCAGCAGTACCGCCGCCGGCCAGATCATGCCGAAGTGCAGGATGCCGCCAAAGACCGGCATCAGGAAGAACGCCGCCAGCGCGATGCACAGCACGGCGGCGATACGGAAAAGGGCACGTTTCATGTCAGCTCTCCGCGATGTGGTTGGCGATGCGCTGCATGATCATGTCCAGCGCCACCAGATTGTGGCCGCCCTCCAGCACGATGATGTCCGCGAACTTGCGGGTGGGCTCCACGAACTGCTCGTGCATGGGCTTCACCGTGGTGAGATACTGGTTCACCACCGACTCCAGCGACCGGCCCCGCTCCTCCACGTCCCGCAGGGCGCGGCGCAGGATGCGGACGTCGGCGTCCGTTTCCACGAAAATTTTGATGTCCAGCAGGTCCCGCAGCTCCTTGTTCTGAAAGATGAGGATGCCCTCCACGATCACCACCTTGGTGGGCTTCACCTCCACCGTCTCCGCGGTGCGGTTGTGGATGGCATAGTCGTACACGGGGCAGTGGATGGTCTCGCCCCGCTTCAGCGCCTTCAGGTCCGCGATCATCAGATCGGTGTCGAAGGCGTCCGGGTGATTGTAGTTCTGCTGGCAGCGCTCCTCAAAGGGGCGGTCCTGCCGCTTGTAGTAGTTGTCGTGGTGTACCACACTGATGTCACTGCCGAAGCGGGCGGCCAGATGCTCCGTCAGCGTGGTCTTGCCGCTGCCGGTGCCGCCTGCGATGCCGATGAAAATGGTGTTCATGTCACGGGCCCTCCCAAGTGATCTCTGCCGCCATTATAGGAAATGTGACGGAGAAAAGCAAGCGGCGCAGGGTGCATCATGTAAAAAAAGAATGAATTTCGGCGATAGACGGTTGACGTGAGGGGGTGAAATGGGTATTATGTAAAATAGATTTTTTCTCGGAGGTATCCACATGAGTCTCATCAAGTGCAAGAAATGCGGAGAGATGTTCTCCGATAGCTATAAGACCTGCCCGTTCTGCGAAGAAGACGATGCTTATTACGGCGGCCGCGCCACCAAGCGCCGCCGCAGAGCGGAGACCCCCCGCCGCAAGGCGCCCAGCATCCTGGGCCCCGTGGTGGTGCTGGTGCTGATCCTGCTGGTGCTGCTGGTGGTATGGCTGCTGTTCGGCGACCAGATCAAAACCGCCATCGGCGGCCAGAAGCCGCCTGTGGAGGACGTGATCCCCGAGCCTACCCCCACACCGGATCCCGATCCTGTGGAGCCCGCCGATACCATCACCCTGAACCGCGCGGTGCTGGCGCTGGATGTGGGCGGCAAGGAGACGCTGAAGGTCAATGAGGAGACCACGGAGACCTGCGCCTGGAGCAGCAGCGATCCCGCCGTCGTCACCGTCAGCGATACCGGCGAGGTCACGGCTGTGGCCGCGGGCAGCGCTGTTATCACCGCCAAGGTGGGCAGCGCCGAGGCCACGTGCAGCGTCACCGTCAAGGCCGCCGAGGGCAGCGACACCACCGGCAGCACTACCGGCAGCACTACCGGCAGCACTACCGGAAGCACCACCGGAAGCACCACCGGAAGCACCACCGGCAATACTACCGCCACGGTGGATATCAGCAAGCTGACCATCACCGCCACGTCTGAGGGCGGCTACGAGGGCGATCTGGCCTCCACCAGCGAGACCGGCGTATTCGAGATGAGCGCCAAGGCCGGCGAGGTCTGGACCCTGGGACTCAAGGGCACTGACGCGTCCGTGACCTGGGCCATGGACGGCGACAGCAACGGCGTCTGCAAGCTGGAGGGCGCCAAGGTCACCGTCACCGGCACCAGCAGCGGCCGCTACGCCACCATTGTGGGCACCGTGGGCGGCGGCACGGTGAAGGCCATCATCCGCATCCGCTGACGCGGCACATCCCCCACCATCCCTGTACGGACCGCTGAAAGGCGGTCCGTACTTTGCGTTTTCCACAGGAAAACGCAAAAAAGCACTACCAAAACGCCGCGCCCTGTGGTATGATATAAGGTGCAATTATAGGCGAACGGAGGGACCGCTGTGAAGCATACCGCGAAAAAGTGTATCCTGCTGCTGGCAGGACTGGCGCTGGCCGCCGTGCTGTCCGGCTGCACCTTCTTCGACTCCTCCGTGGAGCAGCTGTTCACCCTGCCCCGTATGGCAGAGGAGTATACCGGCCTGTCCCAGCAGATCGACAGCCTCATCGACCAGGGCTACGAGTACGCCTCGCCCTCCGGCGGCCGGAACATCCAGTCCGTCCAGATGGTGGATCTGGAGGATGACGGCATCCAGGAGGCGCTGGTGTTCCTGCGCCGCAGCAGCGATGAAAAGCCCCTGAAGATCATGGTGTTCCGGCTGGAGGGCGACACCTACCGCTGTTTCTGCACCATTGAGAGCAGCGGCTCCGCCGTGGACAGCGTCTATTATCAGGACCTCAACGGCGACGGATGCCGCGAGATCATCGTGGGCTGGCGCATCAGCGCCGATGTTCAGACTCTGGCCGCCTACACCGTGGAGTCGGAGCCGGTAGCCCTGATGTCCAGCGGCTACACCCAGTTCAGTGTCCAGGACCTCAACGGCGACGGCGTGCCCAGCCTGCTGGTGCTCCGCAGCGACGGCGAGCTGGGTCCCGTGGCGGAGTTTTACGGCTGGCAGGAGGAACAGATGGGCGTGTCCTACCGCTGCCGTCTGTCCACCTCCATGGCCGCCCTGAACCGCGGCAGCGTCGTCACCGGCATGGTGGATAAGGATACCCCCGCCGTGTTCATCACCGGCGTGGATATCACAAGCATGGCCGTCACCGACATCCTTATCTACCGTCAGGAGGCGGGCCTTGTCAACGTGGCGCTGGATAAAAACAGCGGCGTGTCCGCCGCCGTCTACCCCTACCGCCAGCTCTCCCCCCAAGACATCGACGGCGACGGCATCATCGAGCTGCCCTGCCCCGAGGCCGACAGCGCTGCCGAGCAGACCGACGGCTTCGTGGCCTGGATGAGCTGGAAGTCCGACGGCCGTTTTGAGCAGTCCGCCAAGACCTACCACTGTCTCTCTGCCGGATGGTACTTCACCATCCCTCTGAGCTGGTGGAACTGGGACGTGGACGCTCTTGTCACTGCCATCTCCAACGAAAACCAGATGACCCTCTGCATCAACGGTGACTCCGTGCTGTCCGTCTACACCATCACCGGTGAGAACCGCGATTCCCGCAGCCGCATGGGCCACCGACTGGTCCTCCGCCGACAGACTACCACCGTCTACGCCGGCGAGGTCTTTGAGATCGCCCCCTATTACGGCATGGATGAGGACCTGCTGCGCCGCAGCTTCAATCTCATCCTGGGTACCTGGAACAATTCCTGACGTCAGAAAGGAGCGCACTATGAAAAAAGTACTGGTCCTGGAGGACGAATCCAGCATCCGCAGCTTTATCGTTATCAATCTCCGCCGCGCCGGTTACGAGGTGATTGAGGCGGAGACCGGCGAGGAGGCGCTGGAGAAGCTGAAGGAGCACGCCGATGTCCGCGTGGCCCTTCTGGACATCATGCTCCCCGGCATCGATGGCTTCGAGGTCTGCCGCCGCATCCGCGCCACCAACGCGACCATCGGCATCATCATGCTCACCGCCCGCTCCCAGGAGATGGATAAGGTCACCGGCCTTATGACCGGCGCCGACGACTATGTCACCAAACCCTTCTCACCCGCCGAGCTTACCGCCCGCGTGGATGCCCTGATGCGCCGCTCCGGCGGCGCCGCCGTGGATGCCGGTGAGATCGACCAGCCGCCCTTCCTGCTGAACACCCGCAACCGCACCCTGGAGAAGAACGGCCAGCGCATCAAGCTCACCCAGGTGGAGTACTCCATCATGAAGATGTTTATGGAGAACCCCGGCAAGGCCCTCTCCCGCGAGGAGATCCTGGATATGGTCTGGGGCCACGACTACTTTGGCGAGCTGAAGATCGTGGATGTCAACATCCGCCGCCTCCGTCTCAAGATCGAGGACAACGCCACGAATCCAACGTACATTACCACCATCTGGGGCTACGGCTACAAGTGGGGCTTCTGACAGCAAATCTTTTTCGCCAGTACTTTGTTGCGGCGGCGTGCCGTACACAAAGTACGGCTGTGCCGCCGCGCCGCGTCCTGACAAAAAATCTTTTGCTGTCAGTGTCCTGATGAGGATCGGCCGCGCCGCTTATTTTGACTTTACCACGAAAGGAGCTGAGGAACATGTCCCCCAAGCTGCCGCGGGTGCAGGGCCTGCGCCGCCGCTGGCTGGCCGGAAGCATCGGCCCCGTGGCCGCCATATTGCTGCTGGTGGGCGCCCTCATCTCTGTGGGCTTCGCCAGCAACTACTACAACAGCGCCCGCTCCACCCTGCGGGCCAAGGCGGCCGCCGGCGCCGACTACTTCAATACCTATGTCATGATCGGCTACAAGGAGTATTACCGCAGCGCCACACTGTACGCCGCCACCTTTGACGACAGAGACCACATCGAGCTGCAATTTCTCAACAGCTCAGGCCGCGTGGAGGTCACCACCCGCGGCCTGACGGCGGGCACCTATCCCAGCACACCGGAGGTGGCCCGCGCCGTGGAGAGCGGCACGGTGCAGGATTACGTGGGCCGCGATGAGGCCACCGGCGAGCGGATCATCGCCGCCTCCAGCCTGCTGAAGTTCAACGGGCAGGTGGTGGGCGTCATGCGCTATGTCACCGCCATCGGGAACCTGGACCGTCAGGTGTTTCTGACGGTGCTGGTAGTCTGCGGCGTCATGACCGCGGTGATCTGCCTGATTTTCCTGTCCAGCTCCATCTTCATCAACAACGTAGTGGCCCCTGTCTCCGCCGTGTCGGAGACGGCCAAGCGCATCTCCGCCGGCAGCTACGGCATCCAGATCCCCAACAAATACACCGATGAGATGGGTGTGCTGGTGGACAACATCAACGACATGTCCCTGAAGATCAGTCAGAGCGAGAAGATGGAGTCGGAGTTCATCTCCTCCGTGTCCCACGAGCTGCGAACGCCCCTGACGGCCATCAACGGCTGGGGTGAAACGCTGCTGGAGGACGAGTCCGGCGACGTGCAGCAGCTGCGCCGCGGCGTGCAGATCATCCTCAAGGAGTCCCGCCGCCTGACCAACATGGTGGAGGAGCTGCTGGACTTCTCCAAGATGACCGATGGCCGCTTCACCCTGCAGGTAGAGGACACCGACATACAGGCGGAGCTGGAGGACGCGGTCTACACCTACCGCGAGCTGTTCCGCCAGGACGGCATCTCCCTGGAGTACGGCAGCGACAAGGCTCTGTACGACGAGCCTATCACCGGCGACCCTGAGCGGCTGAAGCAGGTGTTCTGCAACGTGCTGGACAACGCCGCCAAGCACGGCGGCTCCGGCAAGCGCATCGTGGTCCACCTCACCCAGCAGGAGGGGGAGTATATCATCTCCATCCGCGACTTCGGCCCCGGCATCCCCGAGGCGGAGCTGCCCTACGTGAAGCAGAAATTCTACAAGGGTTCCTCCCGCGCCCGCGGCAGCGGCATCGGCCTGGCGGTCTGCGATGAGATCGTCCACCTCCACGGCGGCCAGTTTGACATCGCCAATGCCGCCGGAGGCGGCGCTGTGGTGACTATCCGCCTGCCGCTGAAGCGGGAGACAGAAAAAGAACTGTAAATAATCGAACAACTGTTGCATTTTTAGGCGAGCTGTGGTATGCTTGTCACAGAAAGGATCATTCAGGCATATGGAAAAGAAACAGGGCGCGTTCCGCACCACTATCGGCGGGCAGGCGCTGATCGAAGGTATCCTCATGCGCGGACCGGAGAAGGACGCCATTGTGGTCCGCTCTCCGGAGGGACTGGTCACCAAGGTCACAGAGCGGAAGTTCATCAGGAGCAAGTACCCCATTCTGGGTGTGCCTATCCTCCGCGGTGCCGTGACGTTCATCAGCTCCATGATCACCGGCGTCAAGGCGCTGATGTTTTCGGCAGACTATTTCCCTGATGAGGGGGACGCCCAGCCCGGCAAATTCGACCAGTGGCTGGAAAAACACATCCCCGCGGAGAAGCTGCAATCCCTGGTGGTGGCGTTCTCCGTGATTTTGAGCCTGGGCTTGACACTGGTACTGTTTATGCTGCTGCCTACATTCATCGCCGGACTGTTCCACGCTAAGAGCGCCGCAGTCCACAACATCATCGAGGGCGTGGTGAAGGTGGCCATCTTCCTGGGCTATCTGATCCTCTGCTCCAAGCAGAAGGACGTTCACCGCGTGTTCTGCTACCACGGCGCGGAGCATAAGACCATCTTCTGCTATGAGGCGGGCCTGCCCCTGACGGTGGAGAACGTCCGTCCCCAGCCCAAGCACCATCCCCGCTGCGGCACCAGCTTTCTGTTTGTGGTGATCATAGTGTCCATTCTGGTGTCCAGTCTGGTGTTCCCCTACATCAACTGGCAGAACATCTGGGTCCGCATCGGCGTCAAGCTGCTGCTGCTGATTCCCGTAGTGGGCGTAACCTACGAGTTCAACCGCTTCGTGGGGGCCCATGACAACGCCGTGACCCGCATTCTGTCCGCCCCGGGCATGTGGATGCAGAACTTCACCACCAACGAGCCCGACGACTCCATGATCGAGGTAGCCATCGAGGCCATGAAGCTGGTGATCCCTGCCGAAAAAGGCAAGGATCAGTGGTAAAAGGGGATAACACATCGTATTATGGCAATTACATATAACAATCTGTATTTGGATATTCGCCAGCAGCTCCACCAGGCGGGCCTGCCCGCCGCCACGCTGGAGGCCCGTGAACTGGTGTGCTGCGCCGCCGGTAAGAGCAGGGAGGAACTGAGCCGCGCCAGCCGTCTCTACGTCCCGGATGCCGTGGAGCAGCAGGCCAGGGCGCTGGTGCAGCGCCATCTGGAGGGCGAGCCGGTGGCCTATCTCATCGGCGAGTGGGAGTTTTACGGCCTGCCGCTGGACATCTCGGAGCGGGTGCTGATCCCCCGCCCGGACACGGAGGTGCTGGCCGCCGCCGCCATCGAGGGCCTGCAGGGCGTTGAGTCGCCCCGTGTACTGGATCTGTGCGCCGGTTCCGGCTGCGTCGGTCTTGCCGTGGCCAAGCACGTCTCCGGCAGCCATATGGTGCTGGGGGAGATCGACGAGGGTGCGCTGCGCGTCTGCCGCCAGAACATCCGCCGTACCGGGCTGTCCGGTCAGGTGGTGTCCATGCAGCTCAACGCGCTGGAAAAAGCGCCTCCGCGTTTGGGGGAGTTCGACTGCATCGTGTCCAACCCACCCTATATCCCTGACGGCGACATCGCGGGGCTGGACCCCTCGGTGCGGGACTATGAGCCCCATCTGGCGCTGAAGGGCGGCGCCGACGGCCTGGACTTCTACCGCGCCATCTGCGAGAACTGGCGCGGCGCCCTGCGTACAGGCGGACGGCTGTACTTCGAGGTGGGTATCGGCCAGGCCGACGACGTGCTGCGCATTATGCGTGCCGTGGGCTTCGGCGACATCGAGGTGATCCCCGATCTCAACGGCATCCCCCGTGTGGTCTGGGGCATTCTGCATACGGAGATCTGAACTGTCCGTTTTTCGGGACAGCAGTTCCAATAAAATAGGTATAAACCAACAGAGGAGGACGGAACAATGGCAGCGAAGAAAGAACCTGCGGTCCAGCCCGCGGCGGCGTCCGACAAGAAAAAGGCGCTGGAAACCGCCATGCAGCAGATCGAGAAGATGTACGGCAAGGGCTCCATCATGCGCTACGGCGCGGAGAGCGCCCTGAACGTGGAGGCTATCCCCACCGGATCTCTGTCGCTGGATCTGGCGCTGGGCATCGGCGGCCTGCCCCGGGGCCGTATCGTGGACAATTTACTCCTGCAAGAAATGGTTCTCTTAGCAGATCAT
>OGZO01002586.1_pt1 | contig 12291 bp, 10 predicted proteins | sample 1576721 | NCBI WGS metagenome assembly OGZO01 (sample SAMEA3541516, study PRJEB24748) | human gut metagenome | biome: human gut; feature: human-associated habitat; material: faeces | place: China | collected 2012 | reverse complement strand
CTCCGGCGGCCGTTAGCCGTTATTATTGCTCTGTGAAGCCCGGACTTTCCTCGCAAAACGCCTTTCGGCAATTTCCCGCAGCTGTTCAATACACTCATATCTATAATACTATATGATTTTTTGCAAAATGTCAACTTAAATTTTCATAAAATAGCTTGATATATCCGATTTTTCAGTTTATAATAAATAAAGATTTGTAACAAAGGAGAGTTTATAATGGACATAAGACAGAAATCACTCGAAAAGCATTACGAATGGAACGGTAAAATCGAGGTAATATCAAGAGTTCCTATTTCTAATGCCGAGGATTTATCTCTTGCATATACACCGGGCGTTGCCGAGCCTTGCCTTGAAATTCAGAAAGATTACGACAAGTCTTTTGAGCTTACAAGAAGAAACAATCTTGTTGCAGTAGTAACAGACGGTACAGCGGTTCTCGGTCTTGGCGACATCGGCCCCGAGGCAGGTATGCCTGTTATGGAGGGCAAATGCGCTCTCTTTAAAGAGTTCGGCGATGTTGACGCATTTCCTATCTGCGTAAGAAGTAAAGATGTTGACGAAATCGTAAATGCAATTTACCTTATCAGCGGTTCATTCGGTGGTATTAACCTTGAGGATATTGCCGCTCCCCGTTGCTTTGAAATTGAGAAAAAACTTAAGGAAAAGTGCGATATTCCGATTTTCCACGATGACCAGCACGGTACAGCCGTAATCGTTGCCGCAGGACTTATCAATTCTTTAAAGCTTGTAGGCAAAAAGTTTGAGGACATAAAGGTTGTTATGAACGGCGCAGGCGCAGCAGGCATCGCTATTGCCAAGCACCTCCTCAATATGGGCATTAAGAACATTACTCTTTGCGACAGTAAGGGTATCATCTGCAAGGGTGACGAAAGACTTAATGCCGTTAAGCGTGAAATGGCAGAGATTACAAACCTTGAGCATATGACAGGCACACTCGCAGACGCTATGAAGGGCGCAGATGTATTTCTCGGTATTTCAGCCGCAGGCTGTGTAAGCGAAGAAATGGTTGCTTCTATGGCAAACGACCCAATCCTCTTTGCTATGGCTAATCCTACTCCTGAAATTATGCCTGACCTTGCCAAGAAAGCAGGTGCTGCCGTTGTAGGTACAGGCAGAAGTGACTTTCCGAACCAGATTAACAATGTTCTCGCTTTCCCGGGCATTTTCAGAGGTGCTCTTGATTGCCGTGCAAGCGACATCAACGAAGAGATGAAAGTTGCCGCTTCATTTGCAATCGCTTCACTCGTAAGCGACAGTGAGCTTAATGCCGACTACATTCTTCCCGAGGCTTTCGATAAGAGAATCGGTAAGACTGTTGCCGAGGCTGTTAAAAAAGCCGCTATCGAAACAGGCGTTGCAAGAATTTGATAAATGTATAAATTTCGGGGCTGTCGAAAGGCAGTCCCTTTTGTATTTGAATTTTTTGTAATTATATAGTATAATAGATGTATTAAGACAAAAAGTTGGTGCATAGCTTGATAATTCACGATATTTCAAGGGATATTCTCACAAGCAAGGTCTACGAGGGCGACCCGCAGACCGAGGTAAACAGAATAAAAAGTATTGAAAACGGCGATGATTACAATCTTTCTGCCATTAGTATGAGCACTCACACAGGCACTCATATTGACGCTCCTCTGCATTTTTCGAGCGACGGCAGTTCTATATCCAAAATGCGCCTTAATACCTTTACGGGCAAATGTACGGTAGTCACGGTCAACGGTATTCTTACGGGCGAAGATATGGACAAAATTCTTGCGCACAGCCGTAAGAAACTGCTTTTGCACGGCAACTGCAAGGCTTTTGTGTCTGCTTTTGCCGCCAGAGTGCTCGCTGACAGCGATGTGGTTATGATTGGCACGGACGCACAGTCAATCGCACCCGAATATGACGAGAACGAAACGCACAAAATCCTTGCAAATGCAGGCATTGCGATTTTGGAAAACCTTGATTTATCGGATATAGCAGACGGCGACTACGAGCTTTTTGCATTTCCTATTAAGCTTGGCGGTCTGGAGGCGGCACCTTGCCGTGCAATTTTGTTTGAACAGGAAAGAGGTCTTTGATATGGTAAAAATGGTAGTATTTGATTTGGACGGCACACTTGTAAATTCTCTTGTTGACCTTGGTATTGCCACCAATGAGGGACTTAAGCAGGCAGGCTTGCCTGTACATCCTATGGAGAATTACAATCATTTTGTAGGCAACGGCAGAGAAATGCTTGTAAAGCGTGCTATGGGCGAGAAAAGCGAAGATAAGGCACTTTTTGATACGGTTATGAACGGATTTAACACTTACTACGGCGCTCACAGCAACGACCATACAGCCGAGTACAAGGGCTGTACCGAACTTTTGGAGCAGCTCGACAAAAACGGTATTATGACGGCCGTACTTTCAAACAAACCCGATGAATTTGTAGGCGCTATCCTTGCAAAAGTGTTCCCGAACCATAAGTTTACCGAGGCTTGGGGCAACAAAAAGGAATATAAGTGCAAACCCGACGGCGAGGCTTTAAACGCAATTTTGAGCAAGCACAATGTAAAGCAGAGCGAGTGTATTTATATCGGCGACAGCGATGTTGATGTGTTCACCGCAAAGAATGCAGGCGTAAGTATGCTTGGCGTTGAATGGGGATTCAGAGGCAGGAAAGAGCTTACAGAGGCAGGCGCTCCGCAGGTTGCCGCAACCGCCGACGAACTTTTGAATATGATTTTGGCACAGAAATAAGGACGAGCGATGAACAAGGTAAATTATCAGAAAATTCTTGACGGAATAATCTCAAATCTTCAAAAGACAAATACTGTTCCGACACTGCTTTTGCATGTCTGTTGTGCGCCTTGTTCAAGCTATTGTCTTGAGTATTTGTCGCAGTATTTTAAAATCACGGTTTTCTTTTATAATCCCAATATTTCCGAAAGGGCTGAATATCAGCACAGATTAAACGAAGAAAAACGCTTTATTTCCGAAATGAATTTTAAGTATCCCGTAAATATTATTGAGGGCGAATATTCTCCTTTAGAATATTTTTCTGCCGTAAAAGGTCTTGAAAACGAACCCGAGGGAGGGGAAAGGTGTAAAAAATGCTTTGAACTGCGCCTTGAAAAGACCGCTCGCATTGCCCGGGAAATGAATTTCGATTACTTTACAACTACTTTGACGATAAGTCCGCTGAAAAACGCACCGTTACTGAATCAAATAGGCGAGCGTTTCGCTGATGTTTACGATGTAAAGTGGTTAAACAGTGATTTTAAGAAAAAAGAGGGTTACAAACGCTCAATCGTACTTTCTGCCGAGCATAATTTGTACAGACAGAATTACTGCGGCTGTGTTTTTTCAAAGCGTGAGGCGGCGGAAAAAGAATAAATTTACAGAATTTTGAAAAAATTTGAAAAAAATTCAAAAAAATCTTGACAAACGGCTGAAAAAATGGTATAAAATATATCGTTGCGTAAGATAATCGGCAATACGGAGAGATGTCCGAGTGGTTTAAGGAGCTAGTCTTGAAAACTAGTGATCCCGCAAGGGACCAAGGGTTCGAATCCCTTTCTCTCCGCCATTTATTCAATATTTTTTGTAGTTTAACTACACGGAGGATTACTCAAGTGGTTAAGAGGCTCCCCTGCTAAGGGAGTAGGTCGCTAACGCGGCGCGAGGGTTCAAATCCCTTGTCCTCCGCCAAAGGATAGTCTGAGGTTTTATACTTCAGACTATCCTTTTTATTAACTAATAAAAGTTTTTTGGCGTTCAGGAAAAACTTTCCTCGACAATGCACAGGTGTAGGTGAATAACGCTTTATCACTCTACAATTCTATGTTCGGCGGTTTATGCGAACTTTCACAAGTTGGCTCGAATGGAGTCTTTTTATCTCTATTCCTTCACACTTTTGTCAGGCTCACATTATTTTGTATTGTATCACACTTTTAGACTTTATGTAAAAAAGTCTGGTTTTAATTATTATCATAGTATTAAAGGCTGCTACAAATTTTGTAACAGCCTTTTCTTAGTTGAATTTTTGATTTTAAGTTGTAATTTTTGCTAATTAATTGGAATTTGCTTTAAACAATATTTCTTATACCAACTATTATCCGCTGATATTAATCTACTGTTCTATGACTTATAGCAAAGCCATAAAGCTTCCAAAACTTGCAAATGAAAATAGGAAATAATACGGTGCAGTTGTAATAGTTAAAATAAAAACCGAATAGAATTTTTTTGGCTTGCTTAATTCGGATTTTCTGAACACGAAAAAGTAATACATAATACAGCTTGCTATGAGAGAAACCGCAATCAAGGCAAGAATAATGTAAAAGCTCTCAGCAAATGCTTGATTGTCATCGCCCAAGTATGAATATTGAGGATAAATGGCATAGATGAACAGACAGAAGTAATACTGCAGAAATGTTATACCATCAATTTGAATTACAGAGATATTTGTAGTATTGCTTAAAATTATTAAAACCGAAGAAACAATGCCAATCGCTGCTAAGTCAGCCACAATGCCAAATATATAGGTATCTCTCTTCATCTGAGAAGTTATGTATTCATCGCCAAACTTAACCGAAAGGAGGTATGTAACATAGCCGGAAATTATAAGCTTGCCTAAAAATATTAATCCAAAGAAAAATAAAAATACTGTTACTACCATAAATGTAATATTCATTAAATCACCTACTTAATTTGATTTTAGCTTTTCGTAAACATAATTAGGAATAAATCCATTTTTATTTTCATTAAGTATATTTCTTAGATGTTCATAGTAGCTATAAAAATTCCCCCTCAATAAAGTTTGCATTGATACTTGTACGCAATTATAATCAAAAAGATTATAATCAAGACATTATTGAATCGGTATCTGAGTAAGTTCATAGCCTACAGTTAAATCTTTTACATACAGAATTGACTTAGGAATGAAATAATTAATCTTATAACAATAAACATAATTATCAGTCACTAAAATATCATCAAACTCGCATTTTTCTGATAATTTTTTTGTTTCACCCGTTTCTAAATTTTCAATATACAAACCATTATCCTGACTTCTTATTGTCTTGTCATAAATAACAGTTTCTTTGCTATTTCTCAAGCTGTAAGCAACATATTTTCCTTGAAAACAGCTATGGTCTACACTCCGAATGGTATTATTAAAATAATAATTAAAATATTCATTCTGATATTTTTCACCATTAAAAGTATAAAAAAGCACTTCAGTATTCTCTCCCCGACCCGGATAAACAATTATTTGCTCTTTGATTAAATCTATATAAACATCATCAAAATCATGAAAATCTAAAGAGTCGGAATGTAGTTTAAAATCTGATATTAATTTATTATTTTCATCATAAATATTTATTTTCCGAAAATGATTATCATTATAATACACTAATAAATATTTATCGGCAAAAACTAATGAATTTATATCTTCATACGGAACATCGTTTATTATACAAGTATCTTCATTTAAAATATTATAGCAATAAATCTGATTATTCTTAGTATAATAAACGCAATTATTTCCTAATTCTGATATATCATAATTATTAGCTATCAGATGTTCACTTTTCTTTCCGTTATCGTATATTGTTAGTCCATGATCATCATAAATAACATAATTACCTTTTGCTTCAGCTGCATATTTAGAAATATCAGAAAGTTCTTTGCATTTATAACTCTGCTTGCTCTCACCTAATTTATATATATCAAATTCGTAATTGTTTGGATTTTTTATAGTGATCATTCCGTCAGAATAAACCATATATTCGGATTTATAAAAGCTATGATCTGAATCCGGTTTAAAATTATCACCTGAATTATAAAAAGTTAGCAATAAAATTACTATTATAAGAGATAATATAACCGAAATCAACAATAATTTCTTTTTGTACTTTTTCATAAAATCACCCACCTATATTTATCACCACGAATGATTTCTAAAGCTTTATCTATCTTGCACTGAATTTGTTTTCCGGTTTTTATATATACTGCTAATTCACTAAAGATTATATTGGCACCATTCCCAAAGGTTCAACCTTTCATCAATACCATCTTTGGAAGCATAAATCATCATTAGTGTAAATATATCTTCTTCATCTTAACCTTGTTTTTCTCTGCTCTTAGTAAGATAATTATGTTCAACTATTCGTGAAAAATCTCCGATTATCAAATTGTATTTATAAAAAGGATTTTATTATATATATCAATTATAAAATAAAGTAGGAGAAATCAGGAAATAGTATGGAGCAGTCATTAACACAAAAATCAGCAAAGTACAGATTTTTTGCTTTTTTGTTAGATCCGGATTTCTGAATATTGTGAAATAATCAAAAAACAAGCTGATAAGTGCGGATATTGCAATTGTCACTAAAATAAAAAGAAAAGAACCTTTAAACATACTTTGGCTGGAGTAAAAAGGTGCGTTAAAAAATGAAAAAAAATTAAGATTAAAACACTCAAAATAGTCTTCTAAATCTGTAAAGTAATAGCTTGGGGAGTCAATTATGTTCTGAATAAAGCCAATCACAATCATACTAAAAGATGCTATTAGATCAGCAAACACTCCGTTGCGGTAAAGTTTTCTCCTGATTTCTTTATCAATTATTTTTTCTCTAAACAAAGCGTTATCCACGCATTTCGCCAACAGTACCATAAAATATTTTGGCAAAAGCAAAACTAAGAGAAAAACCGGTAATATATATAAAATTATATCCATAGTAAAATCACCTTTCGTTATTTAATTTTTTTTAATTCACCGAATATATTGTTTGGAATGAATTCTAAGTTGTATGACTCTATTTTATTTTTATATTTAACATACAGCTTATTAAACGAGCCTTTCAATAAAACTTCCATTGAAACTTGAACACAATTATATCTATCTAAATCATATTCTCTATTTAATTCGTAATTAGTGGTATGTAAATCATTAAGCCATTCATTGCCAGTCCTATAATCACGGGCTATTTGACAAACATCGAAAATCGTTATGCGTTTACCGTTTTCGTAGCAAGTGAATTTTAAATTATTGGCATTTGACCAAGAATACATTTTTGTTAACTTTTTATAATCACATTTACAAAATTAAATTTTTGCTAATTAATTGGAATTTGCTTTAAACTATATCCCTTATACCAATCGTTAGCCATTCCTCGTGGCAGTAAATAGTCTATTCTGTAGCAATAAAGATAATTTTCTGTTGCAAGCAAATCGTCAAATACACATTCATCAGAAAGCTTCTTTTTAGTTCCGGTTTCTATATCGACCTCCCACAAACCGTTATTTTCATCCTCAACGGTTGTTCTTACTATATTCCACTCTGACTTTTCAGCCGAAAAATAAATTTTATTATTATTGTAAGTAACTGATTGAACATAATTATGTAAGGCTGCTCGTGATATTTCTCCGGTTTTTAAATTGTATTTTAAGAAAGTACATTCTTCAGAAGTGTTTATCAGATCTTTGCAGCAATATAAAAAGTAATCATTAATAATAGCCGGCTCGTCCAAGTCACTTAATGTACTATGTTCAAAGTGTGATTTCTGCAAATATGTATCCACATCATATTGAAAAATTTCATATTTGTATTCATTTTTTGTAATAACATTAAGTGTATTGCTGTTTATAGAAATATAGAATATTTCACCGATATAATCTATTTCTTTCCTGTCGTTTATATTCTTAGCATCAACAATTACAAGTTTCTTTTTGTCAACTGAATATAAAACCCTGTCGCCATCAAAGAAAAGGATTTGGCTTTGTTCATCTAATTTTTGCTTTTCTTGTGTTGCGTGATTTTCCATATACAAACTGCCGTCATCGCAATAAACTTCAATATTCTCTATTCTTTGCGAAGTAATTGAAGTTGAAACATTTTCTTTTCTGTCAGAATAATAAATATCAGCCCTATAATACATAGGGTCTTTTACATATAAATTGCCGTCCTTATATACCATATAATCATCTGACATAGGAAACCTTTTACCGTTATAAATACGCATACTGTTACAACCGTATTCATAGCTGTTATAGTACGAAGTATCGCTATCCGGTTTAAGGTCAACTTTTTCTTTGCTCAAAACAAAAAATGCAATAACCAAAAGCAAAGCAGATAATATAATTAAACATATGATTAACGGCGACAATTTCTTTTTTACTTTCATAATATCACTTTCTCCTTAGAAATTTACAAATACAGTAATCATTATGTATTAATTACTCTGAAACTTTTAATATATCAAATTCATAACAGCTACAATTTAATTTATTCTGCCAAAACACAGATAAGACTGTATTCGTAATAATTTGTTTATTAACGGTTCCGTGAAATTTACCAGTAACATTTCCATATTTAACCTCAGCATAATTCTACCATACAAAAGATAAATAAGCAACGACAATTAATCAATTTGCATAAATTCATCTAATTGCACTATGTATTATTGTTTTAATTGTGCAATATTTTAGGCTGCTACAAATTTTGTAACAGCCTTTTAAAATCTTATTTTATCTTTCACAATTTCATTTATCTTTTTTACTGTTTTCTTATCTTGAAACTGAAAAAACAGATGATCATAGCTTACATCTAATTTTTTCACAAGCCTTTTTATATTATCAATGCTATGCAAACTCTTTTAAATTTCATATTAATCCGTCCTTTCATTTATATATACCAAATAGTTATTAGTTTACTGTAATCTCGGCTTTGTAGGTTTTACCATCTATTTCTGCTCTGCACTTCGTTTGAAAATGTACGGAGAGTAAAATAAGAATACAAACAGACAAGAAATAACTACCACGAGAAACTTGCGGCGTGAACCGAATTTTTTGTCCGATTCAAATAAAAAATAAATTTATTTACTATGCTTGTTTCTTGCGTATATAATAAAGCGTTTCTTTGTTATAATAACTAAAAATACTGTGGTTAATTTGTTAAAATAAAACATATATTTTTGTGGAGTATTTTGGTATAATTAAAAGGAAATCAAATAATTGGAAAGGACGGATTTCGTTTATGAGTAAACTTAAAAAGCTGACAAGCATTGTGCTTGCGGCAACTATCGTTTCTTCTGCATCTGCAATGGCATTGACCGCATCCGCAGCTGAAAATGATAATGCGGTTTCCGCAGCGGACAATAATCTGCAAAGAAATGTTCAGGACGGCGTAATTTTACACGCTTTTAACTGGTCATACAAAACAATTAAGGAAAACCTGCCTGCAATTGCAGCAGCCGGTTATTCTACAGTTCAGACTTCACCTGTTCAGCAGCCGAAAGACTACTCAACATCAAGAGATGTTACAGGTCAGTGGTGGAAACTTTATCAGCCTGTAAGCCTTTCTGTAGCTAAAAACGCATGGTTCGGTACAAAAGACGAACTCAAAGACCTTTGTACAGAGGCTGAAAAGTACGGTGTAAAAATTATTTGCGACATTGTTTCTAACCATATGGGCAATGAAAGCGAAGATACACCTAATGTTGTAAGCTCACAGGTTAAAACATATGATCCTGAAATTTACGACAATGCAAGTGCTTTCTTCCGTAACAACGATATTGTTGCATCAGACAGCAGTGTAAAAAATGTAGTTCAGGGACATGTTACTTCCTGCCCTGACCTCAACACAAACAGCAAAGTTGTTCAGGATAAGGTTATCTCACTCCTTAAGGAATGTATCGACTGCGGTGTTGACGGTTTCCGTTTTGATGCGGCAAAACACATTGAAACTCCCGATGACGGTGACTATGCTTCTGATTATTGGAAGAACATTACAGAGTCTGCAGGCTCATATTACAAAGCAAAAACAGGCGACAATCTTTATATTTACGGTGAGATTCTTAACAACTGCGGTTCCGGCAGAAGTTACAGTTCTTACACAAAGTACATTAATGTAACAGATAACAAAACAGGTGACTCTGTACTCGCAAATGTGGTAAAAGGCAAGGCATCAAATGCTGCAAGCTCAAGCTACAAGTCAGGCGTTGCCGCTTCCGATGTAGTTCTTTGGGCAGAGTCGCACGATACATACGAGGGCGAGTCGGGTTCAGGTGGTATCAGCAATACCGCTAAAGTATCTGACGAAAACATCACTAAAGCATGGGCTATCATAGCTGCAAGAAAAGACGCTACTTCTCTTTACTTTGCCCGTCCTGGTGCATCGTTAATGGGTGAGGCAGCAGGCGATATAACTTATAAGAGCACAGCTGTTTCTGAAATTAATAAGTTCCATAACCTCTTTGTTGGTCAGAGTGAAAAACTCGGTGCCGTTGACAATGTAGCTTATGTTGCAAGAGGCACAAGCGGTGTAGTTCTTGCTAACTGCGACGGCAACGAAAAGTCTGTAAGTATTTCAGGTACAGGCCTTGCAAACGGTACTTATACAGATACAGTTTCAGGCGCTAAATTCACTGTAGCTAACGGTGTTCTTACAGGTAATATCGGTTCAACAGGTGTAGCTGTTGTTTACAACGGCACAACAACTCCGAGAAATACTTGTTCTGTAGAGAGCGGTGATTTCAAGGGTGATACAATTACACTCAACCTCGGTCTTGACAACGCAGCATCAGGTACATACTGCATTGACAATTCTAAGCCTGTAACTTACACAGGTGACATTGCAATCAGAGTAGGTTCAGACTACGCTTACGGCGAAACAATCAACCTTACTCTTACAGCAACAGACGGCAAAAATACAACAACCACTACTTACAAATATACCAAGCAGAAATCTGCAAGTTCAGGTGTGTATGTATTCTTTGCTTCTGAAAAAAGAGAAACAAGCTCAAAATGGAAAGCTCCTTACTATGTTTACATCTATGACGAGGAATCTTCAAAGGAAGAAACTTATAAGGCATCAAACTGGCCTGGTACAAAGATGAACTATGATAAGGCAACAGGTTATTACTATGCAGAAATTCCTACAACCTGTATTGCAACAGATGCAGATGAAAACGAGTCTGAGTCAAATTTTGACCTTGCACACTCTCCAAACACAAGAGTTATCTTCTGCGACAGCTCAAATGTAAACTCTGCTCCTCGTCAGTATCCGTCGGAAAAAGGTCTTAAATTAAAAGGAACTTCTAAAATTTTCGGTCTTACAAAGACAACTTCATGGGAAGAAACAACACTTGTACCTACTGTTGAATCACAGCCTGCAACCGAAGTTACAAGAGGCGACAAAACATATAAATACGGCGATGTAAACACAGACGGAAAATTTAATGTTCAGGATGTAACCTCACTCCAGTTTATTGTTGCAGAGTCCGTAAAGCCGTCACAGCTTATATATGCATTGAGCGATGTTACAGCTGACGGTGTTGTAGATATCAGAGATGTAACAATGATCCAGAGATATGTTTCCGGTATTAGAGAGGACACAGGCAAAACAGGCGAAGTTTATAAGGCTGAACAACCTACACAGCCTACACAGCCTGCAAAACCTACAGAGGCAACCAAGCCTTCTACACAGCCGACAACTGCTCCTGCACCTTCTACTTACACACTTTACTTAAAGACACAGCTTCCTTGGATGACATCAATGGGTACAAATCTCTATGCTTTTGATAACAATACAAAGAAGTCTTATCTGCTTGAGCAGGATACCGACGATTATCCGAATGTATTTAAGGCAGAGGTAGCAAACACACTTACAAGTGTTACTTTCTACAGAGCATTAGATATGGTTGACGAAATGACAAAGGCGTCAAGTTCAGGCCCTGTATACAACGCTTGGGCAGCAACTGTAAGCAGCACAAACAATTGCTACAACCTTGAAAGCGTTGATGAAGCAACAGACAAAGCAACTGCAACAGTCGGTCCGTATGTAAAAGAAGAGGCTCCCGAATGGACACTTGATGTAGTATATTTCGATAATTCAAAAACAAAGTGGGGAGAAGTTTATATTTACGGTTGGGGCAACGGTCTTTCCGAAGAGGCATATAAAATGACTCAAATTGAGGGCACAGACATCTGGAAATACGAACTTCCCGAACCTATTTATCCGGGTACAGAAAGTTTCCTTTTTAAGAATACAGAAAGCACTTGGGTTAAAAAGACTAAGAATGTAAAGGTTGTAGAAGGTAAAAATCTTTATGACGGAAAAGCACAGGCTTGGTCAGGCACTTACGAAGAGTGATTTTAAAGTTTAAATTCTAATTTTGCGGGCATACCAAAAGTATGCTCGCATTTTTATGTAAAAATTTTGGATTTTTATCAAAAGTTGTGGTAAATTATGGTTTGGCTGATTGCTTTATCAAGCAATTATAAAAGTTTGGTCGACCTTTT
>OGZO01002583.1_pt1 | contig 12294 bp, 12 predicted proteins | sample 1576721 | NCBI WGS metagenome assembly OGZO01 (sample SAMEA3541516, study PRJEB24748) | human gut metagenome | biome: human gut; feature: human-associated habitat; material: faeces | place: China | collected 2012 | reverse complement strand
ATAAGCTGCTGCGCCGCATCGGCCTGTCCGGCCGCAGCATCGTGCCCATGCTCATGGAGGATTCTCTTTAATCACTTTTTTCATTTCTTTTTCAATGGCATCTAAATCTTCTCTTGTAAGTGGTGCCATGTCAAAGTCATAGTAAAATCCGTCATCAATAGCCGGTCCGATTGCCAGCTTAGTCTCTGGATACAGTCTCTTTACTGCCTGTGCCAGTACATGGGAAGCAGTGTGGCGGATGGCTCTTAATTCGTCTTTTGCTTCTTCAACACTTCCGTCTGGTAAAATAATCTTCATGGTAAACTCCTTTCGCTTTAAAACGCGTTTTTAGATCTTTTGGATCCCAGAATAAGGTGATCGCCAGATGTTTTTTCTCTAAGCCAAGCATATGGTAAACACCAAACTCTTTTCTTCTCTGCTTGATCAGAAAGCTGTTCGTATATAACATGAAAATCACTAGAAAAATGCGGACAACCCAACAGGCAAATATCAAAATAGAATTCATTGTATCAAAGCCGAGCATGTTCTCAAATCCCGGATTCAGTGCCAATGATTGTATAATATAAAACATTGCCACAGCAGCAATCACGCTGAGTATATAAGGAGTATATATTTTTCCATTCTTTTTCATATTCGTTTTCGCCAGCTGGCGGTAAAATCCTTTACTCATTTTCATCACCGCCTGTCGTCAAGAGTGTCAGTGTATTGGCAATCTTTTGATACATTTCCTCATTTGTACTGTTGCCACGATACAACTGATGGAACACTTCGCCATCCTTAATAAACAAGACACGACTTGCATGCGATGCTGCTTTTGTCGAATGGGTTACCATCAAGATTGTCTGCCCTGCCGCATGTAACTCCGAGAACACCTGTAACAATTCATCGGTTGCCTTTGAATCCAAAGCGCCTGTCGGTTCATCTGCGAGAAGCAGTTTGGGATCCATCATAAGTGCGCGTGTCACTGCCGCACGCTGTTTCTGTCCACCAGACACCTCATATGGAAATTTATCTAACACATCCTCTATACCCAGTCTTTTTGCCAATGGTTCTGCTTTTGCCTTCATCGCTTCTGGTTTTTTCCCCGCAAGCACCATTGGTAAATAAATATTATCTCTTAGAGAAAAGGTATCCAACAGATTAAAATCCTGAAATACAAATCCCAAATGGTCACGACGGAATTTGGAAATTTCTTTTTCCGGTAAATCGGTGACATCACATCCATTTAAGAGAACGCTGCCACTTGTTGGTCGGTCGAGTGCTGCCAAAATATTCAAAAGTGTTGTCTTACCACTTCCGGATTCTCCCATAATTGCCACGTATTCTCCCTGCTCCACAGAAAAAGAAACATCCCATAATGCTTGCACCTGATTTCCGCCCAGACGCGTTTTATATATCTTTTCCAGACAATTTACTTCTAACATAGCCATATTTTCCTCCTGTCCTACACGCATAAACGTTCATCCACTGCGTGTATGCTGCCTTTCTGGTTACAAGCATACTTTAACAAAAGCCCTATAAGTCAACCATCGAATCGTGTGACATATAAGGCTTCTTGTGTGACATTTTTGTAAGATAGCAAAAATCATTCTATTATACGCTCTTCTCTGCGAAAATCCAGTGTGACGGTTGTTCCCTCGCCCACAACGGATGTCAATGAAATACTATGATGCAGGCGGTTCATCGTCCGCTTACATAAATACAATCCCAGACCGGTGGATTTGTGATCTGCTCTGCCGTTATACCCTGTGTATCCTTTTTCAAAAACGCGTGGCACATCCTCAGGCGCAATTCCCATTCCTGTGTCACGAATGGTAAGAAGTCCCGGTGTTTCCATGGCAATGGTTACACTTCCCTGATTTGTATATTTAAGTGCATTGGAAAGCACCTGTTCCAGCACAAAGCAAAACCATTTTTCATCGGTAAGCACACGTGCCGAGATCGTATCATAACAAATTGCAATCTTTTTCTGCACAAAAACGGACGCATATTTACGGATCGTTTTTCGTATCAATTCATCCAAATCATAGGAATCAAAAACAAAGTCCGTTCCCGATTCCTCTAATCTTGTAAAATGAAGAATCATCTCAACATACTCTTCCATACGAAAAAGCTGCAGCTGCAGTTGTCTGCTTTCTGGTGTATCTTCTTTTTGCAGTAACATATTCATCGCTGCCATCGGTGTCTTCACCTGGTGCACCCACGTCGTATAATACTCCTGTCTTTCTTTTGTTGCAGTCTGCAGTTGTTCTGCCTGTTTACAATAGCGTTCCGTAAGCTGATCCAGCAAATCGAGATACTCTTTTTCTACCGGATCATTCGTTTCAAACAAACACAATTCCCGGCTTCCCATATTCTGGGCAACCTGTTTTCTTTTTTCTTCTTTCTCGCGAAAACGCAAAAAATCATGCACCATAAAAAGCAATACCAAAACAGTTGCCAGACCAACGCCATACAAAACGCTCTCCAGTGCCTGCCCATAAAGCAGTTGGATCAGAATTGGAACACTACAAAGAAGCAGCCATATGCATAGATATCCCCGACGATATTGTAAATATTTTTTCATATGACCTCCTATTCCAAGGGCAAGAGATAGCCGACACCAACCTTTGTCACAATATAGTCATGCAGGCCAATGCTGTCTAATTTTTTACGCAGGCGGTTCACATTGACTGTCAGCGTATTTTCTTCTACATAATCATCCATCTGCCACAGACGCATCATAAGCGTATCACGACTGACGATTTCACCTTTACGCTCCATCAATGTCTGCAAAATGCGAAATTCATTCTTCGTCAGTTCGATTTTCTGTCCATCATAGGTGATGGTAGAATCCATCAATCCTAGCATCAGCCCCCGATGTTCTAGCATAGGCAACTGGTTTCCCATATCATAAGTCCGTCGAAGCATTGCTGTGATCTTTGCCATCATCACATCCAGATCAATGGGCTTTGCCAGAAAATCATCTCCCCCCATATTCATTGCCATAACAATATTCATATTATCAGAAGCTGACGATAAGAATACAACCGGCACTTGCGAAATCTGGCGGATCTGCGTACACCAGTGATATCCATTGAAAAACGGAAGCATAATATCCATCAAAACAAGATGTGGGTCATACGCCGTAAATTCTGTCATAACATTTTGAAAATGCTCTACAATCCTGGCTTCGTTGCCCCAGGACTCTATCTTTTCTTTCATGGCGTTTGCCATGGTCGGGTCGTCTTCTACGATAAATATGCGGTACATGTGGTCTCCTTCTACATTTCAGACACTATTTCCTATCATTCTATCACTTTACGGCAAAAAGAAAAATCCCCGCAGGGAAAAGTCCCTGCGGGGTGACATAGTATTTATGTTGTATTTTAAGATATGGAAGTTCGTTCTCATTAAGTTGCTTTCTGACGCGACTCGACTAGCGTTCTCGCTTCGTTATCACTCGCGACAACTAAGTCTCCCTGCGGGCCTCGCACTAAATTCGAACTTCGCTTGCGTTCGTTCTCATTAAGTTGCTTTCGGCCTATCTCTGAACACGTGCTCCTGCACCGCCCATGATTGCTTCAACTTCCTTCTTGCTAGCCATTGTAGTATCGCCAGGTGTTGTCATAGCAAGTGCACCATGTGCTGCACCGTAGTTTACTGCAAGTTCAGCATCGCCGGTTGTCATAAGACCGTAGATCAGTCCGGATGCGAAAGAATCTCCTCCACCTACACGATCCATGATCTCAAGTCCCTTGTAATCCTTAGCCTTATGGATTTCACCATCTGCCCAGCAGATTGCACTCCAGTCATTTACAGTTGCAGTCTTAACTTCGCGAAGTGTTGTAGCAACAGCCTTGAAGTTAGGATATGTCTTAGCAGCCTCGTTGATCATCTTCTTGTATCCGTCAAGGTTGAGTTCCTTTAAGTTCTCATCATTTCCTTCGATCTCGAATCCAAGACATGCGGTAAAGTCTTCTTCGTTACCGATCATAACGTCAACATACTTAGCGATCTCCTTGTTGACTTCCTGAGCCTTAGCCTGTCCGCCAATAGCGCTCCACATAGATGGACGGTAGTTCAAATCGTAAGATACGATGGTACCATATTTCTTAGCAGCCTTGATTGCAGCGATAACAGTCTCGCATGACTGCTCTGAAAGTGCTGCATAGATGCCGCCTGTATGCAACCAACGAGCACCAAGCTCGCCAAAGATATAATCAAAATCAAAATCTTCTGGTGTAGCCTTTGCGATTGCAGTGTTTGCACGGTCAGAGCATCCTACTGCACCACGGATACCAAATCCACGCTCTGTAAAGTTGATACCGTTACGGCAAATTCTACCAATACCGTCTGTATCCATCCACTTGATCAGAGAGGTATCAACGCCACCCTGAAGGATGAAATCTTCCATCAACTTACCTACTTCGTTATCAGCAAATGCTGTGATAACACCGGTATTCATGCCAAAGCATCTGCGAAGACCACGAACTACGTTGTATTCTCCGCCGCCTTCCCATGCACGGAACTGTCTTGCGGTGCGAATTCTGCCTTCGCCCGGATCCAGACGTAACATAACTTCACCCAATGAAACTGCGTCAAACTTGCACTCACTTGCTGGTCTTAAATTCAAATCCATTTCTCTTCTCCTTTTATTTAAAATATTACGATGCCCACCTAGACATCTTTTTCTACATAACTTACAAGTTGGAGTATAGCACGAAACAAATTTCTTGTTTTACTTTTTTACCAACACCACAACTTGTGCAATGTTTTCCACAAAATTTGCAATCCGCACCTCGCAAAATCTTCGATGTTTCTGGATTGCAAAATTTGTAAAAAAAGAGCTGCCCAAGTTGTGGACAGCTCCTTTAAAACTCTTATGAAATTACTTTCGGATACAACGTAACCAAGTTTCCTTGCGGATTACTCAGCGATGTCAGCGTACATGAAGTACCAGTATCCGTTAGATGCATGCCATGCACCTGTAACCTTGTCGCTCATGAGATAGAAATCATTGTAGTATGCAACTGGGATACATGCAGCATCATCCATAAGGATATTTTCTGCTTCGTGAAGTGCTGCAGAACGCTCTGCTGCGTCTGTAGTTGTTCTAGACTTCTCGATTACTGCATCGAATTCAGGGTTGCTGTATTTACCATCGTTGTTACCATTGTCTGTTGTGAACAGTTCAAGGATGTTAGATGGATCAGAGTAGTCACCTACCCAACCATTACGAGATGACATGTAATCACCATTACGACGCATTGGTGTGAAGGAAGCCCATTCTACGACTTCTACATCAACATCAATACCAAGTTCGCCCCAAGCCTTCTGTAAGTACTCAGCAACTACCTTATGATATCCTGCATCATTTGTAGAATATGTGATCTTTGGAATTCCCTTTCCATCAGCATATCCAGCTTCTTTCAAGAGATCCTTTGCCTTCTGAAGGTTTGCATCATAATCTGTTGTGCTGATATATTCCTTACCGCCATTAGCGTTCTCAGAGAAATCAGAACCATCTGTATCTTTCCATCCTGGTCCTACAAGATTACCAGCTGGAGAATATGTTCCCTGCATCAAAGTGTTTGCAACATAGTCACGATCGATAGCAAGTGAAAGTGCCTGACGAACCTGCTTGTTGTTAAATGGCTCTTTCTGAAGGTTCAAGCTTAAGTAGTATGTTCCGATGATTGGCTCTACATGGAAGTCATCAGAATCCTTAAGTGAAGGAATCTCTTCTGTAGGAACATCCTTGATCATCTGACATTCACCTGTCTGGTATGCGCTGTATGCAGCGTTTGCATCTTCGATCAAGTTGAACTTGATTCCGTCTAACTTAATAGAATCAGCATCCCAGTAATTAGGATTCTTCTTCATTAATACATAAGATCCTGGAACCCATTCAGTTACATAGAAAGGTCCGTTAGAAATATATGTATCTGCTGCTGTTGCCCAAGCATCACCATTTGCATCGATTGTTGCCTTCTGAACTGGGTTCAATGTAGCAAATGCTGCAATAGATTCGAAGTATGGGCATGGATTTGCAAGATGTACAACAAATGTCTTGTCATCCTTTGCTTCAACGCCAAGCTTTTCGATGTCTCCAGCTGCTGCCTCATCAAATCCTTCAACCATTCCAAGAACAGTTGATGCATATGGAGCTGCTACGTTAGGATCGCAGACACGCTGCCAACTGTAAACGAAATCTTCTGCTGTCAAATCAGAACCATCTGACCACTTAAGACCATCTCTTAAATGGAATGTGTAGGTAAGTCCATCATCAGATACTTCCCACTTTTCAGCCTGTCCAGCTTCTGGATCGCCATTCTCATCGAGTTTCAAAAGACCCTCGAATGCGTGTAAGATCATCTCACCACCGTCGATTGCGGAGTTAAGTGCTGGATCAACTGTCTCTGGATCTGGACCAGTCTCAACAGATAAAATCTTTTCATCTGATGAAGCACTAGACTTCTTACCATCTCCTGAAGATGATCCACATGCTACAAGACCTACTGTCATTGCAGCAACGAGTAATAAGGAAATCACTCTCTTTTTCATATTTTTTCCTCCTTAAATATGGGCAGTTTCTTTTATACTGCCAGGTTTATATAAACACTGCGAGGGGAAAAACCTCGCAAGGTTTACCATAAATTACTGTACCTTATCCAGGTTGTGGCATGCTGCATAATGTCCCGGAGAAATCTCCCTGAATTCAGGAACTTCCTGCGCACACTGTTCTGTGGCATATGGGCATCTGGTACGGAAACGACATCCGGAAGGTGGATTCAACGGACTTGGTACATCCCCTTCCAAAACAATACGTTTGCTTGTTCTCGCGATCTTTGGATCTGCGATCGGGATCGCAGAAATCAGACTCTTTGTATATGGATGAACCGGGTGTGTTGTCAATTCATAACTGTCTGCCAGTTCTACCATTCTTCCTAAATACATAACACCGATACGATCTGAGATATGCTTTACTACAGATAAATCATGTGCAATGAAAAGATAGGTCAGACCCATTTCTTCCTGCAAGTCTTCAAACATGTTGATGACCTGTGCCTGAATGGATACATCCAGTGCGGAGATCGGCTCATCACAGACAATAAATTCTGGATTGACTGCAAGTGCTCTTGCAATACCAACACGCTGTCTCTGTCCACCGGAAAATTCATGTGGATAACGGTTCGCATGTTCAGAGTTTAATCCAACTTTACGAAGCATGTCAATAATTAATTCATATCTTTCTTGTTTATTTGCAGCAAGATTATGTGTATCGATCGCTTCACCAACAATATCTCCTACCGTCATACGTGGATCCAGACTTGCGTATGGATCCTGGAACACGATCTGCATCTTCTTACGATATGGAAGCATCTGTGCCCACTGATTTTTTTCTACATCAAATACAACGTCGCCGTCATATGTAAAACGTCCGCCTGTTGGCTGATACAAACGCAACAGTGCACGACCTGTGGTAGTCTTACCACATCCAGACTCACCTACGAGACCAAGTGTCTCGCCACGATTGATGCTAAAAGAAACATCATCTACCGCCTGAATGTACTTTTTATGCTTACCATGGCCTCCTGCTGGAAAGTACTGACGCAAATGTTCTACTTCGATAAATTTATCACTCATTTGCTTCTCCCTTCTCCATGGCTTCTTTCTGATTGAGCCAACATTGTGTATAGTGAACATCATCAAACTGGGTTACCGGTGGCATCTCTCGCAAGCATATCTTCATACATGCTTCGCAACGAGGTGCAAAAGGACAACCTGCCGGAGGGTTCAAAAGATCCACCGGAGTTCCTTCGATCGGAACCAGTCTCTCATGTTCCTTGGTATCCAGTCTAGGGATAGAACGGATCAATCCCTTGGTATACATATGGTGTGGTCGATAGAAAATATCATCTGTCGTACCATACTCGACGATTCTTCCTGCATACATAACCGCAATGCGGTCACACATGGAAGCAACAACACCCAGATCATGTGTGATCATGATGATCGCCATGCCGAGTTTGTCCTTGAGTTCCATCATCAGTTCCAGGATCTGTGCCTGAATGGTAACGTCCAATGCGGTTGTAGGCTCATCTGCGATCAATAACTTTGGTTCGCAGGCAAGTGCGATAGCGATCATAACACGCTGTCTCATACCACCGGACAACTCATGCGGATACTGCTTTAATCTCTTTTCCGGCTCGTTGATACCAACGAGTTCCAGCAATTCTTTTGCACGGGCATATGCCTGTTTTTTATCTTTGTCGGTATGCAGACGGATAACCTCCGTGATCTGATTACCGATGGTGTAAACCGGATTCAAACTGGTCATTGGATCCTGGAAAATGATAGAGATTTCTTTACCGCGGATCTTGCGCATCTCTTTTTCACTCATATCCTCGATCTCGTGACCGTTAAACTGTAATGTACCACCTATCAATTTACCAGGATGAGCCGTCAGTCCCATCAGAGAATATGCCGTAACGGATTTACCGGAACCTGACTCTCCAACGATACCAAGGACTTCTCCCTCTTTTAAATGAATGGATACATCGTTAAGCGCTTTAACCTCTCCTGCCGGAGTAAAGAAGGAAAGACGCTCGTTCTTTATATCTACTAAGTATTCTTCTGCCATGACGCGTCCCCTTTCTAATTCTTTAACTTCGGATCGAATGCATCGCGAAGTCCATCACCTAACAGGTTAAAACTCAAAATGATCAAACTGATCGCAACAGCAGGGATGAACAAAAGGTATGGATAAGTTCCGATACCATTGATTGCATCACTTGCCAAACTTCCCAGTGAAGGAAGCGGAACTGCAACACCCATTCCCAAGAAACTCAGGAAAGACTCTGTAAAAATAGAGGATGGGATCTGCAAGGTTGTTGTAACGATCAATGTACCGATACAGTTGGTAAGCAGATGGTTCTTGATGATCTTACCATTGCTGACACCAAGTGCACGGGCTGCGGTAACATACTCGCTTTCCTTTAACATGAGGATCTGGCTTCGTACCATACGTGCCATACCTACCCAGTACAAAAGTGCGAATACGATGAAAATACTGATCAGGTTGGTTCCGACTGTCTGTACCCACTTAAATCCAGGTGCATTTGCCAGATTGTTCAGTGGATCTTTCAAAGCGAAAGATAAAAGTACGATCAAAAGCACGTCAGGAACCGTATATATGATATCTACGATTCTCATCATGATCAGATCGACCCAGCCGCCAAAGAAGGCTGCGATAGATCCGTAAATAGATCCGATCACCAGGATGATCGCTGTAGCGATCAAACCTACCAGAAGTGAGATACGGCTACCCATCATAACACGGATGGCGTAGTCACGTCCCATCTTATCTGTACCGAAGACATGTGGGAATACGGATTCCCCGGCATCGATTCTTGCCTGCTCGTCTGCGGAATATGTAAACGGTGCAAGGTTGTTGGCACCCTTGATCTGCTCATCGTATGTATATGGATAGAACGATGGAACAATAAATGAGAAAATCATGACCAAAATGATAACAACGATAGATACCATTGCCACTTTGTTCTTTCTCAATCTGCGGAAACCGTCTTTCCAGAAACTAACGCTTTCCCGCATGATGACCTGACTCTGTTTTTCCTCCTCAGATGCAGGGAGAAAATCATCAGGATTCAAATCTAACTGAAAACTTAATGGATTCTTCTTCATCTCATTTCTCCTTACTTGAGTGTAATACGTGGGTCGATCAATTTATACACGATATCTACAACCACATTCATGACAATGATAAGGGTTGCAAGGAAGATTGTTGTTCCCATGATCAGTGTATAGTCACGTCCCTGAATGGCTCCGATAAATTCGCCGCCCAGTCCCGGGATCGTGAAGATCTTCTCAACTACGAAACTACCGGTTACTGTGTAAGCAAGCATAGGTCCTACATAGGTAACTACCGGTAAGATAGCATTACGAAGTGCATGCTTAAACAACTGTACTTTACCGGAAAGACCCTTTGCCTTTGCTGTACGCATGTAATCCTGTCCTAATACATCAAGCATAGAAGAACGCATCAGTCTCATGATATATGCTGTCGGGTAAAATGCCAATGCTGCGACCGGCATAATGTAGTTCTGCCATGAAGAAAGTCCCATGGTAGGAAGTATCTTGAACTTCACACCAAAGAAATACATCAGCACGGTACAGATAACGAAACTCGGCACCGCAATACCCATGGTCGATATGACGCTGATCAGACTATCGAGGAACTTGCCACGCTTCAAAGCAGCGATACTTCCAAGCAGTACCCCAAGTATCAGGGAAACCAATACAGAAATCCCACCAATCTTTGCAGATACCGGGAACTTCGCCTGAATGATACCTGCGACGGTACGCCCTCTCTGTTTTAAACTGTCACCAAAATCTCCGTGAGCTACCCCTGAAATATAAGTGACATACTGCTCACCTAATGGCTTGTCCAAGCCATATTTTGCCTCAAGCGCTGCGGTTGCCTGCGGGCTGATCGCTTTCTCTGAAAGGAATGGTCCACCAGGAACCATGTTCATCAGGAAGAAAGTAAGTGTGGCTACTGCCCAGATCGTTACAATTGCAAGCGCTATTCTCTTTACAATGTACTTTAACATCTTGTTAATATTCTCCTTCCAAGGTAAATCTTAATACCTAAAAAGAACGCAAAAACAGCGTTTCGCTTCCGCCCCATTGCGTTCAATCGAGGGTTATTATAGCACAGTGTTGTGCTAAAGTCTACACCAAATTTTCATGCTTTCACATTTTCAACATATTTGTTTTTTCGCGTATTTACGGCGTTTGCGGGACTTTTTGCCCCGCAGGATTTCCATAATATTCACAAACTGTATATCTATTCATTTATTACCAGTTTCTTCTTATTAAATGGTATATTTATACACTTTTTACGATATTGCATACAACATCTGTGCAGACATCCATCCCCTCAACGGTAATGTGTTCATAAGGACCGTGAAATCCATAACCGCCGGTACCCAGATTCGGACATGGCAAGCCCATAAAGGAAAGTCTGGCGCCGTCTGTGCCTCCGCGGATGGCAACCGTCTTTGGTGTCAGACCAGCCATTCTGGTGGCCTCCTTTGCCCAGTCAATGATCTCCATACATCCTTCGATCTGGCTACGCATGTTCCGATAAGACTCCTTAATCTCCAGTTCCACTGTTCCCTGTCCGTATTTTTCATTTAATTTTCTGGCAATACGGCGCATATTTTCTTCCTTGGCGTGAAATTTATCCAGATCATGATCACGAATGATATATAAAAGTTCCGTTTTTTCCACATCTCCCTGCATATCGGTCAGATGATAAAAACCTTCGTATCCGCTTGTCTTTTCCGGCACCTCCTCCTTCGGAAGCATACTGTGAAATTCCATGGCAAGAGTCTGGGAATTGACCATGATATCTTTCGCACTGCCCGGATGCACATTATTGCCATGCACGGTTACCTTGGCACCGGAAGCATTAAAGTTCTCATATTCAATGTTGCCTTCCAGATCACCATCCAGGGTATAGGCATAGTCTGCGCCAAAATGCGCCACATCGAAAGCATCTGCCCCCTCGCCAATCTCCTCATCCGGGGTAAAGCCGATACAGATCTTGCCGTGCGGGATCTTGTCTGCCACAATGCACTCCATTGCCGTCATGATTTCTGCAATGCCCGCCTTGTCGTCTGCGCCAAGTAAAGTTGTGCCATCGGTCGTGATGAGGGTTCTGCCCACATAATTTTTCAGATGTGGGAAATCCTTGACGGACAAAGTCCTGCCGCTCTTGCCAAGCACGACATCCCCACCGTCATAATTTTCATGTAAGACAGGCTTAACTCCCTGTCCGCAGAAATCCGGTGCCGTGTCCATATGCGCAATAAAGCCGATCACCGGCTTATCCTCCATGCCCTGCGTCGCCGGAAGGGTACCATAGACATAGCACTTATCGTCTACATGGGCATCTGCAATGCCAATCTCCTTCATCTCCGCCACCAGTTTGTGCGCAAGATCAAACTCTCTTTCTGCTGACGGCACAGTCTGGCTCTTTTCGTCACTTGTCGTATATACCACGACATAGTCTAACAATCTTTCATAGGCTCTTTTCATCTTTTTATCCTCCACTCGTTTATGCTATCTGATTTTATCTATTTTTTCTATCAAAAAACTAAGCCATCCAGTTTTCTGCCAAGTGTACCTTGGCTGCCCGGACACTTCCCTGGATCATCTGCGTTCCGCCACCGCCTCTGGCATCGAAAGTCTCCCGCAGATGCGCGGCTTCCTGCCTGCAGTCTT
>OGZO01002580.1_pt1 | contig 12304 bp, 9 predicted proteins | sample 1576721 | NCBI WGS metagenome assembly OGZO01 (sample SAMEA3541516, study PRJEB24748) | human gut metagenome | biome: human gut; feature: human-associated habitat; material: faeces | place: China | collected 2012 | reverse complement strand
TCCTCTTTGTCCCAGAAGCACATGATCACCTTGCCCTGATGTCTTGCACAGTCGACGACATCCGATACTACCGCGCTGGCGGTGGGAAGCTTACCTGCGCCCCGTCCGTAATACATGGAATCTCCCAGCATGTTGCCGGTGACAAATACAGCATTGAATACACCATGTACCATGGCAAGCGGATGTTCTTTGGAAAGTAAAAACGGTGCTACCATAACCTCTGCGGTATTATCATCAATGGCCCTGCTTCTGCCCAATAGCTTGATGGTATGATCTGTGGCATTGGCATATTCGAAATCCGCTGCTGTGATCTTAGTGATACCTTCGGTGGGAACCTTCTCGGAATCCACATTTTTACTGAACATCAGGGAAGACAAAATTGCAATCTTACGGCAGGCATCATAACCTTCCACATCCGCTTCCGGATTGCGCTCCGCATAGCCTTTGTCCTGCGCTTCCTTCAGAACCGCAGCAAAGTCCGCACCCTCTTTTTCCATTTTACTTAAGATATAATTCGTAGTACCGTTTAAGATACCGTTGATAGCCTCGATCTTTTCTGCTGTCAGGGAATAATTCAACGGACGGATAATGGGAATACCGCCGCCCACACTGGCTTCGAACAGATAGTTACAATTATGTTCTCTGGCGATCTGCAGCAGTTCGGGACCGTGCTTGGCTACCAGCTCCTTGTTGGAGGTGCAGACGCTCTTGCCCCGTTCCAGAGCCTGCTTCGTGAACTGATAAGCGGCTCCGACACCGCCCATGGTCTCACAGACAATAGTCACACTGTCGTCATGTAAGATCGTATTGAAATCATGAATGACTTTGTCCTCGTAAGGATCTCCGGGGAAATCTCTCAGATCCAGGATGTATTTTACCTCCAGTTCCTGTGCGGACTTCTTGTTCACCATGTCCTTGTTTTTCTCGATAACTTCCACCACACCGCTGCCCACGGTGCCGTAGCCTAATACTGCAACGTTGATCATATCATAACCCTTGCCTTTCTCATAGCCTGCAAACTTTCAGGTACTTTAGTACCTTGCGCAGGCACAAATTTGCGTGTGAAAAATTTTATTCTTTTGCCAGTATTTTTACATGATGTACACTGGGCTGTCCCTCCAGCTGCTCGATCATCCGGGAAATGTCCCCTGTGGTCTGCAATACCTGAATACTCAATGTCAGAGAAGCGATTCCGTTGATGGGAATACTCTGATGGATCGTCAGGATATTGGCCCGGTACTCTGCGATGATCTTCAGCACATCCGACAATATACCCGGTTCATCATCCATCTGAAAGGTAAGAGTGATGGTCGTTCCCTGGGAATTGTCATGAAAGGGAAAAATATCATCTTTGTACTTATAAAAAGAACTGCGGCTGATACCTACCGCATCAACCGCTTCCTGTATGGTCAGAACCTTCTCTGACTCCAGAAGCCGCTTTGCTTCCACTACCTTTAACAGTACTTCGGGGATCGCCTTCTGCTTCACCACAAAATACTTGGTCGTTTCTCCCATATGTTATCCTTTCTTCCAGTTCGTATCTGTAGTGCGGACACTTGTTTTTCACTGAGGGATATTCTAGCACAGTAAAGTATGAAAGACAACCCCCATTTTTAACCTTTTGCTGTAAATTCCAAAAAGTTCAAAACAGGGGTTGTCTCTAATTCTTGCGGGGATATTTGTTCCCCGTCTCCCGATATGCGTTAAAATCCCATGCCGGTCCCGTCTGTAACCATTCATACATGACGTGTTCTGTATTCTCATAAAAAATGTACCGGCGTTCTCTTTTTTCTCCCTCCTGATATGGGAAAATCGCATCTCCCGCCGCTCCGTCCATCAGTCTCACATATGCATCCTGAAGATCCTCGTAAGCTGCAGGAACAAGCGATGTCTGTAACGGATGGCTCTCTCCCACACCTTTTACCAGGAACAGAGGATTCTGTCTGTCATATGCCGAGACCTCATTCTGAGGATCAAAGCCATGATCTGCCATAACGATAATAACCGAATTGTCATACAGATCTGACTGTTTCAGCTTATCAAACACCCCGGTGGCAGACATTAAAAAGTTTTTGGCAGAGCACCCGGAAAAGCCTTTCATCATGTGCGAATACAGCCACGCTATGGGCAACAGCTGCGGCGGCATCGCAGATTATACCGAGTATGCCTACGAAGAGCCGCTGTATCAGGGCGGGTTTATCTGGGAGTACATGGACCACGGCATCGCGGTGACTGACCCGGATGGCAAGCCCGGCTTTGCCTACGGCGGCGACTTTGGCGACCGTCCCACCGACCGGGAATTCTGCGTGGACGGTCTGGTACTGCCCGACCGCCGCAACACCCCCAAAATGGACGCAGTCAAGGCGGCCTACGCACCCCTGAAGATCACCCTGACCGACACGGAAGCAATCGTTGAAAACCGGAATCTCTTTACCGACCTGAGCGCCTACGATCTTGTGTTTGCGTCCTCGGTCAACGGCAAACCGGAACGCCGTGCGGTGCTGCGGGCAGACTGCAAGCCGGGTGAGACGGTGCACATCGCGTTCCCGTTTGCTCTGCCGGAAGCAGGGCTTGCCTGCATGACTGTTGCCGCTGTGCAGCGGGCTGTGCTGCCCGGCATCCCGGCGGGCTATGAAGCCGCTTTTGGGCAGGTATGGCACAACCACGTCGCCGCCCAGCTGACCCTGCCCGCTCCGCAGCTGGTAGAGATGGACTGCAACATCGGCGTAAAGGGCAAAGGCTTCGAGTATATTTTCGGCCGCGGCAAGGGGCTTGTGTCCATCCGGTATAATGGTGTGCAGCTGCTGGATGATACCGTGCGCCCCAACTTCTGGCGTGCTCCCACCAACAACGACGAGGGCTGCGCAGAACCTTTTGCATTTGCCTTCTGGAAAACTGCCGGTCTCTATGCCCGGTGCGATAACCTGACTACCGAAACAAAGGGCGAGTTCGTCACCATCCGCGCAAACTACACCCTGCCAGATGGGCAGACGCTGCCCATTGAGTTTGCCATCGACGGCGCAGGCCGCTGCGACATTACGATGACATGGCAGGGTGAAAGGGCAGAAGTACCGGAGCTCGGCTTGCTCTTCCCGCTGCGCCGGGAACTGACGGAGGTATCCTATCTGGGTCTTGGCCCCCGGGAGACCACTGCCGACCGCACCACAGGCGGCAAGATGGGCGCATGGAGCTACAACGTCCGGCAGGACTTTGCCCAGAACACTCCGGTCTACCCGCAGGAGTGCGGCAGCCGCACCGGCGTGTACCGCGCAGCGCTCACCGGCCGGGATACTGAGATGCCCGGCATCCGCTTTGCCAGCGATGACGGTATGACCTTCTCGGCCCTGCCCTACACGCCCCACGAACTGGAAAATGCCCGCCATCTCTATGAACTGCCCCGGGACGACAACAAGACTGTCGTCCGGTGTGCTGCTTTCCAGCGCGGCGTTGGCGGCGACAACAGCTGGGGCGCAAAGCCCCATGCGGATGCCTGCTTTGCGGTGGGGAAGGGCATGACCTTCTCGTTCTCCATCCAAAAGCAGAATGGATAATTTATAAAGACCAGAGTGGAGGCGTTTATCAACGTCTCCACTCTGGTCTTTCTTTTTCGCTGGCGCTGTTTTGCAACAGCCTGTACGAACTGAGCATCTTTCTACGCAATGTCTGTTGTTCTGATCAATCCAACTCCAGATCCTCAAAGCCGGTGACTGTTTCAAACCGACGGGTGCGCACCTCCATCATTTCGCTGATGAGTTCGGCGGGAAGGGCGAGTGCTCCGGCCATCCGAAGCAGAGTGCTGACATCAGATGCGGTGAGCAGGTCTGTGCGGCAGAGGATGCGGAACAGCTCTGCGTAAGCCTGTTGAGGCGGGCAGGGCATGAACTGTGGAGCCCGGTCGAAATACTGCACCAGAACTGCACAATACCACTGGCGGTCGGCGGGGGAAAGCCCTGCAGAGGCTTCCAGCCGAGCCAGCGCCATACGAGCCGAGAAATCCAACCGGAACGCGTCCCGGGCCAGTTGGTCAAAGTAAGGCATCGGCTGGGTGAAGAACAGCACCGGTACCCGCAGGATGGCTCCGAATCTGGCATCGCCTGCCAGAATTTTATCCCGGGCCACGGGTAGACCCAGCCGTGCCGCCACATGGCCGGAAACGTCAGCCTTTTCCAGCCAGAGCAGTGCGGCAGTGTGGTCAAATGCAGACACAGCCACAGTGACAGTACGACTCCAATTTTCACATCCAGCATCCCGGGCGGTCAGGGTCTCCAGACCGGAACTGTTGAAGCTGTGAGCGCCCAGCATTTTAAGCTGTGGAGGCAGCGTCAGCTGTTTCAGGGCATGACACCCGGCAAACATGCCCACATCCGGCATGACCTGATCCGTGGGGCGGGGCAGATAGCCCAGAGCCTGCAGCTGCTCTGGCAGATGGACGCTGGTAAGGCGGCTGCAGTCACCGAATACACCGGCAGGCAGGGCGGAAATGGCATCCGGCAGGGTGATGGAAGTCAGATTTGTGCAGTGGTAGAACGCGTAGGGACCAATGTGAGTGATGCTGTCCGGCAGTGTGACGGAAGTCGGCCCGCCTTCGTCCAGCTTTTCGGTGGTGACTGCGCGGCCCATTCGCATACAAAATATGCTGAAACTGATAGGCGATTGCCCGAACTGCGCAAAGCAGCTCTCATCCAGATGGCTGGCAGCAAAGGCGGTAGCGGCAATGGCGGTGACAGTGCGGCCTTCTACAGTGTTGGGTACCACAGCAGGCCGTGCCAGCCGGGGCCAGCGCACCAGCGCCAAAGAACCGTCCGGCAGAGGGGCAAAATCGGCTGTCAGGGGCAGGGCATCGGTGTCGGACTCTTCGTTCAGATGGCCGAGCCGTGCAAACTCTGCGCTCATGTCGGGAGCATCGCCGCCCCAATCATCCTCGTCATCCTCCTCCTGCAAGAGAGCTGCCAGCGCGGCTCCGGGCAGGGAAGAGGCCTTTTTTGTTTCCGGGGCGGGGGGTGTCCAGCGGCCGCCCAGCGTTCCGGCGTTGGTTATTTCAAATTGCAGCAGTTCCATTTTACACCAGTCCTGTCAGATCGATCTGGTGCAGCAGCTGCTCCGACTGTCGGTGCAGCTGCAGATCCCGGCTGGCCGCAAAGTAATCGGTGCTGAGAAACTGCCCCAGAAATGCGGTGGCTACGGGAGCTACGGTCAGATCGTTTACCGCCATGCTCAGCTCCGTCCCCTTACCGAAGGCTTCCTGCAAAAAACGGAGCAGATCGCCAAGCTTCTTCTGCGTTTCAGCGACCTCGGCCTGCAGGTCAGCGACCGAGCGCTGATAGCAGGCCTTGAGGGCGGAAAAGGGGGTAGAGCCGGAAAGCTCTCCGTGCCATTGGGCAGTCAGCGACAGCAGATCGAGATAGACCTTCTGCCGGGCAGAGGGGGCTTTGTTGGCTTCGGCGCGCCAGTTGTCCTCCAGCCCGGCGAGGGCGGTCAGGGCATCGCCGGGAACATCCAGTGTCCCGCGCTGGGCTTTGAGGGCGGCCACGATAAGGCGCAGCGCATCGTGGCGCAGGGTGCAGCGTTCCATCTGCAGGAACACGGCCTCCAGCAGCAGGCTGACAAGGCTCATCCGCTCGTCCATCTTGGCGCTGCGTGCCTGCGTGAGGACATCCTCATTCCACACACCCTGCAGGATGGCATCAATATTGTAGGCCTGACGATATTTCTGATAGAGTTCGTAGTAGATGGCAAAATCCCGGGCGACCTGCTTGTTTTGCAGATACTGGGTAGTCAGCTCCTCGCTGACTGCAAGGCCCAGCTCTTCGTGATACTGCAGGATCTCGGAAAGGTCCTCCCAGGCACGGGGCGTTACCACGGTCAGACCGTCCACAGTGGTCTCGACCTTGTAAAAATCTTCGGGACGGATATCCAGATAGCTGATGACGCTGCGGCTGACACCGTGTTCCAGCGCATAGGCCTTCCATGCTTCATAACTTGGCTCAACTTCGATCACCTTCAGGCGGTCACGGGTGGCAGCGTCGAACTCCCGGACGCTTTTGTTGAAGCGGGGCGGGTTGCCGGCGGTGACCACCACCCAGCCCTCGGGGATCTGATGCCCACCAAAGACTTTGTATTGCAGGAATAGCAGCATGGCAGGGGAGAGGGTCTCGGAGACACAGTTGATCTCGTCCAGAAACAGGATGCCCTGCGTTTTGCCGGTGGTGCGCATACAGTCGTAGACGCTGGCGATGATCTCGCTCATGGTGTATTCGCTGACCTGATAGTGCTTGCCGCCGTATTCCTTTTCTACGATCACAGGCAGACCCAGTGCGCTCTGGCGGGTGTGGTGGGTCATGGAATAGCTCACAAGGCCAAGCCCCATCTCATCAGCGACCTGCTGCATAATGGCAGTCTTGCCCAGACCTGGCGCACCCAGCAGGAAGATGGGCCGCTGGTGCACCAGCGGAAGTCGGTAGCGGCCCAGAGCGTCCTTCTGTAGGTAGATCTGTACGGTATTTTTGATCTGTTGCTTTGCACTTGCTATATCCATGATTCGGTGTCCTCCTCGGTTCGGGTCTTCTGCGGTTCAAGCAGGCGGATGTTGTCAGTGGTAAGTACAGCCCGGATGGCCCAGCTGGGAACATGGGGGCTGATGTGGTCGTCACGGTTAAAGATGAAGGCAGTCTTGTAGGCAGGGGATTTTTCCGGGTAGGTGCCCACGCCGTCGGTAAAATAGAGCAGGCCGTTGAGGTTCGTCAGCTTTTTCTCTTCCAGCAGCCTGTCTACATAGGCGAACACCGGCCGGAAGTCGGTACCGCCGAAGCCCCGGAGCTTCAGCCGGGGGATCAGCTCATGCAGCTGGTCCAGACTGGTCAGCCGCTCCACGCTCTGCACCTCGGCATCGCATTGGATGAGATAGATCTCTACCCGCTCGGTGAAGGAACCGCTCTGCCGCAGAACGTCGCAGGTGCGCTGCAAAAAGCTCTGAACGATATCGCCCTGCACACTGCCGGAGGTGTCGATGGCAATCACAAATTCCCGGATGCGCTTGTCGTCCCGATATTCCAGCGGCTCGACCAGGGGAACGTTGCCGTAGGTGCGCAGACCGTAAGTGTAATAGATGAGATCAAATTCGTCCTCGGAAAGCTGCAGCACCTCGTTTTGTGCCCCGAACCGGCGAAGAAAGTCGGTATAGTCGCATTCCTCAAAGGTCACAGGCTCTAACCCATCCATCAATGCTCCGGCACGCTTGCCGTGACGGCGGCTGAAGGTCTCCAGATCAGTCTTGGCCTGGCGGGCCAGCTGCTTCCATTGTCTGCGCAGGGCTTCCTTCTGCCGCTGCTGCATCTGCTGCAGCGTTTCGTCCCGGGTGTCGGCTTTGCGCAGCTCGGTCTCGTTGGTGATATCCTCATCCTCCCCGGCGGGCAGCAGCTGTCCATTGGGAGCCGGACGAGAGCCGGGCCGTGGCGCAGCATACCAGAGTGCATGGTTGTCCCGGGAAAAAAGCTGGGTCAATTCCGCCAGAACATCGGCGGGGTACTGCCGTTCCAGCAGAAAATTATAGATGGCTTCTGCCGTCAGGTGAGGGCAGGCATCCCGCAGGCGGCTGCGCCAGCTGTCCTGCATAGCATCATCCGACAGGGCGCAGGAGGGAATCTCCAGTTCCCGGATGACTTCCTCTGCGGCAATGTCGCAGGCAAGGTTCCATAGGCGGTGATCCATTTCCTGCCGTTGAAAGGGATGCCCCAGAAGGAAGTGCAGGGTGACATGCAGCAGGGCGCGTGTGGGCACAGACTGCTGTGCCCGGAATGTGCGGAGCAGCGTTTCGGGGCAATAGTATAAGCAGCGGCCATCCCCGGCAAACAGGGTGTCCAGCGCAGGGACGGGGATTGGCTTCAGCTGTTCCAGAGCGGAGGATAAAAAACGCAGGTCGGCAGTCAACCGACTCTGTGCCAGCAGCAGTACCTGTGCGGCCAGTTCGTCCGCCGCAGGAACAGGAGTCTGGATGGGCTCGGGCATAAGAGAAAACTCCTTTCTGCCCCAAGGGCAGGGTGGTATCCTTCAAAAACGGCAAAACCAGCCGACACCACCCGGAGCACCGGGTGGAAGTCTGCTGGTTTGCACGCATTCCGTGGCGTGCTGCGGGTACTCCGCCCGGCAGACGTTTCGGAATCAGAATGAAGGAATGGGTGAAAAAGGAGGAAGGTGTTTCTTTTGGTGAGACCTCAGAACAGCAGCCCACAGGCTACGCAGCCCACAGGCTACGCAGCCCACAGCGACCATAATAGCAGATGCAACCCATGCATAGGGGAGAGTGTGCTTCTGGTGGTCGCCCAGGTCCTGGCCGGAAAGGCCCAGCAGCAGGAAGGTGGCACCCGTCAGGGGACTGAGCGGGAAGCCCAGCGTCATCTGGCCCATGATGGAAGCCTTTGCCACAGCCAGTGCATTGCCGCCCATGGCGGAAACAGCGTTGGCGATGACCGGCATAACACCGTAGTAGTAGGAGTCCGGGTCAAACAGCAGGCTCAGCGGAACGCTGAACAGGCCGACGATGGGGGCAATGAAGGTGCCCATGCTGGTGGGGATGATGGAGACCAGAGCGTCGGTCATGGCAGCCAGCATACCGGAATTCTTGACCACACCGGTGAATGCGCCTGCGGCAAAGACGATGGAGACCATCAGGAATGCGGCCTGTGCGTGACTGTTGATGATCTTGTGCTGCAGATCCACACTGGGGTAGTTGACGATGAGCAGGACGCAGTAGCCGATCATAAAGGTGACAGCCGGGCTGAGGCGGTTGGTAACGAGGATGTACAGGATGACCAGGATCAGTGCCACATTGAAGTACCAGCGCCAGCCGGAGCGGGCCAGTTCGTTGGAGGTGTTGGTGGTCTTTGCTTCGGTCAGACCGGTGACCTCCTGCGCGGGGATGCCTGCAGCAATGCGCTTGGCTTCCTTTTTGCCCAGGAAAGCCGCGACGAGCAGGCAGGTCACCAAGCCTGCGATCCAGGCGGGCATGATGCCCACCCACAGCTCGCTGCCGGTGACTTCATAGCCCAAGCCGGACATGGCTGCGGCTGCACGGACCGTGGGGCCGCCCCAGGGCATAACATTCATGATACCGGCGGCCAGCGCCACGATGGTAGCCTCTACCCAGAGGTTCATTTTCAGCTTCTGGAACAGGGGCATACAGGCGGGGATGGCAATCAGGAAGGTGGTGGCACCGGAGCCATCCAGATGGCAGATGCAGCCGATGAGGAAGGTGCCGATACAGACCTTGACGGGGTCTTCGCCGGTAAACTTCAGGATGCGGTTGATGATAGGATCAAAGACACCGGCATCCGAGCAGGTACTGAAAAACAGGATGGCAAAGATGAACATGACACCTGTGGCAACGATGCTGCTCAGGCCCTTGCCCATATAATCTGCGCTGAGGATGGAAAGTGCCTTGGTAAAACGGGTGCCGAAGGTGATGACCGGCTCAACATAAGCGGTTCCGGCCTTTTCGGCAGCAGCCTGTGCGGCTTGGATGATGACATTGGGGGCATTGATGAATGCTGCGATGAAGCCGGTGATGGCGGGAACAAAGATCAGAGCTACAAGGGTAGAGACCTTCTTGCTCATGATCAGTGCCAGCACCAGCAGAATGGTGACGAACCCTAATACTGCCAGCATGTAATTTCTCCTCAATAATGCGTGTAAAGGTGGTCAGAGATCAGAACACCTGCTTCTCGTGCAGAGTGTTGAACTGCTCTTCGGTCATGCCCAGAACACCCTCAAAGATGTCCCGGTTGTTCTGCCCCAGCTGGGGAGCGGGTGTGCGCACAGAGGGCTTGGTGTCCATCAGTTTGATGGCACAGCCGTTCACGGTGACCTTGCCCAGGGTGGGATGATCCATCTCCACGAACATCTCGCGCTCCTTGACATGGGGATCGTCCAGGATCTCCTTGATGTTCATAATGGGGCCTGCGGGGATGCCGTGGGCCAGTACCAGCTCGGCGGCCTCGTTGGGGGTCAGATCCTTGATCCGCTCCTCAATGACCTCGGCAATGGCATCCTGATTGGCCAGACGGCCCGGCATATCCACGAACCGGGGATCGGTGATCATGTCCGGGCGCTCCAGCACCTCATTGCAGAGCTTTTCGTACAGCTTCTGGTTGCCTGCCGCGATGATGACCTTGCCGCCCTTGCAGGTGAAGCTGTCGTAGGGGGAAACAGCGGCATAACGGTTGCCCATGGGGGCCGGGATGTTGCCGGTCTCGATGTACTTCAGGGCAGTGTTCTCAGTGGCAGCGATCATGCTGTCCATCAGACTTACGTCCACCCGCTGCCCTTTGCCGGTAATGGTGCGGGCGTTGACTGCAGCAAGGATGCCGATCGTCACATGAAGTCCGCCCAGAATATCACCCAGCGCCGAACCGGCACGGGTGGGCTCTCCGCCCTTGGAACCGGTGATGGACATCATACCGCCCATGGCCTGAGCCAGAATATCATAGCCCGGGCGCAGGTGGTAGGGGCCGTAGCAGCCAAAGCCGGAGACCGCCGCATAGATGATGCGGGGACATCGACATCACAGGAAAGGAGGGAAAGGAGAAGCTGACCGACAACTCGAACTTTTTTTGTTTGGGTCCTTCGGGCAGCGGCAAGTCGTTCCACATGAACAGCGTGGTGCGTCAGTTGTGGGAGCAGAACACCGACATCGTCATGGTCGATACGGGTAACTCGTATGAGGGACTCTGCGAGTATGTGGGCGGCAAGTACATCGCCTATACGGAGGACAAGCCCATCACCATGAACCCCTTCAACATCAGCAAGCGGGAGCTGAACATTGAGAAGATAGACTTCCTGAAGAACCTGATACTGCTGATATGGAAAGGCTCGGAGACGCAGATACCCGAACTGGAGTTCCGTGTCGTGGAGCAGTTGGTGACGGAGTATTACGATTTCTATTTCAACGGTGTGCAGCCCTATCCTTCCTCACAGAAGGAGACACTGAGAAAAAACCTCTCCACCATGGAGAAGCGGCGCGGCACGGAGCTGACTCAGATACACGACAAGGTGGAGAAACTCATCCACGGACTGGAGGAGCGGCGCATGGCATTGGCAGTGAAGACGCTGTCCTTCGACTCGTTCTATGAGTTTGCCTGTGAGCGTCTCGACCAGATATGCATCGAGAACAACATCACCACCATCGACTGCGACAACTTCGCCTACATGCTCCAGAACTTCTACCGTGGCGGCAAGTACGACAAGATTCTCAACGAGAACGTCGATAGCACCCTGTTCGACGAGACCTTCATCGTCTTCGAGGTGGATGCCATCAAGGAGAACAAGCAGCTCTTCCCCATCGTGACGCTCATCATCATGGACGTGTTCTTGCAGAAGATGCGCCTGAAGAAGAACCGCAAGTGCTTAGTCATCGAGGAGGCATGGAAAGCCATCGCCTCGCCGCTGATGGCCGAGTACATCAAGTACCTATACAAGACAGCCCGAAAGTTCTGGGCGAGCGTGGGCGTAGTGACACAGGAGATACAGGACATCATCGGCAGTCCCATCGTGAAGGAAGCCATCATCAACAACTCCGACGTGGTGATGCTGCTCGACCAAAGCAAATTTCGTGAGCGATTCGACGAGATCAAGGCGATATTAGGATTGACGGATGTGGATTGCAAGAAGATATTCACTGTCAACCGCTTGGATAACAAGGAGGGAAGAAGTTTCTTCCGTGAGGTGTTTATCCGACGTGGCTCGACGAGCGGAGTCTATGGTGTGGAGGAACCGCACGAGTGCTATATGACCTACACCACCGAGCGAGCTGAGAAGGAGGCATTGAAATTGTATAAGCGAGAACTGAAGTGCAGCCATCAGGAGGCTATTGAGCGGTATTGCTGGGACTGGGATGCCAGTGGCATCGGGAAGTCGTTGGCATTTGCGCAGAAGGTGAATGAGGCGGGAAAGGTGCTCAATCTGAGGGACAACAGCCCGATGACAAAATCATCGGGAACGGACGGAGTAGCGAGAGGAGAGTCCCAAACTCGTTTGGGCTATCCCGAGTCACGTCGGACGAAGACGAAGTCAACGGTGGCTGGGTAGTAGATACTATCAGTAGTGAATACTACCAATAGTAAATACTACAAGTAGTAAAGTAGTGGAATAGTAGAAACTGAAAGTAGTAGAAACGTAAAGTAGTGAAGCAATGAGACGTTTATACCTTATTATAATATATATGTGTCTTACACTTGTCGTGGGAAGGGTTCATGCGCAGTATTACAGCGTGAACTACGACAAGCAGATCGTTGCCGCCATGGCTGCCGCATTC
>OGZO01002579.1_pt1 | contig 12305 bp, 10 predicted proteins | sample 1576721 | NCBI WGS metagenome assembly OGZO01 (sample SAMEA3541516, study PRJEB24748) | human gut metagenome | biome: human gut; feature: human-associated habitat; material: faeces | place: China | collected 2012 | reverse complement strand
GAAAAAATTCGGAGAAATTACTTCTGCTTGCGGTTTGGAAAATGTAAATTTTCACCTGGACATCGGGGTTGACCTTCTTGGCGGCCTTCTCGAAGTTCTCGAGCTTGGACTTGGTGGTGTCAAGCTCGACGGCGCCGATGAAGCCCACGGAGTTGGTCTTGGTGATGAGGCCGGCAAGTGCTCCGGCGAGCTGGCCGATCTGGTCAGTGTTGGGTACGAGGGAGACCACGTTCTCCTGCTCCACGGCTGAGTTCAGGATGCACAGGTGGGCGTCGGGGAAGTCCTTGCCAACCTGCTTGACGACGTCGGTGTACTGGTTACCAGGCAAAAAGACCATGTCATAGCCCTGGTCGATATAGTTCTCCATGGTGGTGGCCCAATCGGACTGGGCGACGGACTCGGAGTAGGCGGTGTCCCAGCCAGCCTCGTCGGCGGCATCGGTCATGGCCTTGTAGCAGGACGCGTCCCAGCCGCCGTCGTTGATCTGGCCGTCGGTCACCATGGCGACCTTCTTCTTGCCGGAAGAAACGCCGCCATCGGTGGGAAAATTCTCTGGCTGTGAAAATAAAAAATTTAGATATAACAGGGTGTCTGATCCTCGTGATTTTTACATTTGCGATCCAGCATGTGACGAGTCTGGTGATGGCAGCAATCAACCAGTTATTTCCACAGGCAATGGAAACTTATACGGAAATGATCAATAGTTCGGGAATTACGGAGTATTCACTGATGTGGGTAGTCAGCACACTGATCCTCCCTCCGCTGGTGGAAGAAATGATCTTCCGTGGACTGATTATGGGATATCTGAGGAGAACCGGAATGCATTGGATGATCGCTAATGTGATCCAGGCAGTCTGCTTCGGTATTTTTCATCAAAATTTAGTTCAGGGGATTTATGCAGGACTTCTCGGACTGGCACTTGGATATGTGGCGTATCGTTATAGAACATTATTTGCATCTATGCTGATGCATCTGCTCTATAATCTTTTTGGCACTGTACTGATTGATATTGAATCAAGTATTATGCCGGACTGGATGCTGGGACTTCTGATTTTCCTGTGTGTGCCGCTTACAGTTGTGGGAATCGTGCTTGTATATATCAAAACAGTAAATACAAATAAAAAGCAGGAGAGCAACGTATGAGATTTGTAATACAAAGAGTCACAGAGGCTGCTGTCCGTGTGGATGGTGAGCTTCTTGGACAGATAGAGAAAGGATATCTGGTTCTGATCGGTGTGGCGGAATCAGATACGGAGGAAATCGCAGATAAGATGGTAAAGAAGATGATCGGACTGCGGATTTTTGAAGATGAGCAGGGGAAAACGAATCTTGCATTGAAAGATGTGGGAGGCAGTCTGCTTCTTGTGTCGCAGTTTACACTGTATGCAAACTGTAAAAAAGGAAACCGTCCAAGTTTTATTGAGGCAGGCTCCCCGGGAAAAGCGAATGCCCTGTATGAATATATTATAAAAAAATGCAAAGAAAGCGTGGAACTGGTAGAAACCGGCCGGTTTGGTGCAGACATGAAAGTGAGTCTGCTGAATGACGGACCGTTTACGATTGTCCTTGATTCGGAAAAATTATAAGATGTAAGAAAATGATTATAACAATTATAAGAGATTTTCTTGACTTTTCTTTCAGAGTAGTGTATATTTATGATTGCGTTCGGTTTTGGACGCAATGTGCTGTCTTGGCGCAGTCGGTAGCGCGTCGCCTTGGTAAGGCGGAGGTCGGGGGTTCAAGTCCCCTAGACAGCTTTGAACTTAATCCCCGGAAGTGCCTGAAAATGCGGTGTTTCCGGGGATTTTTCTTGCTCAAAATCACAATCCGTAGGAAATCCGTAGGTTACTTTGCAAGAAGCTGAATCTCTTTTATCTTACTATTTTCCTGCTCTTGCTTTTTCTTCGTGATGTGTAGGTAGATTTCTTTTGTGATTTTGCTGTCAGCGTGACCGAGCCTGCGTGAGATTGTATCCACATCAACTTCCTGTTCCAGTAGCAGAGATGCGTGGTTGTGAATACTGTCATAATCAGAATTATGGAGTATAGCGTATGTAAAGTAAAAGGCAATGGATCAGAAATGGTTCATTGCCCTTTATGCAGGCTTCTATAGCCGTAATCCTTTAATATCTTTAATACGTGATAAGATTGTATTGCAGCTGCAGCTGATGACACCAGGCAGGGCGTCAATGACATTGTGCAGGAAGTGTTCCATTTCATCACTCGATGAGGCAACGGCATGTACATGCAGTTTGTCTCTTCCTGTGACGCGGTAAATCTGCGTGACTGTATCATTTTTATATAATATATCTGTCACCTGTGACAGGGAGTCTGGTTTTGTTTCAATTTCAAAATAGCATGATACAGCACCACTGATTTTTTGAGGGTTAATTATAGTTGTATATTCTTCAATTACCCCCTTTTTCTCCAATGCCTGAATCCGGGCTTTTACTGCCACCCTGGAAATACCGGTTTCTTTACCGATATCAGAGTAAGAGATACGTGCATTTTCTATAAGCAACTGGATAATCTTCTGATCCAGTTCATCTAAACCGTCCAGGTACATAAATACCCCTCCTGTAAAATAATATCCTGTGGATAGTAGTTTTCCTGGATATCATATCATTCATATTACCCAAAGTAAACGATGACTTGACTTATTAATTGTAACCACATATAATTGCTTCGTAACGTAACTTTATACTTACACTTCGTATATATAAAGTCTGATGAAGGGAAGGATAAGTGAAATTATGAAACTCGTGGAGGAATATAAGAATGTCAAAAGATGAATACCTGATTACAGATGCGCCTCTTAAAGCTTTGACATTTTTTGCAATGCCAATGATTTTAGGCAGCTTTTTTCAGCAAATATATAATATGGCCGACTCCATCATCGTCGGTCAGTTTGTGGGTTCTTCCGCGCTTGCAGCTGTCGGTGCATGTGCAGCGTTGACTAATGTTTTCATTTGTGTGGCGCTGGGGGCCGGTGTCGGTGCAGGTGTACTCGTGAGCCGCTATTTTGGTGCCAGGGAGTATGGAAAAATGAAAACCATCGTGTCAACGTCTCTGCTTAGCTTTTTAGTTCTAAGCATAGTCCTTGGCGTTTTTGGCTTTTGCTTTTCTCGCTCGATGATGAGTACGCTACAAACTCCTGCCGATATACTGGATGACGCAGTGCTGTATTTGCGGGTCTATTTTGTGGGCTTTCCGTTTTTGTTTATGTATAACATTCTTTCAACGATGTTTAATTCTATAGGAGAATCCAAAATTCCACTGGGACTTCTGATTTTTTCATCAATCTTAAATATCTTCATGGATCTTTGGATGGTAGCCGGACTTGATCTCGGTGTGTTTGGTGCAGCGCTTGCAACCTTGATCGCACAGGGAATTTCTGCGGTGTTCTCACTTTTGATTTTCCTTAGTCGGATGCGGCGATATAAAAGTTATTTTGACTGGTTTGACAGGCAGGAGTTACATTCCATGTTTCAGATTGCTGTGCCTTCAGTTCTTCAGCAGTCTACAGTATCTATCGGTATGATGATCGTACAGGCAGTTGTAAATCCTTTCGGTACACAGGCACTCGCGGGGTATGCGGCGACAATGCGGGTAGAGAATGTTTTTTCTCTGATTTTTGTATCTATCGGCAATGCGGTTTCGCCATATGTATCCCAGAATCTTGGCGCAAACAAACCCCAGCGTATCAAAAAAGGCTACCGCGCTGCATTAGTGCTGGATGTGTGTTTTGCAGCCATTGCCTTCATTGTGATTGAAACACTCCACACGCAAATTTCCTCGCTGTTTCTTGGTAAAGACGGAACAGACCTGGCCTACCAGGTATCTGGGGATTATATGAGATGGCTTGGCTATTTCTTCATCTTTATGGGAATCAAAATGGCAACTGATGGAGTCCTTCGTGGTCTTGGAATCATGCGCCCGTTCCTCATTGCAAATATGGTGAACCTGGCGATTCGTCTTTCCGTTGCTTTGATTTTTGCACCGCGTTTTGGCATTGCATTTGTCTGGCTTGCTGTACCAGCTGGCTGGTTTGCGAATTTTTTAATATCCTATGTGGCGCTCAGAAGGTCATGGCCAACTGAGGAATAGATGTGCAAGAGATAAAAAAGATTTTCTAAAGCAGATGCAGAAGGCCAAAAACGCCGGAATGAATGGACATATTGCCAAATCGCGGGATATAAATAAGCTGAGTGAGATTTTGAGGAAGATTTTTATATAATTCACATATGGGACAGTAAATAGCGCTTGCTATTTATTGTCTCTTTTATTATAATTTAATGTGCATGACAAGGCTGTTATGTGTTATTATGTACAAAAATGGGAGAGAAAAAATGTGGCAGTTCATTCTAGGGAGTGCAGGATTTCTCCTGTATTTTATTTATGATATAAACAGCATTAAAAAGAAAAATACATTTTTCCAAAAATTTTTCGCATGGGGGACGGTTCTGGTGGCTTTATCACTCGTCATGGAGCTCTGGCTCTCGTGGGGGCAGTGCCAGCACAGAATCGGAAGAATAATTGGATTTGGAACAGGAGCCTTGTGTTTCCTTGCACTTCTTATATATACCTTGTTTTTTGCCCTTCCCTTTGAAGAAACTTACTGTGAAGAAAACAAATTACGTGCGGCATATACAGAGGGTGTGTACGGTCTGTGCCGTCATCCCGGAGTTTTATGGTTCGCAGGAGCATATCTTTGCATGTGGGGAATGTTTGGCGGATGGAGACAGGGAATCTATTTTCTGCTTATGATTTTTTGGAACTATCTGTATATCATTTTTCAGGATCTGTGGACTTTTCCACAGACATTTTTTAATTACAGGGAATATCAGAAAACAACCCCGTTTTTAATGCCGAATAGAGATAGCATAAAGAAATGCTTATATAGTATCAGAAAACAATGATCGATCTGGAGCGGACAGACTATGAATTTAGAAGAAAAATTAAAAAAACAACAGTATAAAGAAATATGGCAGCAGTACTGTGGATTCCTGGATCTGTCGATGAATGGATACATGAAGATTCAGCGTCGGTTGATGGAGGAACAGGTTAAGCTGTGGAGCAACTGTGGTCTGGGACAGTCTATTCTGAAGGGAAAACATCCTCAAAATCTGGATGAATTCAGAAAAATGGTACCGCTGACAACCTACGATGATTACGCGGATATTCTGCTTGCCAAGCAGCCGGATATGCTTCCGGGAAATCCGGTCATCTGGATCCAGACAACCTGGGAAGGTGGAAAGCACCCGATCAAGGTGGCACCGTATACTCGAAGCATGCTGGACACCTATCGGAATAATGTTACAGCATGTCTGATCTTATCGACCAGCAAAGAAAAAGGATCTTTTGATGTAGCAGCTACAGACAAATTCCTGTATGCGCTGGCACCACTTCCTTTTGCAACAGGACTCTTTCCGTTGGCTCTGGGCGAGGAGATTGGAATCGAATTCCTGCCCGCAGTAAAAGAAGCCGTAAATATGAGTTTCAGCGAAAGAAACAAATTAGGATTTAAGATGGCGATGAAGAAAGATCTTGGCTTTTTCTTTGGACTTGGAAGCGTAGCTTATGCAGTAAGCTTGAGTCTTTCTTCGCTGACAAACGGCGGTGGAGGCGGCGGAGTAAAACTGTCAAGCCTTATGCAATGCAAGCCACATATGATATTACGTCTGCTGCAGGCAAAGCGTCGCTGCAAAAAAGAAAACCGCGCAATGCTTCCAAAAGATCTTTTCCATCTAAAAGGATTCATGGTAGCCGGCACAGATAACCTCTGCTACAAAGACGACCTCGAAGAACTCTGGGGAATCCGTCCGATGGAATTATTTGCCGGTACAGAACCATCCATTATGGGAACAGAGACCTGGACAAGAAAAGGAATGTATTTCTTTCCGGATACAGCGTTTTATGAATTTATCACCGAGAAGGATATGATGCGAAATTACGAAGATCCTTCTTACATCCCGCCGACTTATCTGATGGATGAAGTTCGGCCGGGAGAAAAATACGAACTCGTATTTACTATTCTCAAAGGTGGCGCGTTTGCCCGCTACCGCTGTGGTGATATGTATCGCTGCGTCGGTCTGGAGAACCGTGAAGATGAGACAAGGATCCCGCGCTTTGAATATGTGGACCGAGTGCCGTGGATTATCGATATTGCAGGATTTACAAGGATTTCGGAAAACGGAATCCGCAGCGTGATCGCTCTTTCAAAGCTGCCGATCATAAACTGGGTTGCAACAAAAGAATATAATGAACAGAATCGTCCATATCTGCATATGTATGTGGAACTGGAACGTGATGCACTGCTCAATACTGCGATGAGCACAAATATTTTGAAAGATCTTTTGAGTACATATTTCAAATATATTGATCAGGATTACAGGGATTTGAAAAAGATTCTTGGAATGGATCCTCTGCAGGTGACGATCTTTACTTGTGGGACATTTGAAGCCTATGAGAAAAAGACCGGTAAGAAGATACATCAGATGAGTCCTTCACATTATGAATTGAAGGAACTGCTTGATATACAGGAAAGTATGAACAGAGTGAGATAAGATTTAAATAAGAATGAAAACGAGAGTGGAGTAAGGGGAGTTTATGGGAACCTACGGATATATATCAATCATAGCCATGCTGTGTTATGGATTTATGCTGTTGATGTTTTTGACAGCAAAGAGAAATAAAATAATAAACAGTTTCCTGGTGGTGCTGACGGGCCTGCTATTCTGGACTGGAGGTTCTGCTTTTATGCGAGCACAGCTTTGGCCTGGATGTGAATTCTGGTATCAGGTTTCCCTGTTGGGAATTTTGCTGCTGCCATATGCGTACTACCGTTTTATACTCGCCTTTGGCGGTGAAAAGAGCGGTATTGCGGGAAGAATATACTTTGTGGTCATGCTGACCTGCTTCTGGCTGAATGCACAATTTGGAGTTTTCCTTGAAGCTCCCAAAATGGTAGAAAAAAACGGAGCTGCAGCTTTTGTATATGAGATCAAGCCTGCAATCATCGTATTTTTTATACCATCGGCAATTTTCTTGATCCATCTTCTTACAGTCATTGTACGGATCTGTAAAAACAATCCGACTATGAAAGTCCAGTATGAACCGGTTATGCTGGGAGTCCTTGCATTGTTCTTAGGAAATGCATTTCTTGGAATTCCGTTCTTCAGCGGATTTCCGATTGATATCTTAAGTGGTGTAGTAAATGTATTTTTACTGTTCTACGCACTGATCCGAAGACGCTTGTTCCGCCTGCAGATGCTGGCATCCCCTTCCCTGTGTTATGGTGTTGGATTCCTGTTTTCCATTCTTGTTTTCTTAAATATTGTTCCATCCCTGCAAAATCTATTTCATATGCGGGCGGATAAGAACACCCGGATTTACACTCTTGTTTTTTCAATCGTCTTTCTGATCATTTATGCACTCTTTACTTATCTGTGGAAGCTTTTGATCCGCTGCGTGTTTGTCAGAGAAGAAAACCATCAGGCTGAGAAGATCAGAGAATTTAATTCAGCAATCTCCAAAACTCTGGATCTTCAGGAAATCCTGGATAAAACGATCCATGTTATGAAAGATTTGATGGATGTTGGAAATATCTATATCTGTATGCAGGACGCACCTGGCGAACCATATCGTGGAGTTGCAAGTGACCAGCCTTTAAGTGATCTGGCGTTTGCCTTTGAAGAAGAAAATCCAATGGTCCAGTGGCTGAAAGACCACGAAGAACCGATTATTTACCGTGATTTCCGCTACTCTGTAGAGTACAAGTCCATGTGGGAAGAGGAAAAACATCAGCTGGATAAAAACCATACACGTTACTGTGCCGGATTAAAAGATGGTGATAATCTGGCGGGAGTGATTCTGATCACATCATCTTCTTCAAAAAAGAGACTGGCATACGATGAAGTAGAGATAATCTCAAACATCACATCAGTGGCATCTATTGCTATCAAAAATGCAAAGCTGTATGAGAATGCCCGTCTTGAGGCAAGAACCGATGAACTGACTGGATTATTAAATCGAAAATATTTCTATGAAGTTCTCAATGAAGAGTTCGAGAAAAACAAAGACGCTTCGCTGGCACTGGCCATTATCAACGTAGATGATTTTAAATTATACAATCAGTTGTATGGTATAAAAGAAGGCGATATGTGTCTGCAGCGCGTCGCAGACATCATCAACAGCAGTGTGGGAGAAAGCGGATATACTGCTCGCTATGGCGCGAAAGAATTTGCTGTTCTGCTTCCAGGCTACGACCTTTTCTCTGCCAGAAATCTGGTGGAATCCATTGCAAAACAGATATATGTTATGAATAACCGCAGAACCGACATGAAGCTCAAGCCGATCACAGTCAGTGCGGGAATCAGTGCAGCACCGTATGCGGCAAAGAATGTCAAAGAACTGCTGGAAAATGTTGATCTTGCGGTGTACCACGTAAAACACAGCGGGAAGAATGGAATTCAGGTCTTTGATACCATGTTCCGCAACAATAATAAAGATGCTCACGCAAAAACACATGCACATATTTACAAAGAATATGAATCAACCATCTACGCATTGACCGCAGCTATTGATGCAAAAGATCATTATACCTTCAGCCATTCCACAAATGTTGCCTATTATGCAACAGCACTTGCAAGAACACTTGGAATGAACGAAGATATGATAGAGATCATCCATCAGGCAGCACTTTTGCATGACGTCGGTAAAATTGGTATTCCGGAAAGTGTATTAAATAAGGCCGGATCATTGACAGATGAAGAATACGAGATGATCAAAGGCCATGTAGAAGCTTCCATCGACATTATCCGACATCTTCCGTCACTGGATTATGTTATCCCGGCGGTCATCGGTCATCATGAACGCTATGACGGGAAAGGATATCCGCGCCGTATTGCAGGCGAAGATATACCGCTGACGGCACGTATCCTGTGTGTGGCAGATTCATTCGATGCCATGACATCCATACGATGCTATAAGAAAGCCTTCCCTGTAAAAGTAGCTCGGGAGAAGCTGATTCAGGATGCAGGCAAACAATTTGATCCAGAGCTTGTTCGCAAGTTTGTAGAATGCCTGGATAACGGAACGATCAATCTTGTAAAAGCAGAAGAGGCATGACAACAGGGAGAAACCGACTGATGCAGATCATCGCAGGACAGATCAAAGATTTCTTCAGATAAGCTTTTTAAGGAAAATTATGTTTTTTTGTGAAACAGAACTGTACAGATCAGAACTGTGAGCGGAACCGAAAGTACAATGCCAAAACTTCCGGCAAGTCCCTGCATGATCGCAATTCCAATATTGTTGGAATTGATGATCTGCTGATAAGGAAGGTCGTAGGCATAGTCCAGGAGCAGGGTACTCACGCTGCTTCCAGCAAATGCGAGGATCAGTGTATTGCTGTCAGTACCCATCATATCTCTTCCGACACGCATGCCTGCTTTGAACAGTTCTTTTTTTGTCAGAGAAGAATTCTGCTTATATATTTCATCGATTGCACTGCTGATCGACATGGCAACATCCATGACCGCACCAAGGCATGATATAAGCAGTCCGGAAAAAAGCAGTCCGCCAACCTGAATGCGGTTGGTATTCCAGAGAGTCATAAGAGTTTCAATATCCGAAACATTATAACCGGAGATTCCAGATGCCTTACTGAAACACCATGCTGAGATCCCGGCAAGAACCACACCTGCCAGTGTACCAAGAGTCGCTGCGCAGGTTTTTTTTGTGGCTCCGCCAATCAGATACATCGTGGCCAGTGTAGTAATAAAACAGATAAATACTGCGGACCAGAAAGGTGAAAACCGCAAATATACAAGCGGAAGATATACGAATATTACGCAGAAAAATGTGAAGATCAACCCCAGACATCCCTTGACGCCCTGTTTTCCACCAATCACAGCCAGGGCAAGAAGATAAAGCAGAGCAAAGATGTAAATAACCCATTCACGGTCCTGAGAGTAGACGCTGGCAATTGTTGTTTCGCCTGCAACACTCTGCATGACAACGACTTTCATTCCTACTTTGCAGGCTGCCCCGAAAAGATAACCGGAGCTGCTGGTGACATCAAGTTCTTCACCTTTGCGTGCGCCGGTGAGCATTTTTACACGTACCTTTTGCTCACCGACACGAGTGCCATTAGAAGCGAGATTATCCTGGAGGATTTCTGTAACTTTTGCTTTTTCAAATGTCTGCCCTGTCCGCACGACCAGTTCTGTTTTTTCTGTCTGGTTGAGTTTAAAGACAAAAACGGCGAACACACAGACAAATAAAATATAAATAAGATAGCGGATTACTTTTTTGCTCATTATTATTTCTCTGCTGTTTTCTTAATTGTGAAGGTATCGTCAATAGCTTCTGTTTTACCGTCATCTGTGATCTGGTAAGTGTCGATCGCAAATGTATCAGCAGTCATAGTGATCACAGAATAACTTGGAAGCCAGTTCTGGCTGCGGTTTGCAATATAATCCTGCTGAGTAGAAAGCAGTTCATAGTATTTAGAACCGGAAGCAGAGTTAGCTGTCATGTAAAGGATTCCCTGTGGATCTGTAACCGTATTTCCATCTACATCTTCAATAGTGTAGCAGTTGTTGTCATCATGGAAAGCATCCAGAGCAGCCTGTGCATCCGTATCGCCTTCTTCCGGAGCAAGTGTAATCTGATCGCCAGTGTCCACATTTGTTGCATGATCCCAGTCATAATCTGTACCGTCAGAATTTAAACGGAACTCATATTTTCCGTGTGTCTGACCATCACCATAGAGTATTTTAGAACGGCTGTAGGTATGGTCATGTCCCTGAAGAACAACATCGATGTCATTTGCATCAAATATAGGCGTGAGCTGAGTACGAAGAATCATACCATCTGTGTCGGAATGATCAAGGCCAGATCCATAGATATCCTGATGGATCGTTACGATACGCCATTTAGCATCCGGATAAGCTTTAACAGCTTCTTCGATTGTTTTCTGATGTTCAGCTGCGTTGTAGTTGTTTGTGTTCAGAACGATGAAAAGGCCTTCGCCATAGCTGTAATAGTAGTCACCGCCGGCAGCAGTTTTGCCATTCTCTGTGTTGTTCGGGTTATTAAAGTGATAGGAATAATCTGCGTTCAAAGAATCATGGTTACCGATGGTTGTTGCAACAGGAAGAGATTTGAGAGCATCTGCACTCAGATAAGAAGCATATTCTTCTTCTTTTGCTTCGCCTGTTTTGTTTACCTGGTCGCCAGCAGAGATCACAAAGTTAACATCCGGATTTTCTGCAAGTGCGGTATTCAGGGTACGATTCCATGAGAAACCATCGTTTTCAGCAGCTGTGTTTGCTACACCGGACTCATTTGTCAGCTCAGCACCATCCTGGGTCTGCCCTTTGGAAGCACCAATCTGAGGATCGCCTACATAGAGCATTTTTATAGTATCTGTTTTCTGTGTTTTATATTCACATACATCTGTCTGCTGGCCATTTTTTTCTACTGTGTAATAGTAAGTTGTTTCTGGTTCAAGGCCAGTTACAGTTACATGATTGTATTCATAAGCTTTGTCACCAGTGAGAGACTGATCTACGTCACCGGATGTGCCCTCAAATGTTTCGAGATTATCTTTGTCAGTTCCAAAATGTACAACTGGAGTAGCTTCGCTGTCACCTTTCTCGCTATACCATGCAAAGTTGAGCTGTGTATCATCTGCACCTGGAGTAAGAGAAACTTTTGTAAAATCAGCTGCGGTTGTCTCCCAGTTTGCTGTCCAGTCAGACCATCCTGACTCAGCGCCTGTAACACTGCTGTCGTTGTAGTGATCAGTAGAAGCGTATACAGAAGGACATGCAGCTGCAATGGAACAAAATGCTAAAAAACCGACGATAATTTTTCTTTTCATAATAATTTAAAACTCCTTTCGAATTAAGGAAAATAGATATTCAATTTTATTGAACTAAAGAATTGTTCAGGGCCCATTGCATTCTTCAGTTGACGGTGTGAAGTATAACACTGTAATTCACAGACAACAATAGCATTTACTGAGGTTTGACTGACATTTTACAAAGGCTTAATGAAAAGAGAAATGAAAAGAGAAATGTGTAGTAGGAGGAAGTAATCTGCAAGTGAGAATAAAAGCGAATGCGGTCACAAATATATCGTAAAAAGTAATCTACATAATATAGAAATATAAGATAGAGTCAACAGGAGATGGTAAAATGGAGAGAAGATGTGTTGGGGCATTCTGTCAAAAGAGCATTGGTCACTTCCAGGTTTGCTACTGCCGGAAATTCGATCGGAGCATACTCTTTGCTGGTG
>OGZO01002571.1_pt1 | contig 12326 bp, 11 predicted proteins | sample 1576721 | NCBI WGS metagenome assembly OGZO01 (sample SAMEA3541516, study PRJEB24748) | human gut metagenome | biome: human gut; feature: human-associated habitat; material: faeces | place: China | collected 2012 | reverse complement strand
ACATGACAGAGCAGTCAGAAGATGTATTGTCTCGTCGGGACGCATTCCCGCGGGCGCGGCGGTCTCTGCGGCGGTCCTTGCCCCAGACGGCGCGACTGCCGACAACAACGTCCTCTCGTCCTTCTTCGACGGCCTGGCGGACTCCGGGTCTTTGGTCGTCGGGGTTGCGGATGGCGTGCTTGGGCTCTGGGGACGCCTGCTTGTGGGGTATGGGTCTCTCGCCACCTCGGTCTCCTCGACCGTGGGGGAATTCCTGGGAAACCTCGATGGGGTCTTTGGCGGCACGGTTGGTTCCTGGCTGGCGGACCGCCTCGGCGAGACGATCTCACTGCTGGGCATCCAGCCCGCGGACATGAGGCTCAGAAAGCCGGTGACGGTCAACTCCCAGGATGTTCTCGACAAGGGCGGCCTTGAGGGGACCGGAACCGTGAGGACGCTCGTCGAAGCGCTGCCCGAGTCCGGATCGGTCATGGACTACGCGAGGGCATTGGGCATTTGGACGGCCGACGAGTATGGGCCGACGATAACCGTGGCCAATCTGGAGATACCCGGAACCGACATCAGCATTCCCCTGACCGTCGACGTCTCGAGGCTCGGGGACTACCTGAGGGGAGAAACGCAATGAGCGCCAATGGTGCATGGGGCGCGCGATCGGGGCAGATGGTGGTCGAGCTCGCCGTTCTGGTGCCCGTCGTCCTCGTCGTTGCCCTCGTGGGCGTCAACCTCATGGAGTTCATGGCCCTCTGCGCGAGGTTTGACCGGGCATGCCTTGACGCCGTGGTCTCCCACGGGGTTTCTCCGGCTGGCGAGCAGTCTCAGGTGGGGTGCACTCCGGACGATATCCGTCTGTATCTGGACAGGATCGCCCGGGGAATGCCGGTTGCTAGCAAAGCTGCTGCAATGTCCGGCGATGAGATCACACAGTATCTTCAGTCGATGCGCGAAAAAAAGCAGGGGACGCTGCCCGAACAAGACTGATCCCTGTTTTCCCTCCGGCTGGAGCTGGAGAGAAAAGGAGCAGGAATCATGCAGAAATTGTCGCAAACGGAAGAACTTGCCCGCAGCCTTGCCGCAAAGGCTCACCGTCACACCCTGACCACGGAGCAGATTAGCCGTGCCATGGAAGAAGCGGATTTTGATATTGCACAGCTGGACGAGCTTTACGCGGCGCTGGAGCAGCGGGGCGTCCATCTGGCAGAGGAACCTGCCGAGCTGCCTGTGCTGGATGATGCCCAGATCGGCAGGCTGGAGAATGAACTATCCTCTGAGGGCGTGGCACTGGATGACCCGGTCAAGACCTATTTAAAGGAGATCGGCCGGGTGCCGCTGCTGACCGCCGGGCAGGAGATGGCGCTGGCAAAGGCCGCCCGGGCAGGGGATGCAGAGGCGCGCCGCGCCTTGAGCGAAGCGAACCTGCGGCTGGTGGTGTCGGTAGCCAAGCGCTACGCCGGGCGTGGACTGCCTTTTCTGGATCTCATTCAGGAGGGCAACCTCGGCCTGATGAAGGCTGCTGAAAAGTTTGAGCCGGAGCGGGGCTTCAAGTTCTCCACCTACGCAACCTGGTGGATCCGTCAGTCCATCACTCGCGCCATTGCGGATCAGGGGCGCACCATCCGCATCCCGGTGCATCTGGTAGAGAGCATCAACCGGGTCAAGAAAACGGCAGGCGATCTGCTGCACAAAAATGGGCGGGAGCCCACCGTGGAGGAGATCGCCGCCGCACTGGATATGGAGCCGGACAAGGTGCGGGAACTGTTGCAACTGTCACAGGAACCCATCAGTCTGGAAACGCCGGTGGGGGAGGAAGAGGACGCCCATCTGGAGGACTTTATTCAGGACGAGGACGCCGGTGTCCCGGTGGATGAAGCTGGGCGCCAGCTGCTGCGGCGGGAGCTGCTGCACGTCCTTAAAAGCCTGACGCCCCGGGAGGAGAGGGTCATCACCCTGCGCTTTGGTCTGGAGGATGGCCGCGCCCGCACCTTGGAAGAACTGGGCAAGGAATTCAACGTGACCCGGGAGCGGGTGCGTCAGATCGAAGCAAAGGCGCTGCGCAAGCTGCGCCACCCCAGCCGCGCAAAGCTGCTGCGGGATTATCTGGACGAGTGAGCATTCTATATAATAGGACAAGGCCGCTGCACGGCGTTCCGTGCGGCGGTCTCTTCTTTTTGCGGCAGGGAAGTAAAAAAGTAATACCTCCGGGCGCAAGAGCAAAGATAGACAAATTGCACAAGGGTGTTATGAACAGGAACGTGCAAAATAAAAAAATCAAGTACTTGGAAAGTAAACGGATACACGCTACCGGGCGTTCGAAAACAAACCGAAAATAAAATTTATTTCGGCAAAAAACTGAAAAATGGCTTGACAACAGGGGTTTTGGGGTGTATACTGCATTAGTATCACATAATGGACTAGTGCGTCAAAAAGGGAGCTGTGATGGCTGCCACTTGAGGGGTCGCCCCGAAAAGTTTGTGCAAAATGCCGGAAGGTTCCACAGGACGCGGGTCGAATTATGTGTGTCTGCTCAAATTTGACCCGCGTATACGACATCCCGTAGAATATAAAAGTAAGGAGTGGTTGATTTTATGATGAAAGTCAAGCCCGTAAAGCTCGGCAAAACCGAGCGCATGAGCTTCTCCCACATCGACGAAGTCATCAGTATGCCGAACCTGATCGAGGTGCAGAAGAACTCGTATCAGTGGTTCCTGGATGAAGGCCTGAAGGAGGTCTTCCACGATATCGGCACCATTGAGGACTACACCGGCAATCTGGCACTGAGCTTTGTGGACTTCCGGCTGGATAAGGAGCCGAAGTACAGCATCAAGGAGTGCAAGGAGCGCGACGTTACCTATGCAGCCCCCCTGCGCGTCACCGCCCGTCTGCTGAACAAGGAGACCGGCGAGGTGAAGGATCAGGAGATCTTCATGGGTGACTTCCCCCTGATGACCGACGCAGGCACCTTTGTCATCAACGGTGCTGAGCGTGCAATCGTCAGCCAGCTGGTCCGCTCTCCCGGTGTGTTCTACGGCCATGCTAAGGATAAGGTCGGTAACGACCTGTACAGCGCCACCATGAACCCCAACCGCGGTGCATGGCTGGAGTACGAGACCGATGCCGCCAACGTGTTCTATGTCCGTATCGATAAGAACCGTAAGCTGCCCGTCACTGTGCTGTGCCGTGCACTGGGCCTGTCCTCTAACGAGGATATCCTGAACTACTTCGGCGAGGACGAGCGCATTCTGGCCACGCTGGAAACCGCGCAGGGCCGCGCCGCCGGCGCCGATAATGCCGCAAACCGTCGCCGCCGCCAGCACCAGACCGACCTGCGTCGGGCTCAGCCCCGCCGCGCTGCCGATGGTGCCGATAAAGGTCCACACGGCGCTGAGGCTGATATAGAAAGTGAGCACCGCCAGCACCGCCAGCGCCTGACGCCACAGCGCCGTCGACGGCTGCTGGCGGGAGACTGAAAGCGGTTGAAAGCGCGGAGGGAAAGCGGATACCAGCGGCAAACAGCAGAGCATGATGGCGGCGAGGATCAGATACACCACCTTCAGGCCAAAGGTCGCGAACAGGCCGGGCAGCGCCAGCAGGCCAAGCATCCCTAACAGCAGTTGCCCGAGCACCCAGAAGGCGTAGACCCGCGACGGGTTCGGCGTTCCGGCCGCGCAGCTGATGCACAAAATCATCAACGTGCCGCCCGCCAGCGAGGCGATAAAGCGCGCCGCCAGCAGCGTCTCGTACTGGGTGACCACCGCCGAGGCGAGGTTGGCGGCCAGAAACACCACCCCGGCCGTCAGGGCAACCCGCCGCCAGTCGAGGCGGCTCATCCACCACCACGCCGGGAGCGTCGCCAGGCTCATCGCCCCCAGCTCCGCTGAGAACAGCCAGCCGATCTGCCCGGGTTTTAGCTGCCATTCGCTGGCCAGCTGCGCCGCCACCGCCGGCGCGGTCATCAGAATACCCGGCGCAATAGCGGCAAAAATCACGATCGCCGCCAGCAAACGCAGGGACACCACCAGCCCGGCGGGCCGGGAAAGCGCATTATCAGTGAGAGGTGTACTCGACATCGTAGGGCGTGCTCCGGTCAAAAAAGCCTCCCCCCGGAGGATCCTCCAGGGAGTGATACCCACAGGCATCAGGAAAACGCCGTGCTGCCACGGCGCGCGCGGGATGCGAAAGTCAGATCACAGATGCAGCGTACGCTGAGCGGCCGGCATCCAGGTTCGGGAAACCAGTTCGGTACGATTGACCACTTCGGTCTTGGCGAAAATATTGCGCAGGTGCGTTTTTACCGTCGAGAGCGAGATATCCAGCTGGCGGGCAATCAGCTTATTGCTGGCGCCTTCGCGCACCATGCCGACGATTTCCCGCTCTTTCGCCGTCAGGATGGCGGGCAGATCATCTTCTTCCTGCAGGCAGTCGCGAATGGCCAGCTCTACCAGCGGCAGCACCGCCTGGGCCCGCTGGCGCTCTTCGCTGGAGAAAGGCACGTCGCGCATCAGCGAGATACCGGCGACGATCCGCCGCTCGCGGCGGATAAAGATCTCGGTCATGTCGCGCACGTTATTCGGCAACATAAATTCATGATAGTAATGCCGGTTGCGGTCGCAGAGCCGCGGCGTCATCGCCGCCACGGTGGTGTTCTGGTGGCTAAAGTGCGACGGCAGAAGCGGATCCAGCGGCTGGAAGTTTTCCAGATATTGTTGGTGCGTATTATCGGAAATATTATGCAATATATAGTTTTCGGGTTTTAAACGATTATTTACTCGATAAAACACCGCTGAAGTTAGTGGAATTAACTGGGAAATAGTCTGTAAACAACGGGCTATTATCGCATCATTACGGCTGGCTTTTAACAAAGCAGACATGATAGGGCCTCCCCGTCGAGATGATGGTACATGACACATGGATGACTACTGATAATTGAAGCATACATTTCACATTTAAGTAACACAATCATTAACATATTAACAATGTGATAGCCGTTACAAAATTTTCAGCAATACATTGTTATATAAAGCATTTAAAAAACACCCCGGCCATGCTTTACGATAGCGGCGTTAAAACATAAACAAATAAGATTAACACCCGGCGTACCTGCCCCTGGTGATAAAAAAACCCTATTCCCGACGCGTGATTCTCATCCTAAAGAACGATGGATTTTTGTTTTTTTTCACTTATACCCTTAACAGGATGCATTTAATTTTCGCCGCGGCTTAATCATGTGATTACGCCTGACCCGCTGTTGCCAAAATAATATCAACAGTACCGGTCATTAACCGAGGATAAGCCGATGCTGAATATCGCCGCCCTGCGCCAGCAGCAAATTCCGCTGGCCGCTGAGCCGCGCTCGCCGGTGCCGTTTCATATTCTGATGAAGCCGATTGGCCCCGCCTGCAATCTCGCCTGCCGCTATTGCTATTACCCGCAGGACGAAACGCCGGTCAACAAGATGGATGACGCGCGGCTGGAGCAGTTTATCCGCCGCTATATTGCCGCCCAGCCCGCCGGCGCGCGGGAAATCAACTTTGTCTGGCAGGGGGGCGAGCCGCTGCTGGCCGGCCTGAGCTTCTACAAAAAAGCGCTCGCCCTGCAGGCGCGCTATGCCCCCGACGGCGTGACTATCAGCAACAGCCTGCAGACCAACGGGACGCTGATCAACGACGCATGGTGCCGACTGTTCCGCGAACATGGCTTTATTATCGGGTTGAGCCTCGAAGGCAACGAAGCGCTGCAGGACTACCATCGTCCGGATAAACGCGGCCGGTCGACCTGGTCGGCGGCGCTGCGCGGCATTGACCTGCTCCATCAGCATCAGGTGGACTTTAATCTGCTGGTGGTGGTGCATAACGAGATGGCGGCCCACGCGGCGGCGATTTATGACCGGCTGGTCAGCCTCGGCGCGCGCTATCTGCAGTTTCAGCCGCTGATGAGCGAAGGCGCGGCCCTGCGCGAAGGATACCAGCTCAGCGCCGATAACTGGGGACGTTTTATGGTCGGCATCTGGCGACAGTGGCGGAAGCGCTGCGATAGAGGGCGGGTGTTCGTTATCAATATCGAACAGGCGTGGGCGCAGTATTTCACTCATACCAGCGGCAGCTGCGTGCACAGCGCCCGCTGCGGCAGCAACCTGGTGATGGAGCCCGACGGACAGCTCTACGCCTGCGATCATCTGATCAACGCCGAACATCGGCTGGGTCGCCTTGACGAGCAGACGCTTGCCGCCGCAGTTGACGCCTCGGTGCAACTGCCTTTCGGTCAGCAGAAAAGTCTGCGCCGCGAATGCCAGACTTGCTCGGTAAAAATGGTCTGCCAGGGCGGCTGCCCGGCGCATCTCAACGCCGCAGGCAACAACCGCCTCTGCGGAGGCTACTACCGCTTCTTTAGCGACATCCTCGCACCATTACGCCCCTTTTCCCGCGACCTTAATGGCCTGAAGGCCTGGCGGGCCGCGTTTGTTGGGACTGCGCATACTGCGTAGCGCCTTACCCTGATGATATCCCCCTCTGAACAGGAGAGTCAGTCGTGAACAAAAAAGCCATGGCCGCGGCGGTCAGCATGATCCTCGCCGGTGGCGCGCACGCCGCGCAGCAGGAGCGTCCAAACGTCATCGTGATTATCGCCGATGATATGGGCTACTCGGACATCAGCCCCTTTGGCGGCGAGATCCCCACCCCCAACCTGCAGGCGATGGCCGAGCAGGGAATGCGCATGAGCCAGTATTACACCTCGCCGATGTCGGCCCCGGCGCGCTCAATGCTGCTCACCGGCAACAGTAACCAGCAGGCTGGGATGGGCGGCATGTGGTGGTACGACAGCACCATTGGCAAGGAGGGCTACGAGCTGCGGCTGACCGACCGCGTCACCACCATGGCCGAGCGCTTTAAAGACGCGGGGTATAACACCCTGATGGCCGGTAAATGGCACCTCGGTTTTGTTCCCGGCGCCACGCCGAAAGATCGCGGCTTTAATCACGCCTTCGCCTTTATGGGCGGCGGCACCAGCCACTTTAACGACGCGATACCGCTGGGGACCGTTGAAGCCTTCCACACCTCCTACACCCGCGACGGCGAGCGCGTCTCCCTACCGGATGATTTTTACTCCAGCGAAGCCTACGCCCGCCAGATGAACAGCTGGATTAAAGCGACGCCGAAGGAACAGCCGGTCTTCGCCTGGCTGGCCTTCACCGCCCCTCATGATCCCCTGCAGGCGCCGGACGAGTGGATTAAGCGCTTCAAAGGCCAGTATGAGCAGGGTTACGCCGAGGTCTATCGCCAGCGCATCGCCCGCCTGAAAGCGCTGGGAATTATCCATGACGATACCCCGCTGCCGCATCTGGAGCTGGATAAAGAGTGGGAGGCGCTAACGCCAGAGCAGCAGAAATATACGGCGAAAGTGATGCACTTTCATCTGGCGGCGGATCGTCCGCAGGTTTTTGATTACTTCGACGATGCCGAAAAACGAGGTTTCCTTGTAATGTTTGGCCAGATTCCCGCTGCCTCCGACCCCGGCCATCTTGTCCCCGCCCCAGAAGCGGAACTTCGCCTCGGGGTCGTGGGCTTTCAGCCCTTTCATCAGGTTGGCGCCGTGCAGGTCGCCCGAAGGCTCGCCGGCTATCAGGTAGTAACGCATATCGTAAGTCTTATTCTTCTTTCAGCAAATCGGGCCGCAGCCGTTTGGTGCGCTCCCAGGCCTGCTCCTCCTTCCAGCGGTCGATTCGGGCGAAATTGCCCGAGAGGAGCACGTCGGGCACTTTCCAGCCGTTGAACTCGGCGGGTCGGGTGTAAACCGGTGGTGCCAGCAGGTTGTCCTGGAAGCAGTCCGTGAGCGCCGAGGCTTCGTCCCCGATGGCTCCGGGGATGATCCGGATCACCGAATCGGCGATGATGCAGGCGGCCAGCTCGCCGCCCGTGAGCACGTAGTCGCCGATCGAGATCTCGCGCGTGACCAGGTGTTCGCGGATGCGGTAGTCGATGCCCTTGTAGTGGCCGCAGAGGATAATCAGGTTGTCGAGCGTCGAGAGGCGGTTGGCTTCGTGCTGGTCGTAGCGGATGCCGTCGGGCGAGGTGTAGATCACCTCGTCGTATTCCCGTTCCGCTTTGAGGGCTTCGATGCAGCGGTAGATCGGTTCGATCTTCATTACCATACCCGCCTCTCCGCCGAAGGGGTAGTCGTCCGTGGTGCGGTGCTTGTCTTCTGTGTAGTCCCGGATGTTGTGGATATGGATTTCGACCAGCCCCTTCTCCTGCGCACGCTTGAGGATCGATTCGTTCAGCGGCGAGGCGAGCAGTTCGGGTACGACGGTCAGGATGTCTATTCTCATGGCGTTAGCGTGCTTGGCGGAAGATGATGTCTTTTTCGGTGTCGGGGGCGAGCGGAATTTCCCGCCCGTTCTCGAGCGTGTAACCCTTGTAATCCAGTTCGGTGAAGAGTTCGATGATCTGCGGGCGGTTTTCGCCGCCCGTTTCGATCAGTACTGTCGGGCGGAAACGCTCCAGCAGAGGGCGCAGCTCGTGCATGACGATCAACTCATACCCTTCGACGTCGCACTTGACGAAATCGAGCCGCTCCAGCCCGGCGAAAAGCTCGCTGCCGCGCCGCATCCGGGCGGTGAAAGTGACGGCGCCCTCTCCGGCGGCATCGCCCACGAAGTTTCGTCCCGTGCCGAGATAACCCGTTTCGCGGGCGGAGTCGTTGCTCATGGTGATCTCTTTATTCTCGGCTCCCAGCGCGCAGTCGAAGATTTCGACGTTGCGGCAGCCCCGCAGGTTGCGGCGCAGCACCCGGCAAACGACCGGGACGGGTTCGACGGCATGGACCCTGCCTGCGGTGCCGACGATTTCCGAGAGAGGACGGGCGTAATAGCCCAGATTGGCTCCGATGTCGATCGCCGTGTCGCCGGCTTTCGCCAGCCGGGGCAGGTGATAGACGTATTCGGTCGCCGCGCTGCGCCGTCCAAGCCCCAGCCGGTAGCTGATGAAAAAGAGGCGGCTCACCGCCCGCAGATAACCTTCGAGCGGAAGCGTCCGGTAGAGGATTTTGTGGAGCAGCGCTTTCATAACGGACCCGGACGGAATTAGTTCTTGTAGTTCACCTCCTGGTTGAGGACTTCGGTGACGAAGGGATTGTAGAGCACTTCGTGGCCGATGGTGGTTTCAGGGCCGTGTCCGGGATAGACGCGCACTTCGTCGCCCAGCGGGAGCAGGTTGTCCAGGATCGAACGCATGATCCACGAATAGTCGCCGCCCGGCAGATCCGTGCGTCCGATGCTTTCGCGGAAGAGGGTATCGCCCGTGAAGAGGCTCTTCGATTCGGGTTCGTAGAGCGATACGTGGCCCGGCGTGTGGCCCGGCGTGCGGATGACGCGCAGGACGGTGTGGCCGAATTTCACTTCTTCTACCTTGTCCAGATCGATGTCGATGGTCGGCATGGCGTTGATTTTGACCCCGTAAACGGTCGATCCCACCGCATCGGTGTCCAGCATGAAGGCGTCCTTGCCCGAGAGGGCGAAGGGAATGCCGTAGGTCTTGCGCAGATGTTCGACGCCCAGCACGTGGTCGAAATGACCGTGCGTATTGACCGCCAGCACCGGTTTGAGCCCGTGTTCGGCGAGGAAACCGTCGAGTGCGGCATCTTCTTTGGGGGTGGAATTTCCGGCGTCGATGACCGCGCACTCCTTCGTGTCGTCCCAAACGACGTAGGTGTTCTCCTGTATCGGATTGAAAGTCAGGCAGGCGATTTTCATGATATGTGAAATTTATTTAAGGTACAAATATAGCGATATTTCGCGGATAATCGCTATTTTTGGAACCGGAGCGCCGGAAAGAAACGGCGCTGCCGGAGCGGGCGCAGAGGTCCTGGAACAGTAATTTGTTGAAAGTCAAAACAGAGAGAAGAATGAAGATACGTTTACTGAAAATTTTTGCGGCGGTCGCCGTGCTGCTGTCGTTCGGAGGCTGTTCGTTGCTCAAGGTGTCGGTCGATACGGGCAACCCGCCGCTTCCGGCTTCGGAGGCCAATACCCGGATGATGACCCGGGGATTCTATTACGACCTGGCGGACGAGATCGCCCGCACGGCCGATTCGGTTGCGGCCGCATCGTCGGAGATTCCGGTGCGGATCCGGGCGATCCGGTGGAAGATGCAGGCGACGCGGGCCGCCGTTACCGCCGTCATGCAGTCCAACCCCGACGTGGCGCTCATCGACACCTGGCTGCTCTGCGTCCGCATGGACAGCGCTTTCCGCCGCCTGCCCGATTCGCTGCTTTTCGCCGGGCAGACGCCGCTCGTGCGCAAGGTCGTGGCGCGTCTGGACAGGAAAGCCGAACACCTGGCTTCGACCCTGCTCGCGCCGGAGAAGTTCGCGTTGATGCAGGAGTTCGTGGGGAATTACATGCAGGCGAATCCCGTCACGGGGTCGCAGTTCACTCCGGTCAATACGACCCTGCCTTGGATCGAATTTCTCCAGTCGAAAGGCGTGGAAACGCAGTATAACGTAGGCTCCATCTCCGATGTGATCGCCGATCTGGGCGATCGTTTCGGAGGCCAGTCCGAGCAGATGGTCAACAGCATCGGCTGGTCGAAGGACATTTTCGAGTTGCAGATGCAGCAGGACAGTGTCCGCAACCGGCTGACGCGGCAGCTCGACAGCCTGGAGCGTAATTTCGACCGCATCGTGACGGTCATGGAGCACCTGCCGCAGATCGCCGATTATATGGGCAAAAGTCTGAATACCGAAGTCGCAGCGCTCATCGAAACGTTGAACGGTGCCGTGGATAATGCATTTGCCGACCTCGACCGCCAGCGTGCGGAGTTGCAGGGTTATATTTCGGCCGAGCGCAAAGCGCTGGTCGATCAGGCGCAGCAGGCGGTCGATACGGCGGTACAAAATGCGATGGACCGGGTCCCGGCTCTGGTGGCCAAGCTCCTCGCCTGGATCGTGCTTTTCGCCGTCATTATGCTGGGCGTGCCGTTCGGCATCGGTTTCTGGCTGGGACGGGTGCGCGAACGCGCCAAAACCAGGAAAACGGGCGGCGCATAGCGGAAAATTCGTACCTTTGCGTTCTAAATCCGAATGCGATATGGCTCGAAAGAAAGCGAATTATCCCCTGATCGAGGGGCTTGAGATAACGACGCTGGCCGCCGAAGGCAAGGCGATGGGGCGTTACAACGACGTGGTGGTCTTCGTGCCGATGACCGTGCCGGGCGACGTGGTCGATGTGCAGATCCGCTCCAAGCGCCGCCGGTATATGGAAGGTTTCGTCGTCAATTACGTGAAGCGCTCGCCGCTGCGCGAAGAGCCGTTCTGCGTCCATTTCGGGGTCTGCGGCGGCTGCAAGTGGCAGAATTTGCCCTACGCCGAACAACTGCGTTTCAAGACCGAGCAGGTGCGCGACCAGCTTACCCGCATCGGCAAGGTCGAGCTGCCCGAAATCGCGCCCTGTCTGCCCTCGGCCGAAACCCGTTTTTACCGCAACAAGCTGGAGTTCACCTTCGCCGAGCGGCGCTGGCTCACCTACGAGGAGATCGCCGAAAAGGGCGAGATCGCCCATGCCCCGGCGCTGGGATTCCACATCCCCGGTATGTTCGACAAAGTGCTGGACATCGAAAAATGCTGGCTGCAGCCCGATCCGTCGAATGCGATCCGGGAAGAAACCCGGCGTTTCTGCCTCGAACACGGTTATACGTTCCACAATCCGCGCGAGCACCGGGGGCTGATGCGCAACATGGTCGTCCGCACCGCCTCGACGGGCGAGGTGATGGTGATCGTGGTTTTCCATGCCGACGAGCGGGAGAAGATCGCGGCCCTGTTGGACCATCTGGCGGCCGCTTTCCCCGAAATCACGTCGCTGTTCTATGTAATCAACGAAAAGTTCAACGACTCCACCGGCGACCTGGAACCCGTCTGCTACCGGGGCAAGGATCACATCATCGAGCGGATGGAGGGGCTGCAGTTCAAGGTCGGCCCCAAGTCGTTCTATCAGACCAATTCGGCGCAGGCGTACGAACTTTACAAGGTCGCGCGTGACTTCGCCGCCCTGACGGGAAAAGAGATTTTATACGACCTTTACACCGGCACGGGTACGATCGCCAACTTCTGTGCGGCGCGGTGCGCGAAGGTCGTGGGCGTGGAGTACGTGCCCGAGGCCATCGAGGACGCCCGCGTCAATTCGACGTTGAACGGTATCGGGAATACGGTGTTCTATGCCGGCGATATGAAAGCCGTGCTGAGCGACGAGTTCGTACGGCGCAACGGCCGTCCCGACGTCATCATCCTCGACCCGCCGCGTGCCGGAGCGCAGGCCGCGCGGGTGGCTTCGTCCCAGACGC
>OGZO01002552.1_pt1 | contig 12370 bp, 8 predicted proteins | sample 1576721 | NCBI WGS metagenome assembly OGZO01 (sample SAMEA3541516, study PRJEB24748) | human gut metagenome | biome: human gut; feature: human-associated habitat; material: faeces | place: China | collected 2012 | reverse complement strand
TGGTGGGCGGCCCGGATCAGAAGGACGGCAGCCTCCCTGATAAAGCTCGAAATCACCAGGAGCCTCATCTGTACCTGCGAACAGGCTTCCCATCATACATACGTTGGCACCTGCTGCCAGAGCCTTTGTGATATCTCCTGAATACTTGATACCGCCATCTGCGATAACAGGGATTCCGGCATTCATAGCTGCATCATATGCCTGCATGATAGCTGTGATCTGTGGTACACCGATACCTGCAACAACTCTTGTTGTACAGATAGAACCAGGTCCGATACCGATCTTGACTGCATCTACACCCATGTCGATCATAGCCTGTGCGCCTGATCTTGTTGCAACGTTACCGGCAATAACCTGAAGGTCAGGATACTTCTCCTTAACCATCTTGAAGGTTCTCAGAACGTTGGCTGAATGTCCATGTGCTGTATCTATAACTATCGCATCAACCTTTGCTGATACGAGCTCTGCAACTCTGTCGAGGATGTTGGCTGTACATCCTACTGCTGCTGCACAGAGAAGTCTGCCCTGTGCGTCATGTGCTGAATATGGGTACTTGATCTGCTTCTCAATATCCTTGATCGTGATGAGTCCCTTCAGATGGAAATCGTCATCAACGATAGGAAGCTTCTCCTTACGAGCCTTTCCAAGGATCTCTCTAGCCTCGTCAAGTGTGATTCCCTCCTTTGCTGTAACAAGACCCTCAGATGTCATTGACTCCTTGATCTTCTTGGTGTAGTCCTTCTCAAACTTCAGGTCACGGTTGGTTATGATTCCAACAAGCTTGCCATCCTCTGTGATAGGTACACCTGAGATTCTGAACTTGCTCATAAGCTCGTCAGCATCTGCCAGTGTATGCTCTGGAGATAAGTAAAATGGATCTGATATTACACCGTTCTCTGAACGCTTTACCTTGTCAACTTCCTCTGCCTGCTTCTCTATGGACATGTTCTTGTGGATAACTCCGATACCACCCTGACGAGCCATGGCAATAGCCATTCTGTGCTCTGTAACTGTGTCCATACCGGCACTCATAAGAGGAATGTTCAACTTAATCTTCTGTGTCAGCTTTGTTGTAAGGTCAACGTCATTTGGTAATACCTCAGAATAAGCAGGTACCAATAAAACGTCATCAAATGTAATTCCTTCGCCAATAATCTTACCCATTTTCTTCTCTCTCTTTCTGTAAAATATTTAATAAGAGCATTGTGCTCATTATGTACGTCAATTAGCCTTAATAGAGAAAACACATCACCCAACACTTATCGCGTTGGGTGATGTAACTTTTTAAACATGCTAACAAATTATATAGTTCTTGTCAAGGCAGTTCTTCCGTCTCCGTGGTCACATTTGTCTCTGTGTCCTCCGGATTTTCAGGATCTCCCTTATATACATAAGTGTCTTCCACTCCGAAGTCTATACTGTCGTCTCCGACCTGCGCCACGGATATCTCCTTGCCCGCCTCAAACGAGTCCTCATATGGAAGAAACAGCGTATCTCTGTCTATATAGATAGTCTCCTTCAAAAAGGCATCATCTATCCACACAAATGTACATTCATTGAAGTTGCTTCCGTGGATATAATATCCATTCATAGGCTGTGGCTCCTCAGCACTCTCACCGTCCCCGGAACCATCATTTGCCGTGAAATCCGCTTCTTCATCAACCGGTGGCACATACACGCCCTTTTTGATCTCCGAGATCCTGATCTTGCTTATGCCGTATTTCATATTCGTCGGCTCATATGGCCATCCATCAGGATACATGTATCTCTGTCCATAAAGCATATCATACTCAATGTTCTCGAGATCATCATCATAGTTTGCATCGCCCGGCTTGTACTTTGACTGGAACTTCTGCACATAGCTCTTCTCAAATCCCAGCATATCAAACACCTTTGTGCTGAGCTGATATGCCTCTATATCCTCATCCTCAACCGGGAAGTTCTTCATATTGCTCCAGACAAAATACTCTGTCTGGTAAAGGTCTCCGTTGGTTATATCGTCCTCTGTGATCTCAAATCCAGGGAGATGGTCTCCATACATAACGAGAACGACCGGCTCATCGTACGCCGTAAGTCTGTCTATAAGCTTGCCAATGAAATCGTCCATCTCATGGAGCTGGTTACAGTAATATGTCCACTGTGTATCAAGACTCTCATCACCTGTTCCGGCAACCTTTATAGGGTAACTGTAATTCTCCTCGTCCAGCTCTGATGGGTATCTTCCATGTCCCTGTACGCTGACGGTGAATATGAAATCCCGTCCAGTGGTAGAGTACAGCGTCTTCATGATCTCACCGGTAAGGACATTGTCCTTCTCCCAGTTCTTCTGAGTATGCTCCAGATTGTACATATACTCCATCGGGGTAAATGTATCAAATCCCATGTTTTTATACACCTTGTATCTGTCATAGAATGTACCATCGTGATTGTGCATGGCATGTGTTGAATAACCATCAAGCTTCAACTGTGTCGCCATGCTCTCTATGGTCTGCTTGCCAAGTATGGTCTTATATGGATACTCACCTGCACCGAAATATGCCACGTTAAATCCCGTGAGCACCTCAAATTCCGAGTTGGCTGTACCTGCACCGATCGCCGGCATCGTCAGGAATCCTGATGTACATTCCTCCTTCAGCTTTGTGAAATTCGGAATAGGATTCTCATTGAACGTGAGGCATTTTACATATGACGGATCCATGAATGACTCAAGCTGTACAAATATAACGTTTGGCTTGTCCTTGCCAAGCTTTGAATCCGTTGTGCCAACACTGTCCAGATCATCCTTTATCTCAAGCATCTTATCCTCGCTGTAATCACTCGGCTGTCCTATACCTACATCGACCACACTGTTTGAGAAACAGTATACAAATCCATAATTGTTGTATGCCGTTGCAAGGTTTGCAAAATTATCTGATATAGTCTGTGCATTGAGCGCGATCTTGGTGAAGAGCATTACACAGAAGAATGTCGCAACTATAAACACAGTCGTTCTCGTTCTATATATATTGCCCGTAACCGTCGGCGATTTTATGAACAGAACTATGATGGCTGCCAGCGCAACGAACAGAAGCGCAGCTATGAGCACGATCTGCCATACATTAAAATATTTGTCTATGATAGTTATCGTATTCCTCGCCATAAGCATATCGATAGCTGAAAATGGCGTTATTCTGAATCCCAGAACTATGCAGTTCGTGATTCCAAGTATCAGCCATGCAAACGATATAACGCAGTATCCGAATATTCTCTTTCTCATGAGCAACGAAAGTGTCAGCGTAAAGAAAATGATCGAACAGTTATACAGAAATATGAGCGGCTGATTCCACACATACGATATCGCCTTAAACAGCGAATGTCTTCCAAGAGCTTCCAGAACAACGTCCAGAACAATTGCAAGAACCAGACAGATAAAAACTGCTGAATGATGAAAATTCTTAAGTCTCTCTTTCATAATTTAATCATTACCTCGTAAAAATTATACTTTTTCTGATATTCAACGATTGTGATTGATTATATCACTACATGTCATTTATTCAATAGTAAAAATGTTTAAATTTTATTACCAATCGCTTCTGAGGGCAAAAAAAAATCAGGATTGAATCCTGAGTGTGAATTAATATAAAAGAGCGCGAGACGGGAATCGAACCCGCGACCCTCTCCTTGGCAAGGAGATGCTCCACCGCTGAGCCACTCGCGCTTATCTGTTGTGTTTTCAACAACAATATGGATAATACCACATCTTATTCGAATTGCCAACAATTTTTTGAAAATTTTTTACAATTTTTTATTCAAGACTTTATCCTATACCGGTTACTGAGTATCCACACTTCTCTACACAGCTCTTAAGCTCATCATCAGATACTTCTCTTCCGAGCTTAACGATAGCCTGCTTCTTCTTGAGGTCGACTTTTGCGTTCACCTGGCTCAGACTGTTCAGTGCATTCTGTACACGATCTGAACAGTTGCTGCAGTGCATTCCCTCTATGTAAATAGTCTTCACGGCGACAACATCCTTTATCTTGTCACCCTTGACCTTGACGGAACCACCGCCGCCACAGCAGCCTCCTTCTCCTTTAAAGTGCTTTGTAGAACTGATAACTGCACCCACTACTATAAGCACCAGTATGCTCACTACCAATATTGTTCCACCCATTGTAGATCATCTCCTTCGTTATTAACAACATGAGCCACAGCCACAAGGCTTTACATTGACACCTGTCACCATCTGATTCTCAATATATCCGCCAGCCATAAGTCCTGCACGGATTATCCTGTTCCACTCTTTGGCCGAAAGCTCAATGCTGGATGAATCATCAAGCTCAATGACACAGGCATCCTCTATACCACAGTTGGCACCACAGGCAACCTTATACATGTTTTTACGGTTGATGGCTCCTATATCCTCCAGTGTATTCACCATTCTGTACACTGTAGCCGAGCCTATACGACTGTCCTGCTTGGCCGCCTTATAATAAATCTCCTTGCAGGAAGAACACTCTTCCCCGAGTATTATGTCAAGGAGTATCATTCTCTGTCTGGTTATCCTGCATCCCATTTCCCTGAGTCTGCTGATAACGATCTCTTTCTGCATCTCTGTACGCTGGATACCTGTATCATCTATACTCTTCTTGTCCGTCTCTAATCTTTCGTTAGTCATCATACACGCCTCCTTCTGATTGTTGATAATATTATCATCAAGGTTAGTATGCCCTAACTCAAATTAGTTGTCAATAACGTTTTGTGCTAAAATCTAATATTTTTTCATAATTCAACCTGCAGATCACACATTATTCTAACGATTGGTTTTCTTCTGCGGAGTTCCGCAGTCAAATGTTATAACCGCCTTGAACAGATCACCATCTATGCTCAATCTGAATTTTGCACCCATCAGTGTACACAGACTGTTTGCAATAGACAATCCCAGTCCGCTTCCCTCCGTATTTCTGGAGCTGTCTCCACGGACAAATCTCTCCATGAGCTCATCACTGGACACATTGAGCGGATCTCTGGATATATTCTTGAACTCAATCCTGGTCTTTCTGTCATCGATTATCACCGATGCATATACCCTTGTCCCCGGCATTGCATATTTGCTTATATTACACAGCAGATTATCAAATACTCTCCACAGATGCTGTCCATCAGCTCTTATGACTGCCGGCAACTCTGATCTTGTGAATACGACCTTAAGCCCGGCATTTGCAAGTTTATCCTCATATTCTGCAACAGCCTGCTCAAGCAGCATATTGGCATCTATCTCTGCCCAGTTTATCTGGATATTGCCAGTGGATGCCTTGGATGCCTCGACCAGATCCTCTATGAGTTTTTTCAATCTCGCAGACTGCCTTGAGAGAACTTCTATATATTCCTGTCTTGTCTTCTCATCCATATCGTCCTTCTGCAGCAGATCAACATAGTTGATTATGGATGTAAGCGGGGTCTTTATATCGTGGGATACATTTGTTATGAGTTCTGTCTTCAAATGCTCGCTCTTCATTCTGGCCTCAACAGCCTTTGACATGCCGTCTCTTATCTGGTTGAGGTGTTCACCATGTGCGCGGAATACCCAGAACATTTTGCTTGTGTCCGCTTTCCTGTCCAGATTGCCCTCCGCCATCTCCTTTGCGCACTTGTATAACTCTTGTGTCTGTATGAGATATGCCACTATTCCGACTATGCACAGCCATTTTAAAATGATATAAATCACCACCCAAAGAAGGCCTCTCATGCTGCCTGCTGCCAGGATTGCCACAAAAATTATCTCTACTATAGTTATACCTATATAAGCCCATACGCCCTTCTGCGTCAGGGACATATGACTTTTCACATACCTGAAACAAGCTTTCGTCTTTCCTGCTATCCACTTCAGTGCGCGGATTATCAGGCAGTCTGCCCAAAATGTTCCCGCCTTCACCTTCGCAACCATATTGTTAAAGAAAAACAACGCCACAGAATATAGACATGCCACCGGCACCAGAAACGCAATGTACTGTATATTTTCTGATACAAATGTGTAGTTCCTATACTGGTTCACACATATGGATGCAATACCGCTTTCAACGCAGATCCCTACTGCTGCAGCAGCAGAGCATACTGCCATAGCCAGCACAAGCTCAGTCGGAGTTCTCTCAAATCTGCCGAGAGTTATCGTCTCCTTCCCTGTCTTTACACCGGCGTTGACCATTGAAAATATTGACATGACGATGCACAGCAGCAACATGACTGCAAATCCTGCCAGTATCTCCTTGCTCTTCGTCCTCCATATTCCAATGTATTGGACTATTTCCGGATTTGACGCTTTGGTGTTGTCTACAGCAGCCGTCACATCCACATAGCACTTTCCCGTAACATTTATAAATGAATATGCATCATAGCTTAGCACAAGACAGTAACCATTCCCAGATGAACTGCCAATCTCGTCTGTGTCATCAAAATACAGTTTTTCAACTGAACTCGGGTAATGATCGCCATACATGATATCCTGTGTGGTGATAGACTTGCCATCCGCTGTCAATGCAGAATCTGTATCATCCTCCACAGTATCACTTTCTTCATATTCTTCATTATAAGTGTATTCGTCATAATATGGATCATCATTCCCCATCAGAGCATTGATATACTGCTCGCCCTGTTCCATATCGCTCTGTTTGTCAAACACAATATATCTTTTAACAGGCACTTCTATCGTGCTATCATAATCATTTGTATATATATTGTCGTCCAGCCGGGCTTCATCATTTATCAGCTTTATATTTCCGGTCATTACTTTTATCTTTCCATTATTGATGCTGACATTTGTATCATCACTGCAGGCTGCCGTCAGCATATAGCCGATATCATCTCGTTCAACTATATCCGCATACCGGTATGACGACTTGATCGCAGATGTTGTATCCGCGTTGGTCAATCTCCGGAAAACATCAGCCGCGGTTATAACCTTATCTCCGTTATGATCGGCGCTCACGAGCTGACTATATGTTGTAATGCTTTCCAGCTGCGACCTTGTATCCTGGATGTAAGCATTCACCTTTTCGGTAAGCGCATAATTTGTGTCCTCCACATAATCATTTACAAGCCTCTCATACGGCGTCGCGCCCTGATCATCATCACTGTACACTCCAAGGTAGCTTCCCTGCAGCACCAGACCGCCTGTATACAGCGTTCCATATGCCAGCACCGCCACAAGAATATATATTCCAAGTTTAAAGAACACATTTCCTCGTATCTTATAAATCGCCTTATCCACTATTGTACCTCCATTTTATAACCTCTTCCCCAGATAACCTTTATATATCTTGGGTCTGAAGGATTTATCTCTATCTTTTCTCTAAGATGTCTTATGTGTACTGCAACAGATCCTTCCGCTCCCATAGGATCCTCCTTCCACACTGCCCTGTATATTTCTTTTGTAGAAAATACCTTTCCCACATTCTGCATAAGAAGTTTTAGGATGTCATACTCCGTTGGGGTGAGGGGCATAACTTCTCCATCAAGTGTGACCTGTTTGGATTTGTCGTCAAGCTCTATTCCTCCGATAACCAGCTTATCTTTTGGTGTCTCTCCGCCTCCCAGCTGCATGTAACGCCTGAGCTGGGACTTTACCCTTGCCAGAAGTTCCACCGGATTGAATGGTTTTGTCACATAGTCATCTGCGCCGACCTCAAGTCCCAGCACCTTGTCGGTATCCTCACTCTTTGCCGTAAGCATGATAACCGGCACATTGCTGCTCTCTCTTATCTTTGCCATGGCTGTTATACCGTCCATCTGAGGCATCATGACGTCCATGAGTACAAGCTGTATGTCATTAGAATTTACCATATCAACTGCCTCCATACCATTGTAAGCTTTATACACCGAATACCCGGCTGTCTTAAGATATATCTCTATAGCTGATACTATATCTTTTTCATCGTCACATATTAATATATTGTACATTTTTCATATCCTCACCTTTTTCGTATTTATCCTTAGCTTACCACAATCACCTCCTGTTCTCAATTATCGCCATACTGCCATTAAGAAACAACCATTATAAAGTTTAAGATATCTTTAAGACTTGTCATTATTTGTGGTATACTTAGGAGGCGGTCTGTCATTGCAGATGTTATAACGCAAAATATATCACTATATAGAAACGGAGTTTTATTTATGACAAAAAAAGACGTACTTGAGATAAGACACCTGTTTGCTCCAAAGGAATGCTCCATAAGCAAGATCCGCGGATGCTACGTGGACGGAGACTGCAACAAGGTGGCGACCATCAACGAACAGTTTCTCACCATGCCGGAAGAAGAAACATACAAATATTTTGAAATACTGAAAAAGACTTTATCAGGAAGCATTGGCAAGAATCTTGTCACCATGCCATTTCCTACCTCACAGGAGTTTGAAGGCGGCACACAGGAATTCCTGAATAAACTCAGAAAGAGCAAGCTTGAGAACGATGAGCTGATAAATGAGTTCTATGACAAGGTCATCGAGAACTACGATTACACCGGCAACTACCTCATACTGCTCATCCACGATACATATGATGTTCCGGGCAAGACAACCGACGGCATCATGATGGACGATGCATCAGACGAGGTGTATGACTATATCATGTGCTCCATTTGCCACGTCAACCTGTCCAAGGCGGGACTCAGCTACTTCGACGTTGAAAGCACATTCCACAACAGAGTCCGCGACTGGGTGGTCGACATGCCGGACATAGGCTTCCTGTTCCCAGCATTTATCGACAGGAGCACGGATATCCACAACGTTCTGTACTACACCAAAAAGCCGGAGGAGCTTCACGACAGCTTCATAAGTAACATCCTTGGCACTTCTCTTCCTATAACAGCGGGCGAGCAGAAAGATGTATTCCAGGAGATCGTGGCTGAGACTCTGGGCGATGACTGTAATTACGATATGGTAAGAACCATCCACGACAATCTGAACGAGATGATAGAGCAGAGAAAGGACAGTCCTGAACCGCTGACCCTATCCAAGAACACTATAAAGAATCTGCTGACAGAGAGCGGAGTATCAGACGAGAAGATGGCAGATTTTGACGCCCACTACGAGAAGGTAACCGCTGCGGCAGCACCGCCTGAGCAGCCATCTGAGAACCCGGAGGATGAACCGGCCATAGTTGTACCGCGTGAGAAGTCAACTGTCATGTACGCGACAAATGTTGCAAACACAAAAACATTTGAGGTAAAGACTCCTGATGTGGTCATCAAGGTGAATCCTGAGAGAACTGATCTGGTAGAGACCATGGAGATCGACGGAAGGAAATGCATCGTCATCCAGATATCCGATCAGGTCGAGGTAAACGGAATACCTATCAACAACAAATAACAACGGCACAAAAAAGGACCACCGGCAGCAACAAAACCGCCGGTGATCCTTTTTTCTATCTGCCCTACTGTTTGAGCATCTTCTTTTTCTTCAATATAATAGCGATAACTATGCTTATCACAAGTATGATACCGCACACTATCTCAAATCCATATGGTACATTCGCAAATGGCATCCACTTCGTGCCCACATTCATTCCATACACACCGGATATAACTGTAGGCACAGCCATGACGATGGTTATGGCCGCCAGAAACTTCATGGCGTTGTTCAGTCTGTTGTTGATGATGGTCGTCATGAGCTCTCTCGTACCACTTATGATATCCCTGTATATCTGTGTCATCTCGATAGCCTGCTTGTTCTCCACCAGAACATCGTCCAGCAGTTCCTTATCCTCCGGGTACTGCTTGATCCTGCCGTATCTTGTCAGCTTATCAAGAACTACTCCATTCGCTCTCAGTGATGTGGCGAAGTATACGAGGTTGGACTCCAGCTCGTGAAGATCTATGAGATCCGCATCCTCGGTCTCCTCCTGGATACGCTGCTCAATAAGGGTTCTTCTTCTGTCCATGACTCTCAGATAATACTGGTATGTGGTACAGTTCCTGTAGAGTATCTGGTACATGAACCTCATCCTCTTCTTGGTGCTGAACTCTCTCACCTTGCCCTCCATAAAGGCCTCAAGCACAGGAGTCTCCTCGGCGCATATGGTGATGATGCAGTCTGCAACCAGTATGATACCAAGAGGGATTGTTGTATATGCCTCTCGTTCATTTCTTATCTCTATAGAAGGAATATCCACGATTATCAATGTGTAGTTGTCCTCCACCTGAACACGTGAGCTCTCCTCGTCATCCAGTGCGGCTCTGACATCCGCCAGATCTATCTCAAACCTCTCGGCTATGCTCTTACTCTCATCTATTGTTGGCTTAGTCATGACTATCCAGGCACCAGGACCATATTCCTGTATTTCACTCAAAATTCTGTCATCCGTTCTGTACAGTGTGATCATTCCCTGCGCCTCCTGCCACATAGATTACAGCATGCCTCAAATGCACATTACCGCCTGATAATATTAACATAAAAAACACGGCCTTTCAACAAAGTTTTGTGTAAAGACCGTGTAATATCTATGTTAGTCAAGTGCCTTCCTGTGAGCTACAGTAACTGTCTCCTCATAGCAAGAGAATGCATCCTCAACCTTCTTCTGGTCAGGCTTCTTTGTGAACAGACTCACAATAGGAACGATGATAAGTCCTCCAACCATGGCAACCGCACCGCAGTTGATAGGTGACTGCATCATTGCAGGGAACTTAAACAATCCCCATGTATTGCTTATAAAGTTCAGCGTCATGATTCCTGTTCCCCATATAAAGCATGTCCAGCAAGCCGCAACTGTTGTCTTCTTCCAGTATAAGCCATATAAAAATGGAGCAAGGAACGCACCTGCTATAGCCCCCCATGAAACACCCATAAGCTGTGCTATGAACGTTATCCTGCTTGAGTACTGCACGATGGCTATGACAGCCGATACAGCAACAAACATAACGAGCATGAGCCTCATGACAAGTATCTGTTTCTTCTCATCCATCTTCGGTGCAATGACCGGCTTTATAAAGTCGATGGTGAGCGTTGAGCTGGATGTAAGGACCAGCGAAGAAAGTGTGGACATAGATGCTGAAAGCACCAGTATGACCACAAGTCCCATAAGGGCAGCTGGAAGCTTCTCAAGCAGATGTGGAATGATAGCATCAAATCCCTCTGTCGCAACATCTGTACCTGTGAGTCTTCCAAATCCGCCGAGGAAATAACATCCTCCGGCAACTATCGTAGCAAAAAGTGTCGACACAACTGTACCTGTCTTGATGGATCTCTCATCCTTGATGGCATAGAACTTCTGTACCATCTGTGGAAGTCCCCATGTTCCAAGGGATGTCAGCACGACAACACAGAACAGATTGAATACGTCAGGTCCCAGGAATGATGCAAATACACCCGGTGTATCTGACACTGCATCAAGGAGTACAGCCACAAATTTTGCTTCCGGATTTTTAGTAATCATCTGTTCTGCCAGTTCATCGAATCCATAGCGGTTGTAAATACCTGTAAGAGAATCTGTGTGCGCCAGTATTTGAAATTTGTTTTTATTTTCTTTTGATACCAGCCATACCCGGGTAAGAACTGCCAAAAGCAAGGTAATCGCAATAAAGAAAACACTGATTACTGCTATTAATGTATTGTTTTCCCAGCCATTTTCAGGCGTTACTTCAAACTTCCAGTTCTCCTCTCCTATCGTAAAGTCATAGGAAACCGGATTCGTTAATTGACGATCTGACTGATAAACAACTTTATAATTATCACTCCATGGATTATCCGTTTTTGAAAGACTATATTCATATCCAAATTTCGAAAGTGCACTTGTCGCATCTGAAAAAATATCCGGAACACGAAGGATAACAATGGTAAATCCCCAAAAATATTCCTGCCCGTTTTCATCTTTCAGATAAATAGGATTGCGGACAGCAATTCCATATCCACCCTGTTTCAATTCAAAAGGTCCCTGTGTAACGATTGTATGATGATCTCTTGCATATATGGAAATTTCACCACGTTCTGTATCATGAATCAGATCAATCTTACCTGCCTCATTTCCATCGGCCGGATAAATATCCGTTACAATACCAGCCGGAGCAAGCTGTACGCTTTCAACAGAATCCGACATAATATTTTTTGCAATTGTGTCAAATTGATTGATTTCTCCAGTTCCGCTGATCAAAAGCTGTTTCAGAACATCTGTAATCTCTATTCCATTTATAATCTCATTCTCTATACGTTCTCCATAGGTTGTTGCATTTAATTGTGCTGTTGTGCGGCTCTGCTCTTTTTCATGAGTATCTGTGTTGTATACGACTAAACTAACAAGGCATATGCCCATTAAAAAAACGAGAAGAGGCACAAGTGTCTTTTTTTTCATAAAGCAGATAAACGGCCAAACTTTCAACGTATGATAGGACTTGCCAAATCCAAG
>OGZO01002550.1_pt1 | contig 12370 bp, 10 predicted proteins | sample 1576721 | NCBI WGS metagenome assembly OGZO01 (sample SAMEA3541516, study PRJEB24748) | human gut metagenome | biome: human gut; feature: human-associated habitat; material: faeces | place: China | collected 2012 | reverse complement strand
TCTGGAGTATCTCTTGAATTAAAAGATTTTGATGATTTTTTTACAGAACGTCGCAAGCTTATAAGAGGAGAATTGATAAGGATATTCAATATCAAAATCACTACTGAGTAATTTTGATATATCTATAGTTAAATAAAAGCGGAAACCCCCTATTTATAGAGTTTCCGCTTTAACTTTGACTCCAGTACTGGGTTCAAAGTTGCTTATTCAATTCCTTGCTTGCCCCTGCCTTTAGCCTTGTTCTTCTGCGCTTCTGCGTGGTCAAGCCGGAGCTTGGCACCTAGCTTTATGCCGCTGGGCATATTTTTATTTGTATCGTGTATTATTTTACAGTTCACCTGCCCTAATTTGACAAAAGTACGTCAATGGGGTATAATGTAACCAGCGTTACGCAAATTAATTATAGGCAATACCACACAAGACAAGCCTATACCTATTATTATAGAAACGAGGTCATGAAAATGAGCGAGGAAAGAATACCTAAGAGAAGTGAAGTGCCTGAACAGTTCAAATGGGCACTGGAGGATATTTATGCCACTGACGAAAAGTGGGCGGAGGACTTGCAGAAGCTTAAGGCTATGCCTGAGAGGATAGCGGCATTCAAGGGCAGGCTTAGCGAGAGTGCTGACACGCTTTATGATTTTATGCAGCTTTCAGACGAGATATCTGTTCTTTGCGACAGCCTTGGCAACTATGCTCAAAGACGTTCTGACGAGGACACTGCAAATGCAAAGTATCAGGGCTTTCTCGGTCAGCTTATGAACGCTTATGTTGCAGTAAACTCAGCAGGAAGCTTTGAAACACCTGAGATCATTTCTATCGAGGAGGATAAGCTTCAGAAATTCTATGAGGATAAGCCTGAGTTGAAGCTTTATAAGCGTGCGCTGGATAAGCTACGTCGTAAAAAGGCTCATATCCTCTCTGAGGCTGAGGAGAAGATACTTGCTCTGACTGGTGAAATGGGTCAGTCCCCTGAGAATATCTACTCAATGTTTTCTGACGCAGACCTGCGTTTCCCTGACGCTGTAGATAAGGACGGCAAGGCTCATCAGGTCACACACGGAAGTTATATACCACTGGTGCAGAGCGAGGACAGAGTGCTGAGAAAGTCGGCTTTCGAGTCTATGTACGGCACATTTGACAAGTTCAAGAACACCTGTGCGGCAACACTGTCGGCACAGATAAAAGCGGTGAACTTCTATGCAAAGGCAAGAAGATATGATTCAAGCCTTGAAGCCGCTTTGGACGGAACAGAAGTGCCTGTTTCAGTGTACAAAAATCTTATTGAAGCCGTCCATGACAATATGCACTATATGTACGATTATGTTGCTCTGAGAAAGAAACTTTTGGGCGTTGATGAGCTGCATTTCTATGACCTTTATACTCCTGTTGTTCCTGACGCAGATATGAAGATAACCTTTGAGGAGGCTAAGGAAACTGTCCTGAAAGCCCTTGCACCTATGGGCGAGGATTACCTTGCGATACTCAAAGAGGGCTTTGAAAACCGCTGGATAGACGTTTACGAGAACGAGGGCAAAACAAGCGGAGCATATTCCGCAGGTGCAAGAGTTCACCCTTATGTACTGCTCAATCATAAGGATACACTTAACTGTATGTTTACGCTGGCGCACGAAATGGGTCATGCTATACACTCGTATCTTTCAAATAAAAATCAGCCTGTGGTATATTCAGATTACGTTATCTTCGTGGCAGAGGTAGCCTCAACTTGCAACGAAGCCCTTCTTATGCAGTATCTGCTGAAAAATACCGAGGATAAAAAGCAGAGAGCGTATCTTATAAATTACTTCCTTGAACAGTTCCGTACCACACTTTACCGTCAGACAATGTTCGCAGAGTTTGAGCTGAAAATAAATGAAATGGTAGCGGCAGGGGAGAGTCTGACAGCCGAGGGGCTGAACGAGCTTTACGGCGAGCTAAACAAGCTTTATTTCGGTGACGGAATAGTGCTTGATGATGAGATAAAATTGGAGTGGGCAAGGATACCGCACTTCTATTATGACTATTATGTTTATCAGTACGCAACAGGCTATTCCGCAGCTATCGCACTTTCACAGAGGATATTGAAGTATGGCGAGCCTGCGGTAAAGGACTATATAGGTTTCCTGAAAGGCGGCTGCTCAACTGACCCTATATCATTGCTTAAGGGTGCAGGTGTAGATATGGCAACAACTCAGCCTATCAATGAGGCACTTGCAATGTTCGGAGAGCTTGTAAAGGAAATGGAAGAGGCAATGGCGGAGTAAGTTAGGAGTGAGGAGTGAGGAATGAGCATAGCTGACCAAAGTTGTGCCCCCAACACCGAGCGTAGCGAGAGATAAAACGCAGGCTCAAGCCCGGCGTTAGAGGGCTTGCAGGGTCAAGGGACAGAGTCCCTTGTGGGTACAGGGCAAAGCCCTGTCGGAGTTTGAGGCAGAGCCTCAATAGGCGTAAGCCTACCAAGCGGTGCAGATAAAGAAATAAAAGCACACAGAAGTAAAAGAAACAATAAAGCGGTGTCGGAGAAAAAATCTCTGCACCGCTTTTTCGTATCCCATTAAACAAAGTAAGACCCGCAAAGAGCGACATCAATTTTGCGGCGGTAGAACGTAGCTCACAATTGTAGGGGACGGCGCCCTCGACGTCCCACACCTGCTTGACTGCTCAACCATGCGGTATATGCACAATGAACTGCATAATATCTCCCAGCACGGCACGTCTACACAAGTTTGATGTTTTTACCACTTCTTATCTATATCCGCACAACGCATACCTATCTTCAACGCCCTCAGCTCAACATAACAGCCGCATAAAACGCACATTCCGTCCACAAGCTTTTCGCAGCCCTTGCAAAAATTCAACCGCCGATGATATTCGTCCTCCGATACCCTCTTGTCCGCAGGATATGCCTCAATGTGCGAACGCATATCACGGAGAAAATCATTTTCGTTCATATCCTCCAACAGGCATTTCCTACACTGAACCTTTGTTATATCACTCATAAAAATTTCTCCATTGTACAAAAAAACGGACAGCTCAATGCCGTCCGCCTTGTTATCTTATTCTACAGAAATGATGTAGTAGTAAACAGGCTGACCGCCGTTTATAAGGTTTACATCAAGATTTGAGAACTTCGCAGCTACCTGCTTTTGCAGTGCCTCAGCCGCCTCGTCTGTAACGTCTGAGCCGTAAAGGATCGTGATGAATGAGCTGTCGCCCTTAACAAGCTTCTTTGTGAGCTTGTAAGCTGCCTTTGAAACGTCCTTTTCCACAAAGCTCAGCTTGCCGTTTTCAATGCAGAGTATCTCGCCCTGCTTGATAGCGTGACCCTCATAGTCAGAATCCCTTGCCGCAAATGTTACCTGACCTGTGGCAACTCTTTCAAGTGCATTGGTCATCTCAATGCGGTTCGTATTGAAATCAGCGTCAGGGTCAAATGCCAGCATTGCTGACATTCCCTGCGGTATAGTCCTTGTCTGAAGCACGCATACCTTTCTGTCTGCAAGCTTAACAGCCTGCTCAGCCGCCATGATAATGTTCTTGTTGTTTGGCAGAACGAAAACTGTTTCAGCAGGGCATGACATTATTGCCGCAAGTATATCCTCAGTGGACGGGTTCATGGTCTGTCCGCCCTTAACGATGCAGTCAACACCGATATCTCTGAACATTGACTCAATGCCGTTTCCTGCCGCAACTGCAACAAAGCCGTACTGCTTTTCAGGCTTTGCAGGAACGAACTCCTGCTTTGCTTCTTTTTGTCTGGCCTTGTGCTGGAGCTTCATGTTTTCTATCTTTGGCAGATTGATGTAGCCAAATTCAAGACCCTTCTGTATTGCCTTACCAGGGTCGTTGGTATGAACGTGTACCTTTATTATCTCATCGTCCTCGACAACTACAACGCAGTCACCTATGGTTTCAAGATAAGCTCTCAGCTTTGATGAATCGTCAGCGTCAGCTTTCTTTGTGATTATCATTTCAGTGCAGTATGTGAAGTGTATCTCACAGTCATACTGACCAACAGTAGCCGCAAATGTGTCGACTGTTACCTGCTGTTTCTGTGCAGGAGCATCAGCCTTTACTATTTCGCCGCCCTTGAATACATCTCTCATTGCTTCAAAGATAATGAGAAGTCCCTTGCCGCCTGCGTCAACAACGCCTGCCTTGGCAAGTGCAGGGAGTAGCTTTGGTGTTTCGTTCAGTGAAAGTTCAGCCTGTTTGCAAACTTCCTCCATTATAATAATAGGATCGTTTGTGGAGTGGAGCATTTCTCTTGCTTTCTCCGCAGACTCTCTTGCAACTGTCAGGATAGTTCCCTCTGTAGGCTTCATTACGCTCTTGTATGCTCCTGAAACGCCCTGTTCCAGTGATTCAACAAGTTCATTCGCACCCATTTCCTTTTTGCCTGCAAGTCCTTTTGCAAAGCCTCTGAAAATAAGCGAAAGTATAACGCCTGAGTTTCCTCTTGCACCTCTAAGAAGTGCAGAAGCTGTTGTGCTTGCCACAACTGAGCAGTCTGTATCGTCGCTGAGATTTTCAAGCTCTGCTACGGAATTTGTTATAGTCATTGACATATTTGTTCCTGTATCTCCGTCAGGTACTGGGAACACGTTAAGCTCGTCAACTGATTTTTTCTTGTTAGATATGCTGTGTGCGGCACTTATGACAGCGTCACGCAGCAAGCCTCCGTTTATCACTATAGTTTTCCTCCTATACTGTTATAGATATCCTAGGACGTTCAGCCTTTCATTTCGTCAACGTAAACGTTCACAGATTTAACGTTGACCCCTGCCTGCTCTGTCAGAACATAATTTACCTTGTGAATGATGCTGTCAACGATAGCTCCGACATTTATGCCGTAGTTCACAGTGATGTGCAGGTCAACGATAAGCTCGTCCCCGTCCTGACGGATTATAACGCCCTTTGTGGTGTTCTCTTTCTTTAGCATTGCAGAAACGCCCTGTTTTGCACCATAGGCGTTAAGTCCTGCCACGCCGAAACAGCTTTCGGCAGTATCCGAGATAAGCTGTCTGAGATATCCGGTGGATATACCTATAGTCCCTATATGGTTGCGAAACTTTATCACAGAAAACAACTCCTCTTGATCGTGGCAGGATCACAAGCTTATTTCTTATGCCGCCACATAATAATTTATTTTATTATATCATAAACATTTGACTTTTGCAATAGGTTTTCGCTCTTTTATACACCTGTCAAATTTATCCCAGAAGCCATTTTGCGGCTTCCAGAGGCGTTTCGGCTATATACACCGCACCTGCCTTGGAAAGCTCCTCTCTTGTGCCGTAGCCGTAAAGCATACCGATACAATCTATACCAAGAGCTTTTGCACCAAGCACGTCATGATGCCTGTCGCCTGCCATTATCACCTGTGAGCGGTCATTAACTCCGCAGTTTTTCAAAGTGTGCACGATAACGTCCGCCTTTACGCTCCTAGAGCCGTCAAGCTCCGCACCGCCTATGTAGTCAAAATACTGTGCAAGGTGAAAATGCTCCAGTATCTTTACAGCAAAGACCTGCGGCTTAGAAGTCGCCACCGCAAGGTGAAGCCCAGCCTCTGACAGCTTTTTAAGACATTCTTCAACGCCGTCATAAACACGGTTTTCGAAAATGCCCTTGGTGGTGTAATATTCACGGTAGTATTTAACAGCCTGCTCGCATTTTTCATCATCAAAGCCGTAAAAATCCCTGAAAGAGTCTTTCAGCGGCGGGCCGAGAAACTTTGTCATCGTGCTCATCTCAGGCTCTATGCCGAACTTTTTCAGTGCGTATACAGCCGAATTTATTATGCCCTCGCCCGACTCAGTAAGCGTGCCGTCAAGGTCAAAAAGAACATATCTGTAATTTTTCATGTCATTACCTCACATAATACAATATATCAATTGCTATTATAACGCAAAACAGCTTATTTGTCAAAGAAAATGGGCAATTACGCACAAAAAATCCTGCTGAAATACGGCATTTAGCTCATTGACAAAAATATTGTTATAAGTTAAAATTAAAAAGGCGGTTTGTGTCAAAACGTACCGCAAAGAAGTGTTTTCCTGTTTATATCGGAAATGGAAAACGTGAGAAAATTTATATGAATGAGGTGTTATATTGAAACTTATTTTTGATGTTTCAGACAAGCCAAAGGCTGGTCAACTGGTAGTGTTCGCACTTCAGCAGATGCTGGCTATCCTTGCGGCGACCATCGCTGTGCCGCTTATTATCGGCAACGGTCTTACTCCTGCGGCTGCAATGTTTGGTGCAGGTGTGGGAACTATAGTTTATATCCTTTTTACAAAAAGAAAAAGCCCTGTGTTCCTTGGTTCGTCATTTGCCTTTTTAGGCTCTATGGCAGCAGCCTTTGCAGGTGGCGTTTCAATGCAGCTTGGTATGCTTGGACTTATCGTCGGTGCATTCCTTGCAGGACTTGTGTATGTCGTTATTGCAATAGTAGTAAAATTTGTTGGAGTAGGCTGGCTCAATAAGCTCATGCCTGCGGTGGTAATAGGACCGACCGTTGCTATAATAGGCCTTTCCCTTGCAGGAAATGCTATCGGCGACCTCGTCAAAGGCGACGTAACAAAGCAGGTAACAGAGTATGCAGTCTCCACCGACAGCGGCACACCTGAGATAATCGAAACTGTATCCAACGTGCCTGTAGGCTCGTCATATGTGGCTCTTATCTGCGGACTTATCACCCTTGCAGTGGTAATGCTTTGCTCAACATATGGCAAGAAAACTCTCAGACTTATACCTTTTATAATCGGTATCCTCGCAGGCTATGCAGCCGCAGCTATCTTCACTGTTATCGGCAATATATGTGATATTGACGCACTTAAAATAGTAGATTTCAGTGTTTTCAGCAGCTATATGCTCACAGACGGCAGCGTTTCACTGAAAACATTTGTGAGCCTGCCGGACTTTGCGTTCGTTTCAGGTCTGAAAGGTCTTAAGGAGTTCGACTTCTCATATTTTGCAACTATATTTGTAGCCTATGTGCCGGTTGCACTTGTTGTTTTTGCAGAACACGTTGCTGACCATAAAAACCTTTCTTCTATTATCGATCATGACCTCCTTGAAGAGCCTGGTCTTACAAGAACGCTTCTCGGCGACGGTGTAGGTTCTATCGCAGGCGCACTGTTCGGCGGCTGTCCGAACACAACATACGGTGAGTCCGTTGCCTGCGTTGCTATCACGGGAAATGCTTCTGTAGTAACTATCTTTGCGGCAGCAATAGGCTGTATGCTGTTTTCATTTATTACTCCGCTTGTTGCGTTCGTTGATTCTATCCCTGCCTGCGTAATGGGTGGCGTTTGTATCGCTCTTTACGGCTTTATCGCAGTTTCAGGTCTTAAAATGATACAGGACGCAAACCTTGACGATAACAGAAATCTCTTTGTTGTGTCCGTTATCCTCATTGCAGGTATCGGCGGTCTGACACTCACATTCGGTGATATAACACTCACAGAAGTAGCGGCAGCACTTATCCTTGGCATTCTTACAAACGTTATGCTCTCAAAGAAAAAAGGCAACGCAGCCAAGAAATAATTATAACAAAATTGCAGAGGCGAACAGCGTTCGCACGTTACTGCACACAAAAAATGCGAATTTATAAATCATTATGAAAGGAAATCGGAAAATGGGAAACGTAAATATCATCAATCACCCGCTTGTAAAGCACAAAATAACGCTTATGCGTGACGAAAAGACCGGAACAAGAGAGTTCCGTATACTTGTGGAAGAGGTCGCAATGCTCATGGGCTATGAGGCTATGAGAGATCTTCCAACAGAGGACGTTGAGGTGAAAACACCTATCACCACAAGAAAACTCCCTATGCTCTGCGGCAAAAAGCTTGCTATCGTGCCTATCCTGAGGGCAGGTCTTGGCATGGTAAGCGGACTTCTTGCACTCGTTCCGTCTGCAAAGGTAGGACATATCGGTCTTTACCGTGACGAGGTCACACACGAGCCACATGAGTATTACTGCAAGCTCCCTGATAGAATAAACGAGCGACTTGTTATTGTCTGCGACCCAATGCTTGCGACAGGCGGATCTGCGATACAGGCTGTTGACTTTTTGAAAGACAAGGGCTGCAAGAACATCAAGTTCATGTGCATAATCGCTGCGCCTGAGGGTCTTGACGCTTTGAGAACGGCTCACCCTGATATCGACATTTATGTAGGCAACCTTGATGAAAAGCTCAACGAGGACGCTTATATCGTTCCTGGTCTTGGCGACGCAGGTGACAGGATCTTCGGCACAAAATAATGGTCTTATACTAATACTCGCTGCTCTGTATTTTGCAACAGAGCGGCGATTTTTTTGTTTTATTCACTAAAAAAACTTTAAAAAGTTCCTTCAATTTCAGTTGTTAAAATAATTGAAACTTATTTCCGTTGATGATATAATTCAAATGTAGAAATATAGAACAAAAAAAAACAGGGCGAACTCATGTAAAAAAATATATTATGAGGATACATCCTAATAAGGAGATAAAAATGTTTGTGAAGAAAACCGGCCGTTTTTTTGCGGTCACAAGCATGATCGTGTGCTGCTGTTGCACTGCAACTGTGTTTATCTCATACATAAAACGCAGTAACATACGAATGCTTTGTCTTGGACCATTTTTCCTTGCGGCGGCGATAGTGTTGTATATTGCTCTGAAACGCTGTGAAAAGAAGCTTACCAAAAAGCGTGTCAGACTTATATTTGCCTTTTTCTGCCTGATTTTGCTTGCATTGCAGATATTGTTTGTGCGTTATCTTTATTACAACTACGAAATGGTTGACCCCAAAATAACAGGGGAGTTCGCAAAACGCTTTGTCATGGGTGAAGATCTGGGGAGCATCAAAGAAAGCTATCGTATTTATGCTGCAAAATACCCTAACGCATGGGGCATGATATATTTGCAGATACCCTTTTTCGCCTTATGGAAGCTTTTCACTGGCGGCGTGAGCATTTATGCGGGGCAGACCTTTAACGTAATTCTTATTCAACTTAGCGTAATAATGACCTTTCTCGCAGGGGAGAGGATTTTCAAACTTAACAGCCAAAGGCTTTTTTGCGGCATTATTTCGGCACTTATGCCTGTTATGCTTCTGTATACACCGTTTTTTCATTCTGATACAGCAGGCATGATATTTGTAAGCTGTACTCTTTATTTTCTCACCCTTGCGGTGAAAGAAAAAAGCAAAACCAAAAGCGTTGTTTATGCTCTTATAGCAAGCCTTTTTATCGCACTTGGAAACACTGTCAAGGGAAGCATTGCAGTAATGCTGATTTCAGTGATGATATTTTTTGTGCTGAAAATGGGTGTAAAAAGGGGAGCTATCCTGAGCCTTGCGGCCGTTATGCTGTTTATTGGCGTGTCAAAGGCGGCATACTATGGCGGTCTTGCTATGGGTATCTCTGATGAAAAAATGGTAGACAGATATCGTTTTCCTGTTACACACTGGATAATGATGAGCCTTAACAGCGACTACAAGACCCACGTTGACGAGGACGTTGACTTCACTATGTCATTTGATACATATGACGCCAAAAAGCAGGCGAATATCCGGGAAATAAAAGCCCGCCTTGAAAACATAAGCACCCCTTATGAAGCCTGCAAAATGGCTTATCACAAAGTCGCCAGAACGTGGGACAGCGGTGGTTTTTCCTATGGCAAATATCTATCACGCTCCGACCCCTCAGGTGGTCTGCGAGAGGTATTGCACAGTCGCTTGCTTGGTAGCTATGTAGACGGCTATCACAGTGCAATGCTCATAGCAATGGCGTTTGGTGCAGTTTATGCCGCTGGCAAGCGTCGCCACTCTGCTTTGTTTTTCAGCATAGTGACTCTCACGGGTGTTATACTCTTTTTCCTTATATGGGAAAATCCACCTAGATATATTGTTACATTTATCCCCGTGATAATGCTTCTTTGCACTGCAGGAACAAGATTTATCACAGCGATTGTTTCACGTCTTTGTAAGCGTGTGAGTGCTTCAAAATAAGATAAAAAAAGGCCTCTTATGTTTTTCCATAAGAGGTCGATTTTTTATTGTGTAACATCAAGATAGAACGCAGGGTTCAATATATAACCCTGATAGCGTATCTCAATGTGCAGGTGGTCGCCCGTTGAAAAGCCGGTCGAACCCATTTTGCCGATAACGTCGCCTTTTTTCACCTCATCGCCTATCTCTACATCTACCTCGGAAAGGTGTCCGTAAAGGGTAATGAACTCGTTGCCGTGGTCGATGATAACATAGTTTCCATAACCGCCGCCACAGCCGCAGGACTCCTCCTTGCCGTAGTCATGAGTGCAGGTGGTGTTTATCTTTATGACCTTGCCACTGCATGAAGCGTGAATAGGCGTGCCATGAGCCGCAGGAATGTCAAGTCCCGTGTGATATGAGCCCCATCGTGCGCCCACGCCTGATGATACGGAGTAAGCCCCCGGAACAGGCCATGCGAAGTAGTAATCAGGCTCGGCATCTCCAAGCTTTTCGCCCTTGTCAAGGCGGTCATTTATCTCCTTGTGAAGCTCCTCAAGCTTCACATCTGCAAGTGCCATTGTGGCGGAAACTTCGTTATCTCTTGCTGTTCCGCCTGAGCCTGATGATTTCAGTATGCCAGAAAGGCTGCCCTCAAACTGCTCACGCTCCTCCTCATAGGCTTCGTTCTGCTCTCTGAGCTTTTTCTGCTTAGCTTTAAGCTCCTGCTGTGTTTTTGTACTGGAGCGGTAAAGCTGACTGAGCATATCCTTCTGCTGTGTATATTGTGTGTACTGAGCGTCATACTCGGCTTTCTGCTTGTCAAGGGTCTTTTGCATATCCTCATATTCAGTTTTGAGTTTTATAAGGTTATCAATGATAGTGTCATCATGGTGTGCCACACGCTTTATAAGCTCTAATCTCATGAGTATGTCATAAAAGCTGTCTGATTCCAAAAGCATTGTGGTGTAGCTGTCCGACCCTGCGATATACATTGCCCTTAATCTTTGTTTAAAGTCCTCTATGCCCTTGTTTATCTCAGCCTGCTTCTTATCGATATTTCGCTGATTGGTGTTTATCTGAAGCTCCAGTGCGGTCATGTAAGAGTTGAGAACGTCTATCTCGTCATTTATAGAATCTATCTTTTCTTTCAGAAGCTTCTGCTTTTTCTCGCTTTTCTCAATGTCCTCATCATATTTGTCGAGCTGTTCGTTTATTTCCGTCTGCTTTTTTGATAGCTCTCTTAGCTGTTCTGCATACTGTGTGATGTCAAAACCTGTTGACTCCTCCTGAGAATTATCGTCATTTTCTATTTGTTCATCGTTTTGCTGACCTCCGTCAGCCACAGATTCAGTATAGCTATAGCCCTCCCCCTGCGAGCTTTCAGTGTCCGCTGAGGTTATCTTCAAAGAAGAATTGTAGCTGCTTCCTGCAATACCAGCGGTAACAGCGAATGCGATAATGAAAGTGAGAATACGTTTTAAGCTGTAAAGCCTGTTCATGAAATAAAAGACTCCTTTGGTTGTGGGGCAAGACCTTTCGGCATTGCCTGTTTATACATAATTTGACGGATTCTGAGCCACGCCGTTCAATCGCACCTCAAAGTGCAGGTGGTCGCCAGTTGAATATCCTGTTGAGCCGACAATACCCAGAACGTCGCCCTTGTTGACGTGCTGACCCTGTGTTACGCTCATATACTGTGAGTGACCATAAAGAGTCCAGTAGCCGTTGCCGTGGTCGATTATGCAGTAGTTTCCATATCCACCGCCGCAGCCGCATGAGCCGTTCTTGCCATAATCGTGTGTGCAGGTGTTGCTGACGAGTATAACAGTACCCTCAGCAGCAGCGCATATCTTTGCACCTCTTATTCCTGGAGACCAGATGTCGATACCCTTGTGATAAGCGCCCCAGCGCCAACCCACGCCGTAGGAAATATGATAATAACCCGGCACAGGCCATGTAAACTGGCTCTTGTCGGTATAATTGTAGTCACCGTTATTGGTAGAAGATTGACCGCTGTTAGAGGTGTTGCCGTTTGCATTAGAAGGTGAAGAATTGCCGTTATTATTCTGCTGTTGCTGCTGTTGTCTACGTTCTTCTTCCTCTCTTCTCTTACGTTCTTCCTCTTCTTTTTTCTTACGTTCCTCTTCTTCCTTCTTTTTGATCTGCTCCTGCTCCTTGTAAAGCTTCTGGAGCTGTGCCTCGAAGTCTTCCTGCTCCTTGTTTATCTGCTCCTTATTGGCTTCATAAGCCGCCTTATCTTCCTCAAGCTGGTCGATAACAGCCTGACTTTTTGCATAAAGGTCGTCAAGCTTTTTCTTCTGCTCAGTGTGATAGGCCTTTTGTTCCTCAAGGGTAGTTTTGTTAGTTTCAAGTTCAGTCTTGTTGGCTTCAA
>OGZO01002542.1_pt1 | contig 12384 bp, 10 predicted proteins | sample 1576721 | NCBI WGS metagenome assembly OGZO01 (sample SAMEA3541516, study PRJEB24748) | human gut metagenome | biome: human gut; feature: human-associated habitat; material: faeces | place: China | collected 2012 | reverse complement strand
TTATGACGACGGCACATGACAGGCAGACCAAAATGAGGTTTAAAGTATACCAGGGGGAAGCAATGTACGCGGAGGACAATCTGCTGTTGGGAAGCATCACGGTTCCGGTTCCTGTCGGACCGGAAGGAAAAGAGAAGGTGCGGGTGCGTTATACCTACGATATCAATGGAATTCTGGTGGTAGATGTGCACGTCGTATCGACAGGACAGGAAAAACAGCTGGTGATCCGGAATGATAAGATCAAACTATCAGAAGAGGAACTGAAAAAAAGACTGGAGCAGTTGAATAAACTGAAGATTCATCCGAGAGATCTTGAGGAAAACAGGCTGGTGCTTGCGCGTGCTGAAAAGCTGCATCGTGAGACAACGGGATATATCCGGGAACAGATTGATAGTCGTGTACAGTATTTTAATTATTATCTGGGAAGACAGGATGTCCTCTCCATCAACAAGGGCAGAAAACAGCTGAATCTGTTTCTGGACTATGTGGAGGAGCAGTGTCTGCAGGAGACGGCATTTGAGGGAACAGCAGACGGTTTTTCCCGGTGGTATGAGAGTAGTAAGCAGGCGGTCGATGCGCAGGATCAGGCGGATTACCGCAAAGAGGAACAGGAATATGAATTGTGGAGGGGCGGACATCTGACCAGCTAGAAGAATATGACAATATGGGAGATACTGGGAATTTCCCAGACTACAGATCAAAAACAGATCAAAAAAGTGTATGCTGCCAGAGTAAAGAACTGTCACAGGGAGGAAAAGCCAGAGGAGTGGGCAGTGCTTCACGATGCTTACCAGCGCGCCATTCAATACGCGAAAAGACAAGAGAAAGAAAGTGACCTGAACGGAAGCAGGATGGTTCCGAGTCCGGTGAAACCGGTGGCACGGGAAGGCTTAAAAGAGCGGGACGCGGCGCTGGAGAAGGAAAACGGACAGCCTGAAACCGATGAGACAGAAGCACAATGGCAGGAGTATTTTGCACGCATTCGTGCCGGACAGGAGAGAAGCAGGAAAATGCTGACAGAGGAGTTGCCGGAGCGGCTGCGAGGTCTCACATTGCAGGGGGAAGGAACCCAGAAGAAACGCTGGGAAGAGTTCCTGCAATCGGAGTTGGCGATTACTCTGTACAAAGAACCAGAGTTCTGGAGACAAATTGGTGAACATGTGAGGGCACAGGAGTGGTCGGAGGAAGCATGCCGCTACATAGGCAAACGCGTGGAAGACATAAAATATGAGTTTAACAGTCGTGATTATACGGAATTATGGCGTGTGCTGGATGAACTTGAGAGGATTTGTCTGGAGGAGGCACTGAAAGATCCGTTACGGAGAACAAAGATAACGCTGCGTGGATTTGGATTGACGATCCTTGTGTTCGTGCTTATCGGAGTGTTTGTCAGAATTATTTAGAACGGATAAAACCGTTGAAAAATCGCGTTTCATGGTGTAAGATAAAAAAAGCGCCGGACAGGCTGCTGCCCGGACAGATTTGAAGAATATTTTTAGATTGATACAAGGGAGTTAAGAAAATGACACAGTCGAGAACACATAACTGTAATGAGCTGCGTCTTTCCAATGCGGGAGAGAAAGTAACGCTCGTCGGATGGTACGAGAATCTCCGCAAGGTCAGCAAGAACCTGGGATTTCTTATTTTAAGAGATTTCTATGGAACGACCCAGATTGTCGTTGAGACAGAAGAGATGATGGAGAAGCTGGACGGAGTGAACAAGGAGTCCACCATTTCCGTAACAGGAACCGTCAGAGAGCGCTCCAATAAGAATACAGAGCTTCCGACCGGAGAGATTGAAGTCGTGCCGGAAGGGATCGAGATCCTTGGAAAGTGTATCTACAATGCACTTCCGTTTGAGATTAACCAGTCCAGAGAGGCGGATGAGAACACCAGATTAAAATATCGCTATCTGGATCTGAGAAATCCGTCGGTCAAGAGCAAGATCGTGCTCAGAAGCCGCATCGTGGCAGAGCTCCGCAATAAGATGAACGAGCTGGGATTTTTAGAGATCACGACTCCGATTCTGACCTGCTCTTCCCCGGAAGGCGCGAGAGATTATCTGGTACCGGCCAGAAATCATCCGGGCAAGTTCTATGCACTGCCGCAGGCACCGCAGCAGTTCAAGCAGATTTTAATGGCGTCCGGATTCGACCGCTATTTCCAGATTGCACCGTGTTTCCGTGATGAGGACGCAAGAGCAGACCGTTCTCCGGGAGAGTTCTATCAGCTCGATATGGAGATGGCATTTGCTTCCCAGGAGGATGTGTTCTCTGTTGTCGAGGAGGTACTGCCGCCGGTATTTGAAAAGTATGGTGTATACAAGACTGCTTCCAAGGCTCCGTTTGTGCGTATTCCATATCTGGAGTCCATGGACAAGTACGGCACCGACAAGCCGGATCTCCGCATTGATCTGGTATTGCAGGATGCGACGGACGTCATGGCAGACTGCGGATTCGGTCCGTTCGAGGGACAGACCATAAAAGCGGTTGTCGTGGACGGATTTACTGCGACCAGAAAAGTGATCGATGGAATCTGTGCCGAGGTGGAAGTGCAGACAGCCAACAAGGCATACTGGTTCAAACTGGACGAGAACGGCGAATTTGTGGGAGGTATTTCCAAGTTCTTGCAGGAGCGCAAGGAGACAGTCATTGCTGCCCTCGGATTAAAGCCGGGTGATTTTATCGGTCTGACCGCCGGCAAGAAGCTGGCAGCGCAGAAGACCGCAGGCGTACTCCGCAGACTGCTTGGCGCTGCGAGCGAGAAGCACATGAAAAAGGATTGCTACGAATTCTGCTGGATCGTAGATTTCCCGATGTATGAGATCGGCGAGGAGTCCGGAGAACTGGAGTTCTGTCACAACCCGTTTTCCATGCCGCAGGGCGGTATGAACGCACTCTGCAACGAGGAGCCGCTTTCCATCCTTGCTTACCAGTACGATCTGGTGTGCAACGGCGTAGAGCTTTCCTCCGGTGCGGTTCGTAACCATGACCCGGAGATCATGATCAAGGCATTTGAACTGGTTGGTCTCGGCGAGGAGGATGTGAAGGCAAAATTCCCTGCCATGTACAATGCATTCTGCTACGGAGCACCGCCACACGCAGGAATCGCTCCGGGTGTTGACCGTATGATTATGCTGATCTGCGGCGAGGAGAGCATTCGTGAGATCATCCCGTTCCCGATGAACAAGAACGCGATGGATATCATGATGGGAGCACCGGCGACTGTAGATCAGAAGCAGCTGGACGACGTTCATATCCGCATTCAGATGCCGGAAGAAAAGTAGCGTAAAGCGACAGCAATAAAGACACAGGCTTTTGGACAGACTATCTCCAAAAGCCTGTTTTACTCTATATAAAGTAGAAAATTTCAATCAAAAAGGAGATCACAGAGAGGATATGGGAAAAAGAACTGGAAAGAACCGTAAAACGGACGGCAGGGCAGGATATGGAAAGCGTGCGGCTGCGGTGGGAATGATGTTTGTGATGTTGTTTTCTTTTGCCGCCTGCGGGAAGACGACCGCTTCTGAGGAAGCGGAGGCACTGAGCGGAAGCTGTATTGACATTTTAAACAAAGTTTACGAAACGGCCGATCTGGATGCATCGATGCGGGACGCCATGCAGGATTATGAGATGACGACGATCGACGCGGATATGGAAGAGTATGTGCTGGGCACAGATGAGATCACTTATACCGATTCTGCGTATTCTGCGCCGATGATGACATCGGTGGCGTATCAGTGTGTTGTGCTGCGCGTGCCGGACGGAACCGATGTGCCGAAGGCAAAACAGACGCTTTTGGACAATGCCAATCCTGCAAAATGGATCTGCGTGGAAGCGGAAAGCGTTGCGGTGGAGAGCATCGGGGATGTGATTTTATATGTCATGGGCTTCGACGAGGACGTGTCTGCAATAAAAGATGCATTTCTTGCATTGGACGAATGAGATGGATGCAATTAAGAAACAATAAGCTTTTGATGTGAGAAATATCAGAATTGACTGATAACACTATAAAGAGATAAAAAGGAACGATGAGAGAGGAAATCCTGGTTCGCGGACAGAGAATGACAGTTCTGTCTTAAGACCGGGATTTTTTATATAAAAGCAACCATTGTTTTGTAATAAACAGTATATAACAGTTGACAACAGTTCTATACTGTTATATACTGTTTGTCGAAGGAAAACCTACATACTGCGCAGAGGTGGAGGAGAATACAAAAAAATGAAGATAATTGTGGATCACACATCGATGCAGCCGATCTATGAGCAGATCGTAGAGCAGATAAAAAAACAGATCCTGCAGGGAACCCTGCGGGAGGGAGCGCCACTTGACAGTGTGAGAATGCTTGCAAAGGATCTTAAGGTGAGCGCTCTCACCGTAAAAAAGGCATATGATGCCCTGGAGGAGGAACAGCTGATCGCAACGGTGCATGGCAAGGGCAGCTTTGTGCTCGGGGTGAATCCGTCACTGCTTGCGGAAGAACAGAAAAGAGAGATCGAGCAGCGGATGGAACAGCTAGTGGCGAAGGCGCGGGCGTATGGCATGAGCGACGAAGAACTGCGGGCGGTTCTGGAATTGTTTTTGGAAGCATAGGAGTGCAATCACAGGAATGGAGAATCATATGAATGATGGGATGGTGCAACTGAATAAAGTAACAAAGGCATACGGGTCGTTTCAACTGGACTGCTCCATGGAAGTGCAGCCCGGGATGGCAACCGGATTTGTCGGGGCGAACGGAGCGGGAAAAACGACGACATTTCAGATTCTGCTGGGGCTGGTGCCGCCGGAGACGGGTGAGATAAGGATCTTCGGAAAATCATATACAGAACTGACTGCAAAAGACCGGGAGCGGATCGGGGTATCCCTTGCGGATTCGGGCTTCAGCCAGTTCCTTACCGTCCGGGATGTAACCGCCATTCTGCGGAATCTGTATACCAGATTTGATGAGGCCAGGTTCCTGGAAAAATGTCAGCGGTATGAACTTCCGGCGAACAAAAAAATCAAAGATTTTTCTACCGGGATGCAGGCAAAGCTGAAATTGCTGATTGCGATGTCACATGACGCCGACCTGCTGATTCTGGACGAACCGACGCTGGGACTCGATGTGATGTCCAGAGAGGCGATGCTTGAAGAACTGCAGGAATATCTGGATTCGGAGGGAACCGGCGGAGCACCGAGATCTGTCCTGATATCCTCCCACATCTCCAGCGATCTGGAAAAGTTCTGCGATGATATCTATATGATTGACCGGGGGAAGATCGTGCTTCACGGGGAGACGGATGTTCTTCTGGATTCATATGGTATCTTAAAAGTGGATGAGCGGCAGTATCAGGCGCTGGACCGTAGATATCTGCTTGCCGGAATGCGGGAAGCGTACGGTTATCGCCTGCTGACGAACGAGCGCCGGTATTATCAGGAAAATTACCCGGATCTTGTGATGGAAAAAGGCAGCATTGATGATATTCTGATTTTGACAGCGAGGGGGGAGAAGCTATGAAAGGATTATTGACGAAGGATTTTCGGATTCTGGCAGGGCAGAAGCGGTATTTTACGATTATCATTCTGATTGCGCTCATTTTTCTTTGCAGCGGTCAGCCAGCGCAGATCATTGTGGGATATTGTACCATGTTCGGCATGCTTTTTACAGTAAACACGATCTCGTATGACGAATTTGATCACGGCTATCTGTTTCTGTTCACGCTTCCGGTGACCAGAAAAGATTATGTGCTGGAAAAATATGTATTTATGATGCTTTGCGGCGGTGGTTTCTGGGCAGTTTCCGCAGCGGCCGGTTTTGTGGCAGATTATATCCGGGGAGATGTGGTGTCTCTTTTAGAATGGCTGATGCCCATGTTCCTTATTTTATTAGAGATGACAATTTTTCTGGCAGTCATGCTTCCGGTCAGCCTGAAATACGGTATGGAAAAAAGCAGGACAGCAACCATGATTCTGGGGTTTGCGGTGCTTGGGGCTGCAATTGCAGCAAGGAAGCTTCTGCCGGAGAATTTTGCGGGAGGGCTGAGGTGGTCTGCGCAGTTAAATCCTGCGGCCGTGACTGCGGTAGTGTTTCTGGTTTTCCTGGCCACATTGGCGGTATCCTTTGCGGGCAGTGTCCGCATTATGCAAAAAAAGGTATTCTAAGGATTGCCACTTTACAAATAGTGCAAAAAATAGGATAATGGTATCACTTAAAAACAACATTTTACAATAGATGGGATTGATCATTTATGGAAATAGAACATATCGGTGATAACAAAATCCGCTGTGCACTGACGGAACAGGAGATCGAGAGTCTCGGATACGATATTGATGAGATCATTGCGAACAGCGAGATCACGCAGGAATTCATGCATACTGTCTTAGAACTCGTCGAGGAACAGGAACATATTCAGATGGAGGGCATCTCTCCGATGGTGAAGGCAGAGCTTTTGCAGGATCACAGCATGGCGATCACTTTTGGCGCAGACAAAGAGGTGTCACTGAGGGATCTGGTGAATACGGTCAGTCATATGATCAGCCAGCTGGATCCGGACGCTGCATCAGGGAAAACGGCCAAGGCAGAGGAGGGGAACGCACAAGCCGCAGCGGATACAGCGGATACGGCAGCCGCTGCGGGAACGCATAAGCGCACCGACCCGATGATCTGTGCACTGCGCTTTTCTTCCTTTGAGAATATGCGCAGGATGAGCCTGCTTGCTTTTCGCGGGAAGATTCCAAAGAGCAGTCTCTACAAGATGGACGGCGCGTACTATCTGATTCTGGATTTTACGGGATTTGCCAAGGAGGAGATGCGTCCATTTGCGTTCGGAACGATCGAGTATGACGATGCGCATTACTCCGATCAGGGGCACATTGCACATATCAGAGAGCAGGGAATTTGTATCATGAAAAAGCAGGCTCTTGAAATGCTGATGCAGTTGTGAGAAATAGATAAAAGCCGTTTTGTAAATAGGCAAAGTCCTCAAATCCGGTCACAAAATTTGGTAAAAATGCCGAACAACTTCCTGATGCATTTTCCACTATATATGCTATGATGGTAGAGGTGTGTGTACAAGATATATACACCAAGAAGAGAATAGCACAGAAGAAGGCGGGGGACGCCGGTGTGCGGAAAGTGGAGAAGTTATGAGCAGAGAGCAGATCTGGGAGCTTGAGGAGAACAAACGCAGCCTGTTAAGACAGGCCTATCGGATGAAGCAGGAATGTCCGCATATGTCGCCGGTTGGACTTGAGTATGAAATGTATGCCGCGATTATGAAAGAAGTGCGGGAGATTACGGCGAGATTACAGCTGTCTGCAGAGGCTTAGGATGGCGTTACAAAAGAAAATCAATATAAGAATAAAAAAGAGCTTTCATCCGGGTTTGCAGATGAAAGCTTTTTTGATATGATAAGGAGAGGATGCGGAATGAAGAGACAGAAGATGCGGACGGAACAGAAGTCTAATGTGAAAAACAGTGTGGGAAGACTTGTGTTTGTAGGATTATCCCTGCTTTTGCAGGTTTTGTGGATTTTGCTGCTGTTTTTGCGGTTGAATGCATATTCTACGGCAATCAGTTTATGCTTTAGTGTGGGAGCATTTCTTGTGGCGTTAAGCATTTACGCCAAGCACGAGAACGCTGCGTTTAAGATGCCCTGGATTATTCTGATTCTGGCGTTTCCGGTGCTGGGGCTCTGCATATATCTGGTGTTTGGACACAAGAATGTGGTTGCAAAGGCGATGCGCAGACGCTTTGAGGCGATTGAACCGGTGCTGTTTGAACAGATTCCCCAGGATGCGACGGTGCTTGAGCGGCTGGAGGAGCAGAATTTTGCGGTGGCGAACCAGTGCCGCTATATCAATCGGTTCGGGCATTATCCGGTGTACCGGAATACCGATGTGACATTTTACCCGGATGCGGCGGAGGGACTTGCGGCGCAGCTGCATGATCTCGCGTCAGCAGAACATTTTATCTTTATGGAATATCACGCGATCGAGGAAGCGGAGGCGTTCGGCAGGATTAAGGACGTGCTCGCCGAGCGCGCGGCACACGGGGTGGAGGTACGCCTGTTTTACGATGACGTCGGCAGTATCGGCTTTATCGATCCGGGCTTTATCAAGCGCATGGAAGCCATCGGTGTAGAGTGCCGGGTATTCAATCCGGTACTTCCGATTCTAAACATTTTCATGAACAACCGCGATCACAGAAAGATTACGGTGGTGGACGGAAAGATCGGCTACACGGGCGGCTACAATCTTGCGGATGAATATTTTAATATCACGCACCCGTACGGAGTCTGGAAGGATACCGGAATCCGTCTTGCGGGAGATGCGGTGGCAAGCCTGACTGTGACATTTCTTCAGATGTGGAATGCCACGGCGGAGGCGGACCATGAGTTTCAGACGTATTTTCCGAAGCTGGATTACCGCGCGGCAGACACCGGTTTTGTACAGCCGTATGCGGACGGCCCCCTGACGGACGGCTATTTTGCGGAGGATGTTTATTTGAATCTCATCAAGAGTGCGAAACACTTTTTCTATGCGGCGACGCCGTATCTGATTATCAGCGATGATATGACGAGGGAACTGTGTCTGGCTGCCGAGCGCGGCGTTGATGTGCGGATTGTGACACCGGGAATCCCGGATAAGAAGTTAGTGTATCAGACGACACGCTCCTACTATGCGCCTCTGGTGCGGCGCGGCGTGCGTATCTATGAGTACACGCCGGGATTTATCCACCAGAAGCAGACACTCTGCGACGGGGAGACGGCCACGGTCGGAACGATCAATTTTGACTATAGAAGCCTGTACCATCATTTTGAAAACGGCGTGCTGCTGCATGGCTGCGGTGCACTCGGTGCCATCGGAGAGGACTTTGCGCAGATATTTGAGGTGTCGCGCGAGGTGACGGAACAGTATAAGGGAAAGCGGAGTATGGGGCTTCGCATCATACAGTGTATTCTGCGGTTGTTTGCACCGCTGTTATAGGAGAAGGAAAATGCGACGTATTGCGTCTGCGGAACGGAGGTTTTTATGCTGAGAGAGTGGAAAGAGCCGGTAAGACCCGGGGAAGAGGAATTAAAGATGCGCCTTGCGGCAGCCAGGGAAAAGCTTGCCGCCCAGCAGCTTCTCATCAAGGAGCAGAAAGTGCCGGTACTGGTGCTGCTGGAAGGCTGGGGAACGGCGGGAAAAGGCTACTGCATCGGCCAGATCATCGAGAATATTGACCCGCGCCATTTTAAGGTGGAGTCCATGGAGAGAAAGACCGAGGAGGAAGAGCGCAAGCCGTTTTTATACCGCCATTTTACCCGGATTCCGGAGGCGGGAAAGTTTGTATTTTTAGATTCCGGCTGGATGGATGAGGTGGTGGAAGAGCGCCTTCACGGGGAGCTTTCCGAGGAAAAATATGCAAAGCGCATCGAGAGCGTGCGGCGTTTTGAACGTCAGCTGACGGATAACGGCTACCTCGTGATGAAGTTTTTCCTGCATATCTCCAAGAAGGAGCAGACCAGACGGATGGAGCGCCTCACAGATGAAAAAGACACCGTCTGGCGTGTGGGGAAAAAGGATCTGTGGCAGAACAGTCACTACGAGAAGTGCATGGATGCGTTTTCTTCCTATTTGAAGAGCACGAATATGCCGTCCGCACCGTGGTATATTGTGGATGCAAAGTCGAAGAAGTGGACGGAATTGCAGGTGCTTGAGACGCTGACGCAGGGAATTGACATTGCGCTTGACAACCGTGATATGGCGGTTCCGCTTCTGCAGAATGTATTCCCGTTAGAGCGCATGCCGCTTCTCTCGGAGATACCGCTCGATAAGACGCTCGATGAGGAGACGTACCGCAAGGAGTTAAAGCATTTAAAACAGCGGCTTGGCGAGCTGCACAACCGCCTGTACCGCAAGAAGGTTCCGGTCATCATCGCCTATGAGGGATGGGATGCTGCCGGAAAGGGAGGCAACATCAAGCGGATCACCAGTGCGCTCGATCCGAGGGGGTATGAAGTGCATCCGATTGCAAGCCCGGAGCCGCATGAGAAGGCAAGGCATTATCTGTGGCGCTTCTGGACGAGACTGCCAAAGACCGGTCACATCGCAATTTTTGACCGTTCGTGGTACGGACGTGTGATGGTCGAGCGGCTGGAGGGATTCTGCACGGAAAACGACTGGATGCGCGCGTACAACGAGATCAATGAATTTGAGAAGGAGCTGCACGACTGGGGAGCCGTCATCATCAAGTTCTGGGTGCAGATCGACAAGGATACGCAGCTGGAGCGCTTTAACGAGCGGCAGAACACGCCGGAAAAGCAGTGGAAGATCACGGAGGAGGACTGGAGGAACCGGGAAAAATGGGATCAGTATGAGACGGCAGTCAATGAGATGATCACAAAGACGAGCACGACCTATGCGCCGTGGCATATCCTCGAGTCTGTGGATAAGAAGTACGCCAGGATCAAGGCACTCCGGATCGTGATTGAGGAGCTGGAGAAGGCACTCGATTAGGTTCTGTTTTAGAATGACAGAAATATGCAAATTATGCCATGCGTGGCAATACAATTTCGCCCTCTGTCTTACTATAATATTTTCAGAAGGAATGAAAATAGGAAGGTAAGACAGGGGGATTTTTTATGCAGTACGGACATTTTGACAATGAGAAAAGGGAATATGTCATTGACCGCGTCGACCTGCCGGTATCGTGGACAAATTATCTCGGCGTGAAGGATTTGTGCGTCGTGGTCAATCATACGGCGGGCGGTTACATGTTCTATCAGTCTCCGGAGTATCACCGGGTGACGCGTTTTCGCGGAAATGCGGTGCCGATGGACCGGCCGGGACATTATGTGTATCTGAGGGATGCAAAGGACGGAGACTACTGGAGCATTTCCTGGCAGCCGGTGGGCAAACCGCTGGATCAGGCAAAATACACCTGCAGACACGGCATGAGCTACACAACCTATGAGTGCGATTACAAGGGAATCAAGGCGAGCCAGACACTCATGGTTCCGATGGACGATGCGGTGGAACTGTGGGATGTGCGCCTTAAGAATACCACGGACAAAGAGAGAAGGATATCGGTATTTTCGTACTGTGAGTTCTCGTTCCATCACATTATGATTGACAACCAGAATTTCCAGATGAGCCTCTACTGTGCAGGATCATCCTACGATGAAAATATCATCGAGTATGATCTGTTCTATGAGGAATTCGGCTATCAGTATTTCACGTCGAATGTGACGCCGGACGGATTTGAATGTCTGCGTGACAGCTTTCTGGGAGCATACCGGACGGAAGACAACCCGATTGCGGTGGAGCACGGAACATGCAGCGGTTCCCACGAGCTTGGAAACAATCACTGCGGAAGCTTACAGAAGGATCTTGTGCTGGCACCGGGAGAGGAAGTACGGCTGATCTTCATGCTCGGAGAGGGCAACCGCGAAGCGGGAAAAAAGATCCGGGAAAAATATTCCGACATGGCAAATGTGGATGCGGCGTATGCACAGTTAAAGGACTACTGGGAAAATAAATTTGCACAGCTGCAGATCAAGACGCCGAATGAGGGAATGAATACGCTCATCAATACCTGGAACCTCTATCAGGCGGAAGTAAATATCATGTTTTCGCGTTTTGCATCGTTTATCGAGGTAGGTGGCCGCACGGGTCTGGGGTACCGGGATACGGCACAGGATGCAATGACGATACCGCACTCCAATCCGGAGAAATGCAGACAGCGTATCGTGGAACTGCTGCGCGGACTCACGACCAAAGGCTACGGACTGCATCTGTTCTCGCCGGAATGGTTTGACCCGGATGCAAAAAAGGAAAAGAAAAAGCCGTTTAAGTCTCCGACGGTCATCCCGACAGTGAACGCGAAGGACATTGTGCATGGGCTGGAGGATGCCTGCTCGGATGATGCGCTCTGGCTGGTGCCATCCATTATCGAATATATCAAGGAGACGGGAGAGACTGGATTTGCAGATGAGACCGTGACCTATGCCGACGGAGGCGAGGGAACGGTATATGAACATATGAAGCGGATTTTGGATTTTTCCGCGGAACAGGTCGGCGCAACCGGAATCTGCAAGGGACTCCGCGCAGACTGGAACGATTGTCTGAACTTAGGCGGCGGAGAGAGCGCGATGGTGTCCTTCCTGCATTACTGGGCGATCTGCCACTTCCTGCAGCTGGCAGAATATCTCGGACGCACGGAGGATGTGGAAAAATATCAGGCGATGCGCGAGCGGGTAGGAAATGTCTGCAACAGGGAACTGTGGGATAAGGAATGGTTCATCCGCGGTATCACAAAGAACGGAAAGAAGATCGGAACATCGGAGGATGCGGAAGGAAAGGTACATCTGGAGTCCAATGCATGGGCAGTGCTTTCCGGTGCAGCCGATGTGGAAAAAG
>OGZO01002533.1_pt1 | contig 12406 bp, 15 predicted proteins | sample 1576721 | NCBI WGS metagenome assembly OGZO01 (sample SAMEA3541516, study PRJEB24748) | human gut metagenome | biome: human gut; feature: human-associated habitat; material: faeces | place: China | collected 2012 | reverse complement strand
AAGACCATGAAGGGGCTGTCCGACCGCGTCGCCGACCCCGAGGACGGGCTCGCGCAGGTCACGGTCGTGGACGACCAGCTGGGCCGCCTGACCTTCACGCGCGACATGGCCGAGGCCATCTTCCACGTGCTGGGGACGCACGCCCCCTACGGCACCTATAACTGCACCGGCTCCGGCGCCGTGAAGAGCTGGGCGGACATCGCCCGCGCCGTCTTCGAGGCCGCCAACGGCAACGGGGACAAGGTCGTGCCGGTATCGACCGCCGACTACTACGCCGGCGCCGAGGGCCCCGTCGCCCCGCGCCCGGTCCACTCCGCGCTCGACCTGTCCAGGCTCGAGGCCGCCGGCTTCCGCATGCCCGACTGGGAGGATGAGCTGGGGGAGTACCTTAAGACGCTCTAGCAGATTAGCGGCTCGTCGGGAAACCTGGCGAGCCGCTATTTAATTAATCTTTAGCATTTCGCATCTCGACTTAGGGCCTTCTTGCCGACATGTTAATCCAAATCCAGCAGTTTCCGCTGCAGTCAGCATGCTCGATTCGATTTTTGGCCAATCCAAGGTCTATGAGTCTTTTTGCCAATGGTATGTCCCCTGCGGCCCAACAAAGGTCTGGCCATTTGGAAACGCAATTGCACGCAGCGAGTTCAAATAGTGCTGAGTCGCCTCGTCCATATCTTTACCTCCTTTCGGGGCTCGATTTACAACCCATATATTTGGCTATCTGCCAAATACCATCGTGCGGGATTGAGCCACCTTGTGTCCCTCAAATCAATGAGTATGGCGAGAGCGCTGTTGAAAACGACTACAGCGCCCACTCTTCATTTAGGTTAAAGGCTTACAACCCGATCACAAACCTCCAACGCAGCAGATCGATGCGTGACGATGATGACGGTATGGCCGAGATTTCGCATACGATCCAGCATTTCTCGCTCGGTCTTGGGGTCGAGGGCCGATGTGCGTTCATCGAGCAGAAGCACGGGGGAGCCGGAGTAGACCGCACGCGCAACGGCAAAGCGTTGCTCCAGGTCTCCGTACCAGTTGTCGCTGGTGTCGTCCCAGGTTAGGTCCATCTGGCACCATTTGCCGTCGATCTTTACGGCGTTCCAGGTGTGGCCGTTGCCGGTGACGCGGCCGTTGGCGATGCCCGCGGCGTCAAGGAGCTTGGAGTAGATGCGCTGGTAGCTCTCGCAGGTGCCCTGGTGGCGCGTGAGGCCGCTCTCGGCCGAGCACCAGTTGAGGTTGTGGTCGTACTCCAGCTGGTCGAGCGTCCAGTCGTGGAGCCACAGCGCCCTGTCGTAATCCGAGCCGTCTGTCTGTTGCCTGCACTGGGCCACGGCGTTGTTGACGATCTGCGTGACGCTTGGGCGGGCGGCGTCGTTTACGGTCACCCCCGCCGTGGTGCGCAGGTAGTAGATCCCCTTGTCGTTTTGGGGGTCGTTTCTGTCGTTGTCCATAAAGTAGAAGTAGATGCGGTACGTGCCCGATGCCGTGAAGTTAAAGGTAAAGTCGTGGCCCGCGGTGCCCAGGCTGTAGTAGCTGCCCCATGCCGCGCGCGACGGGTCGCAGGCGCTTTCCTGGCTGCCGCCGTCCCAATAGGTGGGCACGTCCATGCGCGCCTTGGCCTGGGACGAGCCGTTGGTCTGGGTTACGTGGAAGGTCGTCGCGGTGCCCGCTGGGGCGTCGTTCCACGAGACGGTGAAGGTGACGCCGTTTTGGCTTGCGGTGGCGGAGTGGGCGTAGCCGGTTTGTGACGTGGTGGAGATTGCGGCGGGCGTGCCGTTGGCTTGGGCGCGGAGGGATGGGGCGGGGGCTGTGGTGGCCGTGTTGGTTGCGGCGGCGGTGGCGTCAGCGCTTTCCGCATTGACGGCGTTGGTGCCGGTTGATGTTGTGGTGCTGTCCTCTTCGGTATCTGCTGTCGTATTTGTGTTGGTGCCGTCTTCAGCCTTGCCTGTGTCGATGCTCGTGGCGTCGGCTTGCGCCTGCTGCTCGGTTGTCGCTCGAGGCTGAATGGCTTCCGCAATGGCTGCCATGGGCATCGTCGCGCTGACCATAGACGTGCACGCGATCGCGCAGAGCAGGTAGTAAAGGGGTCGTTTCATAGCGGAGCCTCTCGGTGAGCAGCCAATAGGGTCCGAAGGCAGCTCCAGGCCAGCACTCCGCACATATTTTGTTGCGGTTTATTTTACGGGAACCCCAGTCAACATCAGCGAACTTTCTGGGGAATGTTGGGGAGGGGTTGGTTGCCCGGTGACGTTGTGGATCGCGTTGGGTTGACTATGCCTGATGCGGCCACTCTAGCATGAGGCCGTCTCGCGCTTCTTCGAGACTCGCCACCGAGACCTTCCAGGTAAAGTCCGCGAGGCTGCTGCTTAGGTCAAGCTCTCCATGGTCGTATTCTTCAAATTTGCAGCCTGGGTGATACTCGTTTGGTAAAAGGCGACATTCGACCGGTCGCGACCCGATGATTCGATACTCCCTCTGGTATGCGTACTTGGGCGTTTTGATAACGAGATTGTGCGGGATGCCCTCAAAGATCTCGCGGATTAGTTTTGGCCCGGGGATGCCGTAGGAGATGGGACCGTGGGCGTAGATGTTTTCGTCGTCGGTGGTGTGTCTGTCGGCGAGGCGCGTGAAGCTGTCGTACTGCACGATGCCGATCCACCCGTCTGCGCACCCGAACTCCTGGATCATGCGTATCGGGATTTTCACGGCGTTGTCGACGATATCGTTCTCGCGGACCGTGTACATGCAGTAGATGGGGAGGCAAGTATATCCGTAGAGACACACCCCAGGAGCCATGGACGCCTCGAGCGGATCGCCCTGCTCGCCAGGCAGGCCATGGTAGTAGCCGGCCGCGTTCATGTAGAGACGACCGGTAATCAAGTTGTCTATGTAGGCTTCCTTGGGTGCGAACTTGAGTAGGTATGCGATGCCGTCTTTGAGCATAGCGGATCCTTTCTTGGGTGGAGGTGCCCCGGGCCGCCTTGTGCGCCCCGGTTTCTCATTGCCAAGATAAGGGATATTCTCAGAACCTTCGTGCCGGATTGACGTGGACCTGCGCCGCTTGGGTGTGCTGGCTCATTAGGACGTTAACGCTTGCGCAGCAAAGAGCTTCGGGTGCTATATTCCGACCCGCTACGAAATGGTCTGCTAGTAGATTGGTTATAGTGGCACGCCTCAGCTTGACTGTGCGATGTTCACTTCCTTGTTTGCTTCACGAGCAATACGATGCTGGTCTTCATATTCGAATTCAAGAGATACGCATGTCGATGCATCGAGGTCGAAAACGTAATTGTATCCAGGGACCGAGACGATAACAGATGCGAAGTGGCATGAGTGATCACTGGACTCTTTTTTCATGTTGGAGAGCGCTTCGCGAAGCATTTCCTCGTCAGCAAGAATATTGGACCTGACAAACAACTCGTTTCTCCTAACGGTTTCGTAGTCACCAGAGTCGAGTCTGTCCAGCTTTTTGCGAAGAGCCTCAATAACCGGCTCGAACGAATCAGAACCATTTGGGCCATACAGGACTTCTTTTTCGAAATGCGCTCCACATTGCTCAATAAGTTCGACTCGACGTTTTTCCTGAGAAGAATCATTCTCGTATAGGAGTTTGGAATAGAGGGATTCTGCCTTTCTGCTGTCTTGTGATTGGGAAGCTGTTACCTCTATGCCCAGGGACTGTTCCCGATCGATCAGATCCGGTTTGTCGCTGTAAGCCAAATTGCCGTATTTGTCGCTATCGATAAATTGCAGAACATGTCTCGCATAACACTCCCAGATATCAATCTTGGTCCTGCCAAGGATGGGCATGACGTAGCTTTCGCTATCAATGGGGCTATGCATATGGCTCACTTCTGGTACTCGAATCTCGGGGTTAATGCCTGCCATATTTTGCGATATTTTTTGTCCTCGCGGCGTCCTATCCTTTTAGAAAAAACTGACTGTTTGGAGGATAGCGATGGAAACAACCACTGAAGAGTTTGAAGAAAGGCGCAGGCTCTTACTGCAAGTAGCTGAGGCTTATGCAAATCTTTTATATACGTATAAGACGCAGCTCGTTGCGGCGGACAACGCCAACGGACTCAACAACCGTTTATCCGTAATGCAGACTGTTTTGACATCGGTTTCCGCTTGTGGCTTTGTAAGTATCTGGCTATCTGGAATGAAAATTGCGGCGCTGGTTGCCGCCGGCCTATCTGTGATCAGTCTAGCAATAACAATTTATCTTAAAGGGGCAAACTTGAGCGAGAGGGCGAATTGTCATGGCGCTACCGCAGATGCAATTTGGGTGATTCTTCAGGGGTATCTATCACTTCTTGCCGACAGCCGCTCATTTGATTTGGCGGAAATCAGGTCTCGTCGTGATTCTCTTCAAAAGGAAGTTTCTTCAATTTACACAAAAAGCCCTATGACAAATCCCAAAGCTTATTCAAAGGCCCGTGAAAGCATTAAGGCGGGCGACTGTGGGTTTTCTCCGATGGAGATAGAACAAATACTCCCTGTCGGATTGAGGGATTTGGTTAGATAACTGAAGGGAGCAACATGGACGAAAAACGTTCTTTTGAGAACTTCTTCGATTCAATTTCGTTGGATTCATTGAGTGAGTATCAATCGTCGATTGAGTCATTGACGAAATTATTGAACAAAAAATACTACGATTCGGATTCTGTCGATGACCATTGTCTTGTGGTTGGATCAGTTGGTCGGCAAACCGCTGTTTCGGAAACTAGCGATCTCGACCTTTTGTTTGTACTGCCACAGGAAGTCTATACGAGATTCAATGCCTATGACTCTAATGGGCAATCAGCGCTTCTCCAAGAAGTCAAAAAAACCATTAAAAGCCGATACCCCAAGACTGACATAAAAGGTGACGGACAGGCTGTAGTGATTAATTTCACAGACAGGTTTTATTCGATTGATTTGGTTCCTGCTTTTGAGCAGGATGACGGTTCGTTTAAATTTCCCGATTCGAATGATGGAGGATCTTGGAAAAAGACGGATCCTATTCCTGAGCAAGATGCCTGTTCTGTTCTATTTGAAAGGACCGATGGAGATGGCAAAAGGCTCTGCAATGCTCTAAGGGTTTGGAAAAATACTCTTGGATTTCATTTTAAGGGCCTGCTCATCGATACTCTTGTTAATAGTTTTTATAACCAGAAAGACCGTTCCAGCGACCCGTATGACCTCTTGTCCGACCTCTTTAAATATTTGTCCGAGCAAGATCGCGAACAATCTTTTTGGCATGCTCTGGGCAGCAACCAACAGGTTACGAATGATGACAATGGGGCGTTTGTACCAAAAGCCAAGAAAGCTCATGGAAAACTAATCGATGCCACTAGCTCTGATGAAAAAGAGCAAGTTCTCATTGATTTATTTGGAAAGCCGTTTTCCGAAGCTGTTGTCGATGGATCTTCCGATAGTGAAGAAGCCCAATTTGCTTCCAAGTATGGAGTGGCCATTGATGAGCGATTTGTCGAGGATCAATTTAAGGTTGATATTCGTCGTTCGATGGAAATCGATTGCCAAGTTATACAGCATGGATTTAGGCCCTCATTACTTAGGGATATGTTGGCTGGACATTGTCCTTTACTACGAAAGCGCTCGCTTCATTTCTTTGTTGTCAATGCTGCTTCTTTTAGGGATTGCGCTTTTTACTGGAAAGTTCGCAACCGCGGTGAAGCGGCATTTCAGAGAAACTGCATCCGAGGCGAAATTCAACGTGGTAATAAAGATGGCTTCCATGACGAGAGGACTGATTTTGTTGGCCCACATTATGTCGAGTGCTATGCGGTTAGGAACGGCGTTTGTATAGCACGATCTAGAATTGAAGTCCCTATCAGCTAGCTTAAAGTACGAATTACGTTCTTTGATCTGGTTTGATTATCGCCCAGCTGGGTCGATAAGCGTCGCTGTAAGATGTTCTCAGTGATATAGCCGTCGTGGACTCTACGTGAGGCGATGACAAAGAAGGGTCGTTGTTCGGTTTTCCGGCAACGGCCCTTTGACGTTTTTGCGACAACTGGATGTTGTCGTGGGCTATCCGCAATCACTTTGCGCCATTTTACGGGGACTATTGTGGAACGAGATTACTTAATGCTAACCGCGTTTTTTGCGATGTTCTGTAATTTGAGGAAAGGCAGCGCTACGGTTTGCGTCCAATGACGGTTTCTGTGACCGGTTCGATATGTGCCATCGAGCTTGGATGGCTTTCTGGAGAGTACTGTTATTGGTCCGATTACAAAACGGTAGTATCCTGCCTGCTTGAAAATGATGCCAAAGGCGTCAAGCTGGTTAGCAAAAATGATGCGAGTAAAACCCAGATAACCGAGATGACCTTGAAGCTTAAGGAACAAGGCGTTTCCGTTCTTGAGCTCAAGTATGTGCCCGGCGCTTCGGCGACCATCGTGTGCAACGGTGATTCCTCAAAGATTTCGAGTACTGTCGGTAGTGATTGGACGGTTGTTGGCTAGGGAATTTAACTCCGATTTTTACAAATATTGGTATTGCTTTTGTAGACAGGGCGCATAAATGTGATGTTCACTTGATGGTGGAACTTGGCGCAACGTTGCGGCTCTGCTGATGTTTGATTCGGGCTTGGTTTAGGACTGTCGTTATTTGTGGTGACGACAAATATAGCCAAGAGCGAGCGCATATGCCTGCCGTGGGATTTAAAGACGGCCAATATCCAGCCTAAGACACAAATTGATGGTAAAGTTACTTGCGACAAGGTCGCAGCTAGTCATTGATTGCCCCGACTGGAGCGAGTCCTCTGTTAAAGATGGACTGAGACGTTTTCACCAATTTGGGTCCGTGCATATGGTCATTCCATAGCCACGGACCCGAATCCGCGCCTACGGAATGACCATATGCACGGACTGTGCGGCCTTGTCCTTATTGGAATCGAGGTGCAATGCTCTGCGACTGTATCAGTAAAACTGATTTGAATATCCTGAGAAATCATCTGAGGGTTTATCGTGACGTTAATAAACTGCCCTTGTTTATCTTTCCCTGCGGCGGTGATCAGAGTCTGCATTCCTCTCGACGATTCTTTAGAGCTTATGTGTCCAACAATCACACCGAGGCTTTAAAAAACGTTTTTTGTCTTACCGCCGAAGACGTAGCGGAGGAAATGGACGGTTCGAGACTTAATTTACTTCAGCAAGAGGCCATGCTTGCCGACATATCTGACTGGATATTGATTTTTGCAGAGAGCTGTGGATCTTTTTGCGAGTTGGGCGCTTTCTCCGCTTTGCCTCATGCTGCTTGGATTACCTCTGTTGCTGTTGGAAAGCAATATAAGGGCTCTCGGAGCTTCTTGATTGATGGGCCAGTGGAAGAAATAGCCACGGGCGACTCCTCGCTTAACAAAGTCTTTTACTTAGACTTAAATAACCCAATGTCTTCGCCTGACTTGTGCCGCTTTGTTTCTGAACTAAGACCCCTTATTGGTGTTAATGCTACTAAGCGGGGCAAGGCTAGCCAAAAGGCCGCTAGAAAGATGATCAATCTAGACGAGTCCAAGATTAACGTGGGCTCGCTCGTCCATGAGTTACTTGATTTGCTTCAATTATTGGGCCCCATGTCGGAGACCGATTTACGAACGATATACTGTGCGGCCAAAGGCTTCCGTGCTAGTAAGCTCAAAATATTCTCGCCCATTTTAAATGCAGACATGAAAAATGCCGGCGTTCCGATATCTTGGTCGGATGTTTGCTGCATGATGAGAGCTACCGGTCTTGTTTCTAAAGTGAGATGCAATAGGGGTCCGGATTATCTGATTAAAAGCACGATACACCTTGATTCCTATTTCATGTTTAAGAGATACGAAGACCGAGATTTCTTAAATATGAGGGCGCGGGTAATCCTTCGTAAGAGATCAATGGGGTATGGAGGCGTTGCCGGTGTCTATTGCGGATAGAATTTGCTTCGACCTTGGAATGACAAATCGTCAGCTATTGGGCCTTGTAAGCTCAACGACAGATAGGTATCACTGTTTTTCTGCCGGTGGGAGAAAGATTGTTGCGCCTCGGCCAGATTTGAAGCTCGTCCAATGTTGGATTTCGGATTATATAAATACGGAGTTTGATATAGATCTTCCTTACGCTACAGCCTACGAAAAGGGCTCAAGTGTCTGCCGTAATGCCGGGCTCCATGCTAAGAGTAGTCATTTTCTTCTGCTTGATATTCGTCATTTCTTTGAGTCCTGCACTCAGCAAATGGTTAGGAATTTGTTTTCAGGGGGAACGTATCGGTCGACGAACACTGAATCTCGCTCGCGTCTTACTGCAGACGATGTCGATCTTCTTGTAACTCTATCTTGCTATCGGGGCTCTCTTGCAACGGGCTCTCCGTGCTCGCCTTTTATCGCCAATCGCATAATGGCTTCGTTTGACCATGAGATTGCAGCTAGACTAGGCGATAGATTCGTCTACTCGCGATACTCTGACGACATCTGCATTTCATCAACTGAATGGATAGACTCCGCGGAGATTTCAGCCATTGTCGATGACCGCCTAAAGCAAAAGGGTTTTGATCTGAATAAGGACAAAACTCGTTGTTTTGGGCGAGGGCACCTTCGTAAAATCACGGGCATCTATCTTGACTGCAATGGCGTCCTTCGACTGGGGCCCCAAAGAAAAGCAGAGCTAAAGTGCTCGTTATACCAGGTGCTTATGCGCGAGTGCGATCGTAATTACGCCCATCGCGTTTTAGGCCACTTGAGCTTTTGCAAACAGGTTGAACCGGATTATTGCAATGCGCTTTTAGCCAAGTACGCGAGCTATGGTAAGGCTGTTTCTTGCGGAGGAGTTATGCCAGCGTTAGTAGAGCTCGCCTATGGGTGATTGGCGGGCGACTTGCTGGCGGCATGTGACGGTTGTGTTGGCTTGCTTTTTGAACCATTCTCGAATTGGTTGCATATTCTATTAAATTATGGACAGTTAATACTTCGAGGGAGTCGAAGCGCTTTGAGTATTTACTGCTTGAGCACCGCTGAATATCGCGAATCAATGCCGCCGATATTGCGCTTTGGCACCGGGCCCGACACTGGTCCCGGTGCTTTTTTACTACCGTTTTCTTGCTAACGTCCGGTCCTGCTGCGCTGCCGCATGTTGACTTCGCTCATTGTTAGTACAGGTCGTATCATGCGCGTCTTTGTCCGTGATGGTTGTTTCTTCTCGGATGAAGTGGTCGAACGATCGGATTTTAAGCTAATGAACTGGGGCTATTTAATAAAATCCTTCCTCCTGATGCGACCAAGGTGGCGGTCCAGTTCGTATAAAGCGTCAATGTAAAGCTCGGCAGAATTGCGTATGTCTCGCATGTCGAGGCAGCATCTTTCAAAGTGCAGCTTGCCTTTTTGTTCTGTGGCGCTGCGGATATTGCGACATGTCATCAATGCGATGTCATTATCGCCCACGCAGCTGATTCTTGAAAATCCTTTTGGTGTGATGCGATAAATAACTGCCTTAGGAAAGGAATCAAGTAGGCTTTTCCCTCTTATATCAATGCAGATTCTCCCTTCTGGTCCAAAACCATAATCCTGATGTCTAGTTGAATTGAGGGGGTGGGCAATAACTACCGAACGAACAACTTGGAGATACTTGCTCGCGTCGTCGAGTTCGCTTTGTTTAGAGAACTCAAAATCGTTTTTGATCTCTTTTCTCAGACAGTTCTCTTTAATTTGCCAGAACGCATCTTTTATCCATGTAGCAAGTGCCACAAGATAAACGGTGTCCTTTGGGTTGGGCAAGAAGCCCCCGCCGATAGTGGAATTGAAATCTTGAATGCTGTATTTAGCCTTAAGGATGAGATCGGACATTAATTCAAAATGATCGGAGTCCTTCCAGGGCCATTTCTTCCATATGCCGCCTCCGTGTTCACCTAAATCATCGGTGGTCTTTATTTTTTCGATTGCTTGCATGTCTCTCCTGTCTATTCGATTTGCTGCAGCGCTCCTTTTATTGTCTTGATATCAACATGGTTCCCATTAATGGCTAAAATCTGCCTGCTACCCAAAGAATGAGTCCAAAGGTTGATTTGGAGGATTAGCGGCATAGGATTGATGGACCCCGAGCTTTCCCTTAAAGTAAGCCTTGTGATGAGGCCTTGCGACGGTATGTCCGGCTTGGTCCGTGGTAACCGCCGAAAGGCGGTTTTCGTGTCTAAGGGGCTGTTTACCGAGGGCATTTGTCCGTATCCGCTTCTGGGCAGTGGGCTTTTATCGCGAATTTCGGAAGTGCGGGGAAAATCGAAACTTGCCGCGCACACTCCGATTTTTGCCAACAAAATCGCAGGCCGCAAGAGTCCAAACCTGGGGCCTAGTCGACAGGTCCCATTTTTTACCGCACTTCCGAGTTCACCTGTCGATAATGTGCGGCGGCCTCTGGAACCTCCGAGAGCGTCGGCCTTTTAGCATAAAGCGCATCGCCCCCCGGGGGGCTTCTGGGGCGCGGCTCTTCTGGTTAAACTACTCAATTCTTAATGCTCACCGTGCTTAATTCTCGATGACCATTCGGACTATTTTTAAGTGGGCATCAACAGGTTGAGTCGGGAAGGGGGGAGCTGAGGTGGATGAGGCGTATTTGTCCTGGCGTTATGTTCCGCACTTATTTGACCATGCACGATACGGTAGCTTCAGCTTGCGGCTGTTTTGCGCTTCTTCGAGATCCCACACCGTACCTTCCAGGTCCGATTTATGTCCGCGCCAGTAGTTATGCTTTAAGCAAAGCGGCACGAGTGAACTTGCTGCAAGCCTCATGCTGTGAGCGCGTTAAGCAATCGGTCGTGAAGGTGAGGTGAGTATGAAAGGTAGAAACCAGCACGTTACGAAGCGGGCGGATGGCAAATGGCAGGTTAAGGGCGAGGGAGCGCGTCGCGCTTCCTTTGTTACGACGACCCAGGGCGAAGCTATAAAGCGCGGTCGTCAAATTAGTTCTAATCAGCACTCTGAGCTAATCACCCATCGTCCCGATGGCAGAATCCGCGCAAAGGATTCCCATGGGCACGATCCCTTCCCGCCGAGAGGATAGGGGCTTGACGCCATTGCGGCTGCGGGCATGGATTAGCGTGTCCGCAGCCGCAAACGCCTGCCGGAAGTATGCGGCAAATTCTGGAACCCCCGAGCACAACGGCTTTTCCGCATAAAGGATCCGCAGGCAGAAGCATTGCGGCATTCCGGAGTGCTCGGCATGCTAGGGATTTGCCGCATACTTCCGAGTTTTGGCCTTGTACCCTTTGCTCCACATACTGCAAACACTTGATTGATGCTATTTAAGGTCTATAATCAAATAAAAACTCTGAAATATCTTTTCAAAACAATGAAAGGAATTTTGAGGACGATGCTTTGCCAGTTTACCTTCAGGAACTATAGATCCTATCGCGACGAAACTGTGCTTTCCATGCAGGCAACATCGATGAGGGAGTTCGAGCGCTCCCTCATAGAGTGTCCTGACGGGCAGAGTTTCCTTCCGGTAGCTGCGGTTTACGGGCCTAACGCTGGCGGCAAGTCTAACCTGCTCGAGGCTCTTGACTATATTCGTTCGGCGGTGGCAAGGCCGATCAGATTGTTGTCTGCCAGCACTGATGCGCCAGAAGGTAACCGATCTTCGATACCCCGTTGCTCTGCGTTCGAGTTCGATGACGTGTCGGCTGCTAAGCCCACCGAGTTCGAGCTCTACTATCGCGCGGGTGAGCATGAGTACCGCTATGCCCTGTCCGTGCATGCGGACGAGATCGTGTCCGAGGGACTGTGGCGGCGCAAATTGGGAGCTTCGCGTACGGCAATGTTGTTCGAGCGCGAGGGTGCTGAGGTCGAGCTCGGTCCCACGCTGCGCAAACTTGTTACGGCTGCGAGATTCAACCCGAGTCTGCCGTACCTGTCGTTCCTCTGTATCAACTTTGACGCGCCGGTGATCAAGGAGGCTGCCAGCTGGTTTCTTGATGGCGTGTTCCTGAACTACAACAGCTCTTACCTGGAGCGGATGCTCGAGCAATTGCTGGACGAGGCGGAGTCGCCCGAGGTCACGCGCTTTCTGCGCGCCGTCGACGTACGCATCGATGGCTTTAGGGTGGAGAAGGCCCCGGAATGGCGCGGCCAGCGCGTCTTTGTGAGGCACGAGGTGGACGGCAAGGGCTATGAGCTGCGCCTTTCTGAGGAGTCAGCCGGCACACAGAAGCTCATGGGGCTAGCTGCATATCTGATGGCTGCGCTCGAGCGCGGCACTACCGTTGTGGTCGACGAACTTGACGCCAAGCTTCATCCGAAGCTCCTGCGCTACGTGATTCTGTTGTTTAAGGATCCCGAGGTCAACAAGAGCGGCGCGCAGCTCATCTTCTCGTCCCAGGACGTGTCCACAATGCGAAACGACGTGTTCCGCCGCGACGAGATATGGTTCGCCGCACG
>OGZO01002524.1_pt1 | contig 12432 bp, 3 predicted proteins | sample 1576721 | NCBI WGS metagenome assembly OGZO01 (sample SAMEA3541516, study PRJEB24748) | human gut metagenome | biome: human gut; feature: human-associated habitat; material: faeces | place: China | collected 2012 | reverse complement strand
GTCTTCAGCCGATGCAGTATTGCCATCCGCACCTTTCAGGTTCTTACCGATGTTGGTGGCATCGACATTGGCTTTCATGCCTTCCAGTTTCTTCAACTGTGCGACGTTGACGGCATCGGTATCGTTTGTGCCAGCAGCCAAGCCGTTAATCTGACGGGTTACTTTACCATCAGCGGTACCAATGGATACTGCTGCTTTTGTAGCTTTCCAGGTGGCTGTCTTATCCGTCGAATCTTTACCAGTGACAGGATCATAGCCTTCAGCAGAGTTACCTTTTACTGTTGCCTGAGACTCGCTGCCGATGGCTACACCATCAGAGACAAGAGCTTTGGTGTTCACCCCAAGAGCAACAGCATTGGTAATCTTATATCCATAAACTTGGACAGATCTGCCAATGGCAATGTTGCTTCCGGGATCGGCACTGGATTCAGATCCAATAGTGATGCTTTCTGCTCCTGCCGAGGTGTTAACACCAATTGTTACGGCATTGCCACCCGTTGCCTTAGCTGAACGACCAATGGCAACTGCATTATCAGCCCCGGTATCATCGTTGGTTGCATTGGCATTGTGGCCAATGATGACTGCATCACGAGCTTTAGTTTGCGTATTTTCAGTATCACTAGAACCAATGATTACAGTATTCTGTTCTCTAGTCAGTGTATGGTTATCGCCGATGACAATATTAGACCTGTTGGATCTTTTGATTGGCTGAGCTTTACTATCATCATAGCTATCGCCAGAAAGTTTATTATTAGCACCGATGACATAATCATGTTTGCCATTGATGACTTCATTACTGAAGCCATCGACGTAGTTGTACTGTGAAGACTTTTCGGAATCATAATCCTTGATGGCAGTTTTTTCATTGGTATCAGTAGTCCAATTCCATTCTCCGGTCTTCGCATCCTTTGTATATACCTGGTTGCCTTTGACGGTATTACCGACACCGACGACCTGGGTCATATAGGCACTTTCAACGTTGTTGCCGCCACCCATGACCATGACCTGACCACCACTACTCTCAACGGCGTCCTTCATAGCTTCGCCAAGCTGGTCTGGATTGTTGTCACTGCCCAAAATAGCTGCAGCTTTCTTTTCATCAATGGGACGATAGGAATCCGTGACAATGTTGCCTGCACCATAGATGATGGCCGCATTGGAGTTCTTGGTCATATTGACCTGGCCAATAATGCTGTTGGCTACGCCGCTATGCACTTTTGTGGCATCGGTATTCTGGTTAACGTTGAAAGTACCATAGGACAGAGCTGTAGCACCACGGAGATCTAAACCGCCATTGCCATTCTGGTTGAGAACACCAGAGTAGGAACCGGCAACTGTAGAAGCAATGCCGTCACTATGAGTGAAAACACCGGCAGCCATACTGCCCATGCCCTTAGTACCATCATTCGCCTCATTGTTGCTGTAGGTGTCTACCTTAGGAAGATACTTTAAAATCTTATCATCAACAGAATAGAATTTGATATTGTGGTTCGGTTTGTCCAACTCATCTGCATTGGCTTTGACCTGTGCATCAAGAGTGCTCAGATTCTGGCCTGTCGTATTGTTTGCCGAGACATAATTCGGTGTTCCAGTTGGCTTATCATAGTTATAGAGCGTCGTGCCCGTTACCAGCTGGTCGGAAGTAGATGCATCCGTAGCCTTGTCGGATGTACCTGTAGTGAACGTACCTGCACCAAGAGCCAGGCCCCAGGCGTCTTTATTATCCTTCTGCTGTTCTTCTGTTGCATCAGTTTCCGTGATGGTTTCTCCATCGTCACCAACGGTATAGGTCTTCAAGTTGCTGCCTATATTGGAGGCGTCCGACTTAGTATACGGTTTCAGCTGTTCCATGACAACGGCATCATGAGCATTTTTACCATCGTGGACTTTAACGAGGCGGTTGTAGGCAGCTGTCTTATGCGTATTTTCTGTAATCGTTGGGTCTTTGGAATAATCATTAAAAGTATAATCAGGATTTCTTAAAGCCTCATATTGGTCTTTGGTAATTTCAATACCGTTGGCATCATAGTATTTTCCATTCGCACTCGTAGCTTTTTGTTTCCATGTAACAGTATACCCAGATATATCACCTTTGTCATGACCGAAAGCAATCGTACCTTCTTCATTTGTCGTGGCCTGATAGCCAATCGCTGTTCCGTTTTCAACGGTGACAACAGAATTACTGCCAGCAGCCAAAGCATTCCAAGCATTAGAGCCTGTTGAACCACCAGCAATTCCAGTAGCATAATAACCAAGAACCACAGAATTCATTCCACCTAATGTAGAACTTAGCAGGTCAAGCGATATATTATCAGTTCCTCCAAAAGCAGAAGAGTGCCACCCTCTTGCTATATTTTTCGCTCCTCCAATAGCAGAAGATTGGGACCCACTTGCTGTATTTTGATCTCCTCCAATAGCAGAAGATTGGAACCCACTTGCTGTATTTTGATCTCCTCCAATAGCAGAAGAGAGTTGCCCACTTGCTGTATTTTGCGATCCTCCAAAAGCAGAAGATTGCAACCCACTTGCTGTATTTTTCGCTCCTCCAATAGCAGAAGAGAGGCGCCCACTTGCTGTATTTTGCGATCCTCCACCTACAAACGCTTGATTACCATCAGCAGTATTATCCATTCCACCAGCAGCTACAGAACTTTCCCCTGAAGCACGATTACTTCTACCGCCAAGAGTGACAGCGTATTGGCCTGTCGCCCCATAATTGCCATATTTTTCGTCAGGTTGTTCGTCAGGTTGATCAGTACCGCTAAAATCACCACCAAGAATCAATCCGGTGTTGGAAACCTGAGTAACTGACGTACTGTTATTTCCCAGGTTGCGGTCTACACTGATGGCATTTTTCACAGTGGTTTCATTACCAGCAGCATCCTTCTTTGTGTAATCACCAATCTTGATGCCCCAACCTTCATTATAAACACCTGCTTTATCTGAAAGAGCTTTTAACTGCCCAATAGTAGCTACATCAGAATCAGCGGCACCATCGGCGACGTTGGAGATGCGGCGCAGGGCATCGCTTTTACCGACAGATACATAGGAACCTGCCTCGTTATCTGTCAAATAGGCTGCTGTCTTAGCCGTGCGAAGGTCAGTGGATGCATCAGAATAAGAACCGATAGCAATATTGCCATTATCTGCACTGGCACCGTAGCCAATAGCGACTGAAGCACGCTGAATATCAGGTTTACCATTTAAGACAACTGTTTTACCATCGCCGCTTGTTGTCCTTAAGGTGATTCCATGTCCAGTTGAATCCTTATCATATGAATTATTAGCAGTTGCATTCGAACCAATAGCAATAGAACCATATCCTGTAGCGTCAGACTGATAACCTACAGATGTTGCCCAATATCCATCGTCCGTCTTATCAGGCAAAACTTTTCCAGTTGGCATTCCCGGACCACGACCAACATAGACACTGCCTAGTGATTTATCAGCGCTGCGGTCACCAATCGTGATAGTGCCATCACCGCCAATGGCTTTCAGGCCAACCGTAATGGAATCATCACCATGCGCACCTTTACCATTATGATTTGCATAATCTGAATCATCAAATACACCATCGGTACGCTCTACACCAACAAAATCAGCTCCATCTGTCTTTGTATTCGTGAGAGCAGCTTCGACTGTCATAGGCACAAATGCAGTTGTAAAGGAAAGACTTCCCAGTGCAATCAATACAGCAGCCATCAAAGCGGCGTGCTTCTTCACACCGCTGGACTCCCCGTGATGACCATGGCTCTTGGCAATTTCTGAAACAACCACGGCGCATTGCTTCACTTTGCTGTACATGACTTTATAAATTTTGTTCATGTGACCCTGCCTCCTGTATTCTAAAAAAACTTCGAATCTAATGTGTAGATTAGATTCATTTTTCTTAGAATAGGACCTGATGTGACAGGAAGGTCAAATTGCGTATTGGAATATGAATAAGAATCCTGAAATATATAAATACGGCAAATTATTGTTACTTTAATCTTTTATTTATATAATTTCCTCATATTTCACAAGTAATTTATACCATTAACTCATGAGTTTTCTTTGATTTTAAGGTTCTTACCATATAAACGTTGTTTATTTAATGGCTGAACATTCATGTTGAATAAATGCTTGATAACAAATCGTGTTATTTCATGATTCGATGGATTGAATGAATGTAAGATTTCCCTTTTTCATTTCCATATAATCCAAAAAAGAATGGCATGCTCCCTTCCGGGCAGACAGATTTTTATTTTCCTGCCTGCCGAGAAGGAAGCATGCCAATTCATATTTGTGCAATCTTTTTTGATGTCAGATTATTTCTTTGCGGCCAGGGCCTCCACCTGTTTCTTGAGTGCTTCGATTTCCGCTCTCATTTCAGCATTATCTTTAGCATTCTGCGCATCTTTGGCTTTCAGTTCTGCAATTTCCCTGCTCTGGTTGTCAATGACAGATGCCATTTCCGCTTTGGAATATTTCACATAGTTATTGCTCTTTCCAAATTTCACAGAGAAGCCGCCGTTCACCATGTTGCGGTTATCCCCCATGGTCCAGCCCAGGTTGAACATGGTCCTTTCGTTGGGGCGATAGAAGAGGCCTACAGCAGCAGCGGTGGCATTGCGGTAATTGCCCACGCCGGCTGCGAAGTCCCACTTATCATCCGGATCGAAGTCCAGCGGATGAAGGGCAGCCAGGGCGGCAGCGCCGGCGCCTACCTTGTTGATGCGGTCCCCCAGTTCCCCTACCCTGCCGTTCAGATAGTTGATGTTCTGAGTATTGGAAGCCACCTGATTGTCCAGCGCAGTCAGGTTTTCACCAGCCGTGTTGGCCTGTCTGATGAAATTCCCGTCTTTGGCGACTCTCGTTTCATTGTATACCGTGCCAGCATTGACAGCATTCTTGGAATTCTGTTCAATCGTCGTATTAGCTACATTACTGATGGTCGTATCTTCACGGAGCGTGATGGTCTTGCCGTTATCACTATCAATATCACCATCATAGTTAACAGCGTTCTTTGTCGCAGCCTGCAGCTGGTCCTCCGTCGCGGCCTGGCCGGATGTAATCTTAGTGGAATTCCAAGTCTTGTTAGTCAATCCACCAATCGTGCCTTTGTCATCCGCATTGATGGTGACCTTGCCAATCGTAGCGGATTTATTGACAGTCAAGTTATCCGTTGTGGCGGTCTTTGCAGTGACACTATTTGCAGTGACCCTATTTACGTTAATATCATCAGACAAACTAACCTTATAATCTATCTTCCCATCGGTAGTTTTCGGCGTTACTTTGATATTATTACCTTCGGATACTGTAGAATGTTTCCCGGCTTCCGTAGCAGCACTTTGAATAGCTTTATCCAGATTACTAATAGAAGTAGTTACATTATCTCCACTCTTTACATAGTTAGTGCTGCTGTAGTTCAAGTCGCCAACTTTGTTGTCAACGGTATCGACCTTCGTGTTGACGGTATTGATGGCATCGACTACAGTAGTAGAACCAGTAGCATTCTTGACTTCATTGTTGAGCTGGGAAACATCGCCTACATCGCTAGCTTTTGCCACATCCGTAATCGTAACTTTGCCAACCGGGGTACTGGTCTTGTCGACTACATCAAGAGCCACGCCTTGCGTATCTTTACCATCTGCGTCCTTGACCGTCGTCACCGCATACGTACCTGCTTTGACATGGGTATCCGTGTCATTTGCAGATGCCTGAGCAGTCTCCATGGCCTTTTTCAACTGAGCCACGTTGACGGCATCCGTATCCTGCGTACCAGCTGCGACATTGGTAATCTGGCGGGTAATCTTCTTGGAAGCATCACCGACGGAAACAGCTGCTGCTGTCGATTTCCAGATACCGCTAGTATCTTTACTATGGTCACCTTTAGACGGATCATAGCCAAGAACACCAGAATCAAGAGAGGATATGGAGCCGGCGCCAAGGGCCACCCCGCCGTTGACATTGGCCAGTGCATTATGTCCAATGGCTACGGCATCGGTTGCCGGATGCTCTGTATCTTCTACATATTTGCCACTACCATTATCTTTATAGCGATTTGTTACAATAGCCCCTTCACCGATGGCAACACCATATTCAGCACCACCGACAGCACTGTTGCCAATGGCTGTAGAATGATTTTTCCATGCATTGGCATTTGAGCCGAGGGCTATAGCATTCTGGCCGGCACCTGTATCCTTACCGAAGGCAATGCCTTCCTGTCCCCAGGCATTGGCTGCCGTACCGAAAGCCATGCTGTCGCGAGCTACGGCCTGTGCGTTCTTCACGGTGCCGTCCTGGTTCATTTCATAGCTGCCAATGACAATACTGTTATCACCTGTCGCGCTGGCCGCTGTGCCAATAGCCGTACTGTTTATACCCGCAGCCAGGGCAGATTTTACATGCTGCTTTCCGTCCTTCTCATTTTTGTCCTGCTCTGTAACAGAAGCACCGATGGCTATGCCATTATCTCCCGACACATTGGCATTGGTTCCTAAAGCTAACGCATTATTCCCAGCGGCGAGAGCAGAAGTACCTAAGGCAACGGAATCTTCGTGGTTTGCATTGGCACTTGCCCCTAAAGCCAGGGCACGTTGGCGGGAAGAGTTGGCCGATGTGCCGAAGGCAAAAGCATCTTCATTGCTGGCATTTGCATTCTTACCGATTGCCACTGCCTGTTTGCCATTGGCAATAGCTGTATCACCGATGCCGACTGCGCTTTCACCGGCCACATTGGCCTGAACGCCAATACCTACGGCGCGGGCTCCAGATACATTTGTCGAAGCATAACCTTCTGCGTCATGCGAGCCAATACCGACTGAATAATCTCCATTGACGTTGACGTAACTGCCGATAGCGGTGGAAGCATATCCGGACACATTGGAATGCGCGCCAAGAGCCATGCGTTCCCCTGTCCTCTCTTCGGTGGCACCGTTTGAAGTAGCTTGAGCCTGTGTACCAATGGCAATATTATCTCTGCCACTGGAAGTAGCACTTGTACCCAATGCCAAGGCATTGTCTCCAACCGTGGCAGTAGCTTTATAACCAATGGCTACCCCTTTATCCGTACTGACACTAGCCTGGCTGCCCAGTGCATATCCGTCAACATTGGTTACCATGGCGTGATAGCCGATAGCTGTCCCATAGCTGGCATTGGTCAGTGTTCCCATACCAATGGCAATGCCGCCTTCGGTTGGCTTCTCTTTGGAGTAATCAGTGACAGCCGTCTTATGGTATCCATCACTATCATTGGAACCAATAGCAATAGAATTCTTAGAGTATGCGGCCACACCACTGCCGATAGCTACAGAATCGTCACCGGTCGTATAGACGTCCTTACCGAGAGCCATGCTGCGGTTACCCCAGGCATTAGCATTGTGCCCGATAATAGTCGCATCGGTTGCCGTCGTATACTTCCTTTTCTCCGGTGTTTCGCTTTCGTCCGACAATCCAATGATAATAGAATCATGTGTATTGCTGACATAGCGATTATCACCGAAAACAATCGTCTTCGTTGTATCTGTAATATGGTTATTGTCGCCAATGGTATACAAATGAGAAGAATTCGTAACGTCTGTGCCAAAGGCATTGACCATATTATAATCAGATGGTTTTTCTTCAGTACCGGTTACCGTATTATTGACACCAATGATTTGTGTACGTTGTGTATAATCAGCTGTATTTCCTCCACCAATAACCAGTGTGGAGCCACCACTCTTAGAGGACTTAACTTTATCTCTCAAGTCTTGTGCCATATCATTAACGGATTTATACGATGTTGGTTGCCAATTTTGGAGTTCACTAAGAGATCCTGTAATGTCATCAACAATCTTTGTACTAGAGTTAGATACAGTATTACCTGCTCCTAATACAATGGAACCATTTGAATTCTTTACTGCATTTGCTACGCCTATAATACTGTTAGCAATACCCGAACTAGACGATTTTATTGTAGCTTTTAGTGTATAGATATCAAAATCCCAATCAGCATCTGGTGCATGTGCTGATTCATTAGTGTTTAAAGTACCCAAAATAGTAGAGCCCAAGTTTTGAGCTACATATTCTGCTGAATTCAGACCGCCCTTACCGTTGTAACCACTCGAACTGATATTATAGGCACCTATAACCGTGGCTAATGTACCGCCAGCATAAGCATTGCTACCTAGACTTGTTGCACCTGGAGCATATTGGAGAGTCTCACGGTTTTCATCAGAAACTGTGATATCACCCATTTCGCCATTATAATCGCGCTGACCGATAGAAGTTTCGCCAACGATTGCATAGGTATCCAAGCCAATAGCAATGCCACCGGTATAATCTTTGGTATTCTTTCCGAAAGATATGGTTGCTGCTCGACGACCTAATTCGTTATAGGTATGCGCTCCTGCACCGAGGGCAATTGAGGCATCATTTGGAGCGGAACCATCAGTTTTATCTGTAGCGCCTACGCCAATGGCAATCTGTTTTTTAGCAAAATTATCCGTTTTACTATCTTCACCGATAGCAATTCCAATACCTGCACCTGCCTTATTTTCGGCTCTTTCTGCTGCCCAGCTGACTCCTGGCACGATTCCCCATGTCAAAGCTCCTGCGGCGAGGACTACGGCGACCATGCGGGCCAGGGCTGGGGTGCCGACGTGGTCCGCTCCTTTCCGGCTGTTTTTATGGCTGCTTTTTGCAAGTTCAGACACCACCATGGCGCACTGCCGTGCTTTGCTGTAAATGACTTTGTAAATTCGATTCATTTCAACTCTCCCTCCAATAACGCTCTATTACAACGGACAATAAATCTATATAATCCGAGAATACTAAGAGATGCATAGAACCTAAAGCAAAAATTAGAGTTATATTTTTAGAATATGGTGTCATGTAAGAGGAAGGTCAATTTACATACGGAAATAAGAATAAGAGAGAGTGGATTCATAATGATGGCTGATTGCCATCATTCCAGTGTATTGTTTATGCAGCTTTCTCATATTTTTCCAGTCATTCTATAGAAATAAATTATGATTTTTCGTCACTTCTGCTGCTTTTTTCCTTATATGTGCCGTTGATTTCATGTTTAAACATTCCTGTATTATTAATGTTGAATAGCAGAACGTATTATTTCATGAATCATAATATCAAAGTATCATAAGGTCTTTTACAGAGTTTTTATTTCATATATGAGCATCAAAAAAGGAAGCGGATAAAAGAAATCCGCTTCCATACATGGGAATTCTATAATGGTAAGATAATTAAAAAAACAGGCTTCCCGTTCCAGCCATGCAATAAATAGAAAAGCCTGCCAGGGGAGTTTCGAGAAAGCATCGTCTTAATGGCAGCGTCTGTTTTATTAGTGCTGCCTTTTCACAGCACTAATAAGGGCGGTGAAGAAATATTGATAATTTCCTCACCGCCTTTTTTCACCACAAAGAAACCCGGTGCCTTTCCATCCCCTATGCCCAATGAGTTCGGTGTCTGCATGGTCTACGGCCGCTGCTGCACGGGGTGCGACGGCGCGCGCCAGGCATGAGTCTCCCGTCATTTCTGCCGCGATAGATGTTAAGTCCTGGATTTCCCTGTGATGTTTTCTTTTTCCTGATCAGGGAGGGCATGAAAAAAGGTTAACCCATGGACGCCTGCCCTCCATACTTGCATCCCTATGGCCATCTTGGGAATCTATGGATAACTTCTTTCCATGCTGCATGTCTTTCACATCCCTCTACTATATTAATCGAAAAAAATGCGTTTTTGTGAACGTGGAAACAGAAAGTTTAATGATATTCTCATATTTTTCCTGTCAATTGATATACATTGGCAGAGCACACACTCTTCTTAATGAATTATAAAATTTCAAAGGGCGGTTGTAAAAAGAGGGGGCTTATGCAATATAAATGTATGGAGAGACAAAGCAGAAGACTTTCCATGGAAGGATTCCATTTTCCTGTCTGCCATGTATATCGCGAATATCCCGGCCGGAATGCAGTATTGGCAGAAGGAAATAAAGAATCCCTGTATACAGACTTCCTGCTTCCGCTCTCCGGCCCCCAGGCGCCTGGGGAGCAAAACAAATTCTGCAGAATACGTTAAAGTAAGACAACATCAAAAACACGGATACCATCCCTTGCAGCATGAGCCCGCATTCCCGGACGACAAGTTCAAGGTGGCTGCAGGTCTTTCCTGTATGCTTAGCGTTGACGCCTGATTTCGAGAGGCCCGCAATACTGTCTGGCACGGATTTGTATCCGTGTTTTTATGCTGTTTTTTCTCAGCACTCAAAAAGGCGATAAAGAAATCATCCATATTTCTTCACCGCCTTTTTTCACCACAAAGAAACCCGGTGCCTTTCCATCCCCTATGCCCAATGAGTTCGGTGTCTGCATGGTCTACGGCCGCTGCTGCACGAGGTGCGACGGCGCGCGCCATGCATGAGTCTCCCGTCATTTCTGCCGTGATAGACGTTAAGTCCTGGATTTCTCTGCTATTTTTCAGTTGATACTGATTTTTACCATTTCCGTAAAATGGTGAGGGAGAAAAGCGGTACCATTTTCTGCTTTCCATCACTCCATAGAATCATTTCTTATGGCCATCTTGGAAACATATGGAGTGACATCCGGTAGAACCGCGGGCTTTTCATGCCCCTCTACTATATAAATAACGCAAGATTCAAAAATATGAAAAGAAGAAGTGAAAATTTTTATGAAAACTTTCTTTATCATGTTAAAGGAGCTGAGAAAGAAATGACACTATTTCTTTCTTAGCCCCTTTAACATGATACGGTTATTCAGCTTAACTCCAATTCGTCACGCAAAAAACAGAAAAGCCTATCAGGGGGAGTCTCCAGGTAAGTTCAACCAATGAATCAGGCGTCCGCGCCTTGGCCCTCCCACATACATGGGTGCTGCTCGGATCTAGGACGGTCGGGAAATCCAAAGGAAGGCCCTTTTATGTGCAGAATAAGGGCCAACTTTTCCCGACTTGCGTATCCTATGCAGGATACGCACATCAGAGAGAGGAAAGTCCTGCGAGCGCTCTTCCTTATTGCTTTTCTGTCTTCTGTTTTGGTTCTTGCATTTTCTTCTGTCTATCATCGGCCGATTTTAGAAGAAGGAAGGATTGAAAAGTGGAATTCCCTGATGTTTCTTCATTCCCCTGCCCTCCCCTTACCGCGGATATGGAGGATGGCAGTCTGGAAATCGGATGCATCATCTCATGAGGTCTTTTCATCCCTCTACTATTAATATCGTTTGAGGTTCGATTTCTTGACCCCCTGGAAGAATAAAGTTTTTGAAAAATTTATTTCAGGCCTATCCTCAGGCCTATCCTCAGGGCTGTCGGGCAGCTTCGTCCATAGGAAGGAGCCTGCGTTACGGGATTGCCTTCCCGCCCAACGCGTCATTCTGAGCGTCAGCGAAGAATCGCCGGTCGACCATCTAAAAGGAAAGCCCTCTTATGGGCAGGCTAAGGGCCAACTTTGGTCGACTCGCGCATTCTATGCAGAATGCGCGCAGTACAAGCCGCTTATGAGGCAATGCTTTTAAATACAAGTCGGCGGGAAGGCTGCCGATTGGCAGTCAGGGCAGCAGAGAGTGTCTTTTCGACTTGCAGCGTCGTACACCCCTGCGCCACTACGTGGCCCTCTTCGCCCCGGTGGGAAGCGTGTCACTTGATTCTCAGTCGTCTGCCGACTCCCTACGAATCCAGTTCCCTTGCCACCTAAAGGGGACGCAAGGGCGTTACGGAATTGCCTTCCCGCCCACTCGTCATTCTGAGCGAAGCGAAGAATCTTGGTAAGCGACGACATTGACTCCGACTAGCACACCAGTCCACTAGGGAAACGCTGATTTAATCCAATTATTTGCGGACTGGCAAAGCATAATCCTGTAAAATAGAGATAACAACAGGAAAGGCGGTATTCCCCATGAAACAGCAGAGCTTAAACTTCACTGACGTAGAGTACATGCATAGAAAAAAGGTAACCAAGCGCGAAGAATTCCTTGAATCCATGGATAAGATGATTCCCTGGGATGACTGGGTCAATATTATTGCGCCCTACTATCCCTCTGGTAAGCGTGGACGCCCCGTAAGAGGCATTGAAACCATGCTTCGTATGTACCTTATGCAGAACTGGTTTAACCTCTCTGATGCTGCTATCGAAGATACAATCTATGACAGCTATGCCATGAGGTCTTTCATGCGCCTCGACTTTTCCTGTGAACAAGTTCCTGATGCTACTACCCTTCTGAAATTCCGCCATCTGCTGGAAAAACATAACATAGGGAAAAAGCTCTTTGAGGACGTGAAGCGCCGCCTGGAAGAGAAGGGGATGATTATGCATGGTGGAACCATTGTGGATGCTACCATCATCAATGCCCCAAGCTCTACGAAGAATAAAGAAGGCAAACGTGATCCGGAAATGCACCAGACCAAGAAGGGAAACCAGTGGTATTTTGGCATGAAAATTCA
>OGZO01002516.1_pt1 | contig 12449 bp, 4 predicted proteins | sample 1576721 | NCBI WGS metagenome assembly OGZO01 (sample SAMEA3541516, study PRJEB24748) | human gut metagenome | biome: human gut; feature: human-associated habitat; material: faeces | place: China | collected 2012 | reverse complement strand
GTATGGATGTGGATTTCCGCATGCTTCGGCCTCACCACGAAATTCTCCGAATGCATGCTCTCCATTAAATACCGTGAAGTCAATGCCAAAGGGGAAATGAAGGGCGGCCCCATGTTCACCATGAAAAACGGTTTCAAAAATAAAACCGCCGGCCGTACCCTTGGCTTCCTCTTCGCACTGTTCTCCGTCATTGCTTCCTTCGGTATCGGCAACATGACCCAGGCAAACTCCATTTCCGGCGCTGTACAGACAGTCTTCGGCGTTCCGGTGGAAATCTGCGGCGCCATCCTCACCGTTCTTTCCCTTGTCATCATCCTTGGCGGTATCAAGACAATTTCCAAAGTTTCCTCTGTCGTCGTTCCCGGTATGGCTGTGTTCTACATCATCGCAGGCCTCATCTGCATTCTTATTAACATCCAGAACGTACCTCACGGCCTCTATATGATTTTCATGATGGCCTTCAACCCGCAGGCTATTGGCGGCGGCGTCCTCGGCACCATCACAGTTACCGTCATGAACTCCATGCGTTACGGCGTTGCCAGAGGCTGCTTCTCCAATGAAGCCGGCCTGGGCTCCGCAGCCATCACCGCTGCTGCTGCTACCACCGACGATCCCGTTCGCCAGGGCTACATCAACATGACCGGCACCTTCTGGGATACCATCGTTGTCTGCTCCATCACCGGTCTCACCATTGCTTCCTCCGGCGTCCTCGGCACCACCGATGCCAGCGGCGCACCGCTGAAAGGCATCGCCCTCACCATGGCAGCCTTCTCTTCCAACATCGGCATCATCGGCACCTACATCGTGGCCATCGGCATCATCCTCTTCGCCTACTCCACCATCATTGGCTGGGAATACCACGGTGAAAAAGCCTGGGAATACCTCTTCGGAACCCATAAATTCAACATGGTTTACAGAATCATCTTCTCCCTGGTTGTTTACGTAGGTGCTACCCAGACCCTTGATCTGGTATGGAACCTTTCCGATATTGCCAACGCACTCATGGCAATTCCAAACCTCATTTCCCTGCTGGTTCTCTCTCCTGTCATCAAAGAAGAAGTCGTCCGCTTCCAGGGCGTACTTGCTAAGGAAAGAGCTGAAAAGGCAGCACTGGCTGCCAAAGAAGAAGGCGCCAAAGCTCACATCTGAGTTTCTTCTTCAACCCACAGGGACGCGATGAATCCATAAGGTTCATCTTCCATATCGTTGTCCCCCCTCACTTCTCCGGAAGTGAGAAACAACCCCTATCCTGCTCCTCTGAATTCCGGCAGGATAGGGGATATTTTTTGCCCTTTTATGAAATAGAGAAGAAAGGTCTCCCGCCGGCGCCGTCATTCTGAGGGGAGCGAAGAATCTCGGTGCATGACGTTAGTGACCATATTGCCGGTAAATACCCATAAGCGGGAGACCATCCGGTTTATTCTGCACTGAAAAATGATATGGAAAATGCAGTGCAGAAAATTTTGGCCTTTGGTCTGGTAAATTTACTTTAGTGTTTAGTGCACATTAAGCTATGCCGTAACATAATCTTTCCATGATAATTTTCGCTTGACAACCTTAACAAAGAAGACTAAGATGTACGGAGCTTGAGTAAATTCCAAATTCCGGCAGGACAAAGGGGCCTGAAGGAAAACATGAGTGAATCTTATGTTTTTCTGGAATAACGGGGCAGAATTTTCATGGAGAAGAGGAATAAGAATGAAACAGAACCAAAAGCATTGTTTTAGAAAAATCGGGGGGGTAAGCTAACCCTTTCCAACCATAGAGGAAAAGCACTCCTGGCGGCCCTGCTGCTGACAGGAGCTTTTTGCGTGCCTGCAGAGGCAGCTGAACGGAGTGCGCCGCTAACGGTGACGGATAAGAATCAGACAGTCAGCGATGATTTCAAGAACGTTAGCATCACTGATGGCAAAACGCCAGCAATCCTGGAAATTGCCTCCACCGCGGCCGCCGATGACAAAGGCGTGACCAAAGTGAACTCCCAAACCATCAACGGACATTTCACCCAGCCCTCCAATGTGAAGACAGGTGAAGCCAACGGCATCTGGGTGCAGGATAAGTATCCGGGCAAAGTCAACCTGGCCGATGGGCTCCAGATTACGTTGACTTCTGATGGTAATCTTTACAATACAACAGGAATCTACCTGGAAGGGGTGGACCGTAGTCATGATCCTAAAAGTACAGACGAATCGGTGAATGCCAATGAAGAATATAAAAATAATGGCAATCAGATTTCTTCGACTACCGTGAATGTGGGAAGTGGGACTACTATTACGGTGAATGCTAAGGCTCCGGAGGGCAAGAATGGTACTTTCGTCAATTCCGTGGCTCTGGAAAATCATTTCGGCCATATGAACGTGGGCGATAACGTGCATCTGAATTTGATGACTACAGGCGCGTTCAAGGAAAATGATTCTGCGGGATTCTATCAGCTTTACTATGGGGATACTTCCATTGGCAATGGATTTACAAGTACTGTGACGGCCACCACCGGTAACAGTTCCCAGCATGTCATAGTTCATGCCGTGCATAGTGACCATGATCATCCTTCCGATCATCAGATACATGCCATAACCCAGAACAAGCTTCATATAAGAGACGATGCTGTTCTTACCGCTCAGGTGCACGACCAGACCCAGGGAGATTATACGGAAAATGGGTCAATCGAGGAGGTCGGAGCCTTTTTGTCCCGTACAGACTTCACCATAGGAGATAGGATGAAAGTGGACACTGAGCAGACCGGCGTACCGGGAAGGAAAGGGGATGGTATTAATAAATCAACTATTATAACTGGGATTTATACGAGAGCTGCCAAGGGAAGTATTGGTTCGGATTTAACGAATACAGTCAAGGTTAAAAATCGTAATATGGGAAGCGTTCAGGGAATGTATTTCTCGGGATGGTTTCAAAATGAAGATGGGCGCCCGGAGAATCCCTCTGACGATACATCCATTGTCTCCGTGGGAGCACGGAACATGAATAAGATTGATGTGGAAGACAGCATTGCCAGACACCTTGTTGGGATTATTGCAGATTCCGATTCAAACATCAATATAGGACAGGAATGTCAGATTCACATGGATATTATAAAAAATCAGGTGAGTGATTATACATACGGAATCTATGCAGGCGCAGGTGGTTCTAATTCGAAAATCAATATAGGGCAGGAATGTCAGATTCACATGGATATTATAAAAAGTCAGGTGAGTGGTTATACATACGGAATCTATGGCGCAGGTGGTTCTAATTCGAAGATAGACTTTGGCTCCCATGGAACATTCAGTTTGACGCAGGTTGGCGGTACATCGAATCAGACAATCGGAATCTGTACAGATCCTAATTCGACGATACACTTTGGATCTTATGGGACAGTCAGTCTGAAACAGCAGGATGGCGGCACATCAAAAAATGGGATGTTCGGAATCTATGCAGATGCTAATACGAAGATAGACTTTGGCCCTCATGGGACACTCAGCTTGATGCAGGATGGCGGCATATCGAATAAGACAATGGGAATCTATGCAGTTTCTGATTCGAAGATAGACTTCGGACCTTATGGGACACTCAGTTTGGCGCAGGATGGCGGCACATCGAATCAGACAATGGGAATCTATGCAGTTTCTGGTTCGAAGATAGACTTCGGACCTTATGGGACGGTCAGCTTGCAGTTTGAAGGTGATTATCAAGGAAATTCTCAGATTCTATCTGATTTATGGAACTATGGAGCAGATACAGAAGTTAAAGATCATGCTTCTTTCACAGTGAGCGGGAATCTTACAAAGGCCGTTCCCCAGGCCATTACACAAATCATAGGAATTTATGTAGGAAATGGAACCGGAAGGTTTGGGGACAATCTGACCGTTCATACATCAGGACATAATTACGCTATGGTCAGCGGTATCGTGGCATCTGCAGACACAAAGAAAACCAATCTATCTGTCGGCGATAATGCCCATGTGACTGTCGATGCCACAGAAGATGAAACAGGAACGACGAATAAGTTGTCTGGTGGAAATTATATAGCCGGCATTAAAAATAGTGGAAAAGGTTCATCCGTAACGGTCGGTAGAAATGCCCAGATTCAAGTGTCAGCCCCTGAAGATAAGGAAGTATCGGCACTCTGGGTGTATAAAAATGCAAAAATGGAAATGGGTGACGGCGCGGTTCTCACAGTGAATAGCGCGGCTGCAGAAAACAACAACGTGGTAAAAGCTGATTCGGTAGGCCATGTCATCTTCGATGGCGGCATGACCCTCTCCGGCAGCCAGAATGCCATCTACAGCACCGGCGATGGCAGCTCTGTTACCGCACTGGGCGCGGGCCGCAAGGTCATCCTCGGCAATCTGGAATCGGCCGATAAAGGCTCCATCCAGCTGAATCTGAATACAGGAGACTCCCTGCTTCGTGGTAAATCTACTGTTACCGGCGGGGATACGGAGCTGACTCTGGCCAATGGGGCCCGGTGGGATATGACGGATAGCAGCCAGGTGACCGGGCTGGATCACGCAAACGGCGGCCTGGTGAACATGCAGTACAATCCGATATACCAGCGGTTGGATATGGATCAGTACAGCGGGCAGAAGGGTATCTTCCGGATGAAGACCGATTTAAACAGCCAGACCGACGGGGACAAGGTGTATATGACCGGTGCAGTGCCTGGCTCCCAGGGCTTGGTCCAGGTCCACGACGAAAGTTTCCTGCTGGGGAAGGAAGTCACCGGGACAAAACATCTGCTGCTGATCACCGATAACAGCCAAAAGGCTTCCTTCAGTGGCCAGTCCTTGGACGAAGGCGGTATCTGGGATGTGACGCCGACCATCCAGAATGGCAGCTATGTGCGGGAAGTTATGGGTGATGCCGATGCAAAGGACACGGAATGGTACCTCACGAAACTGGACAAGAAAATCAATAAAGACACCATTCCCCTCATGAAGGCCGCTGGCAACAGCTATGCCCTCTACCGTCTGGACATTGACAGCCTCCGGAAGCGCATGGGAGACCTTCGTTTCCGTAACCTGAAGGACACCTCCGGCCTCTGGGCCCGCGATTTCCACGGTGCCTATGACGGGAGAGGTGTGGACAGCAGGTACAACGGTTTCCAGCTGGGCTATGACTACGCCGCCAATGACAAGAGCGTTTACGGCTTCTTCGCAGAGCGGAATATTTCTAACCCCAAGTACAGCTATGGCTCCTCCAAGGACCACGGCCGTTCTGGCGGCCTCTACGGCACCTGGCTGGGAGACAGCGGCGTATACACCGACGTGGTGGCCAAATGGGGAAGAAATGATACAGAGCTTCATACCCGGGGCGGCTGGCCGGATAGCGCCAATTACCGCACATGGAATGAAAGCCTTTCTGTGGAATGGGGCAAAACCTTCACCAGAGACGACGGCCTCTTCCTGGAACCGGAGGCCCAGATAGTCTTCGGCCATCTGGGAAGCAAAGACTACACCACCCGCCGCGGCAGGACGGTGCATATGGGAAGCTATGACAGCGCCATCGGCCGCTTGGGTATTCTCTTGGGCAAACGGGTGACGGATAGAGAGCATCCCTATGACTACTATCTGAAATTTTCAGTGCTCCATGAATTCGGAGGCGAAAGAAATTTCCACCTCGCCGCTCCCGATGGAGAAACCTATGACTACAGCGAAGACTACCGGGACACCTGGGAAGAAGCAGGCTTTGGCGGCACCTGGCACATCAACGGAAACACCAGCCTCTACGCCGACGCAGAAAGAAGCTTTGGCGGCATGTGGCATAAGAAATGGCAGTGGAATATAGGAGTGAACTGGCAGTTCTGATTGGATAGACGATAGAAGATAGAAGAAATAAAAAGCTGAGAAAAATGGCAGTCATTTTTCTCAGCTTTTTTGTTATGATGCTCTTTTAAGGAAACAGGCAGAAAGGAGACTGCAGCACTCTGGTACGTGCCGAAGGGTCAGGCTCCTTCCGCAGAAAGGAGCTGGGCGAAGCCCTGAGGAACACCGAATTTATCGGAAAAGAACTGACGCTCCTATCCTTCGTCGCCTAACGGCGCCACCTGCTGGCCGGGCTTTAAGGTGTTCGCTTTGTATGCAGGCTATGCTCACATAATAGCCCGGCTCAGAAGTGTTGCTGACTTCTGCCTAAGGAAGGGGGCTAAAATCTGCGGCGAAAGCCGCCACCACAACCCTCAGCCCTCAGGGCTGTCGCCCCCTGAGCGGAAGCGAACTCAACCTGCCGCCGAAGGCGGCCGCCACCTTCGGGGCGAAGCCCCGTTCACCTTCCCCTCTGAACCCTTTGAACCAGCCCGCCAAAGGCGGGCCGAACCTTCTGAACCCGGGCGGCTTTGCCGCCCCCTTATCCTCTCCCGCTGGCCTTATCCAGATCCGCCGCATTTTTCAGGATTTCCCGATTTCCATCCCGTTTCATCAAAAGTTTCTGCAGTTTTTTCCGCTTCGACCTTTCGATGTACTGATGGGCCAGCACATCCGGCAGGGTGGCGCCCAGGGAGATGCCCAGCAGCACCAGCATGGCTTCCACCCCGGTCTGCAGGGCGAGAAGGAGGGCCAGGCCGTCCATATGCTGGATATCGATGATGGCAAAGAAGAAGCGGTACATGAGCACCCCCGGCACCAGAGGGATGATGGCCGGTATGGTGACCACGAAGATAGGAGCGTGGAAGTACTTGGAAATACTGAAATACAGGATAGACAGCACGGCGGCGCCAAAGAAGGAGGCGCTGGCCATGCCGAAGTGGAAAACCACCATGAATACATCCCGCACGTCCACCGTAATAATGGCTCCCAGGCAGGCCAGGGGGATATATCGTTTGGGAATGTTGAACATGATGGAAAAGCCCAGGGCTGCCATGGCTGCCGCCAGGGCCTGGGCCAGGTACAGGTGCTCCGGCGCAATGTTTACGGCGGTGAAGCTGGGCACATGGGTGAGACCCACGGCCCCTGCAATGCCGAAGGTCATGGCCAGCATAATAAGGAGGGTATGGGTCATGCGGGTCATGCCGGAGGTGAGGTAGTTATTCAGGAAATCGTCCACTGCGTTTATGAGAGGCACCCCCGGTATGAGGGTCAGGGCACAGGCTACAATGGGCAGGAAGGGGGAAATGGCACCGGGCAGGTACATGGTGAGATAGGCGGTAATGGTGGCCGCAAAGGCGGAGGCGGCGATGGTGACATAACCGTTGAACTCTATGCGGGTACATGCATATTTCACCAGAGCCCCTATGATGGCTGCCAGCATGGTATAAAGAGCCTCCACCTCATGGCCCCCGAAAATCAGGCAGAAGGCGGAAGAGGCCAATCCGATGGCCAGAATTGCCAGCCATTCCGGGTAGATCCGGTTCATGCAGTGCCGGTGGATTTCATGAAGCTGGTTTACAAATACCCCATAGGGTTCATTCTTATAGAGAGCTTCCCGGCTGGTCTTGCTGGTCTTTAGGAAGGTGAGCATATTCACCCCATGGCGGTAGCATTTGCGGAACATGGTGTGAGTCCTCTTCCCGTCATCCACATTGATCATAATGGTGGAATAGGTAATGTGAATCTGCACATCCTCCCAGTAAATGCCCAGATAAGCAGCGGTCTGCAGCATATCCCGCACAATCCGCTTGCTGCCGGCGCCGCTTTCCATCATCATCTGCCCCGTATCCAGGATGAGCTTCATCTTATCCCGGATGGTCAGGGTATTTTTATCATTATTTTCCAAATATAAGACTTCCTTTGTAAATTGGAGGCAAAAGGAATGATTGCCTGTATTTCCGCATGCAAAAAAGACGCGGCTGCGGCGCAGGTTACATTAAGGAAGCACTGATTAATTCATAGAGTTTGCTTTTATAAGGATTTTCATGCACTGCTTCGTCATGAGGCTCCTTAAATAGCTCGCTATTCGCGTCGACTGATTCCTTGCATTGAATAAAAATACAAGAATGAAATCCGATAACGATTTAATCAGCGCTTCCCTAGAACCTTAAGAACCTTCGGGGCCACAGACCCCGTCAACCTTTTCCCCGGAACCTTCTGCACCCTTTTTCGCAACCCTTCTACACAACCTGCCTGCGCCAGCAGGCCACAACCTACGGCGAAGCCGTGCCCCTTTGCACCCAAAGGGCGTCGAACCCTTTGAACCTGCGGCGAACCGCCGCCCTTACAGCCTGGTATTCTGGATGAAATCGATATACTCCTTATACTGCTTCGCCAGTTCATAATCGTGGAGCGGGAAGCACTCACTGAGCCAGCGCACCAGCAGCCACAGGCAGCCGAAGAACACCAGGAACTGGAGAAGACGGTGGATACAGGAATAGGATTTCTTCGCCTTCCTTTGCCAGCGGGCCGGCAGGTGGTAGGCACTTTCGTAAATCCATTTCCAGTACAGCAGCTCAAAGGCAATCACCCCTGCCGCCATGAGGAGGAGATTCACAAGCCCCACATGGGGAAGAACGATGCGGTGAAACCAGCGCACCGGCTGGTACAGGGCAAAAAAGGTCTCCCGAGGCGACATCATGAGCCCCATGAATTCATAATGGGTAAGAAAAATAAAAGCACTGAAAGAAAAGAAAGAAACGATGGCCAGACAGATGAGGGTGGCCAGATTCCGACCCACATAGACCCGGCAGATTACATTCATTACGAAGAAAATCAAAAGCAGGGTGCCTATGGCGGTGAGGAAATAGGGACTCAAATGGTTAAACGTAGGATCCTTCATGCCATTCACCGCATGGGTGAGCACATAGGGAAAAATCAGAATCCATGAAAAGAAAGGGATGTACCCAATGCGCCAGAAAGGATGAAGCAGATTTTTTCCCGTCATCAGTTCCGTAAAGAAAATCAGCAGGAAACACTCCCCCATATTTCTGCCAAACCGGTACCACTGGAAAAGCCCGGTAATCCCCAGGGCATCATAATATATAAATACTATAAAAAGAAGGCAGAAAGCACTGATGAAATACAGAGCCAGCTCCCTCATGGAAATATCCTGGCACCAGGCTATGAACTTTTCCTTCTCCTGTTCAAGAAACAGCATCGTTCTCTCCCCCATACTATACTTAATCTAAGTATAGAGAAATAGAGCCGCCGCGGCAAGAGGACAATTTACAGGGGTAAGAGGGGGAGTGAAAAGTTTCCTGTGGGTAAGGAGCACCATGGAGCCACGCCCTTTTGTCATTTCGAGCGGAGTCGAGAAATCTCCCGGCGAACAGTTTCCTGTGGGTAATAAACACCATGTGGCCACGCCCTCCTGTCATTTCGAGCGGAGTCGAGAAATCTCCTTCGCGAACAGTTTCCTGCCGGTAAGAAACACAGTGGAGCCAAGCCGGACAGGAAACCATACGCGAATAGTTTCCTATCGGTATGAAACACCATGGAATCAAGTCGGACAGGAAACCATAGGCAAAAAGTTTCCTGTCGGTAAGGAAAACCATGGAGCCAAGTCGGACAGGAAACCCTTCGCGAATAGTTTCCTGTGGGCAAGAAACGCCATGGAGCCAAGTCGGACAGGAAACTATAGGCGAACAGTTTCCTGTCGGTAAGAAACACTGTGGAGCCAAGCCCTTTTGTCATTTCGAGCGGAGTCGAGAAATCTCCCGGCGAACAGTTTCCTGTGGGTAAGGAATACCATGGAGCCAAGCCGGACAGGAAACCATACGCGAATAGTTTCCTATCGGTATGAAACACCATGGAATCAAGTCGGACAGGAAACCATAGGCAAAAAGTTTCCTGTCGGTAAGGAAAACCATGGAGCCAAGTCGGACAGGAAACCCTTCGCGAATAGTTTCCTGTGGGTAAGAAACGCCATGGAGCCAAGTCGAATGGGAAACCCTTCGCGAACAGTTTCCTGTGGGCAAGTAACACCGTGGAGCCAAGTCGAATGGGAAACCCTTCGCCAACAGTTTCCTGTGGGCAAGCAACACCATGGAGCCATGTCGGAAAGGAAACTCATATACAAAAAGTTTCCTGTCGACATGATACCGCCGTATCAGGCCGCACAGGAAACTTCTATTTCAAATAATCATACAGTTTTCTCACCGACTCGATATCCTTCATTTGGAAAGGAGAGAGAAGGTGCACCATCTTTCCTACCAGGGAATGGCGCTTCAGGAAACGCCGTGCTTCCTCCACCGTGGCGGCGCCGCCGTTCTCCCGGTAGCCCTCTGCCACCGCCAGCACCCGGCCCTTTTCCTCCCGATAATTTTCCCGGCAGATGCCCTGGAGAAGAAGAAGAAAATCAATGGCCTTCTGCTCCTCCCTGTTTCTGGAGTACAGCCGGTTCTCCCAATCCAGAAAGGTGAGCTTTCCATCTTTATAAGTAATGTCCCGAAGGGCCGGCCGGCCGTGGATGACACCGTCATGATGAAGCGCAGCCAGGGCGGCACCGGTTTCTCCCAGAATATCCTTCTTCTCCTCTTCCCTTCGTTTGGAGCCCAGAATATTCTTCAGCGTAGGGCCGCCGTCCAGAGTGACCATGTAATCCGGCGTGAGCACCTGGATATTCGGTACCAGCTCCGGATGCGACTCTCCGGCAATAGTCATGCGGGCGATTTCATAATAAAATTCCTTCTCCACCGAATACTTCACCAGCTGATTCCGCCCGTTCCCCAGCTTCCGCTTGATCCAGTACTTCTGTCCCTCCAGGGTGAAATCAATAATCCGCCTATTCGGATTCTCCCGAATCAGCTGCTCCGCCATTCTACGAATCCTCTCCGCCTCCATCATCATCCCTCTTTTCTTTATAAGCATGTAATGTATTTAAACTATTGTAACAGAGATGAAAAAAATTTGTAAGGAATAAGTTTGGGGAGGTTGGAGTCAAAGGAGGAGGGGACGGAAGAGTCATTGGCGGTGATGGGTTCAGAAGGTTCAAAGGGTGCAGAGGGTTCAAAGGGGAAGGTATCGCCGCCTTTGGCGGCGATGAATATATAGTAGTTAAAACCATACAACCGCCCTGGCGGACGATGGAAATGCACCCCTTTTGGTGCTAACGCACCACCTTTCCCCCGGAGGGGGAACTTTGCTTATCGCCCAGCTTTGGAACTCATAAGCATCTCAAGGGTAAGCACCGCTAGAATCTCCCCCTCCGGGGTGGCAAGCGAACACGATTCGTAGGGAGCCGCAGGCGACTGAGAATCGTGTGAGACGCTTTCCCGTGGAGAGACGCCGACGCAGGCGGCAGAAGGGGTGCATTTCCAGCGCGCCGAAGGCGCGGTTGTATGGTTTTCGCTGCCAAAGGCAGCACTGCCGCCGCAAGGCGGCAAAATACTCATCGCCCTCAGGGCGATACCACACCCTCTGAACCCTCTGAACCCTCTTGAACCCTCTGAACCCTCACGCCGCAGGCGTGTAAAAATATTTCAAAAAAACTGTTGACACAAATCTCCATCCATGGTATCATCATACCTGTCGCCGCGAGAGCGGCGGCCCCGATGAAGTCTTCCTTCAAAAACTCCCAAAAAGTGCTTGACAGGAAATACCGAATTATGGTAAGATAATCAAGTCGCTTGAAGAGCGATGATTCTTTGAAAACTGAACAGTACAGCGAACGAATAAGCCGATGTGCGAGGCAGAAATGCCGAGCAATTTTAATGAGTAAGGCAATAAATAAGAGCCAAACGAACAATCTATCATGGAGAGTTTGATCCTGGCTCAGGACGAACGCTGGCGGCGTGCTTAACACATGCAAGTCGAACGAGAGGACAAGAGAAGCTTGCTTCTTTTGGAATCGAGTGGCAAACGGGTGAGTAACACGTAAACAACCTGCCTTCAGGATGGGGACAACAGACGGAAACGACTGCTAATACCGAATACGCTTGGAAGACCGCATGATTTTCCAAGGAAAGGGTGGCCTCTACCTGTAAGCTATCGCCTGAAGAGGGGTTTGCGTCTGATTAGGCAGTTGGTGAGGTAACGGCCCACCAAACCTACGATCAGTAGCCGGTCTGAGAGGATGAACGGCCACACTGGAACTGAGACACGGTCCAGACTCCTACGGGAGGCAGCAGTGGGGAATCTTCCGCAATGGGCGAAAGCCTGACGGAGCAACGCCGCGTGAGTGATGACGGCCTTCGGGTTGTAAAGCTCTGTGACCGGGGACGAACGGTCTGTAAGCTAATAACTTATGGAAGTGACGGTACCCGGATAGCAAGCCACGGCTAACTACGTGCCAGCAGCCGCGGTAATACGTAGGTGGCAAGCGTTGTCCGGAATTATTGGGCGTAAAGCGCGCGCAGGCGGCTTCCTAAGTCCATCTTAAAAGTGCGGGGCTTAACCCCGTGATGGGATGGAAACTGGGAAGCTGGAGTATCGGAGAGGAAAGTGGAATTCCTAGTGTAGCGGTGAAATGCGTAGAGATTAGGAAGAACACCGGTGGCGAAGGCGACTTTCTGGACGACAACTGACGCTGAGGCGCGAAAGCGTGGGGAGCAAACAGGATTAGATACCCTGGTAGTCCACGCCGTAAAC
>OGZO01002514.1_pt1 | contig 12471 bp, 16 predicted proteins | sample 1576721 | NCBI WGS metagenome assembly OGZO01 (sample SAMEA3541516, study PRJEB24748) | human gut metagenome | biome: human gut; feature: human-associated habitat; material: faeces | place: China | collected 2012 | reverse complement strand
GCCTTACCGCTTGGCGATGCATCTCTCTGCTGCGATGCGATTCATCGAAAAATCATGGCTGGGAACTATTTCGAAATTATTTAATTGCTAAAGAACGATTTAAACCCGATTTTTTCTTATACGAAAATAATTCTTCGGCCTCAAAGGATATACAAAATCAAATCAAAAACGAACTCGGAGGGGTGCTAATTCACATAAATTCGTCATTAGTATCGGCGCAAAACAGAAAGCGATTCTATGTTTGTAACTGGGATAATGTGAGCCCAACCGAAAGAGGCGTACAACTAAAGGATATTTTAGAAACAAATAAGGCGGTAGTTGAAAACGAAAAAAGTTATTGCTTAATGGCTGGTAGAACTGGAAATACAAGGGATTATTTGAAAAAACATCATAGTCAAATAGCTTTTGAACCAATTAAAATAGGAAGTATATCTAAAAAGGAAGGACAAGCTAACAGGGTATATTCTTCTTACGGGAAGAGCGTATGCTTAATGGGCAACGGCGGCGGGCAAGGTGGACATACTGGCCTCTACTTTACTCCATTACCTCAAGAATTAGTTGGTTTAGTTTGTGATAAAGGAAAAATATACAACGTAGAAAACGGGATATTATTTACTAAGTTTGGAAATTTTAACGTGAACTTAGACGATGGATTATATTTAATCCGAAAATTAACTATTAAAGAATGTTGTCGTCTCCAAACACTTCCAGATAATTATTGTGACTGCCCCGAGGTTAGTAATACACAAAAGTATAAAGGTTTAGGGAACGGTTGGACTGCTGAGGTGATAATACATTTGCTTAAAGAAGGTTTAAAAAATATTTCTCGTAATGAGGCTATAGAAGTTTTATCAATGTATGATGGGATTGGAACAGGAAGATATTGTTTTGATAAACTTGGTTTTAAAAACATTACATATAAAGCATACGAGATAGACAAATATGCTAAACAAATTGCGAAATACAACTATCCAGACGTTGTCGAATGTGGTGATGCATTCGATGTGCGAAGTGATGAGTGGAATTATAAATTGATCAATTAATAAAAGGGAGTGGTGCTTATTGTCATCGAATTATTCGATTTACTTAGAGGCTAAAATAAACGATAAATGGGAATGTATTAATGGACAAGTTCCTTCATTCAATTATGATTACAAAAGTAACACATATTCTGGTGATTTTAAGTATAAATTACAAGAAACATACTGGAATGGTTCACGCTCGTATTTTTCTGAGGCAAAAGAGAAATTTGAAAACATTGGTGATTACGGAAAATTTTCAGAATTATCACAAACACTACAAGACTACTACGAGGGTTGTGTGAGCGATGAATCGAATGGTGTTTATTGTGGATATTATGTAATAATTGCCGATTTCAACAAATTTAAAGATTGCGTTGCTCTCGACAAATATGATACTTGCGGTGTAGTGAGAAAAGACCATATTTTTAAATATGATAATGGGGATTTAGAAGAATTATATTCAATAGATCACGACGAATACAAAGAGTTATCGGACGAAGAAAAGAAACAATATGTCTATTACGAATGGGACGACTGCTGGGGTTGGAACATAAATTTCAAAGAAATTTACCGAAATGCTTTAAAAGAAATTAGTAATTTCGAAGAGGCGAACTACGGGTTAGCAGACAAATGTTTTTATAGATTGGTTTTAATAGGTGATTGATTGTGAAATTTGAGGTTTTTAAAAATAAAAATAGAGTATTTATTTGTACTGAAAAAGAATGTTTGCCAGATATTGAAACTATTAGGTCTGCTAACACTAACGGATATAAATTTAAGATTAATGGAAAAGTAGCGGCCATCAGAGCAGTGACTACTTTTTTAAAGGAGAACACAGCATGATATATGTAACAGGTGATTGTCACGGTGATTGGACGAGATTTCAACCGAACTGTTTTCCTGAACAAAAAGAAATGACAAGAGATGACTATTTAATTGTTTGTGGGGATTTTGGTATTTGGCACGACAATAACGGTAAAGAAAAGAAAAAGCTTGATGCCATTGCCAGATTACCTTATACAATTCTTTTTGTTGACGGAAATCACGAAAATTTTAACAGACTTAATACTGAATTTGAAGAGGTCGATTTTTGTGGTGGAAAGGCTCATAAGATAAGAGAAAATTTATATCATCTTGAAAGAGGATATGTTTTCACTTTGCAAGATAAGAAATTCTTTTGTTTTGGTGGAGCATCAAGCCATGATATCGGAGATGGAATATTAATTCCATCTGATTTTACTAACAAAAGAGAGTTTGAAAAAGTATATAACAAAATGTGGGAACAGGGTAAGATGTTTAGAGTCAAAAATGTGTCTTGGTGGGAAGAAGAATTACCGAGTGATGAAGAGTACATTCGTGGGATATTTTCACTAAAAGACTATAACCAAAATGTCGATTATATAATTTCGCATTGTTGCCCGCAAAGTATCGCAGATGTTATAGGCAGGGGTTTTTATAACGGCGACAGTTTAACTGAGTATTTTGACGAAATTGCTAAAGCTACAACATTTTCGAAGTGGCTGTTCGGTCACTACCACATTGATAGAAACATTTATGGCAAATATGTTGCTCTGTATTACCAAATTATAAGGATTGTTTAAAGGAGAAAAATTTGGGCAAGGTTATTATTTTAAATGAAACGACTAAAAATCCGATTACGTTGATCGGAGAGCGAGCTGGTGTCTGTTGGGGTGCGGATACCAGCGATAAAGAGAAAAATTACAAACGCGGCTTGAATTGCCTGACTTCGGGACACGGCAGAACATTAGAATATGTTAATGTTGAACTTGTCTTAGATGGTTATTCGGCAAGAGTTATCAGAGAGTGGTATACACACATCGGTGGTGCTCCTACAAGGCTTCAGGAGAGTACAAGGTATATTGATTATTCTAATTTTAGATATGTAACTCCACAATCAATTAGAAATAATAAAAAAGCTAAAAAGATTTACGAAGATACAATGATGACTATTTCGGAAAATGCTAAATTTCTTGAAAATTCTCTTAATATTCCAAGAGAGGATGCCGCTATGTTGTTTCCGCTTGGTATGTGCACCCGAATTGTGGACAAGAGAAATCTCCGCAATCTTATCGATATGTCACACCAAAGAGAGTGCTTCAGAGCTTACTGGGAATATAGAGAGATGTTTGATGATATAAAGAAAGCATTGTATGAAATTTCTGATGAATGGAAATATATAATTGATAATTATTTTCAACCTAAATGTATCTATTTAGGGCATTGCCCAGAAAAGAAAAGTTGCGGGTATTACAAGACTAAAAAATGATGGGTATTATAAAAGGCTTAAAGAACAATTAATGTATTTTAATTTTAATAACGAAAATATAAAAAAAAAGAAAGGAAAATGATTTATTATGAAAATTATTGATATGGAAAGAGGAATGGGAAAATCCACCAAAATTATAAATATGAGCAAGGCGAAAAACGTTCCTATTCTTTGTCCTAACAAGAAAACAAAGGAACACATTAAAGAGTTGGCTAAACGACATGCAGTCGCTATTCCTGAACCTATTACTTGGGAAGAATATATCTCTTCATCTAACATAAACAAGCCCTCAACTATACTTATTGATGAAGTATTTAAGTTTATTGATAGCATATTAGGAAAATATAATGATAAATTTCAAGGCATCACCGCTGTGACCTATTCTAAGTCAGAATATATTGGTAAAAACGGTTAGAAATTCTACTTGATTTAAAATTATAAAAACTAAGGTGGTATGTATTTGAGTAAAAATAACAAGAAAAACTTTTTTAGTATACTATTTAAAAAGAAAAAGTTTTCAAATTTTGAAAAAGAAATATTTGAAAACTATGGAATTCTGATAGAAGGGAGTCCGGAGAATGAGTACACATTTAAGAAGTATATACATAACTAAACCAAATGGTATTAAAATTCTCGATCATTATGAATTAATAGATGATGCAAAGCTTTTTAAATTTTATAGAACTTATGCTAAAACATTGAAGAAACATCCGTATTATATTTCTGCCAAAAATAAAAGAGAAGCAAATATGAGGTTTAATAATGTCTTTTCTTGGCTAACAGTAGGCGATAAGCCGGCAGAGTGTGACGAAGAAGAAACGAGGGAAGTGTTACATAACCCCCGTAGATATAGCGTGAGGTGAGATGTTGGATTATAAAGAAATATTAAAAAATTGCTCTTGTGGCTCAACGGATGTGGCGATAGAAAGCATATTAGGTGCACATAGAGTTTATTGTCAAGATTGTAAAAAAACAACCTATTGGAAGTGTTCCTTAGACGATGCCGTTACGAGTTGGAACAAAATAAATACTAAGGGCAAAACAGTTATATTAATCGGCGAAAGTGGAAGCGGGAAAAGTGCACTCGCTAATTGTTTGACTGATACATATAAATTTCAAAAGGTAGTTACCTGCACTACAAGACCCAAAAGAGTAGGGGAAACCGATGATGTGGATTATCATTTTATAGACGAAGAAGCCTTTTATGAGCTGTTAGGCAATAACGAATTTATCGAATACGCCAGATATAATAATTGGCTATATGGAACTTTAAAGTCAAGTATTGAAGAGGAAACTGATAAAGTTATAATTATGACTCCACATGGATACAGACAATTAAAAGAAAAACTTGATTGTTTAGATAATATTTATTCAGTTTATATCAAAGTGCCTCGTAGAGATAGATTAATAAAAATTCTTCAGCGCGGAGACGACATTGAAGAAGCATACAGAAGAAACTTATCTGACGTGGGGCAATTTGACGGAATAGAAGATGAGGTCAATTTTATAATAGGGAATTCCAAATACACAAGAACACCTGAACAATTGGCGGCTATCATAATAGCAAGAATTCATCACAGAGAGGGTGTTAATAGCGAATAAAAAGGAAGTTTTATATAGTGCAGGAGCAAACGATGAGTGTTATACTCAAAGTTATTGTGTTTATCCAATAATTAAATACCTAAACAAAAGGACAAACTATTTGGTGTCCGTTTGATAAAGAAGATAGTGAATTTGTAAAAGTTTTAAAAAGTAATGGGTTTAAAGTCATTTATTCACATATTGATTATGGGCAAAATTTTTATACATATGAGCCGATACAACATTGGGATGTGATTGTAAGTAATCCTCCATTTACAGGCAAACGACAAATTTTTGAACGAGCAATGAGCTTTAACAAACCGTTTGCATTGGTTATGACGAATACTTGGCTGAATGATAGTGCGCCGAAACAACTATTCAAAGAAAAAGATTTACAACTTTTAATGTTTGATGTTGACGCATTTCCTATTTGCGTAAGAAGTAAGGATGTTGACGAAATGTTTGATAAAAGAATGAAATTTATCCAAAACGGAGTTGTGCAGAATAAAATAACATTTAGTTGCAGTTATTATTGTTGGAATTTACTTCCAAAGCAAATAATCATGGATACTTTAGATAGGTAACGGTAATTAAAGAGCGCAATTAATATTATGAAGGGAGCTGTTTTTACAGCTCCTTTTTTTGCGTTATAATCGATTTTATATTTATATTAAATTATAATACGTTTAAATATTGACTATTTCAAAAATATTAGTTATAATTATTTAGCTTACATATTATTTAACGGTGTGTGAGCGAGTCTTCTTTTGTTCCTTTCATAGGAGGAATTCATTGAATAGGAACGAAAATAACATTGTACTTTATACCTCCAAAGATATACAAACTATTTTTAGTTGTGGTAGAAAAAAAGCATACCAAATTATGCATGTACCTACTTTCCCTACCATCAAAATTAACGGTGGTTTGTATGTCGAAAAAGAGGAGTTGGAGAAGTGGATTCAACGCAATAAAAAGAAAACAATTCTCTTTCATTAAGTACATAAATTTGGCTGTTTTGGAGGTCATAAAATGCTGACTGCCCCCTAAACTGCCCCCTTCTTAAATGATAAACACTGTGCAAACTGTTTATTTAAAAGGGGTTTGGGAGTTGACATTTGCGGTCTCCAAAACCGCGTGCCGAGGGTTCAAGTCCTTCTGCCCCTGCCAAAATTTTGATGTTCGTTATTGGACAAAAAGGCTTGAAAACACCGTTTTTCGGTGTTTTTTTGCTATTTATTGGCACATTTGTGGTAAAATTTTCCTATAAAGAAAATAAGACAAAAATCGAGTAAATGTCTATTTGTTATCTTTTGTTATCGAAAATTATCCCAAACTGCCCCCTAAACTGCCCCCTAAATTTTAAGCTGATAGAATATAGGTAGTTCAATACATATTTTTTATATTTGGAGGAAATATTTATGGCAAGAAAATTAAATAAAGATAATCGCGAGGGAACTATCTATTATGACAAAACAGCACAAAAATTTATAGGAGAGTTTCGCTGGAAAGATAATAATGGAAAATATAATCGAAAAAAATTTTCGTCTAAAGATAAAAATACTGTTATTGAAAAAATGGAAGCGTTTAAAAAGGAACTTAAGATTTCTAACGGACGACTAAATAGTGGTGAAATAACATTCGAAGATTTCTCGGAATCGTTAATGAAAACTGTTTTTAAAGAGCGATTAAAACCGTCAGCACTTTTAAGAAAAAGGCAAAGTTTAGAATATCAAGTTTATCCATTTATCGGATATATCCCGATTAACGAGGTAAGTGTTCATGATGTTCAGTCTATGATTAACGACCTTTCAAAAACAGAACTTTCTTATTCGACAATAAAAAAAGCTTACGAGGCTGTTAACTCTGTAATGAAAGTTTATAGAGTACGGACTCAAACGGCTTTAAACCCTTGTGAGGGAGTGCTGCTACCCAAGAAAAAAGAAAAGGAAATTTCGGACATCAAATATTTTAAAGATGAAGAAATTAAATTGATAGAAAACGAAGCCACACGAAAATACTCAAATGGTAGAGATGTCTATCGACTTGGTTATTCTATAATCCTGTTAATGTATACGGGTATGAGAGTGGGTGAAATGCTTGCGCTTACTTGGGATGATATTGATTTTGAGAATAAAACAATAACAGTCAATAAGAACGCCGTGGCAGCCACAGAAGATGGCGAACGCAAAATGACTATCCAGGATAGCACTAAGACTAAAAAGAGTACCAGAATAATTCCTATGACCTCCAAGGCTATGGAAGCATTGAGGTATATTAAAAATATTACTGGAGATAACGACTATGTTATTTCAAGTAAAAATAATAAACTTATTCATCCTGAAAATATTAATCGAATGTTTCACTCAATTTTAGTTAATGTGGGTATTATGAAACCAAAGGCAGAGCGTCGTGAGGATGATATTAGTTATGGCGTTCACACACTGCGTCATACATTTGCCTCTTTGCTATTTAAAAATAATTGCGAAATCAAGGTGATATCGGAAATACTTGGGCACGCCGATACAAAAATAACTGAAAATATCTATATCCATTTATCTCAAGAACAAAAGAAAAAAGCAATAGAGAATATAGATGGGTTTATAAAATGATTGATTTATAATTTGTTTTATAATATAATAGTTTTGACACGGAGGTAGAATATATGGCAATTGAAAATAATTACGGAATTCCGATTTCTTACGAATGTTCGGATTTAATCAATGAAGTCAAAAACGACATTTTAGAATTCGGAGGGGCGACCGAAGTTGACGCCGCCTGCCGCTTAGATGCAGGTGTAAAAGTTATCTTTGACTATATTTATGATAAAAATAATAAGGAACTCCTTAAAGATTTTCCAAAGCTTACCGACGATGAGTGGTTTGAGCGTATGTCATTAAATAGTCTTTTAAACTATCTTGAAATATTAAATAGCGTTATATAAGGTAAAAAAATGAGATAGGATTTTATCCTATCTCATTTTTTGTTTTTTACTTGACAAATTTCTTATTTTTATCTTTTTCCCAGACGCAAATCCAGCCACTTGGGATATGTGCCCAGAGATTGCCGCTTGATGCGACTTTTGTCTCAGTAATCGTTACTACTGTATTTGCTTTAAGATATGCGTCAGCAGTGCCTTTGCTCGAAGTAGCAGCTTTCTTACCTGCGGCAGTCAAATCTTTGACTTTCTTTCGACCACTACTTGCTCCAACACCTTTATATACACCACGTTCATTTGTGAGCGCATATGTGCCGTTCGAAATTTTAGGCGCTTTAATTACAGGCTTCGGTTTAGTGTATGTAACAAGGTAGTAAGCAGGGTTTCTGTCGGCGGTTGCCTTTCCGATTTCTTTCTGAGATACAACACAACCTGTGCTTGTCTTTTTAACAATTCTCTTAGGTCTACTGTAAGCATTGTACTTACCCGAATACATTTGAGGATCGAGAACTTCAATATTTTTCCCGTTCATTTTGTAAGCTACCACGAAATGCCCTGCGGTTGAAAAAATATTATATTTGTTACCCTGATTTGCAATGGCAATGCCGCCCTTTTTTAAATGAGCTACAAGCTTTGCTTCATCATTAGTTGTTGTATAAGAAAAAGCTTTGTTTGCTTTGCAAAGAGCTTTGAGTAATTTGGCGACATTAGTACCGCTGTTGTCTCTACAGCCGTGCGAAAGGCTGAATTTCGCCATTTGAGGCACGGTATACATTTCTTTGCCACTAAGATTGTTAAAGACCATACAAGACGAGCAGACGCCACATCCTGACGTTTTAATTGTTTCGATTCTGTTCTTTGTACTTGGATTGTCGTATTTTACATAATCATAATTGTTTTGATTGTAATAATATTTTGCCATATCAAACTTCCTCGCTTTCCTCTTCATTCCTTAAGTCCTGAAGGAATTTGTCTGCTTTGAGAGCTTTTTCAGAATATGAGTTATTCTTCCAAAAGCCTACTGCAATAGCTGCGATTTCGATAACTGTTTCTACCACGTTAGCAATAACACCATCATCAACAGTAATTGCGCTCTTTCCAAAAGCCTTAAGGACGAGATTGATTAAAACAATAACCATTAAAATAGTTCTGATAATTGTTCCCTTAGTAATTTTTACATCTTCCATATTAATTCCTCCGTTCTGAAACTTTATTTACCGTCGTAGGTAAACCTTGTTCCGTTTAATTTTTTATATTCTTCTTGGAGCATTTCATACTGCATATGAACCTCTCCATTTTGACCAAGAACGTCTGTATAGATATGTCCAGCCCTAAGCCTTTCCTCTAACGGCATACTTGGATTTGTAATTTTTAATTGCAAGATTGCAATGTAGTTTTTTTGATTTTGTTCTCGATTTTCAATACTTGCCTTGTCAATTCTATCAATCTTATCGACAATACTTCTGTCATAAGATTTTCTTTCCTTATACATCTTTAAAATTGGCTTTGCAATTTGCTTAATTATTCCGTATATAGCAGTACAAGCCGCTGCAATTGCGCCAACTCTAATTATGTTGTCAGTATTGATAACAAGAGCATTTAATGTAATAAAGTCTTGCATAATATTTCTGCCTTAAATTAACAAAGCCCTACTCCCAAAGGAGTAGGGTAATTTAAATATAAAATGTCTGTTTTATTTGTTTTCTGTTTGTGTATCATCAGCCATTGTGTCTTCAGCGTCTTTAACTCGTTGAGCTTCAATAGCTTCTTTTTCTTCGTTTGTAATTTCTTTCCAATTATCAGCAGAGTCATTTTCCCCAAGGTAAACAAGCTTACCGAATGTATTACCGTCCGTAAGCCAATTTTCCTCTTTTTCAGGCTCTAATGTTGGAATTATGTATTGTCCTTGTTTCATATAATCAACTCCTATCATTTGGCTACGATTGTCCAACCTTTATTGTGTACTTTTAAAATGAATTTGTCGTAATCATTTCCCATTACTCGATAACTGCCGTTTATTGTCAGCTTATATGCGTTACTTGTACCCGTCAAATCAATCAAACCGTCTGCAATGCTCATATAGCTTTCTTTGCTAAAACCGTAATAATATGAAAAGTCTATTGATTGTTTGATGCCATTTTCGGCAACCCTAATTTCTTTCAAAGTGTCATTGCTCATACTATGTGTCGGTAATATATCGGTGGCATCTTGATAATACGTATTATGGCCTGAGTCCTCACAATAAAACCTTAACGGCACCCATATCGCCACGATTTTGGAAGTAGTACTAAAAAGATATTTACCATTTATACCTCGGCTATCTGTATAAAAAGCATTTTTAGGAATTACGGTTAAATTTTCACAGTCACAAAAAAGGTGTTTTATATTAATTATTGAACCAAAGTCCAACCTTTTTTGTTAATTGTTTGTTTCTGCGCATCAGTAAGGGCTATATTCTTGTGTAATGTTAATGTTCGTCGGCTTGTAACTGTTGCCAAGCCATCTATAATATTTTGGATTGATGCATCTGTCAATAGTGGTGAATTACCAAAAGAAATACTAAATTTAATGCTTTCAGGAACAATTTCAACATCTTCTAATGCTGAACATCCTGCAAATGTTTCACTAAAACATTCAGTATATGCGCCATCAGCTGCGTTGGTAAAATCAAGTGTCTTAATTGATTTTAAACTTGTACAATTTTTAAAAGCACGAATACACCATTTAACTATTGAAATATCTAAATCAATACTTTCTAAAGCTGTACAACCATTTACAAAATCTGTAAGATTATAAAAATGACTTGTGTCAACCATTGTTTTGTTAAGAATTGTAAGTGAAATACAATTTTGAAACATACTCGGCGCATTGATTTGCACAGCGGAATTCATATTAATCAATTTAACCTGGTCACTTGTTAATTTTGAACAGCCATTAAATAAATTAAATAGCTCTGTAACAGCACTACAATCCAATGTTAAAACTTTTTCCAAGTTTGAGCAGCCATAAAACATTCCTTCCATAGTTGTTACTTTAGGCATACTTAGATTAGATACAGCTATTAATTTTGAGCAGTTTTTAAAAATTCCTTTTGTACTTGTTGCATTAGGAAAACTTAAATTAGGCACTTTAGTAATTTGTGTTTCACCAAAAACCCACGCTGCATTTGTAACATTAGGAAAGTTTAAATCCTCAGTACCTAAATCTGATAAAGAGCACGACCAGAACATTTCGCCCATATCAGTGATAGTTTCGTGATTAAACTTCGGCAATTGAGTGATTTTTGTACCATATCCAAACATTCCAAAGCCGTTTGTTATACTGTCAAAACTAAATTTTTGAACCACATCATCTGTCACTCTTGTATTCCTAAATGCATTAGTAAAATCTAAGCCTTTTGAAAAATCACCTGTATTTATTACATTGATTAATTTAGAACAATTATAAAAAATACTACTAAAATTTGTACCATTACTTGTGTTTATATTTGCTTCCGTTAAATTAGTACATTCTGAAAAAGCTCCACTCCAATCAATTATTTCAAGGCATTTACTATTCATAAAACGTGGAAAATAGTATAATCTATTGTTACCGGCAAATGCTTTGGGTTTACTTTTTCCAAAACCAATAGTATCTAAAGCCCAAAATAGTTTATGATTTTCGTAATAGTCATTTGACAATGAATAAGTGAAACTTCCATTACTTGTAATTCTATTTTCTTCACTTACAAATGCGACAGAATTTTCAATAATATATGGATAATATGTCTGCGTTTTTCCGCTTACATCTGTAATTTTCACATATGATATATCCTTATATAAACAACCACCTGTATGAGGTGAACGAAAGATATTCAAATTACCTAACGCACTCAAATTACTCCACGTTATTTCATTTTCAGATTGAGTTTCATCTATAAATAATCTATTATTTTCGATTTTAGCAACGTGCCAATCAGTATCAAATGGTATCCTTATTTGAGCTGTAGATGATACAGAAAACTGCAACATTGAATTATAGTAGCCCAACAAAAAGGTATTTGTATTATTTTTCCAATTTCCACAAACCCAAGACTCACCGCTCGGTCTGTCAGTAAATCTGTATTTAATTTCAATACCTCGGATATCGATTATACTTTGCGGCAGTTCAAAATATGAATTATTAGAATTTGCCGTAAGGTAAGGAAGTTTTATTGTTGCGACGTCGTTCCCATTGTCACCAATTTGAATATCTTTCACCTTTTGCACCAGTTCATCTAAAGTCAGATTATCTGTTGCCCCTGATTTAGATTTAATAGTATCAGCAAGGGTATCAAGCTTAGATTTACTTATAATGATTACTTTATCACTCATTTGCTGTCACCTCGTTTTTGTTTGTTTCTGCGGATTGAGTTGAAGTGCCGTATTTTAAGTTGTCGCCGTTCTCGATATCAAGAGATAACACTCCATTTTTGAATTTCAATCCGTTACCGAGCGTAACAGTTCTAAGTTCGGGACGTCCGAATTCTTTTTGAGTCGAATATACAAGGCCGCCGGTTCTTGCGCAGGGAAGGTCACGTAAATAATCGTTAATCTCGTCAGCAGTACCCTTAGCGCCTTCTACCATTTCCCAGAAGGTTGTATCGTATTCAGTAGCGTCTATGGCGA
>OGZO01002513.1_pt1 | contig 12475 bp, 9 predicted proteins | sample 1576721 | NCBI WGS metagenome assembly OGZO01 (sample SAMEA3541516, study PRJEB24748) | human gut metagenome | biome: human gut; feature: human-associated habitat; material: faeces | place: China | collected 2012 | reverse complement strand
ATGAAGAATTATTAGACCTAGTTGAAATGGAAGTAAGAGAATTACTTACTGAATATGGATTTGATGGAGACAATACTCCAATCATTAGAGGTTCTGCGCTTAAAGCTCTTGAAGGAGATCCTAAGTATGTTAAGGCTATTGAAGACTTAATGGATGCTGTTGATGAATGGATTCCAACTCCTGAAAGAGATAATGACAAACCATTCTTAATGTCAATTGAAGACGTATTTACTATTACTGGTAGAGGAACAGTTGTTACTGGTAGAGTTGAAAGAGGACAATTAAAACTTAATGATGAAGTTGAAATCGTTGGTTTAAAAGATACTAAGAAAACAGTAGTTACTGGTATTGAAATGTTTAGAAAACAACTTGACTATGCTGAAGCTGGAGATAATGCTGGTGTATTATTAAGAGGAATCGACAGAAGTGAAGTTGAAAGAGGACAAGTTCTTGCTAAACCTGGAACAGTTCATCCACATAAAAAATTCAAAGCACAAGTTTATGTACTTTCTAAAGAAGAAGGTGGAAGACATACTCCATTCTTTACAAACTATAGACCTCAATTCTATTTCAGAACTACAGACGTAACTGGTGTTGTTACACTTCCTGAAGGAACTGAAATGGTTATGCCTGGTGACAATGTTACTATGACAGTTGAATTAATTGCTCCAATTGCAGTTGAAAATGGTACTAAATTCTCTATTAGAGAAGGTGGACACACTGTTGGTGCTGGATCAGTTACTGAAATTATTGAATAATTAAATTAAAGATACTCATTTGAGTGTCTTTTTTCTACAAAATTTAGTTGATAATAAAACAATAAAAATTGTATATAATATTAATGCAAATGATAATTTGCCAATTTTATGCAATGGTATTGACTTTTGGCATAAAATATAGTATATTATTATTGCATTTGATGAATGCATTAATAAGAAAATGTTTCTCGCTTCCAGGTGGCTTGCGAGTAATAAGTAATCCTGGTCGACAATGTTTCTCGCTTACGGGTGGTGCGAGTAATAAGTAATCCCGAGCGAAAATGTTTGAAAACTCTTACTTTTTAAGTAGAGTTTTCTTTTAATTTATGATATACTTTTATTGGGTTTAATAGTTCAAAAATAATATGTTTTTTACTATATGTTTATGAAATAAAATGAAAGGAGAAAAGATTGTTATGAAGGTTCAAACTGGATATTTATATCATATTAAGGATGATTTTTTTGATATTGTTAACGATGATAATTTAATGCAAAATCATGAAAAGGGTAAAAAAAGACCTACTTATTTTACTATTAAGGATAATGATATTTTATGGTTTATTCCTATTAGTTCAAAAATAGATAAATATAAAAAAATAATTGATAAGAAAATAGAAAAATATGGTTTTTGTAATACTATATTAATAGAAAAAATTTTTGATGAAGAATCTGCTATTTTACTTCAGAATGCTTTTCCAACTTTAGAAAAGTATATTGATCATGTTCATACAATTGATGGTAAGCCTGCTAGAGTACCAGAAAAGTTAGAACAGATAATTTATGATAATTTTAAAGAGTTAATGAAGCTTAATACAAGGGGAATAAAGGTATTTTTTACTGATATAGATAAAATGAAAGAGCAGATGTTAGAAGAATTAAAAGTTTCTAGTAAATAGTTATAAGTTTTATTTTTTAGATAGTAGTGAAAAGAACTTATATCACTGCTCGTTTTGAACGTTTGGACAGGATATTTAATATCATTATCCTTAGTGATACTAGTTCTTTTCTTTCTTTTAGGTATTCACTGTGAATATAATAGATATGGATGATATTCGTTTCTAGACTATAGGCTAGAAATGACATGAAATGACCTTGGCATTTCATGAAAGGTGAAAGAATGTAAATGATAATAATTACTTAAATATTATTATTACATAGATTATTATAGGGATGGATAGTATGAATCCTTATAATAAGATAGAAAGAGATAAGAAATGTATATGTAATATTGTTATTATTGGGATGACTGGCCTATGGTATCACAGGGTTTAATTGGTCCTACGGGACCTCAAGGAGAGACTCCTAGTAGTAGTACTGAAGGGATATTCTTTTCTAGTTATAATGATACTAATGATATTGAAGCAATGATTATTAATGAGACTTGGTTAGTACCAGAACCTAGTGAATATTTTATTGTTCCTAATAATACTGAAGTAGAAGTAGTACCAGGTATTTATGAAATTGATTTATCAGGATATATTGATGGGGTAGATAATACTCATGGTGGTAGTTTTTATTTAGTAGATAGTACTGGATCTGCGATTAAAGATTTAACTTTTGAATTACCTCTTAGTGATATTAGTAAGATGTATTTTAGTAAGAATATTTTATTTAGATTTAAAGATGATACTACACTTGAGGTTATGACTAATTTAACGGGAGATATTAATACTTCTAATGTAGAAGTAAAAGATGTTACTTTACTTATGAAGAAGATACATGAATAAGGAGTACTTTAATGGTACTTTTTTTCTTTACTTTAATTGTTATATTTGATATAATTAGTAAGAAATGAGGCGTATTATGAAAGTTAAATATACATTATTACATAAAGATAAAGATACTAAGGCTAGATATGGAACATTAGAGACTAACTATGGTAAGTTTGAGACTCCGATGTTTATGCCAGTAGGTACTCAGGCTACGGTTAAGACTCTTGATCCAGAAGAAATTAAAGAGATAGGTGCAGGTGTTATATTATCTAATACTTATCATTTATGGCTTAGACCAGGAGAAGATATTGTTGCGAAAGCAGGAGGACTTCATAAGTTTATGAATTATGATGGTCCTATTCTTACTGATTGTGGTGGTTTTCAGGTATTTAGTTTGGCTAAACCTAAAGATATTAGTGAAGAGGGAGTAGTATTTAAGAGTCATATTAATGGAGAGAGATTATTCTTAACACCTGAGAAGAGTATTGAGATTCAAAATAAATTAGATAGTGATATTGCTATGAGTTTTGATGAATGTCCTCCATATCCTGTAACACATGAATATATGAAGAATAGTGTTGAGAGAACTATTAGATGGGCTAAGAGGGGGAAGGCTGTTTTTAATAATCCTAATCAAAGTTTATTTGGTATTGTACAGGGAGGAGAATTTGAAGATTTAAGGGAATGGTCTTGTAAAGAGACGGTTAAATTAGGTTTTGATGGTTATTCTATTGGTGGTACTTCAGTAGGAGAAGATAAACCGACGATGTATAAGATGATTGAATATGGTATTAAATATTTGCCAGAAGATAAACCTAGATATTTAATGGGAGTAGGAGAACCTACTGATTTATTTGAAGGGGTAGAAAGAGGAGTAGATATGTTTGATTGTGTACTTCCTACTCGTCTTGCTAGACATGGTCATGCTTTTACTAGAGATGGTAAGATTAATTTAAGAAATGCTAAGTATAAAGAAGATTTTACTCCAGTAGATGAAAGTTGTGACTGCAAATGCTGTAAGAATTATACTAAGGCTTATATTAGACATCTTTTAGTAGCAGATGAGACTTTAGGTCAAAGACTTTTATCTATTCATAATTTAAGATTCTTAATTAGAATTATGGAAGAGATAAGAGAAGCTATTAAAGAAGATAGATTCTTAGAATTAAAAGAAGAATTTTATAATAATTATAAAAAGAAATAATATACTTATTAGAGGTGAAGGGTAAGATGAAGAAAATATTAAAGATTAATGGAATGAATTATTTGGTGTTAATATTTTTTGAGATGGTATTTGCTCTCATCTCTTTTGATATTTATTCTAAGGGTGAAGTACTTAGTATACTTATATATTCTTTATTTGTTTCTTTTATTATGACTATTTTAATGACTATATGGAGTGAGAAGGTAAATAGAATATTTGGTTATATTATTTATTTTATTTTTTGTTTTTGGTTTGCTTTAGAGACGATATTTAAGGCTTTCTTACAGACTTTCTTTTCTTTAGATTGTTTTAAGTTATCTGATCAGGCTATGGGGTTTGCTGGGGAGACTATTAAGGTTATTGTTAGTAATATCCACTATTTGGTATTGTTCTTTTTACCTTTTATTTTACTTATTATTTTTAGAAGAAAACTAGATTTTGATATAAAGGGTAATAAGAAGTATTTATTTGGTTATATTATTCTTATTCCTTTATCTTTCTTATCTTATAGACTATATATTAATAGTACTAAGAATAGTAGTGATATTTCTTTATATGATTTATATTATAATACAAATAATATTCCTCTTAGTATTCAGAAGATGGGAGTATTATCTAGTACGGGGTTAGATATATATAGGAATATATTTGGGTTTGATGATAAGGTAATTGAAGTTAATTATGAAGAGAATGATGATAATGATGAATTATTTGTTTATGATAAGAATATTCTTGATTTGGATTTAGATAGTGATAAATTAAATAAGGATATTAAGAAATATATTGAAGATAATCCTGGTACTAGTAAGAATAAATATAGTGGGATGTTTGAAAATAAGAATCTTATTTTTGTAGTAGCAGAATCCTTTAGCGAAATAGGAATAGATAAAGATAGAACTCCGACATTATATAAACTAACTAATAATGGCTTTATATTTGATAATTTTTATGTACCATATTACTTATCTACAATAGGAGGAGAATTTCAATCATTAACAGGATTATATCCTAATTACTCAACTCTTACAAAGTGGAAGAGTGGGGAGAATAGTTTTCCTTATGGACTTGCTAATACCTTCAAAGAAAAAGGATATAATACTTATGCTTATCACGCTCATGATGGTTATTTTCAAAATAGATACAAATATCTTAAAGCCTTAGGTTTTGATAATTTTAAAGCCTGCAACATGGGATTAAACATAAACTGTAATATGTGGCCAGAAAGTGATATAGAAATGATTAAAGCTACCACTAATGATTACATAAATAGTGATAAACCATTTATGACTTATTATATGACTGTATCAGGACATTTAGATTATACTAAAGAAAGTAATAGTATTGTAAGTAAGAATTGGGACTTAGTAAAAAACTTAGATTATAGTGATAAGGCAAAATCATATCTTGCTACTCAAATAGAATTAGATAGAGCAATGGAATCACTATTAAAAGAACTAGAAAATAAAGGTATTTTAGAGGATACTGTAATTGTCTTACTCGCAGATCATTATCCATATGGATTATCACTAGAAGAAATTAATGAATTATCTAGTTATAAGAGAGATGAGTTATTTGAAATAAATCATAATGCTCTAATTATATATAATAGTAATATGAAGAATATTAATATTACCAAAGTAGGTATGCCTATAGATGTATTACCAACTATATATAATTTATTTGATATTAAATATGATTCTAGATTATTTGCAGGTTCTGATCTTTTATCTAATAGTGAGGGTATGGTTATTTTAGATAATTTATCTTGGATTACTGATAGGGGTAGATATAATAGTCTTAATGGTAAATATAGTGGGGATATTGATAGTGATTATATTAGTAATATTAATAATATTATTCAGAATAAGATTATTTTTAGTAGGAATATGATTACTTATGATGGCTATAGATATATTAAAGAGAAATAGTTTCTCTTTTTATTTTAACAAAATTAATAAAATTTATTGTACAATCACATAAATTATAGTAAAATTATACTAGAAGAGGTAATAGATATGAATATAACCAAATTTATAAAAAAAATAACTATGTCTACAATGTCCAATGAAAAAGCTTTAAAAATAATAATCAGAAATATAAATGATTTAGAATCATTAGGAGACACTGATACTATAACAAAATTAATAACTAAGGCTGCAAAAAAAAATTTTAAGAGATTAGAGTCTGAATGTTTCTTTAATTCATTATTAAATAATATAATATCTCAACTTAAAAGAGATCCAAAAGTAATGTTATATGCTGTAAAACAAGATCCTAACAATTTAAATTATGCTAAAGGAGAAGCCTTAACAGAAGAGGTTATAAAGACTGCAATTGATAGTGGTTACAAGTTCAATGATTCATCATCATATGATTTGCTTGCTAATCCAAAAGTGATGATGTATGCAGTAAAACAAGATCCTAATAATTTAAATTATGTTTCGGATTTGATATTGACAGATGAAATGATAGATATAGCCTTATCAACTGGAAATTATGTTTTTGATGCTAAAGAAGCAGCCTATAAATTAAAACAAAATCCAAAAGTAATGATGTATGCTGTGAAACAAGATCCTAATAACTTAAATTATGTTCCAGATTTGATATTAACAGATGAAATTATAAAAGCAGCTTATGATAATGGATTTTGGGAGTTGAAAAATAATAATAAAAATAATGAAGATATTTCTATTATAATAGCAAAATTAAGGAAAATGATTGAATTAAAACATTATCAAAATAAAAATACTGATAAAATGATTGAACATATAAAGAAAAGATTTTTTGATTTAACTGAAGATAAAATAGATGAACTTTATGGATTGTATAAAAGGGCAGAATTAACTAATTCTGAAGAAGCTTATAAATTAAGTGATCAAATTATTGATGGTGCATTAGAACAAGATGATCCTTTAGAAGTATTTGCAAAAATAGAAAAAATCTTTGAAAAAAATAATCTTCCATTATTTGCTAAAATTTATAAATGTTTTGAGACACTATATCCAAATTTTAATAAATCGACATTTAATTTTGATAAAAATAGTAGAATTTCACCTGACTTATTAAATGCAAATCCACTAGAAAAAAGAATGGCCTATTTAAGAAGAAATGGTTCTGATAGAGATATTAGAATGCAAATGGTATTTAATGATTTATTAAGAATATCAATTTGTTCTGCTGATAGATCACTAATAGATTATATGAATAATATTAAAGTAGGAAATGATTTATATTTAGATATAGTATCGGGTAAAAGAACTTTTGAATCATTAACTTTTGAAGAAAAGAATATATTAGATATTTTTTCTTCCCATTTAGAGGTATTACAAGAAAATAAAACTCAAAGTAAAAACATGACACTTGATAATTTATCATTACCAGATAAGATTAGAGTTTTAAGTAAAGAATTTTCTCCAACAGATAGACATAGTTTACCTGATAGAATAATTAGAAGTTTTACTTACTATGCTGGATTTGATTCTTTTGAAAGTTTAAATAATTATATTATAGATTCTTATAAAAAAGCCGAAAGATTAGGAGAAAGTAATGTAATTAAAAGGCAAACATTTTCATTTGAAGATGGTGACCTTTTAAGATGTATAGGTAATATAGATGCACTTGAAGCATCATTAGATACTGGAAATGTTTGTAAAGAGTTTTTGGGTCCTCTTAAGGGAACAAGTGATTCTGATGCGACACCATTAGATATAGACTTTTCATTAATAAACACAGCAAATGGTATGAAAAAAACAATATATAGTTGCATAAGTGGAACTCCAACTGGTTTTGGTTTTGGCAATATTTATCTTGTAACTGATAAAAATAATCCTAATATTAGAATTACGAGAGATAATAATGGTAACATAGATACACCTTATGATCCGATGAAGTTAGAAGTATTTTCTACCGAGGATTTAAGTGGTGTAAATGCCGCACGTTGGGGTGCCAGAACAGGCTATTCATTAGTAACAGATGTTGATTATATTATATATAAAAAGAATTTTGAAATAAATTCATTAAAACCATATAATGAAGATGGAAGTGTTAATTATGTTAATCAGACTTCTGATGTTTATGATGATTTGATTCGTTTAAAAATGTTACTTGCTAAAAAAGGTATATATAAACCAGTATATGACTTTACTGGTAAATTAGTTTTTACAAAAAAAGAATATGATACTATTCGTAGTAAATTAGATGGAATTTCTTATTACAAAACAATAACTGAAGAAGAAAAAGCATATCCAATAGTGGATACATCACTATTATATTTTCCTGGCATTGAGGAACTTGCAACTGAAATGCAGCAAGATAGAAGTAAACAACAAGAAAAAAGAAAAATTATTACTGATAAAATAAAAGAAATATTAGTATCTTCATTAGGAGCAACACAAATAAATGATACAATACTAAATGATTTATCACAAGGTAATATTGATTTGTTAGAGACAGGATCAACATCAAGAGGCACAAATGTTCCTGGTGATGCAGATTATGATTTTATGACTAGGGTTGGTCGTAATGATTTAAATAATACTGATGCTGTAATTAGAGATCTTAATTCTTTATTTTCTCCCCAAACAAATATATCACATGATAATAGATTTAGAGGAAAAGATATTAAGTTAGATGGAATAGAAGAGCCAATTGATATAGATATTTCGTTTACTCAGAAGAGAGATAAAGTTGATTATTCAACAGATACTTGTTTATCTGATTTATTAAGAACAATAGAAAAAGAATATCCAGAACAATTTCCACTTGTTAAAGCAAATATAGTATATGCTAAAAAGATTTTAAAAGCTGGCAAGGCTTATAAATCAAGAAGATCTTCTGAGGCAGAAGGTGGATTAGGAGGAATTGGAGTAGAATACTGGATACTTCAAAATGGTGGTTCTTTTATAAATGCTGTTAATAGTTTTCTAGCTCAAGCTGTAAAAGATGGTAATATAATACCATATGAAGAATTTAAAGATAAATATCAAGTATGGGATTTTGGAAAAAACCATGAACCAAAAGAAATAAAAATTGGCTCTTCAGAAAGATTTGGCTCTTCAGAAAAAATAGTCTTTCCATATGATGAATTTGTATCATGTAATATGAGTAAAGAAGGATATTTAAAAATGACAAAGACATTATTAGAATTTAAAAAGAAGTATGAAATGGTCGCTACTCAAGTTATGAATCAAACTATGAATCAGATTGTTGAGAATTATGTTGTAGAATCACCATCAGGGCGTAGTAGAGGAAATATTACATATTTAATGTTAATTACATTAAGTTTAATATTATCAATAGCAACAATATTAATAACATTCATTTTTAATTAAATAAAAATAAGGCTAAAGTATTTAATTAGAGTCTTATTTTTTAAATATTATTATGTACTTTAGTAATAGATTTTAGTATAATAGATATAAGGTGGTATTATTATGTATGTAGAAGTATTAACACAAATTAGTGCAAAAGCAGTAGATCAGTATTATGTATATCATGTACCTATGAGATTTAAAGATAATATTAAAATAGGTATTAGAGTAAAAATACCTTTTGGTAAAATGGAACTAGAGGGATTTGTTATGAATATACTTAATGATACTGATTATGATAAGAATAAAATTAAAGATATTATTGATGTTGTAGATAATGAGGCTGTACTTAATAAAGAAATGATCTTACTTGGTAAATATATGAGTAGGCATTTATTATGTTCACTTGTTAGTGCTTATCAAGTAATGCTTCCTAAAGCGTTAAAAGCTAAAGTTAATACTAATATTAAAATTAAATATAATAGGTATTTAAGAAGAACTAAGAGTATTGAAGAAATAGATGAATATATAAGTAAATGTAGATATGAAGGTCAAGTAAATTTACTTTGTAAGTTAAAAGAAGGAGATATACTTATTACTAAGATGTCTAGTACTATTAATACTATTGTTAAGAATGGAGTTGGAGAAATATATTTAGAAGAAGATAAAAGATACTCTTATACAGGGATAAGTAATTATAAGAGGGTAGTATTAAATGAAGAACAAGAAAAGGCTAAAGATATAGTAGTTAATTCTTTTGGGGAAGCTAATACTTATTTATTATATGGTGTTACTGGTTCTGGTAAAACAGAAGTATATATGAGTATTATTGAAGAAGCTTTAAAACTAGGGAAAGAAGCAATTATGTTAGTACCAGAAATTAGTTTAACTCCTCAAGTAGTAGGAAAGTTTATATCGAGATTTGGTGATGTAGTAGCAGTATTACATTCTAAATTATCTGATACTGAGAGATATGATGAATATAGAAAGATAACTACTGGAGAAGCTAAGATTGTTATTGGTACGAGAAGTGCTATCTTTGTTCCTTTTAATAATATTGGAGTTATTATAATAGATGAAGAACATACTAGTAGTTATAAACAAGAGAATCATCCTAGATATAATGCTAAAGATATTGCTATTCTTAGAAGTAAATATCATAAATGTCCAGTAGTTATGGGAAGTGCTACTCCTAGTTTGGAATCTTTTGCTAGAGCAGGTAATAAAGTATATAAATTATTAGTATTATCTAAAAGACCTAGTAGTAGTACAATGCCTAATGTTGAAATTATTGATATGAAAGAAGAAGTTAAGAAGGGTAATTTTATTTTATCTGATACTTTGAAGTGTAAGATTAAAGAAAAACTAGATAGAAAGGAACAAAGTATTATTCTACTTAATAGAAGAGGATATTCTAGTATTATTAGTTGCAGGGAATGTGGTTATACTGAGAAGTGTCCTAAGTGTGATGTTACTTATACTTATCATAAGACAAGTAATAATTTAAAATGTCATTACTGTGGTACTGCTAAAGTACCTAGTAAGGTATGTCCTAAATGTGGTAGTAAGTTAAGAGATTTTGGACTTGGTACTGAGAAGTTAGAGGAAGAATTAAATAAATTATTTAAAGCTAGAATAGTTAGAATGGATGTTGATACTACTAGTAAAAAAGGAGAACATCAGAAGATTATTGATGATTTTGGTGAGCATAAATATGATATTTTAATTGGTACACAGATGATTGCTAAGGGACTTGATTTTCCTCTTGTTACTTTAGTGGGAGTAGTATCAGTAGATTCTTCACTTATGGCTCCAGATTTTAGAGCTAGTGAAAATACTTTTCAGTTACTTTCCCAAGTGGCAGGAAGAGCGGGCAGAAGTACTTCAAAGGGAGAAGTTATTATTCAAACTTATAATCCTGATCATTATAGTATTATGTTAGCTAAAAATCATGATTATTTAAAATTTTATAAGGAAGAAATGAGTATTAGAAAGATGCTTAAATATCCTCCATATTATTATTTAGCATTAGTTAGTATATCTTCAAGAGATTATGAAGGCGGATTTAAAGAAGCTAATAAGATAGGTAATTATTTAAGAAGTAAACTTGGTAATTCAATTATACTTGGTCCTACTACTAGTAGTGCATTTAAGATAAATAATATTTATCATTATCAGATTATTATTAAATATCAAAAAGAAGATAATTTAATTAGTACTTTAAATTTTATTATTGATATGTATAAAAATAATAATAGGATAGATGTAGAAGTAGATTTTAATCCAATTAGAATTTAAGTCTTGCTACTTCTTTTTTTTTATTGTATAATTAAGTTAATGGTAGGTGATAAATATGAAACTAAATAGAAAAGGATATACGCTAATAGAGCTACTGGCAGTAATACTTATAATAGGATTAATTTTAGGTTTTTCTACTTATGGTATTATTAATGCTTTTAATACTTCTAAAAATAAGTCACTTACTATAAGTATAAATAGTATTAAAGAGTCTGCTGAAACATATGCTACTGAAAAAAATGATGATAGTAGTTATTGGCTAGATATTACTGATAAAGAGAATAAATATTTTTGTATTACTATTGAAGAACTTATGAATAAAGGGTTACTTGATAAAAAAGCAAACATTAAAAGTAAAGATTTTGACGCAGGACGTGGTCTATGACCGCGCGGCGGGCGGCTACCGGCTGACGCACGCAAGGCCGATGGGCCTGAGCAACAGCGAGATTTTGGCCGTGTGCAAGATCCTGCTTGAAAGCCGCTCCATGCGGCGGGATGAAATGCTGCCGATTTTGGACAAGCTGGTCGACTGCTGCGTACCGGAGGAGAACAAACGCGCCGTGCAGCAGATGATCGGCAATGAAAAGCTCCATTATATCGAGCCGCACCATGGGCAGCCCGTCCTGCGCGGCTTGTGGGAGCTGGGGCAGGCCGTGCAGCAGCGGCAAGTGCTGGAGCTGGACTATCAGCGGCTCAGGGGCGCCGAGACGGTGCGCCAGACGGTCGAGCCGGTCGGCATCCTGTTTTCGGAGTATTATTCTATCTGGCCGCGTATCTGCGCGGCGTCGACCGGAAGCAAAGCTTTGAAAACCCGGAGGACTTTTATCCGACGATCTACCGCATCGACCGCATCTGTGCCTTCCGCGCAACCGGCGAACACTTCACGCCCGCCTATGCCAGACGCTTTCAGGAGGGCGAGTTCCGCAGGCGCGTACAGTTCATGTACGGCGGCAAGCTGCAGAAGATCCGGTTCAAATACACCGGCCCGTCGATCGAAGCGGTGCTCGACCGGCTCCCGACCGCCGAAATTCTCTCGCAGGACGATTCCGGCTGGACAATCTCGGCGGAGGTCTTCGGCAAGGGGATTGAAATGTGGATGAGAAGTCAGGGAGATAATATTAAAATCCTGAAATAGTAGCAAAGGAGAAAAAAGAATGTTTAATGTAGAACTGAAGAAAGACCACGACTTCCAAT
>OGZO01002505.1_pt1 | contig 12512 bp, 12 predicted proteins | sample 1576721 | NCBI WGS metagenome assembly OGZO01 (sample SAMEA3541516, study PRJEB24748) | human gut metagenome | biome: human gut; feature: human-associated habitat; material: faeces | place: China | collected 2012 | reverse complement strand
GGCCTGACTTTTTGCAGTCAAGCCCCGCTTGTAGGGATACCTCCTTCCTCTGCCTGTGAAAAAACCGCCCTATGTCTCATTAGGGCGGTAATTCCAGTAGGTTGGCAGTCCATATTTAGTTGTTTTATTGTGTATCCCTTTGTCCACCGACGCAACGAAACATTTAGAACGTCTGCCAGTACAGCTGCCTCCGTCAGTCGCGGAACGGCAAGATCACTTTCGTATTTCCCCAGCACTGAATCTGAAAGTCGCAGGTTCGGATCAAACCCTTTTGCACGTTCGACCACCATCTGCTGCGTAAGATTTTTGTCTTTTCGCAGTTTTAACAGGCGTGGCCCAAAATCATACAACATAAGCGTTTTACCCTCCTTGCACAATATAAATATTTTACAATTCGGCGCCGTTTTAATTGTGGAATTTGCTTGATTAAATTCCACAAACGTGGTATATAAAAAGAAATCTATTGACAAAACCCGGAGGATTCGTTATTTTGAAAACATACCCCAAACAAAAGATTGGCAGTCGAGCCTATATAGGAGAGAGTATGGTCAAGATTCTTATTTGTGACGATGATCAAACATTCGCACAGTCAATGTTCAAAAGGATCCTATCATTGCCGGCCTATTCCAGCAAATCCATGAAATTGAGCTGCTTAACTGATATTGCTGAAATGAGTGCTAACACTATCACGCAATATGACATTCTATTTCTCGATATCGACCTCGGTAAAGAAAGCGGGATTGATCTTGCAAGAAAGATGCGCAAGATGAATCCGGAAGCTGTATTGATTTTCGTGACAAATTTCAGCGAATATGCCCCTGAAGGGTATGAAGTGGATGCCTTTCGCTATCTTGCCAAATCCGAGTTGGAAAAGAAGCTGCCTACATATTTTGAAGATGCACTGGCAATGTGCCGCACCCGTCAGCGAAAAGTAGAGATTCTCTGTGAGGGTGAGAGTGTGCCTATCCCGGTCCAATCTCTTGCATGGATAGAAAGTCAGGGACGCGAGCAGTATCTCCATTTGGTAGGCGGATGCCGTGAGCAGCTAATTACCCGATTAACTATGGCACAGCTTGAGGATTTGCTTGTTCCTCATGGGTTTTTACGTATCCACAAAAGTTATCTTGTAAATATGGCGTATTTGCAGTCTTTTCAAAGTACAAGTGCCGTTCTCACAATCGGTCAAACACTTCCTGTGGGGGCTCGTAGTTATCGCGACAATAAGCAAAAATTTGTAAGATGGCAGGCGCAGCAACTATGGTAGTAGTCTGGGGTAATATACTTAGCCTTTGGGGCAATGTTTTTGCGATAGCCGTAGATATTCTTGTATTTGATGCTTTTTTCCCTCACAACGATAATAGAAAAAAGCGTTGGTCATATATTTTACTATTTTGCCTGATTTTTACATCTCTCTCTATCCTCATTGGCACAAAACTCGGATATACATTCAAAATGTTACAAGAGATTGCGCTAATATATGTGTTATGTGTTTTTCTATATCAAAGCCGTTGGGATCGACGCTTCTTTATTGTCGTAACTGTTTATTCTGTTTTATTCTCCTACAGTCACTGGTTTGAGTCCTTTTGCCTATATGCTGGAAATTTGGACTACGAAGAATATATATGGAATGTTCCTCTATACTCCGTGCTATTCTTCGTTCGCGGGTTTATTTCCCTATTTGTTGCACTGATTATTAAAAAATATCATCATCCTCTACACGCAAGGACTCGTGCAAGCACTTGGGTTCCCTTATCGGCTGTCTTCCCTGTTTGCACACTGCTTGTGCTCAGGCAGGTATATACCTACCCGGAAGAGCAACGTGTATGGCAGATTTGTTTATTGATTCTCGATCTTGTTGATATTGCTGCATTGATTTTATTGGACTATCTTGAAGAAAACGCGGAAAATCGCGAGAAGCTGATTGCTGCCAACGAACGCGCCCACGTTCAGGACGAAAACATTCAGGCTTTGAGTCAGGCGTATGCAGGGCAAAGAAAAATGACGCACGACTTCCGAGCCAACCTTTCGACTTTATCTGAATTGTTGGAAAGTGAACGTGTTGACGATGCCAAGGAATTCCTTTCCGAGTTGAATGTGCGCCAAAGTGAGCGGATTTTGCTTGTCAACAGCCATAATGCTGCTATTGATGCGGTTCTAAACCAAAAGGGATATATTGGGAAGAAGCAAGGCATTGATATGCGGTTTCGTGTCAATGATCTTTCCGCGCTGAGGCTTCCTCGTGTAGATGTGACTATTGTGCTGGGCAATTTGATTGATAATGCCATGGAAGCTTGTGCAGGCTTGTCCGACCCAAACCGCTGGGTCAGTATTCAGATCCTTTACAGCGAGAATATGCTTTCTATTTTAATTATCAATCCCAGTAATATCGTTCAGATCAATGACGGTCATATTCCTACAACCAAGCAAGATCCCTTGCTTCATGGCTTCGGCATTGGGAACGTCAAAGACATTTTAGAAAAGTACCACGCCGAGTACCTCTTCACTTATGATGATGGGCGCTTTATTTTTAGCGCCGACTGGCCGGATATATCTGAATCACCTGTAAACACATCAATTCTCTCATAATCAATATTGCTTTTTAATCCTCTGTGCAGAACAACTCGCACAGAGGATTTTTGCATTCATGCACATTTTTTTGCGTATACGCAGGTTTAGTGGACTTTTGTAGAAAACTGTGCTATATTGATGTCAAGATAACGCATAACTTACAACAGTTTCCTCCTCGGTATTAGGCATCGGCGCGCAGATGCTGAAATATCGTCCGAACATCAACCCTATTAAATCCATTAGATTGGAGGCTTATTAAATGTCAATACTGAGAAAACGTATTTCTGCGATCCTGCTCTCCCTTGCAATGGTAACAGCCGTAGCGTTGCCTACATTTGCGGACGACACCCAATCATATACTCCGATGCAGATAAGTGCGGAATCTGAAGCTTTCCCGCAGGCTTACATTGAAATTGAAAACGGCACCACACTTATGGCTCGAGACGGAACGACTCATTTGAGCGGTGCCTCTGTAACCGTTTATTATGAAGAGCATTACAAGTATGACTCTCAGGGTAATTTGTTTATTACTGACAGTCGCTTACTATCTGAAGATGAAGTTAATGCCATCGGGAAAGAAAACTTTGACGAAGGTGCTCCATCCCTAACAAGAGAAGTGTCCAACACTAGAGGTAAGTTGACGATTCGCATGGATGGTTCCTATTCTACATCTGGCAATTCCCTAACGGCATTTTTTTCCGCAATGGGCAATTGGAGTGGCACTGGATCAGATCCGTCAGCCTGTCCTTCCAGTGGTGCAGATGTAGCTGGTTTTCATTGGGGTGGAAATATTAGCACCGGTGAGACTACCGCTCGAGGTGAATATGGTGACAATTCTTCTGCAACGGTAACTCTTGCTGGTGGGACCTCTAACGAAGCGATTGCTTGGTATTTCACTGAGAAAGAGGCTTTTAAATATATCAAAAATGTCTTTTTTAATCTCAATATGTCAAAAAGCAGTTTAACTGGAAACGGAAACACTACTGAGTTGTATTTCACCTATATCCATACATATCAAAGTTATAATGTTACCGGCAGTATATCCGCTAGTGGTGCAGGAATTTCGATTAGTAATGTTGCCAATCAATGGCCGCTTTCCGTTCGGCTGTATGGCATTCCCTACTAACTAAAAGACGTTATCAATTTTCATGCGCATAACAAAAAAGATTGTGAAGAATGCAATTATATTCTTATTCATACTGGTAGCTATCTGTATCGCCTATCGCATGTTTGTGGCATATGAGATGCATTGCACACCTGATCGCGCATTGTCGAACATATCGCAAGGTGACATTATCTACCAGTATAACTATCACCAATATGTAATTGCATTCACCTGTGATAAGGTTGGTAATATATTTTGCCATATCCTAAAGAGGACCTCCATATCTAATTTGGTTTGGTACACAATTGTAAAATCGGAAGGTCCACACAAACCGTGGCCTAATCCAGATGCTGGGCGCGATGAACAGTTACCGGTATACCTTACAATGACGCTCTTTCCATCTGCTGATGATTATCGAACAACCCAACCACTATATTTGTATTATGGAGAAATCTTTGGCGAGGCTGTCGAATCATTCACGATCAATGGCATACCTTGCTATTTAGGCACTCCCACATGGCCAGAATCAGTTACAATCGCTTTCCCATCGTCTGCAGAGGCCAAACTATTTATCCTTGTTGCTCCCGAAATTTCTTGGCCACCAAGTTATTCTATTAACGATAGGTGTTCCGGATGAAGTATTATAAAAATCTGTCCATCAATGAAAGTGATTTCTCCGTTCAAAAGCAAGGCCGCTGCATTCATCTGACAACCATAGAATACCAACTATTCCTTACGCTGCTTGACCATTCCGGGTACATCTGCTCCCGAAACTTTCTACTAGCATCTGCATGGCATATCACAGTGCCGATCCAGACGAGGACGGTCGATGTGCATATCGCAAAACTGCGGGAGAAGTTGGATTTAGGCCCGGATGATTTGAAGACCGTAATGGGACGAGGGTATACGCTTTCTATGCAAAAAAGCTGTGGAACAAGTCGTTCATTAGGAGAGTCACTTTATTCTGATCGCTGACAATGGCCTTTAATCCTCTGTGCAGAACAACTCGCACAGAGGATTTTTGCATTCATGCACATTTTTTTGCGTATACGCAGGTTTAGTGGACTTTTGTAGAAAACTGTGCTATATTGATGTCAAGATAACGCATAACTTACAACAGTTTCCTCCTCGGTATTAGGCATCGGCGCGCAGATGCTGAAATATCGTCCGAACATCAACCCTATTAAATCCATTAGATTGGAGGCTTATCAAATGTCAACGATGTAGAAACGCATCCCCATGTTCCTGCTCGCTCTCGCAATGATGGTGGCAATGGCGCTGCCCACTTTTGCTGCCGCTTATCGTCCCAACGCACAATTCGACCATTTGCTGAACATCAACGGCTCGACAGGGTCTGCTTACCAGGGGCGTGCATTGAACCTGATGAAAACTAAGACGATGGGAACAGATCAGGATTTCAAAATCGGAACCCGTAGTGGTTACCCCCGGATACTATATGCTTGTTAGCGCGAATGTCAATTATGCTGTAAACCGTTCTACTAACGGCGGTCGCGCGATTATTTGGCCGATTGCTACAGGTTATAACGATTCACGCCTATATAACAATGATGAATCCGTGATTCGTTTGTACACTTCTCGTGAACTCTTAACCGCCCGTGAGCTCGTTGGCGACTGGAGTACCGTTTATTTCGGTGGCAGCGGCATTTCTGTTTGGGTGCGCGCCCACTAACCTTCCGGCACAATTTCAGATTTCCCTATGATAGACATTCAAAAGGAAGTTCATACGGGATTTAATTGCCATTAGACCAGCGCAAGTGAAACACTAATGACCTGTCAAAGGCATCGTCTCAAAGCACAGTGTTACACTTGCATTGGTTTGTTTGCATTTAGCAACTTTTGTAAAGAAAGGTTTTAAGGAAACATGAAATTCATTTATAAGTTGTTGTCTTTAAGTTTGGCTATTGCTTGCCTTAGTGGATGCAGCGCGGCCAACACTGAAATTGCATCCTCGTCAGCCGCCACTGCCACAGTGGACCCCGCTACTGACTCTACAGAAGTTCCTGCTTCCAACAATGTTTTCACATCCGCAGGAGACGGTTTATATGTTACCACTGACTCCGGAATCTATGAACTGCAAACAGTGTTTCCGGACTCTGCAAACATATTTTATACTGATGCCAATACAAAGGAACGCATTTTTCTATGTGCGAACCCCAATTGTACACATGCAGATGAAAGCTGCCCCAGTTACATAGCTACACCTTCAGCGATGTTTCCGCCCATGCTTTTGCGTGTTGGCGATCAGCTTTTGGTCGTCTTTACTGAAACCACCGACTCCAGTAACCCGCATGGGATGCTGATGAATATGGATGGTTCCAATCGTCGAACCGTATTTGAACTCGCATCCAATCAATATATGCAAGGCGGCTTTTGTACCTCTGGAAATGATCTCTATTTTGATCTTTACGAGATTGATGATAGCGGGAACGTCACATATCAGCTGTGGTATGTGAGCTTCGAGAATGGAACTTCTGAAAAAGTGATGGACTTGGGATCCGATAGCGACCACTATTCTTTGTGCGATGGTGTAAACAATGAACTGTGCTTTAATCATCTTTCTTCCGACGGAATCAGTTATTGCATGTATGATCCGCAAAGCAAAACAATGTCCGATCCGTTTTTTGTTGACAGTAGCTCGAGCGGGAATTCGATGATTCAAGACGGATACCTCTTTGTCCTCGACGAGCAGGCGAGCTCTGTTCAAAGAATCCGTTTATCAGATAAAGAGCAAGCAAGTGCTTCTTTTACAGTAAAAGAAGGCTTCGGCGCCCCAAGTATGCGGTATCTATTTGATGGGAATTTAATGATTACCGAAGCACAAACGCTGGCAGCAGATATACCGACCGATGGCTCGTATGATATGTGTTCTTATATTCTGGATTTTGACACACGTAATTGTACAGAATTTACATTGCAAACCCCATACAATAATCGTCCGGTATATGTGTTGACAACCATTGGTGACACTTGTTATGTTGCCACAGATTATAAAACGTATACTCCTACCTCTGTCTCTGAAGACGGTACAGTTTCAAACTTCGATTATGTTGCTAACATATACGCCTTCATTACAAAGCAGGATTATATAAATTCAAATCAAAACGGTTACTTAATGGTTAAAGACGCATTCGAATAATTCTACCTATTGTTAAAACTTCATGGGTAAATTGGGATTGTAATTATGAGCCGTACATTTACACTTGATTCAATTCACAAGACATATATTTCGCAAATTTCCCTGTTTACATTTAAGAAAAATGCACAGCCACAAGTGAAAAAAGCCTTGTCAGGGGTATCAATTACACTAACGCCGGGGCTTTACGGATTGCTTGGGCCAAATGGGGCGGGAAAGTCTACTTTGATTCACATTATCACAGGCACACTTGCTCCTGACTCTGGCGAGGTCCTCTGGTGCGGCAAGCCTGCAATGGGTATCGCCTTCCGCCGCATTCTTGGTTATATGCCGCAGCAGCAAGGACTGTATGATAGCTACACCGGCCGCCGGTTCCTTGCCTACATGGCTGCCCTGAAAGAAATTCCTCGAAAAGCTGTTGCAGCCGAGGTAGATCGCGTAGCAGCCGCCGTAAATTTGACCGCCGAGTTGGACAAGCGTCTTTCTGCTTATTCCGGCGGCATGAAGCAACGCCTGCTGTTGGCATCCGCCCTGCTTGGGGATCCGAAGTTGCTGATTTTGGATGAGCCAACAGCGGGCCTTGACCCGAAAGAGCGTGTTCGCCTGCGTGAATTGCTGGCAGATATGGCAAAGGATCGAATCATCCTTGTGGCAACGCACGTTGTTTCGGACGTGGAAACGGTGGCAACCAAGGTCATTCTGCTGCGCGCGGGCAAAATCGTGGACGCCGCGCCCGTGCCGGAGTTGATTGAAAAATACGCACCCGACCAGGGTCTTGAGGATGTCTACCTGAATGTGTTCGGTGAGGGAGACGGTAAATGAGCCTGTTTTTTGCTGAACTCCGCAAAGTTTGGGGCGGCAGAGTGTTCCCTGCCCTGCTGGCTATACTGGCGGCTGCCAATCTCCTACTGCTGTGGATGGGTACTCGCCCCACAGCCAAACAGCCTCCTGCATCAGCCTATCGTGCAGTAGGTGCCGAGCTTTCCGATAAAACCATGGAAGAAAAAGGGACCTATCTTCACGACAAATACACTGAGATAGAAAGCCTTGTGAAAATCGGGCAGTATTATCGGGAACAGGCTTACGGCGGCTATGGACTCACTCAGTATCGGCAGGACAATGCCGCTATGTTCGATGCCTATGAACAAGAGTACACAGATAAGACCTATACTCTATTTACGGATAACTTGAACACAGAGTACCGCCTGTTCAGCCAGTTGCAAAGCGAGTATGACACCGTGGCTGCTTACAACGACTTCTTGGATGGTGTTCAAACCAAAGCCGCCCAACTGTCCGGCATCTCAATTTTTCAAAATGACCGTACCGGGTACGATTTAAAAAACATAGAACTGACCGCGCAGGTTTATGCCGGGCTGACAGATACGTCTATAGAGTATTACCCGCAAAAGGGCTTGTACACGGCCATCAGCTATGCATTCACGGATCTTATCCTGTTGGCGGCTATGCTGCTGCTTGCGCTGATTCTTGTGCGCCAAGAGCGCGACAGCGGCTTGTTGAGTTTAATTCGCAGTCTTCCCGGTGGGCGGCTGAAAACGGCCATTGCAAAGCTGGCGGCATTTGCTGCCAGCTTATTGGTCGTTCTGATGGTGCTGTATGGAGTCAACCTCGCATATTGCTCGGCATCGTTCAGCCTTGGCCCCATGAGCCGCACGATTCAAAGTGTTCCCGCATTGATGCGCTGCACCATGCAGATTACAGTTGGGCAATACCTACTTCGGTTTTTACTCGCAAAGTGGGCCGGTGCGTTTGTGATGGGGCTGTGGGTCATGCTGGCCGCCCTTATTGCCAAACGCGCTGCGACCGGCTGGATCGGCGCATTGACACTGCCTTTGGCGATGTATGGCATCCGTGCTGCGATTCCTGCTACGAGCCATTTGAATGTCATAAAGTATGCCAATATGGTAAGCCTGCTGCAAACCAATGAGTTGCTGGGGAATTATCGAAATCTGTTCTGGTTCGGCAGCCCCATCAGTCTCCCAATGGTAGAGTGGGTAACTGCCGTTGCTTTAGGCAGCATCTTGTCTGCGGCATTTTGCACTGTTTTTACAAAGGCACAGCTGCTGCCAGCCGCCAAACGTAGTCTGTCACTTCCATTCCGTCACAAAACACACGCAACCTCTGTCACTCGTGAAGAAGGCAGAAAGCTGTTACTGATGAATGGTGCAGCAGTATTCTTGGCTGCATTTCTGGCATTCGGCATCTATCAAGGCGTAACGGCAGAAAGCTACATAGACGCGGACGAAATCTACTACGCCTATTATATGAAGCATATTTCCGGGCCGTGGAGCGAAGAAAGCCGCGACTGGCTGAAAGAGCAACGTAATGAGTTTGCTCCCATGCTGGAAGTGCAGAAACGCGTCAACCGTGGCGAATTGAGCAGCGAAGCACTACTGGCCTACAATTCATTGCAGCAAAAATATTCTGCCTATCAGCGCGTTCTTCAATCCAACATTAGTTACTATCTAAAGGAGAATCCCGGCGTATGGCTTGTTTATGAGACAGGCTACAAGAAGTTGTTCGGTTTTACCGGCACAAGTGATGTGCAAGATACACTTTTAGCAGGATTGCTGTGCGCCCTATGCTTCAGCGGTCTATTTGCAATGGAGCGCAAGGGCGGCATGGATGAAATTCTGGCATCCACCCCTTTGGGCCGGAAATACACTGTGAAAGCAAAGCTGTGGCAAAGTACCGCCGTGGCAGCGGTTATATCGTTCGGAACCATTCTGCCTCATCTGTGGCAGGTGCTGCGTGACTATGGCCTTCCCTCTTTGCTGGGACCTGCGATGAGTATCTCCGACTTGCAGGCTGTACCCAAGTTTATAACCCTGTCGGATTTGCTGATTTTCTGGTTAATCTGCCGTTTTGCCGCCTGCCTCTGCATGAGCCGGATCACCTTATGGCTTGGACAGAAATTGGGGAATTTGCTGACTGCGCTCTTTATCAGTGCAGTTGCCTATTGCCTGCCCGCGCTGCTGAGCCTTTCCGGAATGAAAAATGGTATCGAGTGGCTGGGATTCTATCCTCTATTCCATGCTGCAGCGCTCTGGCAAAACCAAGGCTATAACGCCAACGGAGAAAGCTACAACGCAATGTGGATTCCGATTTTTCTGGTATGCACAGCATTCTTCCTCGCATGGGCTATTGGTCAGGCTCTTATTGACGATTATGACATGATAGGTGTTCCAGATGAAGTACTATAAAAATCTGTCCATCGATGAAAACGATTTCTCCGTTCAAAGGCAAGGTTGCCACATTCACCTGACGACCACAGAATATCAACTATTCATTACGCTGCTCGACCATTCCGGGCACATCTGCTCTCGAAACTTTCTGCTGGCATCTGCATGGAACATCACAGTGCCGATTCAAACGCGGACGGTCGATGTGCATATCGCAAAGCTGCGGAAGAAACTGGATTTAGGCCCGGATGATTTGAAAACCGTAATGGGGCGGGGGTATGCGCTTTCTGTATAAGAAATCTATAGAGCAAATCGCTCATTATGGGAGTCACATTATAATGAAAAGTATTGCATTGCATCTACACGGCTACCGTTGATCCACACGTCTGGATGCAAATGTTTTCTCGTGGCACATCCTATGTGGCCGACGTAGCCAATGGCCCGCCTGTATTACACTTGCTGAACGGCGGTGATGCAGACGCGGTAACAATGTGCATACCTAAATCGTTCGACATTTAACACAAAAATATTTTCAATTTCGGTTTACATTTGCAGATGTTTTTCTTTACAATTTACATTCCGAAATACCTCATTGCGTCTGTCCTGCTTCCGTTTACATGTACCTCTAAGTGCAAATGGCTGCCTGTGGCTCGCCCAGTGTGGCCGACATAACCGATGACCTGCCCGGCCTGCACTTGTTGGCCGGTGGTGACACAAATGCTGGAGCAATGGGCGTATAGCGTTTCCAGCCCACCGCCGTGGTTAATTTGGATGTAGTAACCGTAACTGCCGCCCCAGCTGTCAAGGCCGTTGGCAACAGTGATCACGCCATCAGCGGCGGCAAGGATTGGTGTACCCTCGGCACAGGCGATGTCGGTGCCCGTGTGGGAACTGACCTCTCCAGTGATTGGGTCTACACGGTGGCCGAATTGCGAGGTAATTGTACCCGCAACCGGCAGCGGCCATTGCAGGGTGCCTGTCGGAGTACGGGTGCTGTCCGGGTTCATAAGTTCTCCACCGCCCTGTGCAAAACCGCCGAGCAATTCTGCCCACAGTTCCTCATACTGCGGGTCTTGTAAAAGTTGCAGATAGGTGTTCTGACGGGTGGTGAAATGATAATCTGCCGCCATCTCGTCGGGTGTTTTGTGGGTCAGCTCAATAACAAGGACGGTTTCGGTTATCTCTGTGGTGGTCGGGTTTCCGTCCTCATCGGTGGTTTCTATTGTGGTAGTCTCCGGGTGGGCGGAACAATCCACCACATTCATCGCCCACATAGTTTCCCGCAGTTTATCTACCTGCTCCTCTGTCAGTGCCGCAATAGGTGCGCCTTGTTCATTTCCTGAAACATACGAAGAAAAGACCGCCAGGACATCCTGCCAACGGATGAAGTACACATCATCGTTGGCTGTAATGTCTTGGCGGTCATGCTGTACGCTGTTGGAGATTTCTTCCAGCCTGTCGCGGTATTCTGCTGTCAGTGTTTCTACTGCCTGTTGCACGGTAATTGTGTCGGCGTTGGGGGCATTGGCGGCAAAAAAGATGCCATAGGCCGAGCCGGACACAAAGGCCACAAGGCTGATGACAATAATAATACTGAGTGCCACGCTAATCCCTGCAGCAATGGCCGCGACAAGACTGTGCAGGCCGACAAGAAAATGCCGTACTGCCGAGCGGACCGCCACAGCCGTCTTGCAGGTGCTGCTGGCGGCTTTCTGGATAGCAAGCTGCACTTGACGGGTACGGGTCTGCATTTGTGCTTGGGTTGTTATGCTCCGCACAGTTTCATTTGCGGCGGTTCGCAGTTGGCGCTGACCTTGGGTCACACCACGAATATCTCGTGGCGCGGTCTTGGCGGTGACGACTTTTTCTTTCGCCCGCTGGCGGGGCAAATCTGCCCCACGGCGCGGGTGCGGGTCTGCATCGGGCAGCGTGCCGCACTCGACTTGTTTGGGGCTGACACCGCGCTCACTGGCGGTGTGGACGCGGGTGGCCTCGACCGATTCTGCGGCGTGGCGCACCCGGTACTTTTCTATCTGTTTGCGGGCAATCTTGCGCCCTTGCTGCACGGTGAAATCTGTGTTTTGCTTGATGACCGAATAGGATGTATCGGTTACCACCGAGCTGGTATCTTGCGCAGTTGTATAATCACCGTCTCCCTGCGTAGAAGTGCTTTCTCGCAGCATGGTTCGGCTTTTCTCCTTGGCCTCCGCCCACGCCTTTTTCAGCGCAGCTTTCGGGATTTCCCCGGTTGCATTGCTTCTCGGCATATGCGCGGTTGGCTTTTCTTTAATATCTTTCATGGCATCACCCCACGTCATAAATTATTCAAATTGAATTTCAAAATCGTTCAAACAGCTTTTAAATTCTACACACAAGTCGCCGCTATAATAAGTCTCGTAATCAAAACAAACGCGGGAAGCATCCCGCACACCACTGCGCCTTAGACCATGCCAGAGCAATCGCTCGGTCAAGGCCAGACAACAAA
>OGZO01002501.1_pt1 | contig 12529 bp, 9 predicted proteins | sample 1576721 | NCBI WGS metagenome assembly OGZO01 (sample SAMEA3541516, study PRJEB24748) | human gut metagenome | biome: human gut; feature: human-associated habitat; material: faeces | place: China | collected 2012 | reverse complement strand
CCCAGATAGTAGACGCACTGGTTCGGAAGTTCTACTCCGACACCAAACTCGGCCATCAGCTTATGAATGTCTAGTCCTTGATCGTGCCTGCCTACCTTTGAGTCCCCCCGTTTTTGTCCTAAAACTACCATTCGCCGGCTTTTTCCTGCCGTTCACCCTATTATGAAAACGATTACAGACATATGGAACTGAAAACGATTACAGTGTAAGTGTCAAAGATGGCCGGGTGCACATGTGCCCGTTGGAGGAAAGGGAAGTCATGGACTACCGCAAATCAGCCCAAGAGGTGCTCGACAACATCGGTGGCGCCGACAACGTCGTCTCTGCCGCGCATTGCGCCACGCGTTTGCGCCTGGTGATTGCCGATAACGCCAAGGTTGACAAGGAGGCCCTCGAGAATATCGACGGCGCTAAGGGCGTCTTTGAGGCCCAGGGCCAGCTCCAGATTATCTTTGGCACTGGCACCGTCAATAAGGTCTACGACGAGTTCATTGCGCTTAGCGGCGTCGAGGCTGCCACCAAGGCCGAGGCCAAGGAGGCCGCGGCGCAGCAGCAGAACATCTTTATGCGCGCCATTAAGGTACTCGGCGACGTCTTTGTCCCCATCATCCCCGCCATCGTGGCTTCGGGCCTGCTGCTGGGCATTATGAGTGCCCTCAACTTTATGGCCTCCAACGGCTTTATCGCGCTCGACACCAATAACTTTATCTACAAGATTGCCGACCTGGTCTCGGGAACGTCCTTTGGCATTCTGCAGATCCTGATCGGCTACTCCGCGGCTAAGGCCTTCGGCGCCAACCCGTATCTGGGTGCCGTCGTCGGTGGTGCGTTCATCAACTCCTCGTTGCAGAGCGCCTACACGGTTGCCTCCGAGGGCGTGCAGACCATGGTCACCGTCATTCCCGGCGTGTACAGCTTTGAGTGGGTCGGCTATCAGGGCCATGTGATCCCCATCGTTATCGCCTGCGCCATTCTGGCCTTCCTCGAGAAGCGCCTGCACAAGATCGTTCCCGAGATGTTCGACCTCTTTGTGACTCCGCTCGTCTCGGTGTTCGTGACCGTGCTCGTGACCCTCATTGCCGTCGGACCCATCTTCGTGTGGGCCGAGAACGCCATCCTCGGCCTGATCCAGGCCCTGCTGACCCTGCCTTTCGGCATCGGTTCCTTTATCGTCGGCCTGTTCTATGCCCCCACGGTCGTCACGGGTATCCACCAGATGTACACCGCCATCGACCTGGGCCAGCTCGCCCAGTACGGTGTGACCTACTGGCTGCCCATCGCCAGCGCTGCCAACATCGCCCAGGGTGGCGCTGCGCTCGCCGTTGCCTTTAAGACCCGCGATGCCAAGATTAAGGGCCTGGCGCTTCCTTCGGCTCTGTCCGCCTTTATGGGCATTACCGAGCCTGCCATCTTCGGCGTGAACCTGCGTTTCTTTAAGCCCTTCATCGCCGGCTGCATCGGCGGCGGTTGCGGCGCCCTGGTCTGCGCGCTCACTTCGCTGGCTGCCTCCGGCACGGGCGTTACCGGTATCTTCGGTATCCTGCTGTGCCTGGCCCAGCCCGTGCAGTACGCGATCATGTTTGCGGTCGCCGCGCTGGTTTCCTTTGGCGTCTCGTTTGTCCTGTACAAGGACGAGCCCAAGGCTTCCGAGCAGGCCTAAGAGCTTTTGATTGAGGGAATGCCCGCGGGCTGTATGCTCGCGGGTGTTTCCCGCGTCTGGCGCCGATCTCTGGCGCCTTGTAACTTTCGATCCGTTAGGACTTTGATATGTCTAATGCCCTTGGGCGCGATCTTGCACAGCTGGTCGCCGCTGTTGACGCCGCCGCCTCTGAGTGCGGTCATGGCGCGTATGGTCAGCGCTTCCATATTATGCCGCCGGCGGGTTGGCTCAACGACCCCAACGGTCTTTGCCAGGCGGGCGGGGTGTTCCATGCCTATTTTCAATATGCGCCCTTTGATGTCGAGGGCGGCGTTAAGGTCTGGGGTCATGCGACGAGCCGCGACCTTATGAAGTGGGAATATGTTGGAGCGCCGTTGCTTCCCGACGAGCCGTTCGACTGTCATGGCGTGTATTCGGGCTCCGCGCTTGCCGAGGACGGTCGCATTCGCGTGCTGTACACAGGCAACGTGAAGCTATCCGATGCGGACGGGACGTACGACTACGTCAATACCGGCCGCCGCGCCGATACTGTTTATGTCGAGAGCGTTGATGGCCTTGCCGGTCGGGAGTTCAGCCAAAAGCGCGTGGTGCTGGCGTCCGATGATTATCCCGAGGATTTGACCTGCCATGTGCGCGATCCCAAGGTATGGCGTGACGCGGACGGGCGTTATCACATGGTGCTGGGCGCCCGTCGTCGCGTGGATGGACCGCATATCGAAAGCCATTTTTGTGCGATGCACGGCGAGGGTGCCGGGCGCGATGTGGGCGAGATCCTGGTGTATGGCTCGGCCGATATGCTGAGCTGGGAGCTCGAGACCCGTGTGTCTACGCCCGAGCGTTTTGGCTTTATGTGGGAGTGCCCGGGGTATCTTGAGCTTAAGGCCGATGACGGTGTGCCGGTGAAGTTCCTGTCCTTCTCTCCTCAGGGGCTCGAGGGCGGTCGTTGGGACCGCGGCAACGTATACGCTGCTGGCTACATGCCTGTAACGGGCGACATTACCGGTGGTGACGGTACCTATGAGCCGGGCGAATTCCGCCTGTGGGACGCCGGTTTTGACTTCTATGCGCCGCAGGAGTTCACGGCCGAGGACGGTCGCCATATTCTAATCGGCTGGATGGGTATGCCCGATGAGCCGACCTATGGCAACGCACCCACCGTGGCGTGTGGCTGGCAGCACTGCATGACGGTGCCGCGTGAGCTTACAGCCGGCGCCGGCGGCGTGGTGCTGCAGCAGCCGGTGCGCGAGATCGAGCGCCATTATGCCTCGGTGCGTGTGGGGGAGGGCTCGTTGGAGGTTGCCGGCGAAACCTGCTTTGACGTTGTTGTCGACGGTGTCGACGGCGCATTTACCGCGACCGTTGATGGCGAGCTGAAGCTGGCGTTTGTGCCCGCCAACGGCGAGCTACCCGCGCGCTTTGAGATGCGATTTGCCGATGAGGATCGCGCTTCTGCCGGCTGCGGTCGTACCGTGCGCTGGGAGCCCGTCGACGAGGTTCGTAACGTGCGCATTGTCGGCGATGTTTCGTCGGTCGAGGTGTTTGTGAATGATGGCGCGCTCGTGTTTTCGACGCGCATCTATCCCGAGGCCTATGGCGTGACCGTTGACGCCCCGGGTGCGAGCGTGACCTATCACGCGCTCAACATCTAGGCGATTGGTCGTCTATCGGCGCTATACTGCAGCCGTTGCCCACGATGCGGGGAACATCCGCATCGTGGGTTTTTGCTTATGAAGGGACGGTGCCGCGTGGATGTACAGCAGCTAGAAGATGCCTGGACTGCAAGGGTCGGCGCGCGTGAAGCGCGGTTGCTCGCGGCCTCGCATGTGCCAGCAGCGTTGTCGCTATTGGGAATTGTGCGCTCCGGTGACCGCCTGGTGGCCTTTGCGGACGACTTTGCCGATGCGTTTGCGAGCGGCTTTGATTGCTGCGATGTCGCGCTGGTGGGTTCGCCGTCCGTCGAGGCGTTTGCCGCCGCGTCCGAGAACTTTGATGCTTCGTTTGATGCCGAGGGGCCGAATCTGTGGTGGTTCGTCAACTCTATCGGCGGGTTTGGTCTGCGTGTGCCCGACCTTCGCGCTCTGGGCCGCGCGGCTCGTGAGGCCCGCGCGCTGCTCGTGGTGGATAACACGGTGGCTGGTGTCTTTGGGTGCGATCCCCTGCGTTTGGGTGCCGTCCTGTCGCTTGAGGCACTCGACCGTGTTTGCGCCGGCAAGGCTCCGCGCAAGCTCGTTGCCGCTTCGGTGGCGCGCTCGCAGCTCAAGCGCCATCGTGTGGATGCTGCTACCGAGTGCGCGCATGCGTTGTTTGCGGGCTGCGGTGCTTTGGCGCTCGACCTTTCTACCGAGGATGCCGACGTGCTTGAGCGTGGTCTTTCCTCGCTCGATACCCGCATGCAGGCACACTTCGACCGCGCCCGTGCGCTGGCCGAGTATCTGGCCGCCAACGAGATGGTGCGCGACGTGCGCTACCCCGGACTGAGCTCGCATCCCGACCATGCGGTTGCAACGGGTATCCTCGAGCACGGCTTTGGCCCTGCAGTTGAATTTGACCTTATCGAGCGTAGCACGGGAGAGCTGTTCGACGCTTTGCCGGTGGAGTTTCGCACATCGCCTGCCGGCGGCGCAACGACGCGCCTTTCGGCTCCACACGGCAAGCAGGGGAGCACCATCCGCCTCTTCGCCGGCACCGACAACCCCTTGGTAGTTGCGGCCACCCTAGACAACGCCCTTCGCAACTAGCTAAATCATCCTCAACTCCATAAGTTGCGGTGAAATATGGATTGATTTGCGGCTTTAACCGCATAAACAGTCCCTATTTCACCGCAACTTATGAGAAGGGGTTGTTTAGCTAAATAGCCCCGTCTCAAATTGGCTACTCTTTGATGCTGGCGATGAGGACGTCGGCTTTGGCAGCTATGACCTGGTTTATATCGGCCTGCAGCTCCTCGTAGACCGCTACGGCTCGCTCGCCGGCGGGGGTGAGGGTGGATCCGCGGGCGCCGTCTCGCTCGATGAGCTTGCAGCTCAGCTGGCCTTCGGCCTCGTTCACAATGCGCCAGGCCTTGGAATATGCCATGCCCATGCTCTTGGCGGCACGGTTGAGCGAGTGCTCGTGGGCGATACCTTGCAGCAGCAAGACGCAGCCGTGGCCGAAGACGCCCGGTAGATCCTTGTCGCACGCTTGAATGACCAGCTTTGCCGTCGTCTTGTACTCCATGTGCTCCACGTCTTCCCGCTAAAGTGTTTGCTGGGCAAACGCAAAGCCTGCGTCAAACCCTCGTGTGCTCTTCTTAAATCATGCATTGTAGCAGTCAAAGTGCGTTAAGATACTTCCCCAGTATTGGGCGCCCAAGGTTGGGCTGGGTCCTACGAGGCCTGCAGCCGACCGGTCGCATGGAAAAAGGAGAAACATGGCTACGTTCTTTCCCGGTGAGTCCCACACGTTTTCGGAGTATCTGCTGGTCCCTGGCTACTCGTCCTCGCAGTGCATCCCCAACAACGTCTCTCTTAAGACGCCGCTGACCCGCTTTAAGCGCGGTGAGAAGCCGGCAATCACCCTGAACATCCCCATGGTTTCCGCCATCATGCAGTCCGTCTCGGGCGTCGACATGGGTGTCGCGCTCGCTACCGAGGGTGGCCTGTCCTTCATTTACGGTTCCCAGAGTGCCGAGTCCGAGGCCGCTATGGTCAAGGCCGTCAAGGATCACAAAGCCGGCTTCGTTCAGTCCGATTCCACGCTGACCCCCGACATGACCATGGAGCAGGTCATCGAGCTCAAGGAGAAGACCGGTCACTCCACCATGCCGGTCACCGACGACGGCACTCCCAAGGGCAAGCTCCTGGGTATCGTCACCAGCCGTGACTATCGTCCCAGCCGCGATGACCACCAGAAGAAGGTCTCCGAGTTCATGACCCCGCGTGAGCAGCTCATCGTGGGCGACAAGAACATCAGCCTCAAGGTTGCCAACGACGTCATCTGGGACAACAAGCTCAACGCCCTGCCGATTGTCGACGACAACGATCACCTCATGGGCATCGTTTTCCGCAAGGACTACGACAGCCATAAGACCAACCCCAACGAGCTGCTCGACGGCGACAAACGCTACATGGTCGGCGCCGGTATCAACACCCGCGACTATGCCGAGCGCGTGCCGCTGCTTATCGAGGCCGGCGCCGATGTCCTGTGCATTGACTCTTCCGAGGGCTTCAGCGAGTGGCAGAAGCGCACCATCGAGTGGATCCGCGCCAACTATGGCGAGGATGTCAAGGTCGGTGCCGGTAACGTCGTCGACGCCGAGGGCTTCCGCTTCTTGGCCGACTGCGGTGCCGACTTCATCAAGGTCGGTATCGGCGGCGGTTCCATCTGCATCACCCGTGAGACCAAGGGTATCGGCCGTGGCCAGGCCACCGCACTGATCGACGTCTGCCGCGCCCGTGACGAGTACTACGAGGAGACCGGCGTCTACGTGCCCGTGTGCTCCGACGGCGGCATCGTCTACGACTACCACATGACGCTTGCCCTTGCCATGGGTGCCGACTTTATGATGCTGGGCCGCTACTTCGCCCGCTTCGACGAGAGCCCGACCGAGCGCGTCAACGTGAACGGTCAGTACATGAAGGAGTACTGGGGCGAGGGTTCCGCGCGTGCCCGCAACTGGCAGCGCTACGACCTGGGCGGCGCGGCCAAGCTCTCCTTCGTCGAGGGCGTCGACTCCTACGTTCCCTACGCCGGCTCCCTCAAGGACGGCGTGGGCGGCACGCTCTACAAGGTCAAGTCCACGATGTGCAACTGCGGTGCCCTCTCGATTCCCGAGCTCCAGGAAAAGGCACGCCTGACCCTGGTAAGCTCGACCTCAATCGTCGAAGGCGGCGCCCACGACGTTGTCGTGAAGGATTCTCAGCAGAGCGTTTCCTATCGATAAGCGGCTTTCCCAAGAACCGCACCTTGCCGTCCAAACCGTCGCTCGCGTACCAAAGTACGCGTCGCTCCTCTTTCACGGCAATCTGCGGCACTTGGAAAACCCGACCATATTTGGGCGGGTAACAATTAGCGGTTGATTCACAACCACGTTATTTAGATAAAGCGAGATGCCTGCAAGTCGCAGGCATCTCGCTTGTCGTATTTGCTATCATCAGTCGAGTTAACGATGTGGCGGGTCGTTCTTACCTTTGCTCGCTGCAAGTTCCGCACGAGCCGAAGAGCACTTAATGTGCTCTTCGTGCGAACAGGACTGTCCGCAGCAGCGAGTAAAGGTAAGAACGCCCCGCCCCAACCCAGCTAACAAAGGAGCTGATATGTGCGATTGCACAGATCATAAGGACGAGATTCCTGCTTACGACGCGCAGGCCATTGAGTCCAAGTGGATGAAGGCCTGGGAGGACTCCAACCTCTTTGCCGTCGACACCGACGACAGCAAGCCCAAAAAGTATGTGCTCGAGATGTTCCCGTATCCGTCGGGCGACCTGCACATGGGCCACGCGCGCAACTATACCATCGGCGATGCCATGGCCCGTCAGGCCCGCATGCGCGGCTTTGACGTGCTGCATCCCATCGGCTTTGACGCCTTTGGCCTGCCCGCCGAGAACGCCGCCATCAAGCACAACACGCAGGCTGCCGCCTGGACGTACAAGAACATGGACCAGGCGCTCGCCACGATGAAGCGCATGGGCTTCTCCTACGATCTGGATCGCATGGTCAAGACCTGCAGCCCCGACTACTACCGCTGGGGTCAGTGGATCTTTGAGAAGATGTGGGAAAAGGGCCTGGTCTACCGCAAGAAGAACCCGGTCAACTGGTGCCCCAACTGCAAGACCGTTCTGGCCAACGAGCAGGTCACCGAGGGTAAGTGCTGGCGCTGCGGCACCGAGCCCGAGAAGCGCGACCTTGAGCAGTGGTACTACAAGATTACCGATTACTCCCAGGAGCTGCTCGACGACCTGGAGAAGCTCCCCGGCTGGCCCGAGCGCGTCAAGCAGATGCAGGCCAACTGGATCGGCCGCTCCGAGGGCGCCGAGGTCGACTTTACCCTGTGTGACCAGGATGGCGAGCCCATCGAGGGCGACGGGGGCAAGATCACCGTCTTCACCACGCGTGCCGACACCCTGTTTGGCGTGTCCTTCTTTGTTCTGGCTCCCGAGTACGCCCGTCTTCACGAGCTCGTCGAGGGCACGGAGTACGAGGAGGCCGTGACCAAGATCGTCGAGGACTCCAAGCATATCTCTGCCGTCGAGCGTGCCCAGGGCACTCTCGAGAAGCACGGTGCTTTTACCGGCCGCTACGTGGTAAACCCCGTCAACGGCGAGAAGGTCCCCGTGTGGGTCGCCGATTATGTCGTTGCCGACTACGGTACCGGCGCCGTCATGGCCGTTCCCTGCGGCGACCAGCGCGACTTTGAGTTTGCCCGCAAGTACGACCTGCCGATCGTGCCGATCATCCTGGACGATGACGACCGCGCTGCCGTTGAGGCCAGCGGTGAGACCATCGATACCTTCCATGCCGAGACCGTCGATTGGGATTGCGCCCACGCTGCCGAGGGCACACTGGTCCAGTCCGGCAAGTACACCGGCATGCGCGGCGGTAAGCACTCCGAGGGCGAGGCTGCCATCGTGGCCGACCTCGAGGCCATGGGCTGCGGCCGTCGCAAGGTCGAGTTCCGCCTTCGCGACTGGCTCATCAGCCGTCAGCGCTATTGGGGCAACCCCATCCCGGCCATCCACTGCGAGCACTGCGGTATCGTGCCCGTTCCCGAGGATCAGCTGCCGGTGACGCTGCCTGAGAACCTGGACCTGGGCGCCGGCGAGACCCTCGCCGAGTGCAAGGACTTCTACGAGACCACCTGCCCGGTCTGCGGCCGCCCGGCTAAGCGCGAGACCGATACCATGGACACCTTCACCTGCTCCAGCTGGTATTACCTGCGCTATACCGACCCGCACAACACCGAGCTGCCCTTCTCCCGCGAGGCGGCAGACCGTTGGATGCCCGTCGATAACTACATCGGTGGCATCGAGCATGCCATTCTGCACCTGCTCTACAGCCGTTTCTTTACCAAGGCGCTACGCGACCTGGGCCTGCTGAGCGTGGACGAGCCCTTCACCAACCTGCTGTGCCAGGGCATGGTCAAGGACGAGAACGGCGACACCATGTCCAAGTCCAAGGGCAACGTTGTGCCCCCGAGCTCGGTTATCGAGCCCTACGGCGCCGATACCATGCGTCTGGCGATCCTGTTTATCGCCCCGCCCGAGAAGGACTTCGACTGGGATCCCAAGGCCGTCGAGGGCGCCAACCGCTTTATCAAGCGCGCCTGGCGTATCGTGTGGCAGCTCGTCCAGTCGGGTGACGCCAGCGTGGCCTTCGACAAGTCCGTGCTCGACGAGGCCGCACTCAAGCTCTATCGCGAGCGTCACCGCACCATCGCCAAGTGCACCGAGGACTTCGATCGCGGCCAGTTCAACACCGCGATCTCGGCCGTCATGGAGCTCGTCAACGCGGCGAGCGCCTACCTCAACGCCACCGAGGGCACTGACCGCGACAAGGCCCTGTGCTACGGCGTGGCCAAGGACATCGTGAGCGTCCTGGCGCCCATCTGCCCGTTCTGGGCCGACGAGCTGTGGCACGAGGCGCTCGGCTGCGAGGGCAACGCCTACACCGCCGCCTGGCCCGAGTTCGACCTGGCCGAGTCCATCGAGGACACGGTGCAGATCGTCGTCCAGGTTCTCGGCAAGGTCCGTGGCCGCATTGACGTGGCCCGCGATGCCTCCAACGAGGAAATGCAGGCTGCCGCCGAGGCTGCTGTCGCCAAGTGGACCGAGGGCAAGACGGTCGTCAAGGCCATCTGCGTGCCCGGCAAGCTGGTCAATCTGGTGGTCAAGTAAGCACTGCGAGCATAACTGACGCATAAAAGACGAGGGGCGATCCGATGGGGTCGTCCCTCGTTTTGCGTTGTATGCCCCGCTTGGCTTGTGCCGAGCGTCATCCTCTACGGAATGTGCACCAGGTCCCTAAAGTAGACGTTGCCGCTTTGCTCCTCAAACATCCAAATGTTGAGGTAGATGTCGTTGAGGTCGTTGTTCACGTCAAAGTCCGGATCGTCGAAGGTGCCTACAAAGGTGAGCATCGCGGTCGTTTCTTCGCCTGCGGCGACGGGTTGGCGCATGCGCACGTCGCGGACGACACCGTTGACGTAGGCATAAGCATCGACATCGCCAAACATCATGTCAACATCGGTGTTGTTTGTCACCGCAAAGACCAACACGGCGTCACCGTAGCCATCCGTGTCCTTGCCCACGCAGGCAACATGGACGTTCTCGTCTGCCTCAAGGTCGATGGGGAACTGTTCTTGAGGGTCGGGACCTAAACCCTGGGGATCGACTATATCTTCGTCTATTTTGTCGAAACGCTCCGAAGGCGTCGTTTTCTCGATGGCTTTGGTGCTGCCGAGGTCCGGCTCGCATTGTCCGGTTTTACCATCGATGTTGTTGCAGCCCGCCAGAGCGAACGAGCAGGCAGCGACGACGAGCACGGTCGCGCAGAGGGTGCCTAGGCGTTTCATGGTGCCTCCTTGCCGTAGAGATACTGGAAGGTTGTACGGTCAATCGTGCGGCAGGCTTTCTCGCTACAGAATGCCTCTCAGCTCTAGTCTGGCCGGTGTGTGCCCAGGGACGGAATGCCCATAGGGCCCGATTGGGTCGGCGCGCTGGGACGCATGGCCCGTTTTGGGGCTTTTGGGGAGCACCGCACAGGAGTCCTCGTCTAATTGTCCTATTCTTGTGGAGAAGCTGTGGGCGCGCTGACCTGCGAATTTCTTTGACGCTTGCACGTTTTCGCAGGTATTGGTATAGTTTGCTTGCAAATGAAGTTGTAATTGAAAGAAGTGGGGTTTCGGCCCCGCTTCTTTTTTGTATGGATGGAGGTGCCGCAATGGTCAAGACCAAGACCGAGCAGGCGATCATCGACGCGCTCGAGGCCGTCGCTCCCCAGCACGATGTCGATATTGTCGACGTTGAGCTCGTGGGCGCCACCAAGGCCCCCTGCGTGCGTGTGCGTATCGAGGGTGCCGAGGGTCAGAGCCTGTCGCTCAACGACGTCACGGCCAATACCAAGTGGGTCGGCGACGTGATCGAGGAGCTCGACCCCATTTCTTCGAGCTACACGCTCGAGGTGTCGAGCCCGGGTATGGCGCGCCCGCTGCGCCGCCCGCGCGACTTTGCCCGCTTTGTGGGCGAGGACTGCGAGCTCACCTCCATCGCCACCGAGGGCCGTCGCAAGTACTCCGGCAAGATTGCCGCCGCGACCGAGACGAACGTGACCCTCGAGCTCGAGGACGGCGAGTCCGTCACCCTCGATTTCTCTGATGTTAAAAAGTGCAAGTTGAAGCCCACCTATGACTTCAAGCCCGCGAAGGAAGGAAACTAACATGGCAGCATCCGACATGATGTCCGCCCTGATGGAGCTTTGCCAGGAGAGGCACATCGACCAGCTCTACCTGATCGACCGCCTGGAGCAGTCGCTCGCCAAGAGCTACGCCGAGATCCTGCATCTTGAGTGGGGCGCCAAGGTGACCATCGACCGCACCACCGGCAAGATCTACGTCTACCGCCTGGAGCCGATCGACGATTCCATGGACGAGGAGGGCAACTTCACCGAGTTCGAGGAGATCGACGTCACCCCCAAGAACACGAGCCGCATCGCCGCCCAGCACGCCAAGGCCGAGATCAACGCCATCGTGCGCAACTCCGCTCGTGAGCAGATCTACGAGGAGTTCTCCGGCCGTATCGGTGACCTCATCAGCGGTACCGTGCTGCAGTCCACGCCCGACTTCACCATCGTCAAGATCCGCGATGGCGTCGAGGCCGAGCTGCCGCATTTTGACCAGCGCCGTTACGAGAACGAGCGTAACGAGCGTCCGATGGGCGAGCGCTACCTGCACAACCAGCACATCAAAGCCGTGATCATCGACGTCCGCGATCCCAACTCCAACCTGCAGCCGGTTCGCGGCGAGCACAGCCGTCCGCCGATCGTCATCTCCCGCACCCACCCCGAGCTCATGCGTCGTCTGTTTGAGCAGGAGGTGCCCGAGATCTATGAGGGCACCGTCCAGATCAAGTCGATTGCCCGCGAGCCCGGCCAGCGCTCCAAGGTCGCCGTCCACTCGCTCGACGACCGCCTGGATCCCGTGGGCGCCTGCGTCGGCCCCAAGGGCAGCCGTGTCCGCGCCGTCGTGGGCGAGCTCCGTGGCGAGCGCGTCGACGTCATCCTGTGGGATGCCGATCCGGCCGTTTACGTCGCCAACGCACTGTCGCCCGCCAAGGTCACCCGCGTCCTCATCGACGAGGAGAAGGCCTATGCCGGCGTCATCGTGCCCGACGACCAGCTTTCGCTCGCCATCGGCAAGGAGGGCCAGAACGCCCGCCTCGCCGCTCGTCTGACCGGCTGGCACATCGACATCAAGTCCGAGACCCTTGCCGCCGACATCCTCAAGAACGTCCCCGTTCACGAGGAGCCCGCCGCCGACCTGATCGGTGACGAGGAGGACGACGATGTCCGTCGCTGCGAGTACGTGTCCGAGGACGGCATCCAGTGCCGCAACCAGGCTCGTCCCGGCTCCCGTTTCTGCGGTGTCCACGACACCGACGCCTTCGATGATGCGGAGGACCTGATCTAGCGCGCGGTCGCGCCGGGCAGGTCCCGGCGCATCTCCCACGCTCGTTCAGTCTCTAGGCACCCAAGGTGCCAGAAAGGGTAGGTGAAGTCATATGGCAAAAGTCCGTGTGTCCACCCTGGCCAAAGAGTTCGGCATGACCTCTAAGGAACTGATGCAACCTGTTTTGAAAAATTGTATTACTTTTGTAACAAATGCGTACTTAGAGTATA
>OGZO01002498.1_pt1 | contig 12545 bp, 12 predicted proteins | sample 1576721 | NCBI WGS metagenome assembly OGZO01 (sample SAMEA3541516, study PRJEB24748) | human gut metagenome | biome: human gut; feature: human-associated habitat; material: faeces | place: China | collected 2012 | reverse complement strand
GAAACGCCCTCACGGCTCATGAGATTTGTGAAAAGAAACGGCATTTTCCATGAAATGCATTGCCAGCGGTCCGGATGGCAACAAGCCAAAAGAGCGTGTTGTGTGGACGAAAGACTTTTTCAAGGAGATGGGAAAATACCGTATGCCATCGCTTTACGGCTATGATCTCCATTTTTACAACTGGAATCTGAAACAGCTTCAGACAGAGAAAAAGTTTGATGAAAAACAGTGGTATGATGTGATCAATGGATGCAAAGAGCTGGAAAATGTCATTCACGAGCAGCGCCGCCTGATAGATGACGGTCTTGAAGCACTTCCGAAACCGGAGGGGCCGTTCCGGGCGGCACCGAGAAAATGTGAACTGATTGTCGGTGAGTGGGGAAACTGGCACAGCAGTGCGTTTAATGCACGCCCGGCGCTGTATCAGCAGTGCACGATGCGCGATGCCGTTACAACCGCACTGACACTCGACATCTTCCACCGCAATACCGGGGATGTGCGCATGGCATGTGTAGCACAGTCTGTCAATGTCCTGAATTCCCTGTTCCTGACGGATGGCGAGCATTGCATTCTGACACCAAACTACGATGTGTTCGATATGTATCAGGTGCATCAGGGTGCGTATACGCTTGGCTTTGAGGAAAAGAACAAAGATCCTGAGGTCTGCATTTTTGCCTCGATCAAAAATGATGATATCTACGTCAATCTCGTAAATACAAGCTACAGCGAATCAAAGAAAATCGAATTGAAATTCAAACAGTGTCCGGAATTTGTTGAGGCCAAAACACTGTACTCCCAAGATCCGCAGAACTACAACGATGCGAAACATCCGAACCGAGTCCGCTGCAAAGAAGGAAAAGCACCTGCACGGGAAAAAGACTCCTTCCAGATTGCACTGCCGGCGGCTTCGGTCAGCGTTTATCATTTCAGAAAAACAGAAACAGAAAAGTAATACATACAAAACGGGCCGCCCCGGGGAAAAGGATTGTTCCCACAGGGCGGCTCATTTCTATTACAAAAATAATTCAATCACAAACACCACGGCACAGCATGCCACCGAAACCTGAAACAGGCTTGCACCGAACCATGCGGCTGCGATGCCGACGACAAGCGCGAGTGCGCCGGAAACAGGGCTCTGTGTTGCATGGACAATCGCCGGGAAGGTCATGACGGACAGCGTCACGTATGGAACGTAGTACAGAAACGACTGAATAAACTGATTTTTAATCGGCTTCCGAATCAGCGTCAGCGGCAGAATCCGGATTGTGTAGGAAACCAGAGCCATGACGGCGATATAGATATAATTATTGTACATCAGCATTTTCCTCCTCTGTCTTTACCGGGAACAGGATAGCTCCGGCGCAGGAAATCAGAACGGTGAGCAGAATCGTTCTGGTTCCGTCGGAGAGAGTGGAGATGCCCGGGAGATAGCTGCAGATAAAGCTTAAGAAAAAGCTGACGGCAACAAGACCCGCTACCACACGGCTCTTTCGCGCCGGGGGAATGATGATTGCAAGGAACATGCCGTACAGCGCCACGCTTAAGGCACTGACAGCGCGCAGCGGCAGCAGATTTCCGGCAATAATACCAAGAGCCGTGCCGATCGACCACGCGGGAGCAGCGACGAGAATGGCACCGTATGTATAATACGGATTCAGCCAGCCCGGGCGCGCGATTGTGATGCCAAACAGTTCATCCGTTACATCGTAACCAATGAGAAAACGGTGGAAAAACGGCGTGTCCGGCGAAAAGCGCTGGGCAAGCGCACAGCTCATCAGAAGATACCGCGCATTGGCGATGAGCGTAATGATAGCGACCTGCAGATAGCCTGCATTGGCGGCAATCAGTGTAAAGGCGGCGTATTCTCCGGCGGAAGCATTGTTAAAAAGACTGGCGAGAAAGCCCTGAAAAGGACTAAGACCTGCCTTACGCGCCGCAATGCCGAGCGAAAACGAGACCGCAAAATAGCCAAGCCCGATCGGAATGCCATCGCGGATTCCGTTGACCAGAGCCTGGCGGGAAAATGAATAAGATTTTTGTGAACTCATAAAAAATACTTCCTTCTCCTGCGTAAAAATCAGAGTGTGTTTGAGAAACCTTTCCGTAATCTGGGATTCGCAGCTTACGAAAAGGTTTTTTCAGACATGGTCTGATACCAGATTGCTACGTGCTTTGTACTCTCGCAATCTTCTGGTGAAAATTATAGCAAGTTTCGACAGGTTCGTAAACTCTTATTTTGCTCTTCTTCGTTTCCCTCAGCCACCGCTTACGCCTGCTTTTCCAAGGCTGTTGAACTGAATTGTATAAAATTATGTACAAAAACAGAAGATAACGCTTGAAAATAGAAGAAAAATCCATTAATATCTATGTATACAAAAAACATTACCGAAGGTGGTGCTTATGATGAAACTGCGTGCGCTTGCAAAAATAAATCTTGGCCTTGATGTGACCGGAAAAAGAGAGGATGGTTACCATGAAGTCCGCATGGTAATGCAGACGATCCAGATGTACGATCAGCTGGAAATAAAGGAGAGCAAAGAACCCGGCATAAGGCTTACAACCAATCTGCCGTTCCTTCCGTGTAATGACGGAAATCTCGTATACAAAGCGGCCAAGCTTCTGATGGATGAATTTGATATCCATCAGGGAGTCGATATGAACCTGACAAAATTTATCCCGGTAGCGGCCGGCATGGCGGGTGGGAGCTCGGATGCGGCAGCAGCACTGGTAGGAATTAACCGCATGTTTCAGCTTGGTCTGACCAAACGCCAGCTGATGGAGCGGGGTGTGCAGATCGGAGCGGATGTTCCGTACTGTGTGATGCGCGGTACGGCGCTGGCAGAAGGAATCGGCGAAAAGCTGACATCCCTTCCCGGCGTACCAATGTGCTACGTGCTGATCGGAAAACCGGGCATCAATGTTTCAACGAAATTTGTCTATGGAAACCTGCATCTTGATGAGGTGACGGAGCATCCGGATATCGACGGCATGGTAGAGGCGATCCGAAATCATGACCTGTACGGCATCACGGACCGCATGGGAAATGTGCTGGAATCCGTGACGTGTCCGGCGTATCCGGTGATCGATGAGATCAAGGCACAGATGATGAAAAACGGTGCGGTCAATGCGATGATGAGCGGCAGCGGCCCGACCGTATTCGGCATTTTCGACGATCCGGACAAGGCAGAATTTGCCCGCGATCAGTTAAAAATAAGCGGACTGTCGAAACAGACATTCCTGACTACTGTATCAAAACCGGGAGGTACAAAGTATGGCAAAAAATGAGTTAGACCTGCAGATGGAGGATTATCAGTACCTTCCGCTCCGCGATGTCGTGTTCCGCACGCTGCGCCAGGCGATTCTGCGCGGGGAGTTAAAGCCGGGTGAACGGCTGATGGAGATCCGGCTGGCAAATCAGCTCGGCGTTTCGCGTACCCCGATCCGCGAGGCGATCCGTATGCTGGAACTGGACGGCCTTGTGATCATGGTGCCGCGGAAGGGTGCGCAGGTAGCACAGATCACGGAAAAAGACCTGAACGATGTGCTGGAGGTGCGGCTTGGACTGGAGGAGCTGGCGGTAAAACTGGCGTGTCAGCGGATTACAGAGAGCGAACTGCAGAAGCTTTATCAGGCATCGCGCAGCTTTGAACAAATGCTGGAGACAACAGAGACGGATGATCTGCAGAAGCTTGCACAGGCAGATGTGGCATTCCATGATGTGATTTATCAGGCGACGAACAACGAGCGCCTGATTCAGCTGCTGAACAATCTGCGGGAGCAAATGTACCGTTACCGGATTGAATATTTAAAGGATGTAAAATCCCGACGTTCCCTGGTCGAGGAGCACGATGCCCTCTATGAACGTATGAAAAATCGGGATCTTGCAGGCGCACAGAAGATGATCCGCGAGCATATCGAGCGACAGCAGGAGAGTATTATGCAGACCGTACATCACCAGAGCATGACGGGTGCAGAAGAAAAATAAAAGCGTATAAAATTTCGAAAAAGGAACATTCTGTTACAGAGTAAAAAAATCGTGACAGAATGTTTTTTTATGGAATTTTGCAGAGTATATTTCTCCAGATGGTTTTTCGGAAGCTTTCAAAAGGAGGAGAAGGAGGGACGCAGGCATGGAAAAAGAGAAGACGCAGATTTCACTCACACTGGCGGAAAATGAAAGCGTGATCCGTACATGGTGTGAAAATTGCGATGATATTCAGATCCGCCCGATGAAACTCGGCAAAACGGGCGGAACCGGTGCGCTGCTGATCTACGTAGAAGTGGCGGTGAGCTGCGTTATGTTGAAGGATTCCGTGATCGGGAAGCTGTTGAACCGTCTGATGGAGGTTCCCGAGGCAGATATCCCGGGGGTTCTCTCGGAAAATCAGCTCGGAATTTCGGATGCACTGGAATTTGATACCATGGAAGCTGCGTTCGCTTCCATGCTTGCGGGAAATGCAATTCTTTTTGTGGATCATTATGACCGTGCAGTCAAGATCGGATCGAAGGGTTATCCCAATTTAGGAGTGCAAAAAGCGGAGTCCGAAAAAGTGCTGCGCGGCTCAAACGAGGGCTTTTCCGATTCCGTCAAAACCAACACGGCACTCGTCCGCAAGCGTCTGCGGACCACCGATCTGAAAGTGGAGGAGATACATTTTGGTGCGCGTTCTGATACGGTTCTGGCTCTGGTGTATGAGAAAGAGCTGATTTATCCGAAATTTCTGGAAGAGGTAAAACAGCAGATTGCCGGCTGGGAAGTGGACGGCGTTTTTGACAGCGGCATGGTCGAGCAGCTCTGCGAACCGCAGTGGAAATCGCCGTTCCCGCGCTTCGAGACGACCGAACGGCCGGACCGCGCGGCGATGGAGATTCTGGACGGAAGAATCCTGCTTTTATGTGATAATTCCCCGGTCGGGATTCTCTTCCCGGCATCATTTGACAGCTTTTTAAAGGTCAGTGAGGACCGGTATCATCATTTTCTGATCGTCTCATTTGAACGGCTGCTGCGGTATGCGGCGGTCTTTCTCGCCCTGTGGATTTCGGGCGGATACCTGGCTGTCACGGGCTTTCACACGCAGGTGCTTCCGACCAAACTCCTGCTGGCGTTCGCCGAAGCGCGGAAAGGCGTTCCGTTCCCCGGCATTCTGGAAATTCTTCTGATGGAATTTGCTTTTGAACTGATCCGCGAGGCCGGTGTGCGCATGCCGGGGCCGCTTGGCGGGACGATCGGAATTGTGGGCGGGCTGATCATCGGAGATGCAGCGGTTTCCGCCAATCTGGTGAGCCCGATGACCGTCGTTGTGGTTGCGGTTTCGGCGCTCTGTTCGCTGGCGATTCCGAACGAAGAGTTCGGTGCGCCGTTCCGGCTGCTGAAGTTCGGCTTCATTTTGCTCGGCGGATGGCTCGGCATTTTCGGCATGGTGCTCGGCACGTTTCTTCTCGCGGGTCATCTTGCCGGGCTTACGAGTTTTGGCATTCCCTATCTGATGCCGTTCGTCGGGAAAGGACTTGCGGGCTACCATGCGCCGAAGGATTCCGTATGGCGGCCGCCGCTGCATCAGATGCGGGAGCGGCCGGTCTTTACAAAGCGCGATCAGAGAGTGCGGCTGCGGAAAAACAGAAAAGCTGCGGAGCCGGAAGAAAAACAGGAAAGGGGAGAGTGACGCATGTTTTCGGAAAATGACAGAATTTCACAGCGCCAGATGGAACGCCAGATCGTGCTCGTTCTGCTCTGCCCGGCGTTCTGGCAGCTCGCGGCGTACGGCGCATCGGACGGCCTGCCCGGTATGGCAGGGATTTTCGTTGGATATGGGCTGCTGGCGGTGTGGTGCATTTATCTCGTGCGCCTTGGCGGGCTTTACTGCCGCCTGGAAAGCGTGATGGGAAAGGCTGGGAAACTCCTTCTGGCAGTGATGTATCTGTGTTATCTGCTTTTCCTCGGCGGAACACTGCTTCGCAGAATGGCGGAGCTTGCCGCCGCGTATCTGACAGCGGGTGTACCGCAGGAGCTCTGCGGACTGTTTCTGCTCGCGGCGGCCGGGTTTGGTGTCGGCAGTGAAGTACAGAAAAGAGGACGGCTGGCGGAAGTACTCTATCCGTGGATTGTGGGCGGGATTTTGATTCTGCTTCTGCTGACGGTTCCGCAGATGCATTTTTCCTCGTTTGAGGATGCCTGGAAGACAGCAAAGTCTGTTGAAATTGTGGATAACGGAATACTTTTTGGGTGGAATGTGTGGAGAACACTGGAAAATGGAACACCGATTGCGCTGCTGCCGTTTTTACTGGGGCATGTGCAGAAAGAGCACAGGAGTGTCATTCTTCCGGTGACGCAGAGTATCTGGAAAACGGGGCTTCTTGTAATTGCAGGAAGCATGGCGCTGCTCGGCGTTTTCGGCCGGCGCGGCACGGCTGCGGCGCAGGACCCGCTCTTACTGTTAATGGCAGGAACGAGCCTGCCGGGTGGATTTCTGGAGCGGTTTGATATTCTGTGGATGGCATTTCTTTTGATGGGACTGCTGTTCACACTGGGAAGTCTGCTGTTTTACGTATCGCTGATCGGAGAGAAGACGGGACTGTGGAAACCGCAGAATCTCTATGTACGGATCGGTACAGTGCTTTTTATATGGCTGCTGTCATGCGCGGAAAGCGGCTGGTCGGTCCGATACGGTTACTTTCCGTTTTTCCTTGCCATCACGGTGCTGCTCGGCTTCTGCCAGAAGCATATGAAAAAACTGCGGCTTGTGTGTCTGGCGCTGGGCAGTATGATTTTCCTGTCATCCTGCGGGGCAGTAGAGCCGGAAAAGCGGCTGTATCCACTGGCGGTTGCCTTTGATTATATGTCGGAAGAGGCGACTGCGCCGGAAAACAGTGAAACTGGGGAAGAAACCGGGACGGCGGTCAGTGAGAGCGGCGGAGAAAAGGAGACGGCTGGCGGTAAATGGCGCGTCTGGTATGCGCCTGCGAATCTTGCGGTGGTGACCGGCCAGGGAAAGGATGAGCAGGAGGAGGGAACCGACGAGGACCCCGCATCGCTGTTCTTTGAAGCGGAGACGTTTGAGGAGATTGCGCAGCAATATGACAGCACAGAGGAATATGATCTCGACACCGGACACGTCCAGGCGATTGTATTTTCCGATGCACTGCTCAGTGACCGGGGACGGATGGAAGAACTGTTGAAGTACCTGGAACAGGACCGTGCGCTTGGGCACAGTGCCTATCTGTTTCACGCAGAAAAACCAGAAGATATCATGGAGCAGAACGGAAAACAGGTGGAGTCCGTCGGTGAGTACCTGTGCGGAATTTATGACAACCGGGTGAAAAGAAAAGAGGCGGTGACACTGGCGGACTTGTGCTATGCGTGGGAAAACGAAAGGAGCATTCTGTGGATTCCGAAAGCGCCGTAAAAGGTTTAAAGTGTATGGAATATCGGAGCGGGTAGTGAGTGTCTGTGTATAAAAGTTTTGAAATCCGGCAAAACTGGAAAAAAACAGGAGGCAGCATATGAATGAGAAAAAAGTACAGAGCCGGAAACGGAATCAAAATCAGACACAGAAGAAATCCAGGGACAGGCAGGCGCAGCCCCGAAATACATTTGGGAACCAGTATAGAAGTCAATTCCAGGCGGCATTTCAAATTTTCTGTCGCCGCTGGCTCCCCGTCTGCATTGCGGCGCTGATCCTTTCCGGAACCGCCAATCTTCTCCGCGAGTCCCGTCTGCAGCAGGAAGTCGCTGCAAAGATCGTGCGCTTTCACGTAAGAGCCAACAGCGACTGCGCCTCCGACCAGCAGATCAAGCTTCAGGTACGCGATGCCGTTGCCGAAGAACTGCAGACAATCCTGCACGGAGCCGAAACAAAAGCAGAAACCGAAGAAATCCTGCGTGAAAACGAGCCCTCCATCCGTGCCGCCGCCCTTCAGACGCTGCGCGCAGGAGGCAGTACTGACGATATCACCGTAACGTACGGAAAAGCCAGTTTTGAGGAAAAAGAAACGGGCAATTATATTCTCCCCGCCGGAACGTACGACGCTCTTCAGATCAACATCGGCAGAGCCAAAGGGCACAACTGGTGGTGCATGCTGTACCCGTCCATCTGCTTTTCGGATGCCCTGCGCCCCGTAAACGAGGATGGCGAAAGTGCAGAAAAAGTCGAAAAAAGCCGGATTCCGCTGCAGAATCTGTTGAGTGACGCCGCCTACCGCGAAATCCTGAAAAGTGACCGGATTTCGTTCCGGTTTTTCTGGCGTTAGGCGGATTTTTCGAAAGACTTTCAAGAGAAATGATTGCAATATTCCTCCATTCGGGTTAAAATAATGTATCAGCGACCTATTTTAACTAGGGTCGTGAAATGAAAAAAGAAATGTAAAAATTCAGATATATTAAATATAGAAATGAACCCCATTCGGCATGACAAAAAAGTAATGCCGGATGAAAAATGGAGGAAAGTATGAAAGCAGACAGACAGGCGCCGATCGGCGTCTTTGATTCCGGTGTCGGCGGACTGACCGTAGTGCGTGAGATTATGCGAAACCTGCCCGACGAACGAATCGTATATTTTGGAGATACCGCGCGTGTGCCGTACGGTTCCAAATCGAAAAATACCGTCATCCGTTATTCCCGCCAGATCGTACACTTTCTGGAAACCCAGCAGGTCAAGGCAATCGTCATCGCCTGCAACACCGCAAGTGCGCTGGCACTCGATACGATCGAAAAAGAGATTGATCTCCCGATCATCGGCGTGGTAAAACCGGGCGCACAGATGGCCGTCGAGACGACGCAGAACAAGCGTGTCGGCGTCATCGCAACCGAGAGCACTATTCAGAGCGGCCTCTACCAGCAGCTTATTACCGAGGCAGATCCGGCGATCACCGTTTACGGAAAACCGTGTCCGCTGTTCGTGCCGCTCGTGGAAGAGGGCTGGACAAAAGATCCGATCACCGAGGAAGTGGCGCGCCGCTATCTGGCAGAGATTCTGGATAAAGACATCGACACGCTGATTATGGGATGCACCCACTATCCGCTGCTGCGTTCTCTGCTGCGGAAAGTAGTCGGAGAAAAAGTAACACTCGTCAACCCGGCATACGAAACCTCACAGGCACTGTGCAGACTGCTGCGGGAGCTGGATCTGGAGAATCCTGGAAACGATGAGCTGGGCCGTCAGAAATACCAGTTCTTCGCAAGCGACGGCGTGGAGCGGTTCAATGCCTTCGCACATTCCGTTCTGCCGGAGCAGATCAGCGATACGAAACAGGTACAGATTGAAAACTATTAAAAACGACATACAGAAAAGAGAGAGGAACACCAGAAAAGGATGGAAAAAGACGTACTCATCAGCATCCGCGGACTGCAGTATCTGATGGATGAGGAATCCGGCGAACAAGAACCGGTGGAGGTTATGACGACGGGTTCGTACTACAAGAAAAACGGCCATCACTTTCTGATCTACGACGAGGCAACCGAAGGCTTTGACATGATGACGCACAACATGATCAAATTTACGGAAAACGCCCTCGAGGTGCGCAAACGCGGCCTCATTGATGTCCATATGATTTTTGAGGAGGATAAAAAGAACATTTCGTTTTATCACACGCCATATGGCATGATCAACATGGGAGTTGCGGCGACGAAGGTCAGAATGAAAGAGACGCCGGATCAGATTTTACTGAAGGCAGAATACGCGCTCGACATCAACGACAGCTACGTGGGGGACTGCGTAATCGATATCGAGGTAAGACCGCGGGAAGGCGGAAAACTGAATTTATAAAAAAATACCCGGGAAGAATGAAAATCATTCAACTCGGGTATTTTCGCGAGCAACGAGCCAAAGTCCGGGCTTGCACGAGACCTTGGCGACTGCCGCGAAAGCAAAAAGAAACACGCAAAGCGTGTTTCTTTTTGTTTCAGATGAAATTTTATTTCTCCTCGCCGCGTGCCTTGCGGAGCATTTTCTGCCAGAAGCCGTTTTTCTTTTCCGGCTGCTCTAAAGAACCGCGGATGCCGCGAACGCCGGTGATGTAGATACCGCTTACGGTAGCCTTGACTTCTTTTTTCACCGGGATCTGATCGAAGATAGCAGCGTCGCAGATCAGGGTCATGATTCTCGGACCGACTTTTGCTTTGACGATCGGCAGTTTTGCGCGACGCATCATTTTCGGTGTCTGGTCAATGACCATCTGTGGGAGTCCGGAATCTTTCATGCGAAGCTTTTTCTTATCTATGATCAACATGGAGACAGTCTGTTTCATGGCCTCCATTTGTTCCTGCTGTGCGGCCTGTTTTGTCTGTGCTTTTTTACCGAAGTAATACAGCAGACCAAGGATGACAGCGATGACAGCTAATACGATTAATACGATAATCCAGGGTTTCATCCCTCTATTCCTCCTCTGCAAAAAATAATGTGGGCATCGGAACATACAATGCCAGTCTATGAACATTCTAACATTGATTTCGGCAAAACGCAAACACATTTTAGCGCAATCCAGGCGATTTTACGGTCGAAAATCATAAGAATTTCTAAAATCGGAGCCCCAGCCTTTTTTTTACCAGACAAGTATGGTAAAATGAGATTTACAACGCGCCGGGAACGGCGTAGTATGGAGGAAAATTCAAGAATGAAAAGAAAAGCAGCAGTCATGCTTCTGCTCATGACACTGGGAGCAGCCAGTGTGAGCGGATGTGGAAAAAACAATACAACAAGCAGCAGTTCCGTATCAAGCGCAAGCAGCACAAGCGCTTCCTCAGCATCCGATGCGTCGAGCGCAGGCAGCACATCGTCCGACAGCACAGCTTCTGAGGAATACGCTTCCCCGAGTGATGTAGACGGGATTCCGGTTGTCGATGAGGAAGTTGATCCGGCAGAGTGTGTAACGCTTGGAGATTACAAAAAGCTGACACTGGAAAAGAAAGTAGAGCAGGTAACGGATGATGACGTACAGACGGCCATTATGGCAGAGACAGCTGTCACCATGGACGATCCGGACGCCACCGTACAAAAAGGCGACACCGCCGATATTGCCTATGTTGGAAAAGTTGACGGCAAGGAGTTTGACGGCGGAAGCAGTGATTCCTACAATCTGGTGATTGGTTCCGGAACCTTCATCGATGGATTTGAGGATGGTGTCGTTGGAATGAAAACGGGGGAGACAAAGGATCTGAACCTGAAATTCCCGGACAGCTATCAGAGTACCGATCTGGCAGGAAAAGACGTTGTGTTTACCGTTACGGTAAATGCGTTTACCCGCCCGGCAGAAAACATTGACGGATGGGAACTCGACGATGCATGGGTAGCAGAGAATACAGATTACAGCACTGTGGAGGAATACCGTGCCGGAAAACGCGCAGAGCTGGAGGCTGCAAATGAGACGACAGCGGAAAATAATCTGCAGAATGACGCGATGCAGCAGGTGACAGACGGCTGTACGTTTAACAAAATTCCGAAATCCTATATCACCCTTGGCGAAGAGGATTACGATAAACGGTATACCACTTATCTTCAGAATTACGGCATTTCCCTGGACGACTATCTGGAGCATCCTTTTATTCATGGAAAAGCGATTCAGGCAGCCGGCAAATATAGTTTTGTGTCATGCAGTGACGAAGCGGTAGAAAACGGATTGGTTACGTTAGAAGATTATCCGGTGGTAGATTATATCCTGGGACTGGAAAAAGAAGACCCCGCAAATAAAGCGTACTACAAGACATTCTCCTCGGCTATGCAACGAATTATGACCAGTTATTGTCAGTCGGGAGGTAGTCTATTTGTCAGCGGTGCTTATGTAGGAAGCGATATGAGCGGCACACAAGGCAACCGGGAGTTTACAGAGAAAATACTGAAATATGGTTATCAAAGTAGCCTGACGGATAAGAGTTCGAATCAGATTAAAGGATTGGGGCGCACAATCACGATCCCGCGTCTGCCCAATGAGAACAGTTATGCGGTTCCTGCAGCAGATTGCATCGTTCCCGTAGATACTGCTTTCCCTGTATTTACGTATGTACCCGGCAATCAGAGCGCAGGTATCGCTTACAAAGGGAACTACCGCACTTTTGTATTGGGCTTTCCTTTCGAAAGCATCCAGTCGGAAGCGGATCGGGCAACCATCATGGCAGGCATCTTGGGATTCTTTACTCAAAAATAAAAAATATCCTTTTTTTTAATCCGTTTCTCATTTTAAATTCTATCTTTGCTACTATAATAACCTTTAAAACTAAAAAACAATGTATACTATACAAGCAAATCCTAGCGGTACACGCAGCATAGAAGTATCTAATGAAAACTTGAGAACAATTGAGAAATATGCTCTGTTCCGTCATCTTATCGACAGTACCGGTATTGTAGATGAAGCAGTTCTGGATAAGTTGAAACTTAATATCCGCTCCCTTATCGCCAGTCAGGAAGAAGACAGTAAAGACTTGCTGGACCTTTGTATCGACGTGATTTATCACAATAATATGAAGGACATCAGGCCAAATTTTGCAACGACGAAATCGTTTCGGGTGAAGTGGAAATGATTCATAACCCCAAAACGGCTGATCCGGCTCATGGGGG
>OGZO01002487.1_pt1 | contig 12596 bp, 7 predicted proteins | sample 1576721 | NCBI WGS metagenome assembly OGZO01 (sample SAMEA3541516, study PRJEB24748) | human gut metagenome | biome: human gut; feature: human-associated habitat; material: faeces | place: China | collected 2012 | reverse complement strand
GTTTTTGAGCCGTTCGTCGCCGTGACCGTCGCACCGGCAGCTTTATATGTGTCTCTTGGACGCATGAGACAATTGGTTGTCATAAGGATACAGCCGGGAAGATTATCAAACTGTTTTTGCTGGTCCTGCCATGCGCCGCCAAAATTACCTACAAGATGCTTATATTTTTTAAGACCTTCATAACCATGGGAAGGGAGCATTTCCCCGTGGGTATATATATTAATGCCAAGGCCTTCGGTCTGTTTAAGAAGCATTTCAAGGTCTTTAAGGTCATGACCGGAAACAATGATGAAGGGACCTTTCTTAATGTGAACGTTGACCGGGTGTGGTGATGGATTACCATATATGGTTGTGTTTGCTTCATCAAGTTTTTTCATTATCTCAATAGCCATATCACCTGTTTTAAGAGTCAGACGGATAAGTTCTTCGACAGTCAGGGTGTTATCTGTTATTGCTTTGAGTGCAATGATATAGAAATTGTCAACATTATCACTATAGTATGAAAGTTCCCTTGCCTGATGACCGTAGGCGCTTATTCCTTTAAGACCATAAAGAATAGTCTGTCTTAATGAGCGGATATCAGGATCCAGAGTTTTGTCGTACATAATGCCTGCCATTGGCGCGTCACGCAGCATATCAGCTTTAGTTTCTGGCAGTTCGTATGCAGCAGATGGGGTAATATAATCAGTTGTCCCTACTATATTTTTCAGATTATTTTTGATGTCCTGGGATTGTTTAAGAAGATGGACATGGTCATCTACATTGAAATTAACATTGGTAAGAGTGGTAAAAAGACAATTCTCAATAAAGCTGACAACAGATTTGTCAACATTAAGTCCTGAATCCAGAATATGTCTGGCATAGAAGCTGATACCTTTCAGCTGATATATAAGCAAATCCTGAAGATTGGCTATTTCTGGCGTCTTTCCGCATACGCCGAGTTTAGTGCAGCCTTTTCCGCCGGCTGTCTGTTCACATTGATAGCAGAACATATCGTATCCAAGATCCATATTATTACTCATATAATACTCCTTTTTCATTCATAATTATTAATTAATATTATGAATCCTGAATATCTAATTTATTCATAAATTTGTATGATATGACAATTTAATGATATAAAATGTATGGTACAATATTATATAGAAAGAATATGTGACGGAATCCGTCACATCCTTATGAAAAAGGAGATACGTGTTATGCATATATCAAAGAATTCTGCAACTCAGATTGTTGAAGAAATTTCAAAACTTGTTAAACAGAATATTAATCTTATGGATGAGACAGGACATATAATTGCAAGTCGTGATAAATCCAGAATAGGGGATTTTCATTATGGTGCATATAAGATTATATCTGAAAATCTTGAGGAATATTATATTGATGAAGATGATTTATCAAAAGGCATAAAAAAAGGAATTAATCTTCCACTTGAACTTGATGGCGGAATAGTAGGAGTGATAGGAATGACAGGTGGATATGAAGAGGTTATAACGTCTGGAAAACTGTTAAAAAAGATGACGGAAATTCTTTTGATGGAGAGTCGTGCAAACTATAGACAGCTTATGAATAAGCGTGTAAGGAATGCTTTCTATGAAGAATGGCTTATAAATGGAGGATATAAGAATGCTGATTTAGAAGACCGTGGAATGGCTTTGGGAATAGATATTAATAAGCCAAGAAGAGTGTTTATTGCCAGCATAGATGAGTTGGACAACCTTAAAGATTCACAGCAGGGACAGTCTCAGATTGCAAAATTTGAGAATGATGTTGATGTATTTTTAAAGAGAAATAATTATAAAATGCATTTCAGGAACGCTTCAAGACAGATAATAATCATAGATAATATGGATACAGAAGATGTGGTTAAATTTGCAGAAGAGCTGGCAGGATATGTGTGGGAAAAAGATAAGTTTGAACTGAATATTGGTATAGATTCAGCTCAAAGCTATGATATGCATGAAGCTTATGTTGAAGCACATAGGGCATGGACGGCTGCAGCTGAAAAACATGAACAGATTATATGCTATGAGGATATTAGTCTTGAACTTTTAATAAGCAATGTACCGACAGAGATTAAGCTTGAATATTTAAAGAAGGTATTCAAAGATATGGATTATAATGATATATGTGAAAATATTGCGTTGATGAAAGCGTATTTTAATGCACAGGGATCAATACAGAAAGCAGCAGACAATCTGTATATTCATAAGAATACATTACAATACAGAATATCAAAACTGAAAGAAATAACAGGACTTGATGTCAGGAAACCAACAGAAAGTCCAGCGTTGTATCTGGCATACATAATTACTGATGAATTAATTAATGAAAAATATGATTTACCATTATTGTTACATAATACAAAATAAAAATGATATTATGTGCTGTGTAACATTTTGCTATTGAACTTTACATGCTATTATTGTGTCATACAAAGCACAAAGATTTGTGCAAACCGTACAACAATAAAATAGAAATGAGGTGTTTTTATGACAGGAGTAGCATTGATAATTGCATTTGTCTTGGCTATCATTGTGATGATAGTTGCAATTTCTAAGTTTAAGGTTCATCCTTTCTTAGCAATTATGGCGGTATCACTTATTCTTGCAATGTTGGCAGGGATTCCATTTGTTGATACTGTAAAACCAGACGGAACGAAGGTGTCTGGAATTCCAACAGTTATAGGAGCTGGATTCTCAGGTACATTCAGCAGCATCGGTATTGTTATTATATTAGGTGCATTGATTGGATCGGTACTTGAAAAAACAGGAGCAGCATTGAAGCTGGCAGATATGGTAATTAAGGTAGTAGGAAAGAAAAGACCAGAACTTGCAATAGAGCTTATGGGCTGGGTTGTTTCAATTCCTGTGTTCTGTGACAGTGGTTTTGTAATTCTTAATCCAATAAGAAAAGCACTTGTAAAAAGAACAGCAGTTTCAAGTGTAGCAATGACAGTAGCACTTTCAGCAGGACTTTATATTTCTCATGTGTTTATTCCACCAACACCAGGTCCGATAGCAGCTGCTAATACACTTGGAGTTGGAGATAATCTTTTACTTGTAATGGGACTTGGTGTTGTATGTTCAATATTTCCTCTTATAGCAGGTCTTGTATATGCTAAGTTTATTGGAAAGAGAGTAAAGAGTGCTGATGAAGTGACAGACAATGGAGAGGTTACTAAGACATATGAAGAATTAGTTGCAGAGTATGGAAAACTTCCTAATGGATTTAATGCATTAGCTCCAATTCTTGTACCAATCATTCTTATGGCACTTGGTTCAATTTCATCAATGGCTGGCTGGACCGGCGCACTTGACATAGCATGCCAGTTCCTTGGAAAACCAATTATAGCACTTGCTGTTGGTACAATATTTGCAGTAATCCAGCTTGCAACGGCACATAAGATGTCCGATTTTTACAATATTACCAATGAGACATTAAAGACAGTTGGTCCTATACTTTTTGTAACAGCAGCTGGTGGTGTGTTAGGAAAGGTAATTTCATCAAGCTCAATGGTTGCATTTATTACACAGCATGCAGAAGTGCTTTCAGCAGTTGGAATATTCTTCCCATTCCTTCTTGCAGCAATATTAAAGACAGCACAGGGTTCTTCGACGGTTGCAATTACAACTACAGCAGGTATCATTGCTCCACTGCTTGGAGCACTTGGACTTGCATCACCTGTTAAGACAGTGCTTTGTGTAATGGCTATAGGCGCTGGTGCCATGACAGTATCACACGCTAACGACTCATACTTCTGGGTAGTTACTAATTTTGGTGACATGAATCCTGAACAGGGATATAAGACACAGACAGTGTGCACATTAATAATGGGTATTGCAGCAATGGTTGAAATATTTATTATTTCATTAATTTTATAATATAAATGTTACATAATGCGGCTATACTTATGAGAACTATATGGACTTATCAGTATGGTCGCATTATTATATAAAAGAAAGATTATAATAACAATACATTTAGAACAATATCAGGAGGATTATATATGGTTATAGGCTTTGTTGGATTGGGAATAATGGGAAAACCGATGGCAAAGAATCTTTGCAGAGCTGGATATACATTGATTGTTAATGACCATCATAAGGAAAATGTCGATGAACTTGTACAGGCAGGTGCGAGAAGTGGTGATTTAAAACAGATTGGCACGGAGAGTGATGTGGTTATAACAATGCTTCCAAACAGTCCTCAGGTAAAGGATGTAATGCTCGGGGAAAATGGTATTGCGGGTTATATGAAAAAAGGAACATGTTTTATAGACATGAGTTCAATTAATCCTGTCGACAGCAGATATATTGGTGATGTATTAAAAGAAAAAGGAATTGATATGCTTGATGCACCTGTGTCAGGAGGAGAACCTAAAGCAATAGATGGAACAGTTGCATTTATGGTTGGTGGAGATGAGAAAACATTTGATAAGTATAAACAGATTCTTACACATATGGGTTCATCAGTTACAAGATGTGGTGAACTTGGAGCTGGAAATACAACAAAACTTGCCAATCAGATAATTGTTGCATGTAATATCCAGGCAGTTTCTGAAAGCTTCATTCTGGCAAAAAAAGCCGGAGTAGATCCTGAGTGTGTATTTGAGGCAATAAAAGGCGGACTAGCAGGGTCTACTGTTATGAATGCCAAAGTTCCAATGATGATAGAGGATAATGTTGAACCGGGCTTCAGAATTGATTTACATATTAAAGATTTGAATAATGCACTTGAGTGTGCTCATAGTGTTGGAGCTCCAGTACCGATGACAGCACAGGTTCAGGAAATAATGCAGTATCTGCATAACAATGGAGATGGAAGCAGCGACCACAGTGCAATTATACATTATTATGAAAAACTGGCAGACACAAAATTATAAATGTTGTTGACAGGTTATTATAATGTCAGGAAGGAGAATCTTATGAATAAAGAATTAAGAGCGGTTGCAGATAATATAATTGATGCGGCAATTAAAGCAGTTCTTCCGGATGAAGCAGTTAAGAAAACACTTAAAGACAGGAAATTTGATGGAAAAGTTATTCTTGTAGCAGTAGGAAAAGCCGCATGGCAGATGGCAAAGGCGGCAAGTGACTGTCTGGGAGACAGAATAAATGAAGGAATTGTAATAACGAAGTATGGACATGTAAAAGAGCCGATTGAAAGAATAGAATGTTTTGAGGCAGGCCACCCTGTTCCAGATGAGAATTCATTTAAAGCAACACAGGCAGTTATTGAGATGGTAAGCGGACTCAATAAGAATGATACAGTGCTTTTTCTTCTTTCAGGTGGAGGAAGTGCTTTATTTGAGAAGCCGAAGATTACAGGAGAAGAATTGCAGGATATAACTAATCAGTTACTTGCATGCGGTGCAGATATTGTTGAGATTAATACGATAAGAAAACGCTTATCAGAAGTAAAGGGCGGACGGTTTGCAAAATTATGTGAACCGGCGCATGTATTATCAATAGTATTATCAGATATACTTGGTGACCCACTGGATATGATTGCTTCAGGTCCGGCATGTGCAGATACAACAACATGTGAAGAAGCATGGCACATTGTAGAAAAATATAATCTTAATATAAGTGAAGATATAAAAAAGCTGATGGATATTGAGACACCGAAGAAACTGGATAATGTAACAACTTTTATTAATGGAAGTGTGCGTGAATTATGCAGTGCAGTATCAAGGGAATGTTCAAAGTATGGATATGAACCAGTAATGCTTACGGACCAGTTATGCTGTCAGGCAAAAGAAGCCGGAAGTTTTCTTGCATCTATAGCAAAGACACATTGTAAGTCAGGAAAGAAGCTGGCATACATAGCAGGTGGTGAAACGATTGTTAATATTACAGGACATGGGAAAGGTGGAAGAAATCAGGAAATTGCATTATCGGCAGCGGAAGGTATTAAGGGAATGTCAAATGCAGCAGTATTCAGTATAGGCAGCGATGGAACAGACGGACCTACGGATGCGGCAGGTGGATATAGCGATGGTGATACAGCAGGAGTTTTAAAGAATAAAGGAATAGATATATTTGAAGTGCTTAAGAATAATGATGCTTATAATGCTTTGAAACTAACAGAGGGGCTTATTATAACAGGACCTACGGGAACAAATGTTAATGATGTTTCTGTGCTGCTTATATCAGATTGATAAGGTACATAAAGCGATAAAAATATATAATTTAATTATTTATTATAGTGTAAAGCCAGTATTTTGCTGGCTTTATATTTTTTTAATAAATTCATTAGCACTCACCTCTTGACAGTGCTAACAATGAGATGTATAACATCAATTGTAAGAGGAAAACAATAGATAAACAGTGAAGTTAAGCATTCATTGTAATAGAAGGAGGTAATCGTATGAACATTAATAAATTTACACAGAAGTCTATTGAGGCTGTTAACCAGTGCGAGAAGATTGCCTACGATTATGGTAATCAGGAGATTGATCAGGAGCATTTTCTGTACAGTCTCTTAACTATAGAAGATAGTCTTATCGCGAGCCTGATAGAGAAGATGGGAATTGATAAGGATGTATTTATAAAGAATATTGAGACTATGCTTAGCCAGAAGAATAAGGTTTCAGGAAATGTACAGCTTTATGTAAGCAATGATCTTAATAAGGTTTTAGTAAATGCAGAAGATGAAGCAAAGAGAATGGGTGATGCGTATGTTTCTGTTGAGCATCTTATGCTTGCGATGATTGCAGCACCTAACAAGGGCATAAAGCAGCTTTTTAAGACATATGGAATTAACAGGGAAACATTTTTATCAGCTCTTGCCACAGTAAGAGGCAACCAGAGTGTTACTTCAGATAATCCGGAGGCAACTTATGATACTCTTAGCAAATATGCTACTGACCTTGTAGAAAGAGCTAAGGATGGAAAGCTTGATCCGGTTATCGGCAGAGATAATGAAATAAGAAATGTAATAAGAATTCTTTCCCGTAAGACTAAGAACAATCCGGTTCTTATTGGTGAGCCTGGTGTTGGTAAAACAGCAGTTGTTGAAGGACTTGCACAGAGAATTGTGAGAGGTGATGTTCCAGAAGGTTTAAAGGATAAGAAGCTTTTTGCACTGGATATGGGCGCACTTGTTGCAGGTGCAAAGTATCGTGGTGAATTCGAGGAAAGACTTAAGGCTGTACTTGATGAGGTTAAGAAATCTGAAGGCCAGATAATTCTGTTTATTGATGAAATTCACACTATTGTAGGTGCAGGTAAGACAGAAGGTGCTATGGATGCAGGTAATATGTTAAAACCAATGCTTGCCCGTGGTGAACTTCATTGTATAGGTGCTACAACTCTTGATGAGCACAGAGAGTATATTGAGAAAGACCCGGCACTTGAAAGACGTTTCCAGCCGGTTATGGTTGATGAACCTACAGTTGAGGATACTATCTCAATTCTTAGAGGTCTTAAGGACAGATACGAAGTGTTCCATGGAGTTAAGATTACAGATGGCGCACTTGTAAGTGCAGCTACTTTGTCAGACAGATACATTTCAGACAGATTTCTGCCAGATAAGGCTATAGACCTTGTAGATGAAGCATGTGCAATGATTAAGACTGAACTTGATTCAATGCCGGCAGAACTTGATGAGAAGAGAAGAAAGATTATGCAGCTTGAGATTGAGGAGGCTGCCCTTAAGAAAGAGACTGATAATCTTAGTAAGGAAAGACTTGATGCATTACAGAAAGAATTGTCAGAATTAAGGTCTGATTTCAATATCCAGAAAGCTAAATGGGACAGCGAGAAATCTTCTGTTGATCAGGTAAGTAAGTTAAAGGAAGAGATTGACCAGATTAATACCCAGATAGCACAGGCTAAGAGAGAATATGATCTTAATAAGGCAGCAGAGCTTCAGTATGGTAAGCTTCCGCAGGCACAGAAGGCTTTGGAAGAAGCTGAGAAGAAGTCAAGTAACAGAGATATGAGCCTTGTTCATGAAAGCGTTACTGAGGAAGAGATTGCTAAGATTATATCAAGATGGACTGGTATTCCGGTTAGCAAGTTAAGTGAGTCTGAAAGACAGAAAACTCTTAATCTTGATGAACAGCTTCACAAGAGAGTTATAGGACAGGATGAAGGTGTTACTAAGGTAACAGAGGCAATCATAAGGTCTAAGGCTGGTATTAAAGACCCGACTAAGCCAATTGGTTCATTCCTGTTCTTAGGACCTACAGGAGTAGGTAAGACAGAGCTTGCAAAGGCACTGGCTGAGAGTCTGTTTGATGATGAATCTAATATAGTAAGACTTGATATGTCCGAGTATATGGAGAAGTATTCAGTATCCAGACTTATCGGAGCGCCTCCAGGATATGTAGGTTATGATGAAGGTGGACAGCTTACAGAAGCTGTAAGAAGAAAACCATATTCAGTTGTTCTTTTTGATGAAGTTGAGAAAGCACATCCAGATGTATTTAATGTCCTCTTACAGGTACTTGATGATGGCCGTATCACTGATTCACAGGGAAGAACTGTGGATTTTAAGAACACTATAATCATAATGACAAGTAACATTGGTTCTTCATATCTGCTTGAAGGCATCAATCCTGATGGCTCAATTAAGCCAGAGGCAGAGGAAGCTGTTATGGGTGATTTAAAGAATCATTTCAGACCTGAATTCCTTAACCGTCTTGATGAGATAATTATGTTCAAGCCTCTTACTAAGGATAATATCAGCAATATTATCAATCTTCTTGTTGCAGATGTTAACAAGAGACTTGCAGATAAAGAGCTTGAGATTGTTCTTACAGATGCAGCCAAGGATTTCATAGTTGAAAACGGATTTGACCCAATGTATGGTGCAAGACCGCTTAAGAGATATGTCCAGAAGACAGTTGAGACACTGGCAGCCAAGTTAATACTTGCAGGCAATATCAATACAGGTGATGATATTGTTATTGACCTTGTAGATGGAAAGCTGACAGCCAGAGCCGCCGCGAGGGCTGTTGAGGGATAAGGCCTGATATTGAAATAAAAGCCTACTAAACTATTGTGTAATGCAAGTTTAGTAGGCTTTTTGAAAGCAAACCAGCAATTTATTCTTTGAATTTCTGACAGCATGCTTTATAAGCAAACCGCAATTGCCACGCACAAGGAAGAGCTCTGCGACGTGCAGGCGGAGAAACAGGAGGCAGCGAAGAAATGAAGATCACGATCGACAGCAAATGGTGCAAAGGCTGCGCACTGTGCGTGCGCGCGTGCAAAAAGGGTGTACTTGCCATCGGTGAGCAGCGCAGCAGCGGCGGCTATCTGATGCCGTATGCCCAGAACCCGGATGCCTGCATCGCCTGCAAGATGTGCGAGCGTACCTGCCCCGATGTCTGCATCGAGGTCACCAAGGAATAAGAGGAGGACAGAACCATGCGTAAGGATTTTCGATTCGGAGGTTCCGGCGGTCAGGGCGTTATTTCTCTGGCAGTACTGCTGGCAAATGCCTATGGTGTGCAGAACAGCTATGAAGTTGCGCAGACTCAAAGCTATGGACCCGCTGCCCGCGGCGGCGCCTGCAAGGCGGAGCTCGTCGTTTCCGATGAGCGCATCGACTACGTCAAGGCCGATAAGCTCGACTCATTCGTTGCGTTCAACAAGCCCAGCTTTGATAAATTCAAGGGTGATATTAACTCCGATACACGCCTGTTTGTGGACAGCACGTTCGTCACGGCGGAGGATGTTTCCGGCACGCCGGCCAAGCAGGTCTTCCTGTTCCCGGCCACGAAGTACGCCGAGGAAAGCTTCCGCGTCGTGTGCACGAACATCGTCATGATGGGCTACATCGTGGCGCACAATCCGGATATCTCGCTCGAGAATGCGCAGAACGCTATCCGTGCGGTCATGAACCCGAAGGTGGTCGATCTCAATCTCGAGGCGCTGCAGTTCGGCTACGAGCACGGCAAGGCGGATCTCGCCTGATCTGCCGGGCCGTCAATGAATTCAACAATCAGGAGGAACCCATGGAAAGAGTACCGGAACTCTTGAAAAGTAAGATCATGTCCGCGGATCAGGCGGCGCAGTTGATCCATACCGGCATGACGCTCGGCGTGAGCGGCTTTACCAGCACCGGTTACCCGAAGGCCGTTCCCGAGGCGCTGGTGCGCTCCGGTCACGCGCATGATTTGACCATCTGCGTCGGCGCCGCCGTCGGCGACGAGATCGATGGTGCGATGGTGCGCGCCGGCCTGATCAAAAAGCGCTATGCCCACCAATCGCATAAGGATCTGCGCAATGCCATCAACGCCGGCACGGTCGGCTACAGTGATGTGCACATCTCGCATTTTCCCATGCACATAAATCAACATACCGGTCCCAAAATCGACGTGGCTGTGGTAGAATGTACGGCGGTGTGCGAGCAGGGACTGTATCTGGCGGCTGCCGGCGGGAGTGCAGACGCAGCTGTGCGCAATGCCGATAAGGTTATCGTGGAGGTCAATGAGACGCTCCCGGAGGGCCTGGTCGGTATGCACGACATCTTCGAGATCGGCCTGCCGCCGCATGCGCGCATCATCCCGATCACGAAGCCGGACGACCGTGTCGGCACTCCGTACATCCCGTGCCCGCCGGAGAAGATCGCGGCCATCGTTCTCACGGATCATGCCGACGAGCCGCAGAAGTTCAAGCCCTATTCTGAGGCAACCAGAATCATCGGCGAGAATGTCGTCAAATTCCTCAGGCAGGAGATCGCCGCCGGCCGTCTGCCGGAGAATCCGGGCCCGATCCAGTCGGGTGTCGGCTCCGTCGGCAACGCGGTGCTCAGCAGCCTCGCCACAAGCGGCTTCCACGGCCTGAGCATGTACACCGAGGTCATGCAGGATTCGGCGCTGAACCTGATCGAGCAGGGTGTGTTTGACTTTGTGTCCACCAGCTCCATCGCGCTCGGCGAGGAAAACCGCCGCCGTTTCTATGAGAACATCGATTTCTTCAAGGATAAGATCCTGCTGCGTCCGCAGGAGATCACGAACCACCCGGAGGTGGTGCGCCGGCTTGGCGTGATCTCGCTCAATACGCCGATCGAAGTGGACATCTACGGCAACGTCAACTCCACGCACATCATGGGCACCAAGATGATGAACGGCATCGGCGGCAGCGGCGACTTCGCGCGCAATGCACGCGTGTGCATTTTCGCGACGGAGTCCGTTGCCAAGGGCGGTCTCATCTCCTGCATCGTGCCGATGGTGTCGCATGTGGACCAGACCGAGCATGATGTGCAGGTCATCATCACTGAGCAGGGCATCGCCGATCTGCGCTGGAAGACGCCGCGCGAGCGTGCCGAGCTCATCATTGAAAACTGTGCGCACCCGGATTACCGGCCCATGCTGCGTGAATATTATGAGCACGCGCTCGACGTTGCGGCCGGAAAGCAGACGCCGCACGATCTGGCCCAGGCGCTGTCCTGGCACCAGCGGTTTTTGGCCACCGGCACCATGAAGCCCTGAGCAGGCGCGGTGCCTGAACGAAAGAAGAAAACAGAACAGAAACAGAAAGAAAGGAATGGAAAACCTATGTCGAACGTAGTTCTTTATTGTGAAAAACTCCCGACGGAGGGAATGGAAACCCTGATTTCTGAACTTTGCCCGAAGGAGCTGGACCTCCGCTTCCTGTACCCCGTGAAAAACGGCAAAAAGGGCGACTTTGAGGACGCCGATTACATCCTGGCCTCGATCTGCAAGATCGGTAAGCCGGAGATGGATCGCACCAAGAATCTGAAGCTCATTCATGTCCCTGCGACCGGCTATAACCACGTGGACATTGCCTATGCCAAGAAAAAGGGCATTCCGGTGTGCAATTCCGCCGGTGAGAATGCCTCCACGACTGCGGAGTTCACCATTGCGCTCATGCTCGCCTGCATGCGCCGCCTGAGCATGATCGACCGCCGCTGCAAACAGGGCGAGTGGCACAGTTGGACCTGGCGTCATGACAGCTATGAACTGCGCGGCAAGACGGTCGGCGTTGTCGGCGGCGGCGCCATTGGCCGCATGGTCATGCAGCGCCTGCAGGGCTGGGACTGCAAGCTGATCTACAGCGATCCGTACCGTATGCCCGAGGAAATGGAAAAGAAGCTCAACTGCGAGTATGTCTCGCTTGAGACGCTGCTGCACGAGTCCGATGTCGTGTCCCTGCATTGCCCGCTGACCGAGCAGACCCGCGGTATGATCGGCAAGGAGCAGCTTGCCATGATGAAGCCGAACGCCATCATCGTCAACGAGGCGCGCGGTGCCGTCATCGACGACAAGGCGCTGGTCGAGGCACTGCAGAACGGTACCATTTGGGGTGCTGCCATCGATACGTGGGAGAAAGAGCCGCTCGACCCCAACGATCCGCTCGTGAAGATGGAGAAGGTCATTACCACGTCTCACCTCGGCGCGGCGACCCGCGAAACCGTCATTCGCTGCTTCAGCATCGGCTATGAGAACGTTCTTCGCCAGATCCACGGGGAGGAACTCGTCAACCGCATCGTGTAAACGATAGTCATCTGTTTCATTGCGATATTCTTTCGACTCTCTCCTCTTTACCTAACCTACATTTTCTTTTGTTTTGCCTTTTGACGAGCCTCTCTGTTTTTGCGAGAAGCGCCGGCCTTAT
>OGZO01002480.1_pt1 | contig 12622 bp, 10 predicted proteins | sample 1576721 | NCBI WGS metagenome assembly OGZO01 (sample SAMEA3541516, study PRJEB24748) | human gut metagenome | biome: human gut; feature: human-associated habitat; material: faeces | place: China | collected 2012 | reverse complement strand
TAATACCCGGTAGTGCGGATCGTTAAGATAGTGGGCCACGTTGCGCTCGGCCACCATTCGCGAGCCGATCACGTCCAGCGGGTAGTGGACGCCCAGCACGATGCGCGAGTAGCCATAGCGGGCGCCGCGCGCCACCAGCGCGCCGTAGCGCTCCGGGATCATCGCCGCCAGCAGCAGCGCATCGGTATAGCCGGTGTTGGTGTGGCCGCTGGGGAACGAGCCGCCGTCGGCGGTGTAGGGCTGGTTATCTTTCACCACCACATCGTCAGGCACCAGGTGAATGGTGTTGCCCTGCACCAGAAACGGCCGCGGATTGTTGAAGTGCTTTTTCGCCTCGCCGGTGCTGACCTCCGAGGCTTTGATCAACGCTGCCGCTTTCCCCAGCGCGCCCTGGTCATAGGCGGTCAGAAACGCTTTGCCAAGGCGTGGCCCCAGCGCGTCGCTGAGGAAGTAGAGGTAGCTAATGCCTTCCGCATCGGCCAGCGCCTGACGGCGCGTGGTCTGCACGGCGTCGCGATTGATGGCGGTCACCGTCGCCAGATTCTGCTTCACGACGGTCTCCGGCAGGGTGCTGAACGCCGACAGCAGCGCAATGCCCGCCTGCTGGTTGGCCCGGGTCTGGAAGTCATAGCCGCTGGCCTTCAGCCAGGCGGTATCGGCCTGAGTTTGGTTTTGTTTGGTGCGCGCCAGCCGATCGCGGGTCAGCGTGGCGGCATTCCCCTGCAGAGCGTGGCGTAGCTGCGCCAGCGCCTGTTGCTCAAGATCGTCATACGCCTGGCTGGAGGCAGCCGGCGTCACGCTATTGGCGAGGGCCGCCGCCCTGTTCAGCGGGATGTCTTTAGCCAGAACCGGTTGCGCCAGCAGCAGCGCGACGGCCAGCAGCGAGAGTTGCCTTTTCATTATTTTTCCTTTTATTCAAATAATTACCTTGCCTGTATCCGACGCTAGCGCGGCCGTTTGACGTTTTTATGACAGCGTTATGTTTTGCAACGCTTTTGGCAGAAATGAAACAGCGCGGCGGCGCAGCGGTAATCTCGGCCGATCTGCGGTAGACTATCGGTTAACTTGTTTACTTCCCGGAATCTCTGCATCCATGCTCAGTTATCGCCACAGCTTTCACGCAGGCAACCACGCCGACGTCCTCAAACACACCGTTCAGAGCCTGATCATTGAATCACTGAAAGAGAAAGAAAAACCGTTTCTCTACCTGGACACTCACGCCGGCGCGGGCCGCTATCAGCTGAGCGGCGAGCACGCCGAACGTACCGGCGAGTATCTTGAAGGCATCGCCCGCATCTGGCAGCAGGACGACCTGCCGGCAGAGCTGGAGCCGTATATTTCGGTCGTAGAACACTTCAACCGTAACGGCCAGCTGCGCTACTACCCGGGCTCGCCGCTGATTGCCCGCCAGCTGCTGCGCGAGCAGGACAGCCTGCAGATGACCGAGCTGCACCCGAGCGACTTCCCGCTTCTGCGCGCTGAATTCCAGAAAGACAGCCGCGCGCGCGTCGATAAAGCCGATGGCTACCAGCAGCTGAAAGCCAAGCTGCCGCCGGTATCGCGCCGCGGTTTGATTCTGATCGACCCGCCGTACGAAATTAAAACCGACTATCAGGCGGTGGTCACCGGGATTAACGAAGGCTACAAACGCTTCGCCACCGGCACCTACGCCCTGTGGTACCCGGTGGTGCTGCGCGCGCAAATCAAACGCATGATCAAAGAGTTAGAAGCCACCGGCATCCGCAAAATCCTGCAGATTGAGCTGGCGGTGCGTCCGGACAGCGACCAGCGCGGCATGACCGCCTCCGGGATGATCGTCATCAACCCGCCGTGGAAGCTGGAGCAGCAGATGAATAACGTGCTGCCGTGGCTGCACAGCAAACTGGTTCCGACCGGCACCGGCCACGCCACCGTCAGCTGGATCGTACCGGAGTAATCGCAACCATCGGTGGAACCTTTTAAGCCTCGCGCTACAATCGCGGCAATCAACGATTAAGGACATATGGGCATGAGCAAACATTATGATTACCTCGCCATCGGCGGCGGTAGCGGCGGTATCGCCTCAATTAACCGCGCGGCCATGTACGGCCAGAAGTGCGCGCTGATTGAAGCCAAAGAGCTGGGCGGCACCTGCGTCAACGTCGGCTGCGTGCCGAAAAAGGTGATGTGGCATGCGGCGCAGATCCGCGAAGCGATTCATCTTTACGGCCCGGACTACGGTTTCGATACCACCATCAACCATTTTGACTGGGAGAAGCTGGTCGCCAGCCGTAGCGCCTATATCGACCGTATTCATACCTCTTACGACAACGTACTGGGTAAGAATAAAGTCGACGTGATCAAAGGCTTCGCGCGCTTTGTCGATGCCCACACCGTGGAAGTCAACGGCGAGATCATCACCGCTGACCATATCCTGATCGCCACCGGCGGCCGGCCGAGCCACCCGGATATTCCGGGCGTCGAATACGGTATTGATTCCGACGGTTTCTTCGAACTGCCGGCGCTGCCGAAGCGCGTGGCGGTGGTCGGCGCAGGCTATATCGCCGTTGAGCTGGCGGGGGTGATTAACGGCCTCGGCGCCGAAACCCACCTGTTCGTGCGTAAACACGCGCCGCTGCGCAGCTTCGATCCGCTGATCGTTGAGACCCTGGTGGAAGTGATGAACGCCGAAGGCCCGCAGCTGCATACCAATGCGATCCCGAAAGCGGTGGTGAAGAATGCCGACGGCAGCCTGACGCTGGAGCTGGAAGATGGCCGCAGCCAGACCGTTGACTGCCTGATCTGGGCGATTGGCCGCGAACCGGCGACCGACAACTTCAATCTGGCGGCAACGGGCGTTAAAACCAACGATAAAGGGTACATCATCGTTGATAAATTCCAGAACACCAACGTGCCGGGCATCTACGCGGTGGGCGATAATACCGGCGCCGTTGAGCTGACGCCGGTCGCCGTGGCCGCAGGCCGTCGTCTCTCCGAACGCCTGTTTAACAACAAACCGGAAGAGCATCTGGACTACAGCAACATCCCGACCGTGGTCTTCAGCCATCCGCCAATCGGCACCGTCGGCTTAACCGAGCCGCAGGCGCGCGAGCAGTACGGCGACGACGCCGTGAAGGTCTACAAATCTTCCTTCACCGCGATGTATACCGCCGTGACCTCTCACCGTCAGCCGTGCCGCATGAAGCTGGTGTGCGTCGGCCCGGAAGAGAAGATTGTCGGCATCCACGGCATCGGCTTCGGGATGGATGAGATGCTGCAGGGCTTTGCGGTGGCCCTGAAGATGGGCGCCACCAAAAAAGACTTCGACAACACCGTCGCCATTCACCCGACGGCGGCAGAAGAGTTCGTCACCATGCGCTAAGACGCGATCGCCGGATGATAAAAAGAAGCCCCCAGGGGCTTCTTTTTTTATGCTCAGGCCACGCCGTTATTGCCATGGCGCATAAACGCCGGGCGCTGATTGAGCGCCATATACCAGCGCTCCACGGCTGGCATCTCCGGATGGGCGAAAGGGGTCATTTTCCAGCGATGCACCGACAGCCCCAGCACGATATCGGCCAGGGTGAAGCGCTCGCCGGCTACCCACGCCCCGGTACGCTGCAGCTGCGCTTCAACAATGCGCACGCAGTGGGTCCAGGCGGCAATACTCTCTTTAATCGCCACCGGATCCTGAAAGCGCGGATCTTTACGCACCAGCCCCATAAAAGCATGGCGCCAGGCAGTGTTAAACTCGGTCGCCTGCCAGTCCATCCAGTGCTCCACCTCGGCGGCGGGCTGCGGTTCGGCGGGCAGCAGATCCCAGCGCTCCGCTTTGCGCGCCAGATAGCGGCAGATACTGTTCGACTCCCAGAGCACGAAGTCATCGTCCAGTAACACCGGCACCAGGCTGTTAGGATTCAGACGCTGAAACTCAGGCGTATCCAGGGGCTTAAATCCGCTGCCGTAATCTTCCTGCTGGTACGCCAGCCCGGCTTCCTCGCAGGTCCACAGCACTTTCCGTACATTGATTGAAGAGCGTTTACCCAGAATTGTTAGCATCGTCAGCGATTCCTCAGCCATAAAAGACAGTTCATTCACTCTACTCTATTGCCAGTCAGCAACAAGGCAGAGCGCTGGATAATGTGTATAGTTGATTCCAGCCTGTTTGCCGAAAAGGAACCCGACATGTTGACCCCTTTTACCGTTTTGATGCCTGCAAATATTCGTTTTGGCCGTGGTCAGGCCGAGAGCGCCGCCCCCTGGCTGGCGCAACAGGGCGGCCCAATCCTGCTGGTGCATGGCGCCAGCCCGCAGCGGGCGGCGTTTCTCCGCCAGCAGCTGGAGGCGCTGCAGCTTGCGGTCACGACGCTGGCGATAAGTCGCGAACCCTGGCTTAGCGATATCGAGCAGGGCGTCCAGCTGGCGCGCGAGAAAGGGATCAGAGCGGTGGTCAGCCTCGGCGGCGGCGCGGTGATTGACGCCGGTAAGGCGATTGCGGCGCTGGTCCCCGCCGCCGGCCCGGTGATCGACTATCTGGAGGTGGTGGGAACGGGCCGTCAGCTGGAAGCCAGTCCCCTGCCGTTCGTGGCGATCCCCACCACCGCTGGCACGGGCGCGGAGGTCACCAAAAATGCGGTGATCAACGTTCCGGAACAGCAGCGGAAAGTGAGCCTGCGCGACGACCGAATGCTGCCTGACCTGGCGATTGTCGACCCGGCGCTAACCGACAACGCGCCGCGGAGCATCACCCTGAGCTCCGGCCTCGACGCCCTGACCCAGGTGATCGAGCCCTGGCTCTGCAGCCGGGCCACTCCCTTCACCGATGCTCTCTGCCAGCAGGCGATCCCGCGGGGAATTCGCGCGCTAAAAATCCTGATGGAACAAGAGTGTCCGGCCAGCCGCGACGAGATGGCCTGGGTCAGCCTGTGCGGCGGACTGGCGCTGGCGAACGCCGGGCTGGGGGTGATCCACGGCCTCGCCGGCCCGCTGGGCGGCCTGAGCCGCGCCTCGCACGGCGCCCTATGCGGCAGTTTGTTGCCGTTTGGCCTGGCGCTCAATGAGTCGCAGATCAACGACCCTGGCCTGCGCCAGCGCGTTAACGATGTCCGCCGCTGGCTGGCCGACGGGCTGGACGTCCCTGTGGATCGGGTCTGGGACAGTCTGCGGGAATGGAGCCATCGCGCTGGCCTTGGCACCCTGCGCGACCTCGGCGTAGCGCGCGATGCGCTGGAACCGGCGGCGCTGGCCGCCAGCACCTCCTCATCGATGAAGGCCAACCCGGTCAGCCTGAGCGGCGAACAGCTGCTGGAGATGCTGGAGGCGGCGTGGGAGTGAGCGCCCCGGGATAAAATTTTGTTGCATAATGAATGCTCCGAATTTCATCTGCGCCAGGATGTACAATTTTTAATTACTTATCAACAGCGTACTTTGAAATGGCAGCTTTTCTTCTCGGCGGAAAAGCGTGATCTCACGCACAGTTTGCTTCACACTCACCGAAGCGACTGTCTACGCTTAATAGACAAGGCCGGGTATGCCCGGCCCCGAACTCACGCTATCCGGAGGTCCGTATCGCTATGTTCAGCCAGAAATTACGCCACGTTGAAGACGACGAGTTAAGGATCGACATCGATCCCTGCTACGAAGCCGATCCGTACGAATTAAAGCTGGATGAGATGATAGACGCTGAACCGGAGCCTGAGGTGATCGAGGGGCTTCCGGCGTCCGATGCCCTCACCCCGGCGGATCGCTATCTTGAGCTGTTTACCAACGTGCAGAAATCACGCATTTTCGCGGACAGCAAAACCTTCCCCGACTGCGCGCCGAAACACGATCCGCTGGACATCCTGCGGAACTACCGCAAGGTCAAACGCCAGCCCGACTTCGATCTGCGGCAGTTCGTTGAGGACAACTTCTGGCTGCCGGAGAGCCAGAGCGACATCTATATCTCCGACCCCAGCCTGACCCTGAAAGAACACATCGACAAGCTGTGGCCGGTGCTGACCCGCGAGCCTCAGGATCATATCCCGTGGTCATCGCTACTGGCGCTGCCGCAGGCCTACATCGTGCCCGGCGGTCGCTTTAGCGAAACCTATTACTGGGACTCTTATTTCACCATGCTGGGGCTGGCGGAGAGCGGCCGGGAAGATTTGCTGAAATGCATGGCCGATAACTTTGCCTGGCTGATTGAAACCTACGGCCACATTCCGAACGGCAACCGCACCTACTACCTCAGCCGCTCGCAGCCGCCGGTGTTCGCCCTGATGGTCGAACTCTTTGAAGAGGATGGCGTGCGCGGCGCGAAGCGCTATCTGGACCATCTGAAGATGGAGCACGCCTTCTGGATGGACGGCGCCGAGTCGTTGATCCCGCACCAGGCGTATCGCCACGTGGTGCGTATGCCGGATGCCTTTTAGCATGACTATCGCTTGCCACATTTCTCCCTCCTTCCACTTTTTCTTCCTATTACAAAGTTGCCCATGTTATAGCATTATCATTAATGTCATAACATGGGCAAACACTATTTGCAGACTCTCTATCTTACTTATTATACCGCATTGTGGGTATCTCCACAATATCCATTTGCATACCCACCCCGTATAATGAAACGTAAAGAACAATTTTTTACAAGCAAAAGTGGTGACAGCTTTGATTGATTTTACTCCTCTGTGGGAAACTATGCGCCGCAAGCAGGTAACACAGTACCAGCTTCTCAAAAACGGCTTGGACAACAAAACGCTGGACACTCTGAAAAAGAATCGGAATATTACACTATCCACATTGGAAAAACTCTGTCAGATGCTCGATTGCACTCCAAATGATGTCGTGCAGTTCATTCCAGACGATAAAAAATAATGCCGTCATAGTACCGTATAGTCGGTGGCTGTGGCGGCATTCCATTATATATAGGTAGAAACGCTCACTCTATAACTATCGCATTCCTGCGGAATGAAACACCCTCATAGCCGAGAAGATTTACGAATCCTCTCAACTATGAGGGCGTTGTTTTTTATTCGTGCAGTTCCAAGGGCAGGCCATCCGGGTCAAAGAAAAAGGTCATTTTCTTTTTGGTGTAGCTGTCCAATCGAATCGGTTCACATTCAATCCCCATCTGTGCAAGTTCTGCCACGGCAGCTTCCACATCCTCCACCCGGAACGCCAGATGCCGTAGTCCACAGGCTTCCGGTCTGTTTACACGTTTGGGTGGGTGGGCCTGCGGAATACGGTAAAACGCTGGGGCTTTTCTCTCTTAGCGCAAGATTCGCCTATAGTAACTCAAAACTCACTTTCGTGATTTTTCGTTCCTGGCAATCTTGATGGGGATTCCGTTCCCCATTCCCACGGTACGCACAAAATCTCAGATTTTGGTTATCTGGCTCCACATAACAACACCCAGCCGTTTAAGCATTTGCAATGAAATCTTTACGAGTACGGTTGCTCTCCACAATAGCACCGGAAGAAATTTTTGGTGACGGAGAAAACCAGGAGCAGCAGGAAGATATATTCACAGATGATATTCCGGCAGCAGGCACTTCCGAAAAAGAAACAGATGTGGAGAGCACAGAAATATATCTGTATGCGATGAATGATACCTACAGCAGTGTGATCTCCATGCCGGATACCATGCAGACATCTTATCAGATCCAGACATCCGGCAAAAATCCGGTATATACGGTTGTTTCCGGTTATACTGCGAAAGTCAGCGAAACCGGTCTTGTTACTCCTAAAATGCAGTATGTAACCTATGTAGACAAAAACGGAAATGACGTAAAGAGCCAGTGGGAATACATGTTTGGAGAGACCCTGATCTCTGTACAGGATGGAAACAGTACCGTTTATTATAAATTCATACTCAAAGATTATGCGGAGTATTACGCAGAACAAAAAATGGATACATTCCTCAAAGAAAATATTACTGCGGAAATGTCCGATTATAAAAAGGTTGAGACGATCGCTAGATGGCTTGCCAACAACTTTAATTACAGTCAGTATCATTCCGGTTATACAGGCCTGATGCTGGATGGCGGCGGAGACTGTTGGGCCAATACCAGCGCAGTGAACTATATGTGCGAAAAACTGGGACTGACCGTGTATGCAAGGTATGCGGCAAATGATCCGGGGGCGGGAAGCGGTCACAGGAATTCCGTAGTCATTATTGACGGCGAAAGATATCTGGTTGACTGCGGATATACGGGAAATGCCCCCAGACATTATGAACTGTCCAAAATGGACTATGACTATTCTTATAAGATCCTGAATGATGGAACACTCAGGCTGTATCAGTATGAAGGAACGGATACAAATATCGTAGTTCCAGATACCATTGACGGAAGAAAAGTAACGGTTCTTGGAAACAGTACCTTCCAGTATTGCACCCAGGCTTCTGATATAGAGTCTGTTACTTTGCCGGATTCGCTTACAACCATCGAAAAGAATGCTTTTTACAACTGTGAGAAATTGAAATCTGTTACGATTCCCCAAAACGTGTCATCTATAGGGCTGGCTGCTTTTGTGGAGGGCTTGTCTGAGTCCAGTCTGACAGAAATTAAAGTAGATCCGGAAAATCCGTATTTTTCTGAAAAAGACGGAGTGGTATTCAGCAAGGATGGCACAAAACTGATCGTGTTTCCGTCCGGACGTTCCGGAGATTACCAGATCCCGGATGGAACTGTAAGCGTGGGAGACTATGCTTTTTATTACTGTGTAAATGTTTCTTCCATAACAGTCCCGGGAAGTGTCAGAAGCCTTGGAGAAGGTGCATTCGGAAACTGTTCGTCGCTTACGAAAGCTGTCCTGAACGAAGGCTTGGAAGAAATCGGTGAATATGCATTCCAGAGCAGTTCAGGGATCCGTGATATTATAATTCCCGCATCTGTAAAATCAGTTGGGAAAAATGGACTTTGTCTGTCTTCCGAGTGCAGGATAAGAGTACTGAGCACAGATACTGTCTGGGCGGATGATGCGTTCAGGGATTCAGCACTGATCGCGGGAAAAAAGGATTCCACACTTCAGAAATACGCAGAGGACCGTGGCTACACGTTTGTGGAGCTGTCAGCAGACAACCGGATACCGCTTCAGAATGAATGGTTTGAACAGATCACTCCAGAATATGAATATAATGGAAAAAGCCATGAACCCGAAATAGAATCCAGTGAATCCGCACCGGAACTTGAGCAGGGCTCCGATTATGAAGTAACTTATGAAAATAACATCAATGCAGGAACTGCGACTGTAAAGATCACGGGAAAAGATATTTTCTGCGGTACAGTAGAGCGGAGTTTCAAGATTACGCCAGATGAAAATGGAATGTATGTGTGCTATTTTGCGGAAAATAATGAAACATACCTGGAAACCACCTTTAAAGGAAAAAAAGTGGAACCGGAAGTGGTAATTGACGGACTGGTACAGGGAAAAGATTATACGGTAACCTATGTTAATAATGAAAAGCCTGGTGAAGCTCGTGCAGAGCTCACGGGAATCGGCAATTATAAAGGATCGGAAACATTATATTTTACTATTTACGGAAAACTGCCGGCTGTGGATCCAATAGCTGATCAGACATATACAGGAAAAGAACTCACACCTGCCATCGTAATCCCCGGATTGAAAGCCGGCGAAGATTATTATATGTACTACGAGGATAATCTGTATCCGGGTGTGGCAACGGTAACCATTTATGGTACCGGTTATTATAAAGGTACCGCAACCATTCATTTCAAGATCATAAAAAAGACAGAAAAGTTTGTCAGCAATGTTAAGCTAAACAGAACCTCTTACACTTATACGGGAAAAACCATCCGGCCATCAGTAACCGTAACTGTAAATGGAAAGAAGATCGGTTCGAGTGCTTATAAGCTGTATTACAAAAATAATAAAAATTCCGGAATTGGAACTGTGCAGGTCAGAGGGACCGGAAAATACAGTCGTATCAACAAAACGCTTACCTTTAAGATCCTGCCTCCAAAAACTCTGCTGACAGGACTGAAAAAAGCAAACAGGTCCTTTACTGTAAGCTGGAAAAAAAATATACAGGCAACCGGCTATCAGATCCAGTATGTAGCAGACAGCAGATTTACAAAAGAAAGAAAAACGGTCACAGTTGGAAAACAGTCTGCGACCAGATATAAGATATCAGGACTGAAAAACAAAAAGACCTATTATGTCCGCATCCGGTCATATAAAAGAGTCGGAAAAAAGGTTCTTTACAGTAGCTGGAGTACGGTAAAGAAAATCCGGGTTTGATCATAAAGGAGTGGATCTTAGATTTATATAAATGGAGCAGAATGCTTCTGTGACAGAATTAAGGCTTGTAATTATAAAAAGAGCGCGTTATAATGAACTCATAAAAAAGAAAATTTCTTCGGGGCAGGGTGTGATTCCCTACCGGCGGTATAGTCCGCGACCCGCTTTGGCGGCTGATCTGGTGAAATTCCGGAACCGACAGTAAAGTCTGGATGAGAGAAGAACGCGCAGTATTTAAAGAACGTGCTCAGTGCCCCGGGAAGAAGCTCCCGGGGCTTTTTATGTGAAGAAATTTTTTCGCATAAAGATTTCTTGTGGAAATTTTCTTTGAATATTTCTGAAGAAGGAGAGAGAGTTATGAGTGAACAGATATTACAGAGAGGAAATGCTGTGGAAAGAAGCAGAACAAGAACCATCGCGCAGGTAGCCATGCTTGGTGCTGTGGCAGGAGTATTGATGAATCTTGAGTTTCCGATCCCGTTTCTTGCACCGTCTTTTTATCAGCTTGATTTTTCCGAGGTACCGGTTATGGTAGGAACCTTCGCTATGGGACCTGTGGCAGGTATCCTGATCGAGCTTGTGAAGATTCTCGTACATCTTGTGACTAAGGGAACCATGACTGCCGGTGTTGGTGATGTTGCCAACTTCCTGTTTGGATGTGCCTATGTGGTACCGGCCGGCCTGATCTATCGTTTCCGTCATAAAAAGAGCAGAGTACATGCAGTTGCAGGTATGGCAGCAGGAACAGTTCTGACAGCGATCCTTGCATGCTTTGTCAATGCCTTTGTGCTGCTTCCGGCTTACGGTAAGGCTTTTGGAATGCCGATCGAGACTTTTATCCAGATGGGAAGCGCAGTACACAGTTCCGTAAACGGACTGCTTACCTTTGCACTGCTGATCATTGCACCGTTTAATATCTTTAAGTATGCACTGACATCTCTGATCGTATTTGTAATTTATAAGAAGATCCGTGTTGTACTGAAGGGTGACTGATCATAAGCAGCTGCCGGAGGATGAAGAAAAGATCAGAAATTGGTGGTTTCAGATAAATATCTGAGAATGTGAGAAATGCCATGTAATATATTGCCGATGGGCAGTAAATTACATGGCATTTTTTATGTTATAGGAAATTACTCCGTAATGTTCCTATAACATAAAAAAGCCCTCCGGACACGATTCTTTCTTGTAAAGACAGGAATACTTCCTGGAATTTCTCAGTAAACTGGTACAGGGTGATAGAATGAAGAAAAACAGAACGGGAACAAAAAAATTTCCTGCGCTTATTTTATTTCTTCTTGGATTTCTGGCCGGAAATCTGATACCGAATATAATCTGGAAGGCAAAATGGCAGCAGAAAACATGGGCATCGGTATATTTTCTGAGTACATTTGCAGGAAAAAATACAGGCAATATTGAATATCTGAAAGAAATATTAAAATACAGAGGTGTTTTTTATCTGTTGAATATAATCTGTGGATTTTCGGTTTTTGGTGCGCCGCTTGCTGTTATAACGCTTCTGGGATCAGGATTGTATGCAGGTATGATAATGACTGTTTCTATACTGGAATTTGGATTTGCAGGCGGGGTGATCCGTAACTTTGACATCTTCCTTTGATGGTTTTAAGCTTCCACTTGGATGGTTATGAAGTGACATCATACAGGCTGCATTTGATAAAATCGCACTCTTCATAACTTCTCTTGGATGCACCTGTGCCTCATTCAAAGCTCCCATACTGACGATATTCATATTAATGGGCTTCAAATCTGCCTGCAGATTCAAAACACAAACCAGTTCCCGATCCATTCCTTCTAACCATTCTCCCAATACTTTTACAGCCTGTTCAGGAGTATTGATCGATTCGTCACTTAATAATGGGGATTCCTGCACCAAACGAATAGACACCTGACTTAACCCCTTATTCATCTCATTCTCTGCCATCCGCAAGCCCTCCTTCCAAACTAACTGTTACAATGAATTCTTCCTGATCCATCTGTCGAATTTTTTCTGTTAATTCTTGGATTGTAATTCCATCTTTATTCTTTTCTTCTGTTTCTTTTGTTTCCTGCATTATAGAATCTCCTTTCTTAGTTCATAAGAAAAGGACCTCAGCCCGACCGAAGCCAAACTGAAGTCCTAATCTTCTAACGATTCCTTCTCCTCTCACAACGGTTTCTTACATTATTGGAATATTTCTCATACTTATCTTTATGATTTTGTTTCATTCGAATCTTTTTCTTTCTCGAAGCCTTACCTCTTGTCTTTCCTGTAAAATGATTAAAATTATATCCTGACATTGTCTTTCTCCCTTTTTTCTCTTATACTTTTCTTACAGGGTATGCCAGTACCCAAGTTTCCAAAGAAAGGAGTCTGCGCCGTTCTGCAGTTTGCGTGCCATCTCGCACA
>OGZO01002470.1_pt1 | contig 12650 bp, 15 predicted proteins | sample 1576721 | NCBI WGS metagenome assembly OGZO01 (sample SAMEA3541516, study PRJEB24748) | human gut metagenome | biome: human gut; feature: human-associated habitat; material: faeces | place: China | collected 2012 | reverse complement strand
GCATGGCGACGGGAAAGTTTTTCTGATTCTTCTTTTACATAGCAGTTAATTGTATCAGTAAACAGTTCTTTCACTTCTTTGGTAAAGGATTTGTTCTTAAACCATTCCTCTTTTTTTGTGAAGATGTTACTTTCATATACTTCCCCTTTAGGGATAATGCTGCACCCAGATCGGATATTTCCCTGCTCGTCTAAAATCTCTTTTTTCGTGCGTCTATGCTTTCCTTGTTCATCATAAAACATATTTCGGGTAGCAATTTTCACTTCGGGCTGCTCCAACATTTTCCGTTCACTGAATACCAGATGGATATGATAATTCGTCTTTACCTTGTTGTGATGAAGGGCTGCGCTACACTCCACACCATATCTTTTATGGAAAGTTTCCGTAAAAAGTCTTACCACATCATCTGCCCTATACTGAACAAAGCTTTCGGGAAGTGCTATGATGAACTCACGCCCTTCGATACATTTCCCTGCCGATCCACTCGCCTTAAAATCCAACTGATTTTCTCTTGCAAGATTTTTCCAAAACTCCTGTGTTGCTCCTTCTGTCTGATAGGTCGTATAGAGATATTCCTGTCGTTTCGGATTGGAGATATAATCAATCCTTCCTGCCACATCAGACAGCTTACTTTGCCTGATAAATGAATGTCTACCTATAAGCATCCTCCTTCCTCGGCTCTCGCCGGCTTTATTGTGAGTAGGTGCGTAGGCACCTGTTTACGAACTTATCTGCCTATCGGCAGTATAGCTCCCGGCAGGGCGAAATACACAGAGCATAAACGAAGTTTGTGCGATGGGTGTATTTCGCTCTCAAACGTCGAGGGCTTGTTTTTGTTTAACAAAATCTGATTACTTCTCGGACTCACTCTTATATTTATGGGCGTATCCGCCCTTTTTATCTGCCCGTATCCGGGCTGCTTTTTCTATGACTGACAGCAGGTGGTCTACGGTACTTTCTTCCCATCCGGCAAGCCATATTAGAGTTCTTTCCTCTACTTTTGTCAGTTGCACACCTGCCAGTACCTTGTTCATTTTTTGTATCTGCCTACCCTCCATCTCATAAAATAAATCATTCACATTTCTGCTTTCTCTATCCGGCTGCTTCAACATCCGCAACACTCCTGCCTTGTCTGTTGTTTACAGGTGCGTGCCACGCTCCTGTTTTCATCATCAAGGAAGAGTTACCAACGGAATTTCTCCGGCACTCCTCGTCTGCCCAGATATTCCTTTCTCGCCTGTTCCCGTTCTTCCTCTGTGGGCGCAGTTTTATATTTTGAATATAAATCTCTCATTACCAAGGCATCCACCTTCATTTCTAATCCTTGTTTTATGCTTGGTAATTTTTCTTCCATATCCAGCAAATGGAATTTTACAAGTTCCATAAATAACTGCTCCGGTATCTGTATTTGTTTCATACGGTCTCCTTTCCAACTCCGCAACAACACAATGTCTTTAGTTTTTGCAACCTTACACTTACGTCTCCGCAATTTCTAAACACTCTGCATTGTTGCGTTCTTATCTACGGTTTCACAATTTCATCAAGCCGCCAATACCACGATTCTCCAATTCGTTTTCCTTTAATACCCAACTCTTTTTTCGCATTTTCCAATGTCCGTTTTGAAATTCCTTTTTCTTCGGCAAGATTAACAATATCCTCACTTTTCACCAAGTTATTTGTTTCTGCCAGTTCGTAAATGAGTTGTTTTGCCCGTTCCTTTTTATTTGCTTTTGAAGTTATCCCTCCCAGCAATTCGTCTTCCGTAATTTCATAATCGCCCAGCCAATGAAATCCTTCTTCTGTCAGTTCAAATGCTTTTGAATGTCCAAATGCAGCAAGGTTATTTTTTATCTGCACAACTACACGCATATTTTCCTGTCCTCCTATTCTACCGACTAAAAGAACGCTTCTTGCGACTGCGAAAAAGTCAATCGAACCCATTCCTCTATATGCCGCCTTGTTTCCGGCAGCCTTATTCATGTGACCGATTAGGATAATGGCACATTTATACTTTTCTGCTAAAAGTCCTAATTTCTTAGTCATATCTCTTGCTTCATTTGCCCGGTTCATATCCATTCCACCGCCCAGATAGGCTTGTATCGGGTCTAATATAAGTAATCGTGCATTGGTTCGAATAATTGCCTGTTCCAATCGTTCGTCCACCATAGAAAGGGATTTTTTGCTTTCGTCAATGACCATAATTTTCTCGCAATCAGCGTCTGCCGCTTCAAGTCTCGGCTTTACTGTATCTGCTAATCCATCCTCAGCGGTCTGATAAATAATGTTCATAGGCTCTGATACCTGCATCTCTTCATCCAATCCGATACCCTTTGATAATTTGGCTGCAAGATTCAATACAAGTGTTGTCTTTCCATCTCCCGGATCTCCTTGAATAATTGTCAATTTTCCATAAGGGATAAACGGATGCCATAACCATTCAATTTTCTGCGACTGAATATCTGCCATATTAATAATTTTTAATTCAATTTTCTGTTCTTCCATAAAGTCCTCCATTCAAAAATTCTGTTGTTTTTGCGGAAAACCTCTGTTATACTGATTTTGGAAATATCTTAATAACAAAGGTTATCCAATTTTTCGTAAGTCCTAACAGTTGTCGCTGTCTGGACTTTTTTCTGTTTCCTGCCAAAGATATTTTGCTCCGTCTAACATCCATATAATGGCTTTCAGCATATCCAGACAGTCATTTTTCATCTGCTCCAATCCTTCGTCTGATAACAGGATTTCCTGCTCTTCAAATTGCTTTAGGATTTCCGCAATGTTGTACTGCATAAGTTGTAATTCCTCAACCAGTTGATATATCACTTCTTTTTTCCCGACTACGCACACTTTGTTATAAATGCAGGAACGTACAAAATAATCTTTTTTCTGCATACCGCTCGCTTTGATTTTTGCTTCTATTTCGTCCCTCTCTCTTGGAGAAATACGAAAACTGATTGTTGGGTATTTGTGTACTCCGCTCATAGCTACTCCTCTCCATTGGCAATTTCCAACTTCTCTGCCAATTCTGCTTGTTTATTGGGATACAAATGTGAGTATGTGTTCAAGGTAGTCTCAATCTTCTCATGCCCCAACCGTTCTGCAATCGCCAATGGCTGAAATCCCATTTCAACCAACAATGACGCATGAGAATGTCTTAAATCATGCAGACGGATACGTCTAACACCTGTTTCTTTTATCCCCCGAACCATTTCATGTTCCATGAATGATTTTGTAAATCGAAACATTCTTTCGTTCGCTGTTATTCCATACAACATACTGCAATATCCTTTTAATTCTTCCGCTAAAAATGGCGGAATAGATATTTGACGATTGCTTTTCGGAGTCTTCGGCGGCGTGATCATATCCTTACCGTTCAAACGCTGATATGACTTGTTAATCGTGATACAACGTTTTTCTAAGTCTATATCTTCATAAGTTAAAGCAAGCAATTCTCCAATTCTCATACCAGTCCAATATAAGAGCAGGAATGCCATTCTTGCTTCAGGCTTACTATCCATAGATGGCAAGAACTCTTTGAACTCCTGTTTTGTCCAAAAATCCATTTCATCAGCCTTGCTCTTTCCGATACTTCCTGCTTTTCTGCAAGGATTATCACGCAGATCATAATAGCGTACAGCATAATTAAAAAGCGCTGCCAACTGATTGTTAATACTTTTCAGATAAGTCGGAGCATATCCCTTTTTAATCAACTCATTCTGCCATGCTCTGATATCTGAAGTTTGAATTTCACACATTTTCTTATGTTTGAAATACGGAGTTACTTTCAAGTCAAACACATATCGCTTATTAATAATCGTGCTTTCCCGTAAACGGTTCTCCATATCCGCAAAATAAATTTCTACAAAATTCTCAAAACTGATATCCAGATTCTTCTGCTGTTGCTGAAGAAAGTTTCTTTCCCATTCATCTGCTTCTCCTTTTGTCTTAAAACCTCGTTTGTTCTTTTTGCGGCGTACTCCCTGCCAGTCTTTATAATAAAACTGACTGCGCCATAATTTTCCGTCTCTTGTTGCCGGCATATCTTCATCCCCTCTTTCTTCTAAACAACCATTCCATAATATTTTTCCTGAAAATACTTTCTTGGCACTTTCCCTGAAATCACTCGAAATCCCTTTGCTTTCAACTCATCATTCAGTCCTCGAATAACTTTATATGCATACCCTCTAGATACTCCGAGTAATTCAGCAACTTCATCTGCGGTAATATACATTTTCATCGTATTCTCCATATTCATTTCTCCTTTCCTCTTTAATCTTGGTACACTTTTGTGTTCCTTGTAATTCGTATTATATAGTACACATTTGTGTTCGTCAAGTATTTTTCATAAATTTTTATACACAAATGTGTCCCAATGTGCTAAACTATCTCTATACCCACAAAGCACAAAAAGGAGAAACACTATGACTGTCGGAGAAAAAATCAAATATTATCGGAATATACGTGGAATATCACAAGAAATGTTGGGAAATCTTTCCGGCATAAATCCGGCTACTATCAAAAAGTATGAGTATGGTATTCGCAATCCAAAGCCGGATCAATTACTGAAAATCACAAACGCTCTTGGCATCAGCATTAATCTATTCATGGATTTTGATATAGAAACTGTATCTGATGTACTTTCTTTACTGTTTAAATTAGATGAGCAAGTAGATATGAAATTTGAAGCAGAAAGAGATGAAAATGGAGAGTTTATCCCTTCTACTGTGAAATTTTCTTTTCAGAACGCTGCTATCAACAATAAACTTTGCACCTATCTTAAAGCAAAGCAAATAAAAGAAAATCTGGAAAACTCCAAGAATAAATTGAGTGCCGAAGATAATTATGCAGAAACTATCACTGAGATTGAGCAGAACATGGAAGATATAAAAAATCATCTAGTAGATGATAATATGGTTGTCAAAAAAGGAACCAACAGAATTACTGTAAAAGTATTTCCACAATAGATATAACCTCTCATTCTACTATGTAAAAGACCTTTGACTATTGAATTTACTCTATGTAAAAGCATTTTGATAGAATCATTTACTAACATTTAATACGATATGTCTAGGTCGAGAGAAAAAACACGTAAAAAGGAGGACGCGCATTGGAACTGTATAAACAGATAAAAAGATATCGAACAGATATGAATTTATCTCAGGAAGAACTTGCAGAAAAAATATATGTCACAAGACAAACTATTTCTAATTGGGAAAATGATAAAAGTTATCCAGATATTCATAGCCTGCTACTGTTAAGTTCAACATTTCACATCTCTCTTGATCAACTAATCAAAGGAGATATTACTACTATGAAAGAAGAAATTAGCAAAGAAGCTATACAGAAATTTAATCGTGATGGAGCTATTTTTACAGTACTTTTAATATTAACTGTCATTGCAGCTGTGCCATTGGCAGTATTTTTAGGATATTGTGGATATATCGTTTGGGGAATTCTTTTCTTAATTATGATATATTACGCTTTAAGAGTAGAAAAGTTCAAAAAAGAAAATGATATTATGACGTACAAAGAAATTGTGGCATTCACCGAAGGAAAGCAATTAGATGAAATTGAAAAAGCACAAGAAAAAGGAAAACGTCCTTATCAGCAACTGCTTTCAGCTTTACTAAGTGCCACAATCGGATTTATTATATCTATGTTTTTTGTTTGGTTGCTCAAATCCTATATTTTTTAATCCGTCGACGTTTTTACCTATCAAAATTTCTTAAATAGAGCCAAAATAGAGCCAACAGACATAACAAAACCTCGGAAACCCTTGTAAAATGGGCATCCGAGGTTTTTTGTCCGTTATTCAAACTCCCTATAGCCATAACATAATTGTTAAATATTTGATTGCTTTTTAAGGGTTTTTATCGCCATAATATCTATATTTTACGCCTTATTTACAGTTTCAGAGCAAACAGGTATCATACGGGTATCACAGATTTTCTCCTTGATTACCATATCTACATGGTGCTAGCACCATGTATTACTACACGCAAAATTTACAACTCATGCTTTATAATTTCATTACTATTCTTTCTAACAATACGAACTATCAATACAGGAAACATTTCGGTACTACCTACTCCCCCTGTTACTTTACGATTCTCTTTCCCTACAAAAACCCAAAAGCCTGCATCGTCTAATTCTTTTAAATTCTCAGATAAATTATAAGCCGTCATTACTCGATCATAAGGTTCAATCAAGAAATCCATATCAATCGTATCAAATAAATACTGAACAAATTCACCGAGCAATTTTGCTTCTTCTAATGTCTCTGCTTGTTCATCGTGAACTATTCCCAAAGCACCCTCTAAATAAAATAATATATCATTTCCAGTATTTGCTTTATGAAGCATTATATGTTGATAATTTTGTTCATGATGCATTTTCACTGGTTCTTTACTTACTTTATCATTGTCTTGCTGATTTTCTTGTTTTATTTTTTTATACCAGTTATCTCTATGCAAAATGAGTTCTTTTTCCGAAAATTTAATTCCTTTAGGATGTCTAGGATCATATTGTCTTACCTCTGCATGGCAATCAAAGCATAATGGTATAGCATTTCCAAAAGAATCATCTCCCCCATCTGCTTTTGCTTTTATATGATGTATTTCCATATTATTTCCACAGAATTTGTGACAAATACAACATTTTCTCCCACACGATACCAATGCTTTAATTTTTATATCTTCACTAAATGGCATTATCTCCCTCTATGCTTCTCCTTCCTTTTCTGCTGTTTCAGTTCAAACTGTCGCTGTTTCTCTGCTTCCCGCTGTTCCCGGCTCACAATCTTTCGTTCAGTTTTCAACTGCTCCTGCTGTAATTTTAAAGCTTGTTGCGATTTTGTTCCTATTCCAGTATTCTGTATTTGTTTCCGTACTTCACGTTGTACCCGTTTAGGATTGCGACCAGCTTCTTTTACATCAGTTTCCACAGCCGGACTAAATCGCAATCGATAGTAATTTTTCAAAACGAAATCATATATCTCATAGTCTTTTGGTTCTGCACCAAACGTAACCTTACATACAGATAACTTTCCGTCTGATACACATTCAAACACTCCCACCCAAAAAGGTTCCTCAAAAAATACTGTCAACTTTCCCGAAACTTTGTCCATGACAATTCCTCCTTAAAATGATTGTAATGAACAAAGAACGGACGACCCTAAGGAGGGAGGGCTACTTACACCAAAATGGTGCGACTGGACTACCTACCAGTTCTGCAAGACTGCCTTGCGTTGTGTTTTTATCTTTGCCTCTATATATTACCACATAACCGCTAATTTTTCCATAAAAATGTGGCAATCCGCTTGATACTGCGAACTGCCACATTACTATTTCTCTTATCTGCATTAACTTACATGGTGCTAGCACCATGTGCAAATTATTATTAAGGAAAATATTATCCTATCTTCCTCACAATGCAGGAATTTATCTGACTTTCAAATCCTTTGCCATACACAATGATTCTGGCATATTCTCATATGGAGCATAATTGGAAATTACTTCAAATCCCATTTTTCTATATACAGCACAAGACTCAGCTAATAACTCTCCCGTTTCAAGAATCATTCTTCTATATCCCAATTCTATAGCCCATTCTATTAGCAAAGAAACAAGTTTGCTTCCTATACCTTGTCCTTGATATTCAGTATGAACAAACACTCTCTTTAATTCTATATTTTCATCATCATACTTTCTAATTGCGCCGCCCCCAACCGCTTTATTATCCTCATATACTACTATTGCTTCTGATATTTCATCTAATTGGTTGTATTTCTTGTATTTATCTCTCTTTATCTTTTTCCCCACACGTCTATCCAAATCAATGTCAAGAAGTCTGCAATTTTCTATAAAATCTTTATTCTTGCCATCAGTCCTAATAAAATCCATTAAAATTACCTCCACATTCCAAATTGGCAGTTTTAATTATACCACGTTCATTCTCCATTTACCACAAAAATATAGAGCATAGCAACCGCCACGCCCCACATTTCTTATCCCTCCAACGACTTCTCAATCTTCTGTTTCTGCCCTTTCAAATCATTCTGCTTCTCATACAGATTATTCCGCTCTTTGCACAGTTCTTTCATGCGCTCCAACTGCACCCGCACACCCTCCCTGCAATCCGGCTCTATCTTCTTATATTCCCCGGTCAGATTACGGATTGTATTATTGTTTTCCTTTATCTGCTCTGACACACATATCCAATCAATCAGATTCCGCACTTCCATATCCATTTCATATAATTCTGTTTCTGTCAAAATCTTTGCACACAGCCGCACCATGACTTTCTTCTCCATATCCGTCATATCCTATCAATCCCCCTTTCCTATCGACTCATTTCAAAGGCACGTTTCGGGCGTTTAATTGCCCTTTCTGCCTGTTCTAACACCTTTGACCGTTCCACTATCGACTGCACCTGCTCTCTGCCTAAATGACGCTCCAAACGCCCCAAATCAGACACTTTTTCCTGCAATCGGTCTATTGTGTCGCTCTGCTCCATGACCTTATCCGTCAAGCGGCTAATCTGTTTCTGTTGCCCGTCCACTTTGGCAGTCAACTTCCTGCTTTGCTCCGTAAGCTGTACACATTTGATAGTCAGATTTTTAACGACCTCTTTCAATTTCTCCACAAGCGGGAGTGCCTTTTTATCCCGATAATTCTTTGCGCTCATCAATGCCCCCGGCTCTGCCAACTGCCATTTCACATCTTCATCATAGGCGTGTATATTGCGCTCCATGACTTCCTTTGACTGTACCATTTTGTTAAGTTCCTGCTGTAACTTTTTCTGCTGCTTCTCCAATTTCTCATTTTCGGATAACAGCTTTTCTTTATCCTCTGTCAGCGTTTCCTTCTGCTCTTTCAGCAGATGATTTGTTGCGGTAAGTTCCGATACTTCCTGCCGGATCGCTTCGCCCTCTTTCCGTATCTGTTCCGTTTCCTGTCCTGCCGCTATCTGCTGATGAAGAATATCGGATAATTCCTCTCTACTGCCGGAGATTGTCTGTTCCAGCTCCGCAACCTCTTTTTGCCGCTCCTGCTTTTCAAAATCCAAAACAGATAAATGCTTCTCATGTGTACCCTTTTTCTCCCATTCAATGCCATGCTGTAACATAATCTCCGCAAGCTGTTCTTTCTCTGCCGCTACCCACTGGTTACGTTCTGTTTCGCTCCTTGTGCCGCCCTTAAAGCCGAGTTCTGCCAGTGCCTTTTTTAACGACACCCTTGTTTCAAGCCCCCGCTTGCTTCCAGTCGTATAAGGTATAAAATCTATATGCAGATGTGGCGTGGCTTCGTCCATGTGGAGATGTGCCGAAAACACCCTTAACGTAGGATTGCGCCGCTGAAAATCCTGCATATATTCATCAAGTATTTTTGCCGCAAGCTGTCCGTCCTCTGTCTTTGCCCCCATATCGTCCTTGTTGCCTATCTGCAAAATAATCTCATGGAATGGCTTCTCCTGTTTGCCGGAACAAATTTTCTCATAATAATCATCAATCCGGCGGTCACTTCTGGTCTGTTTCTCATTGTACCGGGCAAGTGCTTCATCAAATAATTCGTGGTAGACGTCTTTGATATTTTCGTTGCAGTATTCCACATTCAAACAACTCCGCTCCGGGTCAGTGTTCTTTGCATGGAATTTTCTGCTGTTATGGTTGACAGAGCCTTTCCCTGTCATAACGCTGATTGTCCGCTTCAATAAATTTTCCTTTCTCCCTATCGGGTAATGAGCGCCGTATCCGGCGCATAGCCTTTGTTACTTTCTGCGAAAGTAACGCAAAAGCACTTTCGACACGCTCCGCTTTATCAAAAGTGCCTTTGCGCCCTGCCGGGGGGCATACTGTCCTAACGGACGGGGCGGCTTTTTGCCGCCTTGATACCGCCGCTTTCCGGCTTTCTCCCAACAGCGCAACATTGCAATGTCTATAATCTTTGCAACCTTGCAATCTTCAAGAACGCAATTTCAAGACTGCAAAATTCTAATACCCTGCATTGTTGCGCTGTTACCCTGCCAGTCCGTCACTGTCTGATTTTATCCAGTTCCCAATACCATGTATTGTTTATCCGCTTTGCCCGGACACCCAACTCCTTCTTCGCATTTTCCAGTGTCCGTTTTGATATTCCCTGTTCGTCCGCTAGATTGAAAATCTCATTGCTCTGCATGGCGTTGTTTGTTTCTGCCAGTTCCCGAAGCAGACGCTTCGCCTGTTCCATTTTATTTGCTTTCGGGGCAATGCCGCCTAACACTTCATCAGCCGTAATCTCATAATCCCCTAGCCACCTAAAACCGTCCTCCGACAGAGCAAATGCTTTCGGGTGTCCGAACGCCGCAAGGTTGTTTTTAATCTGCACCACAGCCCTTATATTTTCTTCTCCCTCTATCCTGCCGACTAAGAGAACGCTTCTAGCAACCGCAAAGAAATCTATCGAACCCATTCCCCGGTATGCCGCTTTATTTCCCGCCGCTTTATTCATGTGACCGACAAGGACAATCGCACACTGGTATTTCTCTGCCAGTGCCGCCAACTTCTTTGTCATGTCCCTTGCTTCATTCGCACGGTTCATATCCATACCGCCGCCCAAATAGGCTTGTATCGGGTCTAAAATCAGCAGCTTTGCGCCCGTCTTTATAACAGCTTCTTCCAAGCGTTCATCTATCATGGAAAGGGATTTTATCTTTTCATCAATAACCGAGATTTTCTCACAGTCTGCCTTTGCCTGTTCTAAGCGGGGTTTTACCGTATCGGCAAGACCGTCCTCCGCACTCTGATAGATTACATTCAAAGGCTCTGTAAAGTTCATTCCACCGTCTAAACCTTCTCCCATAGACAGCTTAGCCGCTATGTTCAGAATAAATGTTGTCTTTCCGTCCCCCGGATCGCCTTGTACGATTGTCAACTTGCCATAGGGGATAAAGGGAAACCACAGCCAAGAAACTTCTTGCGACTGTATCTCTGACAATTTAATCAACTGTAATTCTGTTTTTGTTTCTTCCATAATGCCCTCCATTTCTGAAAAATCGTTGTCACTGGAAGAAACCTCTGCTATACTTGTATTGTGAGGTTGATAACAGAGGTTTTCCAGTTATCACAGCCCTAACAGTTGCCGCTGTCGGGGCTTTTTTCTTCTCTGTTGGTGCTTCCCTGCCACAGATATTTTGCTCCGTCCAATACCCAAAGGATTGCTTTCAACATATCCTCATATGTCGTCTGTAATTCTCTGATTTCTTCGGTAGTGACCTCCGGCTTTTCGCCTTTTATCTGCTCTGCCAGTTCTTCCATACGGCTCTGCATTTCCTGTAATTTTTCCACAATCTGATATACTGTTTCTTTCTTCCCTACCACACATACACGATTGTAAATACAGGAACGGACAAAATAATCTTTCTTTTTCATGCCGCTTGCAAAAATCTTTGCTTCGATTTCTTCCCTTTCTCTGGGAGAAATGCGAAAACTGATTGTTGGATATTTGTGTGTGCCGCTCATGCTTCTGTACCCTCCTTAAATTCTGCGTTCAACAACTCTGCCATTTGTATCTGTTCTGTCGGGAACATATGGGCGTATCGAAACGTAATATCCACGCTTTCATGCCCTACCCTGTTCCCGATTGATACCGCTGAAAATCCCATGCTGATTAACAACGAAACGTGCGAATGCCTTAAATCGTGGATTCTAATGCGCTTTACCCCTGCTTTCCCTGCCCCTCTCGTCATTTCATGGTGTAGGAAACTTTTTGTCAGATGAAAGATACGGTCAGTCGGGAGAAGTCCGTACAGCCTGCCGAGATACTCTTTTAATTCCTCACACAAAAAGTCCGGCATACTGACATTGCGCTTGCTTTTCGGTGTTTTTGGGTCTGTTACCACATCTTTTCCCTCTAACCGCTGATAAGATTTTGTTATCCGAATGACCTTGTTATCAAAATCTATATCCTGCGGCGTGAGTGCTAAAAGTTCGCCAACACGCAAGCCACACCAGTATAAAATTTGAAATGCTTGATAGGAATACGGCTTGTCTTTTACCTTTTCAATGAATTTCAGATATTCCTCTTTCGTCCAAAAAAGCATTTCCTCTGCTTTCCCTTTCCCAAGCGGCCCGGCTTTGACAACAGGATTGCTTTTTAATTCGTAAAACCGCACCGCATGATTAAATAATGCGCTCAATTCAGATTGCAGAGTTTTCAGATAAGTCGGCGCATAGGGCTTTCCTTTTTCATCACGATAGGAAATCTGCTCATTCTGCCACTGGATAATATCTTTTGCACGAATATCGCACATTTTCTTGTTCTCAAAGTACGGTAGCAATTTTGTGCGTAAGATATGCTCCTTTGTCAGCCAAGTATTGTGCTTCAGCTTCGGCTTCATATCTCTTGTATACGCCTGCACAAATTCCCCGAAAGTCATATCCAAGTCAGCCGCTTCTTTCATGCGGAAATGGTGTTCCCACTCCGTAGCTTCTCTTTTTGTCTTGAAACCTCTCTTGACTTTCCGGCAGTTCTTCCCCGTCCAGTCATAATAATGGAACGATACATACCACGTTCCACGCTGTTCATCTTTATATGCCGCCATAATCCGCCCTCCTTAGTTCGCCGCCTGCGCCATGCCGTAGAATTTTTCTTCATAATATTTTCTGCTGACAC
>OGZO01002469.1_pt1 | contig 12659 bp, 13 predicted proteins | sample 1576721 | NCBI WGS metagenome assembly OGZO01 (sample SAMEA3541516, study PRJEB24748) | human gut metagenome | biome: human gut; feature: human-associated habitat; material: faeces | place: China | collected 2012 | reverse complement strand
TCGGAGGAGGAGATAACAGACTGGGATGCTCTGTATGAGGAGGCTCCGGGATACAAGGAATTTCAGGAGTCGGCAGGGGATGCGTATACTCCTGAGGAGTGTGAGGAGATAACTGCACAGTATCAGGATGTGATAGATAAGCATACGCAGACTGTGGTAAAGACCAATAAGCTGTATTTTATTAAGTGCAGACTGACGAATACCGGGGATGCGGTTGTGAAGAATGTGTTCCCATACGACATTGTGGAGAGGATTCCCGGTGAGAGTGAGGTTTCGTTCGTAGAAGGAATGGTATACTTTGACAAATCAGTCCACACAGAGGGCGATGACAGAGCCAGTTGGTACTATCTATACAGACTGGAAGGACACGAGACAATGGAATGTACGATTGGACTTGTTGTGCCACAGGAGCCGGAGGATGGCGTGAAATATTATTATGGACAGGTGATCACAGGATATTTTACGTACAATCCGGCGGATCTTCCGGATTTTGTGGATCTGGATGCACTCCCAAAGCCGGAAGCGGATGACAAGCCATGAGGTGGGAATCAGATTTTGTGGAGGTATATGCATGAGGAGAGGTGTTCTGATGGCATTGGGTGTTGTGAGCTTGTGTGCAGTCACCTTGTGGTGCGGAAGAATATTCAGCGTTAACAGGGCGTACAGTGATGACACCAGAGTTGTAGAAGCGGCTGAGAATGTATCGGTGGATGGATTGCTTATAAAATGCAGGGAGACCCGCATATACAGTATAGATGAGTATAAAGCACGTTTTAATGTGGACAGTGTGGATGTGCTGAGCCCGGAGGATCGGTTTATCTGTACACGCCTGAATGTAGATAATACAACTGAAGAACCGATCGATTGGGATACTGTGATGGCGGCGACTGAGTGTGGCTTTGAGTCACAGACATGGTGCAGTTCGGTGAATTTGTATTCTGGCCGGGAACTGAATACGTTTACAAGTAATGATCTGGAGCCCGGAATGAATCAGGATATATGGTATGTGACAAGTCTGGCGCGGGTGTCATTTAGCAGGGATACGTGGGATAACCTGGAGCGGGAGAGCTTCTATTATGTACTCACCCTTGAACCTGATAAGCTGATGATCAGACTGGATATTGAATGAAGTGGTGTTGAGATATGAGAGTATTAAGATTTGAAATGACCAGAGCGTTCAGAAATAAGTGGCTTGCAGTAAGCATAGCTCTGGGAACGTTGATTGGGCTGGCGGACATATGGCTTAATGTCAGCCAGTATGGATTTAACAGAGGCAGGGCTTTGATCCAGACATGGATCGGGACAGACTATCAGTTTGCATACAACAGCTTGTTTTACGTACTGCTGCCACTGATTGCGTGTTTTCCGTATGCGGGGTCGTGTTATCAGGATCAAAAAACCGGATATGAAAGCAGTATATGTATTAAGACGTCCCGCTTAAGCTATATGATTGCAAAGGAAGCGGCTGTGGCGGCTTCGGGAGCGGCAGCCGTGGCGTGCCCGCTGCTCATAGCCATGTTCATTGCTGCGGGGATATATCCGGATAAAAGACCGGAAAAACTGACATTTTTGTATGCAGGAATTATAGACTGCCACATGTTCCCGAGAATATTTGCAGAGCATCCTGTGTGCTATGCGCTGCTGTTTACGCTGCTCGATGCAGTGTTTGGAGGGATAACAGGTCTTGTGGCTATGTGCTTTGCGAGGTGGTGCGGGAGCAGATTTTCAACGATAATGGCTCCGTTCGCATTGTATGTATTTACCGGTGTGATGTTTGAGGGACGTGGGATTGGAACCTGGTCAGCCATGCAGATGGTCAATCCACTGCAGAATGTGGTTACATACAGGTACCAGATGGTGACGATGTATGCTGCGGTGAGTGCAGCGGCACTCGTTCTTATATACATATGGCACAGAAGAAGGGATATTCTATGAAAGAAGGAAATACAGATAAAAAAGGAATGTATGTGGTGGACAGATATGAGGTGATGCGGGAATGAGGACTCTGAGACTTCTCGGAAGAGATATGGAAAATGGAATATTAAGGAGATGTGTTCTTTTTATACTGCCGTTACTGTTTGCGGTGTCGCAGACACGTGAGCTCCACGCATATCTTATCGAGCTTGCAGATGGGAATATCCTGTTGACCAACGGAACATTTGCGGACTATCTTCTGTTTGCGATGAAGGGGATGGAGGTGTATTACTTTGATCCAAGGAGCGTATTTTACATACCGATATACTGGTTTGCGTTCCAGATAGGCCTGGCCTATTTCCTGGCATATTATTCCAGTGATGATTTTGCCGCAAATGCGAGAGTGGTGTGCCTTGCGTCCGGAAGCAGAAGAAGCTGGTGGGTCAGCAAGCTTATATACTGTACGGTGGCTGTGGTAATGTATTTTGCTGTATGTGTGCTGACGATATATTTAATGGCGGCGGCATATGGGGCAGATATGACCATGGATATGACGGCGGCGCTGACAACACGGCTGTATCCTCCGCAGACATACAATCTTAGTGCCGCAGATCTGCTTCTGATAACATTATTTATACCGATGCTGGTAACGCTGGGGATAAGCCAGCTTCAGGTACTGGCGGGTTTTATAATCACGCCGGTCATCAGCTTTGCAGCGGTGTGTGGAGTGTATGTTCTGTCGGCATACTATACTGTATGGTATCTGTCGGGAAATTATACGATGTGGCAGAGAGTGTCATATGTAGTGGCAGATGGGGTTAATCCCATGAGTGGAGTGGTGCTTGCGGCTGGTATGCTGATCACTGCATTTGCAGGAGGAATCGTGTATTTTGATAATAAGGATATAATCTGATAGGAGAATACATATGAGCGAGATAAGGATAGAAAATCTGAATAAGAAGATAAAGGGTTCAGTCATACTTGATGATATCAGTCTGACCATGACTCCGGGCAGGATATATGGACTCCGTGGAAAGAATGGCTGTGGCAAGACAATGCTTATGAGAGCTATATGTGGTCTGCTCATACCTGATGGAGGACACATATATATAGATGATGAGGAGCTCCACAGGGACATAAAGTTTCCACGGAGTATAGGCGCTCTGATAGAGAATCCGTCATTTCTGCCTCAGTACACAGGCTTCAGGAACTTAAGGCTTCTGGCAAAGCTCATGGGAGGGATCAGTGATGACGATGTCAGATATGCCATAGAGAGGACAGGTCTTGATCCGGATGATAAGAGGGTATACAGAAAGTATTCCCTTGGAATGAAGCAGAAGCTTGGCATAGCAAATGCAATCATGGGAGAGCCGGATGTCATAGTGCTGGATGAACCTATCAACGCACTTGATGAAGAGTCTGTAGAGAACATAAAGAAGGAGCTGCTGAAGCTGCGTGATGGAGGAAGTCTTATAATCACTGCCTGCCACGACAGGGAGGAGCTGGAATATCTGTGCGATGAGATATATGAGATGAAGGATGGAAGGATAGTACAATAAATGAACATAAAAAAACATCTGCTGCGAACTCCTGTATACCTGGGATCGCAGGGCAGATGTTTATTTTTTTGTAAGAAGAATTATAAGTGTTTTCAAAAACTGCTATATGGGTTATAATACTTTCGATTAAGCCTTTACAGGTTCAGGATAATCAACACCGAAGGTCTCGACTGTTACAGTCTTCATCTTCTGTTCCTGACGAGGCTTGTCATTGTAGTCAGTTGGCACATTTGCAATCTTGTCTACGATGTCAAGTCCCTCGATAACCTTACCGAAGGCAGCGTAAGCACCGTCCAGATGAGGAGATGTCTTATGCATGATAAAGAACTGTGAACCTGCTGAGTCAGGCATCATGGAACGGGCCATTGACAGCACTCCGGGAGTGTGGGCCAGATCGTTCTTGAATCCGTTCTGTGAGAATTCACCTTTGATTGAGTATCCAGGACCGCCGATGCCGATTCCCTGAGGGTCTCCACCCTGTATCATGAAGCCTTTTATTACACGATGGAAGATTATTCCGTCATAGAAGCCTTTCTTGATCAGTGAGATGAAGTTGTTTACAGTGTTTGGAGCAATGTCAGGATAGAGTTCTGCTTTCATGACATCGCCATTTTCCATAGTGATAGTAACTATTGGATTTGCCATGTATATCATTCCTTTCTTGGTATAAGATAGGGTAATGATAACATCAGTTAACAGAACAGGCAAATGAAATTTGCAGATACAGAAGGAGAAAGAGATGGATTGGAGAAACATAGCAAGACCCGTTATTATAATAGCGCTGGCGGTATGTCTGGTGCTGTTCGGGGTATACAAGGTTAAGGAGACGTATACCGGATTTATGCAGGAATATGAGGGCACCTACAGTGCCGGCGGCGGAGAGAAGATCGAGGTTACCATACCTGAGGATACATCTGTCAAGGAGGCAGCATCTATACTTAAAGATGCGGGGCTTATAAAGTATAAGCTTGCATTCCAGCTCAGAATGACCGGCTCGCAGTACAGCCACAGTCTTCAGCCGGGTACTTACACACTCACAACAGGTATGTCGACATTGGATATGATAAAGACTCTGTGTTACGTGGAGTCGACCAGAGAGGTAAAATATACACTGACAGTTCCTGAGGGATTTACGGTTGAACAGATCGCTGACAGATGCGAGGAGCTGGGCTTCTGCTCTGCAAAGGAGTTTCTTGAGGCGTGCAAGTCGGGAGAGTTTGAGTATCCGTTTGAGATACCTTCATCGGAAGTCAAGTACGCATTACAGGGCTTCCTGTTCCCTGCTACTTACGACATATATGCAGATATGACTCCAAAGGAGCTCATACAGGACATGATAGACAAGTTTAACAGCATTTACACAGATGACTTCAGGAAGAAGGCAGAGGAGCTTGGATATACAGATTTTGAGGTTCTCACCATGGCTTCCATAGTTGAGAAGGAGTGTAAGCTGGATTCAGACAGAGCGATGGTTGCGGGAGTATTTATCAACAGATTGAATGATGACATGCCTCTTCAGGTAGATCCATCTGTTCTCTATGTTGTGACTGACGGTCAGTACAATCAGGCAGAACTGTCATATGATGATCTGGAGGTTGATTCACCGTACAATACCTACAAGTACACAGGACTTCCTGTCGGCCCTATATGTAATCCGGGCGAGGCATCCATAGAGGGTGTCCTGAATGCGGTTAAGCATGATTACTACTACTACCTGACATCAGATGAGAGCCAGGGAGCATGTATCTTTAATAAGACATACGAGGGACATCTTGCTGACATAGAAAAGGCTGATGCAGCCAAGGCGGAAAAGGAAGCTGCAGAGGGTGATGGATCAGAAGATGGCTCCGATGAAAGCACTGATTCAGAGTAAAAAAATATAGACAAAATTATATAGCGAAAATTATCTAAAAGGGTATAAACTGCTTGCGATATATAGACTTTTTATATATAATAAAGGAGTATGTACCCTTTTGGGTTTTTATGCATCTAGTTATGCGCTTATGGAGGTGCGATAGGAGGAATATTTGATGAGGAAAATAAGTTTCAAGGTAAGAAATATCGGCTCTGAGAAATATTTGTCATATATTCTGAATGATGATTGTGAGTTTGACGAGGAGTTATTGGATTATCTGGAGGAGAACCGGATTCCTGAGCTCATTGATATCATTTATGAAGAGGATGATGAGAACGATTATCTTACATATAACGTTACAGGCAGGACAACGGTTGACGCACTCCTTTCGAATACGGTAAATGCTGAGAAGATATTGGGGATAATCAGAGGGGTAGCTTCTGGTATAGTTAATTTACGTGATCTTGGAATACCGGCATCATATGTGGTTCTTCACAAGGAGTTTACATATGTTAATCCGGTTACATACGATGTTGGAATGTTATGTGTTCCAGTTGAGTCAGAAGCCAATATCAATGCCGAATTCAGGATGTTCGCAAAGGACTTGCTGACGAGCGTTATTTATGATGACAGTGAGGATTGCAACTATGTGGCAAAGCTTCTCAATCTGTTGAATGCGGATAAGTTCACAGTGAGAAACTTCTATGCACAGCTCACAGAGCTTATGGAGTCTGCAGGAATGCAGGTGGAGGAGAACTTCGTTGATATAGGCTCAGATATGTCGGTTTCACAGTCTTCGGTTGACACGGCGGCATCTGATACAAGTATGGATGATCTGCCTGAGTTTGAGGACGTGTCATTTGGCGATGATGAGGAAGACGAGCTTGATGAGGTAGAGGAGATCAGTGACGAGGCGGCCGCAGCGAATGCGATATTCAAGGATCTTGATCTTGATTCGGATGAGACGAAGAAAGAGAATGTATCAAGCGAGATAGATATGTCGGTATTTGATGACAGCGTTCTTGAGGAGCTCGAGTTAGATGAGAGCCTTGATGAGGAAGAAGAGGATGACGAGGAGGGCATGACAGAGGCTCTCACATCAGATATGGCAGTACATGAGCCATCAGGACTTACAGAGGTTGCAAAGGCTGCCGATGGAGTTACGGAGGTTGAGCTTGACAAGAAGGATGAGCAGAAGCCGGTTCTGATATCTACGGACGAGCTTATGGATAATCCACCTGTTGTTAAGAATATCAAGATCAACCGTGCGAAGATCATACAGAAGGCGGTTGCTGAGACAGAGGAAGCTCAGATAGATAACCCTACAGAACAGATAGTTGCACCACAGTTCATGGACGGTGACCAGCCGGAGCCTGAGACGAATATGGATCCGGTGAAGGAGAAGGCAGAGGAGCCTGAGCAGAAGGGCACAGGAAGCACTGTTGAGCTGACCGGAGGAATGAACGTAGTTAAGGATACCGAACCTGAGAAGGCAGCGGTTAACAGGAACGCTCCAAAGGCTATGCCATATATAGTCCGTGTCAACACAGGCGAGCGAGTTATGGTCAACAAGGCTGTGTTCAAGATAGGAAAGGCGGCAAGAGGTGTTGATTACCATGTCGGTGGTAATGGTGCCATCAGCAAGGTACATGTCATCATCTACCAGAGAGAGGATGGATGTTATCTGAAGGATAACAAGGCGACAAATGGCACATATCTCAACGGAGCGCGCCTGGATGAGAATGCAGAGCAGAAGCTTTCAAACGATGCCATGATAAGCATCGGTGGAGAGGACTTTATCTTCAAATTAAGTTAATATACACCACCCACGATGTGGGACAAGAGCAGGTAGCAATACCTGCTTTTGGTGTTTGAATGAAGAAATAATTTTTGACGGAAAATATGCGGATTTAGACGAAAGGGATTGAAAAAATGAACAGAGAAAAGGTTGTTGTAGTTCCGGCGGGGGAAACTTACAGAGTGAGTTACAGTCTGGATATCAGTGATGTGATAGATGCTAAAGTGTATGATATGAGCAGAAGCGGATCTATGCCTGAGATGGCACCGTGTGACATGCAGGAGAATGCCGGAGTCAGGGTGTTCAATTATCAGATCGATGACAAGAAGCCTCTTGCGGAGATACTGAGACAGGAGATGAACAAGAAGGAGATACTCACACTTCTGTACAACATTCTGCATGCACTGGAGATGTTTGGTAAGAATATGGTTTCGCTCAGCTATGTTGCAAGGGACGAGCAGTGTGTATTTGTATCGCCTGAGACATACGATGTCTGCTTTATTGTCGCTCCGGTACAGAAGGAAGTGACAGATCTCAATGAGGTCAGAGCATTTGTGAAGTCGGTGATAGTTGATGCGAGATACTCAGAGAATGACAATGACAATTACGTAGCACGCCTTATAAACTGTGCGAATATGAGAGGTACATTTTCAAACTCGGACATGAAGAACGAGGTTAAGGCGATGCTTGCAGAAGCAGGCATAGACGCTGCTGAGATAGACAGAACGCATATGAAGCGCTGTGTCGATCTGCGCACAGAGGTTTTTCTTGTCTGCCATTGGGCTTCGTCCTTTCCTTTTTGATTTGCAAAGCAAGCATACTGTAAACTTTGGCACAAAGCTATTCACAATAAGCACTAAGAAATACTCGTAAAACGAAGCAGTTTACCAACTAAAATCATCTTTCAGCCATTTCTCTTCTGGATGGCCCTCCGATTTTCTGAAATCACGCAACGCATTTTGGGACTCTTCATATTCCTCCTGCGTCGGAGCACAATCACTTTTTATTACAAAGTCACGAATTTTATCCAGTGCCCAGCCATCTGTGAGCAGCGCTGCCGCACCGCGCAGTTCAAAATAATTGAACACGAAATGCTCTCCATAGTTAAACAGGCTCGTCGCAGTCTGCTCTCCCTGGTGCTGCTTAATGAGACACAGCTCCACATAGACGGCATCGTAAAAAAAGTCCGAAGTCTCCTCTTCCTCTTCGAGCAGATACTGCGCATAATCTTCCCACTTATCCATTGCCTGCTCTGTCATGTTCGGCAGCAATTCTTTGATTCTGGTTTCAAATTGTTCTTTCTGCATGATCGTCTCCTCATCATTTATTCTCTTCTGTCTTTACCTCTATTGACGAAGCTTCTTTTAAGCTTCGCATAATGAACTCCACACACGGGATGGCAACAGAATTGCCCAGCGCGCGATATCTTGCCGAGTCCGACGCGCCGGGGATATTTGTCCAGTCATCCAGAAACCCTTGCAGGCGCTCACATTCCAGTGGGGTGAGTCTGCGGATGAGCTGCGCGTACTGACGATCCGGTTCCATGACCAGATCCGTTGCGTCCTTGGATTGTCTGGCGCTTTGTGTGCTGGCAATATCGTCATCTTTGAATTCATCCACACGCTGCCGCGCATAGACCGCGTGCCGGTCTAATCCCGAGGATTGAGTTATCCCGAGATTGCCTTGCAGCGGTTCACAAATCTCTTGGTTTTTCACTGCTTTCTGTGTGCTGTCCACAAATAACCTCCAGATAAGAAAAATTATAAAAACACCTCTATAATGTAGCTGGCGGCATAGGCCGACTAACTGCATTCAGAGGTGTTTTTATGTCTGAAATTGTATTTGAAGTTTTATGTGCAGAAGTGTTGGAGGCGTTGCGCGGGTTGGGGCTTGGCAAGTTCAGCATCCGAAACTATTACTACGAGGGGATGCGGCCAATTATAAAGGCATATCGCTCGGAGGGGGTGATATTTTACAGTATTCCCTTTACGAGCGAAGTTGTAGATCGCTTTCGTGCAGAACACGAAAATGGTTTGGTTTCTGACCACGTTTGGATGAGCATCAGAAAAGCAAAAGCCCTCTTTGAGGAGTATACACAAACCGGAGAAATAATCTGGCAGCGTCTCAAACCCGAACCCAAAGTTTGCATATCGCCATATTATCAAGAAATCTTATTTGGTTTCCGAAAGCATGAAGCGAATACGAGATCCATTGGATACGGGAGCTTACGGGATGAGGAAAATATCTGCCGGAGATTCTTTGCATATCTTGATGCCAATGGCCGTCATAACTGCAAAGATATCGATTTGACAATAGTCAATGATTTTCTCATAGTCATTGCGCCTCAACGGAAGTCCAGCATAGATAGAGTGACTTCTACACTAAGACACCTGTGCGAATACCTTCTTTCCAAAAAAATATGCAATGATTTTAGCACCGCGTTGACTGCTCGTCCTGCGCCTCGGAGAAAACTGCGGCCTGCTTTCTCGGCAAGAGAGGTGGGTATCGTCATGGAAGCAGCTGCAAAAAGTCCGGCCCTATCTCTCCGCGATACTGCGATGTTCTCCATTGCCGCCAGCTTGGGAATGAGAGCAGGCGACATCGTTCGTTTAACGCTGTCGGATATTGACTGGATTCACCACGAAGTGCGCTTCGTACAGGGCAAGACTGGCGTTGAACTGTGTTTACCCCTCGAAGCGTCAGTGGGAAACGCCATTGCGAATTACATTCTGCACGAGCGCCCAAAAACAAAGTCTCAAGTTCTTTTTGTACGGTCCCGTATACCTTTTGATGCCATGACTTCAACAGCTGCGGGAGACCGCCTCAGAAAATACATGAAACTCACGGATATTGAGTACACTCCGGGAGACGGAAAGGGCTTCCATAGCTTTAGAAGATATGTCGCCAGTTCCATGATAAATTATGAGGTACCCGTCGATACCGTGAAAGAAATTCTGGGCCATACGCAGATGGATTCAATGAAGTCCTATATGCGTATCAGTCGTGAAAAGTTGGCAATGTGTTCGCTCAGCCTGAATGGCATCGAAGTACGCCAGGAGGATTTGCTGTGAAGTATGCATTTCATGGAGCATTTGCTCCCTACATTTATGGCCTGATAGAAAAGAAACGATCTCTCGGCTATGATTATTACGAAAGCGAGCGCATTCTCCGTACCTTCGATGAGTTCTGCCGAGAGCAGTTCCCGTGCGAAACCCACTTGACTGCGAAAATTGTCATGAGATGGGCCGAACAGACTGGAACCGAACAAAACCTGTTTCGGCTGAATAGGGTATCCGTGATCCGAGAACTTGCCAGGCACATGAACAGCGTAGGCTGTCAAGCCTATATCCTGCCGCTTGATTTCACAAAGAAAACCGGTCGCCATATCCCTTATATTTTCTCATACGAAGAATTAGCCAGATTGTTTCGAGAAATAGACTCCTGCGCTCCCAGTCTCAACGCACCAACGAGACATTTGGTCGTGTCCGTGATTTTTCGCATGATCTACTGCTGCGGTCTCAGACCGGTAGAAGCAAGACGCCTCCGCAGAGAAGATGTCAGTCTGCGCGACGGGGTTGTGAAAATTCTGGAATCCAAAGGACATAAAGACCGAATCGTTGTACTCTCTGAGAGTATGCTCGCCCTATGTGTGACTTATGACCAGCGTGCAGACACGATTTATCCTGACCGAAAATACTTCTTTCAGAGTCCAAGTGCCAGAGGAGATGGGATGTATTCTATGGAATGGATGATTCCCACGTTCCGCCGGTTTCTCCATTCCGCAGGTATATTCGGATACGCCGGGGTCACCCCGAGAACTTACGATTTGAGACACTCGTTTGCCACACACCGCTTGTACCAGTGGATAAAGGAAGGAAAGGACGTGAATGCCTGCCTTGCCTATTTGAGCGAGTACATGGGACACGCAAATCTCTCAGATACAGCGTATTATATACATTTACTTCCGACCCTCTATACTGATTTGCCAGAACTACATCTGGACACACTCCAAACGGAGGTGCGCTCATGAGATTGAAGGATGAAAAATTCTATAAAACGGTGCGGGATTTCCTTGACATCTATCTGATTCGGCACAAGGGATATAGCGCAAATACCCAAAAATCGTATCGGGAGGCGTTGAATCTTCTTCTCCTCTACTTCAAAACGGAACTTGACCTTGAATACGTCAATATTGGATTTGAGGATATCACTTATTCCAATATAACTGGATTTCTTGAATGGCTCTCAAGTTCCAGAAACTGCTCACCTGCAACGATAAATCTGCGGTTGATGGCGATTCGTTCCTTTACAAAATACGCCGGAATACTAGACCCTGCAAAAATCCATACCCAAGTGGAAATCAGCAACATTTCCATTCGGAAAATGCCGGGTAAAGTAGTTGAGTTCCTTTCGATGCCAGCCTTGAATACCCTTATGGAGCAACCGAATCGATTGAAAGCAAATGGATATCGAGACTTTTGCTTTATGAAGCTGATGTACGACACTGCAGCCCGTTGCCGAGAATTGGTCAATGCAAAAATCGGTGACCTTGATCTTCGTAAATCGTATACTGCAATTTGCCTCACTGGAAAAGGAAACAAAATGCGTGTGGTACCGATTTCCCCGAGTATGAGTGCCCTTCTCAAAGAGTATATGGATACCGTTCATCCCATTGAACAAAGACAGAATAGTGATTACCTGTTCTTTACAACACTCCATGGCCGCAGGACCAGAATGTCAACCGATACCGTGTCCCTCTTTATGAAAAAGTATGGCGAACTTGCAAACCATATTTGTTCTGAAGTTCCCAAACGGGTACATCCTCACCAACTCCGACACTCCCGAGCCATGCACTTGTATCGTGCCGGTATGCCGCTCGTTCTTCTCGCGGAGTTTCTTGGACACGCCGATGTCAACACGACTCGTGTCTATGCATGGGCAGATACGGAGACAAAGCGTCAGGCAATCCAAAAAATCTCTGGAAATTTGAGTGAAAGTTCCGTTGCGCCTATTTGGGAAAACGATGAGGAGATGATAAAGCGCCTTTATGGATTAGCGTGATTTTACCATAATTCAACAATAACCGCAAGGCGGCGACCGTTTGGTTTCCTCCGGCCGCCGCAAATTTATTATTCGGAGGTTTGATAGTGAAATGCCCAGAAAAAACACCTTATCTCGGGCAAAAAGCAGTATAGTGACCGACTCCCTCAGGATAACTCAATCCTCGGGATTAGACCGGTTATCTGGATATCCAGATAATCTTTCACAAGTTGTAATTGTGTATGCAAGATTTTCCTGATATCCACAGCCGTTGCCGCCGTTTTCCGGCTGGCGGTCGATGATGTTGCCGACGATACAGTAGACTTCGTTTGGCTCCTGCACCAGCGGAGTGTTGCCGCCGCCTGTACCATAGCGTGCTGTGACCGTTGGACTGACTTCGCCGGACTCCCGGATACGGGCATCAACACCATGATTCTCATATACCAAGCACCGATAAGGCATGTGCGTGCGTATCAAAGGAGTACGGCGCTTT
>OGZO01002464.1_pt1 | contig 12676 bp, 10 predicted proteins | sample 1576721 | NCBI WGS metagenome assembly OGZO01 (sample SAMEA3541516, study PRJEB24748) | human gut metagenome | biome: human gut; feature: human-associated habitat; material: faeces | place: China | collected 2012 | reverse complement strand
TTCGTAGGAGACATGCCTTCCCTGATCGATCAGGGAAGGCATGTCTCCTACGAAACCGGTTTTGTGTATCTGGTGAAATTTTTCCATCTGATTTTCGGAGAGGGATCTTATCTTCCGATCTTTGGCTTCTTTTCCCTGATTACAGTCTTCTTTTTCCTGAAGGCACTGCATGATCAGGCGGACTGGTATGTATTTTCCCTGTTCCTGTTATTGACACAGGGATTTTACTTTAATAGTATGAATTCGGTACGTTACTATTTCGCACTGGCACTGGCCATGTATGCGCAGAAATATGTGCTGCGGGGAGAATATGGGAAGTTTCTTCTCTGGGTGCTGCTGGGCTGTACGATCCACAAATCGGTACTGCTGGTCATCCCGGCATATATTGTGATAGATCTCTTGTCCCGGATCCGGCTGAAAAAGTGGCACTATGCGGTTGGCGTATTACTGATCTTATCTCTGATCTTCGGACAGGATGTGTACCGGAATATTATCTTCCGGTTCTATCCCTATTACAAGGATTCCATGTTCGACAACGGACAGTTATCCTATGTCAACATCGCCAAATGCCTGGCAGTGCTGATACTGTGCCTGATCTATTGGAAGGACAGCGCTCAGGAAAATCGCAGAAACCGTTATTACTTCTACCTGAATCTGGCGGGACTGGTGCTCTATTCCTGCGGCTCCTTTATCCCGGAAGTATCCCGAGTGGCATATTACCTGATCCAAAGCCAGATTTTCCTGATTCCGGGTGTGCTGAAGGATGCCAGAAAGGGATGGTTCCGAATCCTGTGTATTATTGGTGTTGTTGTAGCATATCTATTGTATTTCGTAATGCTGTTGCGGGGAATGTATGATGTGGAGATACGGCTGCTTCCGTATCTAAACTGGATCTTTAATTAAAAGAGGATTTAATTTATGAAAGTGCTGTGGGTCTGCAATATCATGCTTCCGGTCATAGCCGAAGCATTGCATAAAGAAGCTTCGAATAAAGAGGGCTGGCTGTCCGGTCTGTTGGAGCAGGTAGCCGCGGAGAATTCCAGTGACCTGGAGCTGGCTGTGGCATTCCCGGTGCCGGCAGATACGGAGGTGCCCCGGAGACTGCAGATAGCAATGCCACGGGAAAAAGAAGACCGGGAGCATTTACAGACAAATACAGATGCTGAAACATATAATATCACATGTTATGGATTCTACGAAGACACCGTACACCCCGACAGATATCAGCCGTTGCTGGAAGAAGAACTGCATCGGATCACGGAAGACTTTTCACCGGATGTGATCCACTGTTTCGGCACGGAATATCCACACACACTAGCAGTATGCCGGGTGTTTCCCCACAAGGAGAAGATACTGGTGGGAATTCAGGGAATCTGTACGTTGTGTGCGGAGGCATATTTTGCCGATATGCCGGAATCGGAGATCCACAAGACCACTTTCCGGGATCTGGTGAAGAAGGATACCCTGCGCAGCCAGCAGGAAAAATTTGCCCGCAGAGGTGTAATGGAGAGGGAAGCAATAGGACTTGCCGGCAATATCACCGGAAGAACCGCCTGGGACAGGGCAGTGACTACCGCGTGGAATCCCAAGGCACATTATTATACGATGAATGAGACCCTGCGGGCTTCCTTTTATGAAGGACAATGGCAGCCGGAGCACTGTGAACCCTATTCCATTTTCGTCAGTCAGGCGGATTATCCTCTGAAAGGACTGCACTATCTGCTGCAGGCCTTGCCACAGATCCGGGAGAAATATCCCCGGGTACAGGTGTATGTGGCAGGAAATGATCTGACGGCATACCGGACGTCGAAGGAAAAGCTGAAAATATCGGCATATGGCCGTTACCTGCGCAGACTGATCCGGGAAGGACAGCTGGAGGACAGGGTACACTTCCTCGGAAAACTGACCGGAGAAGAAATGAAGGAAAGATTTCTGAAAAGTCAGCTGTTCCTGTGTTGTTCCTCTCTGGAAAATTCACCGAATTCCCTGGGAGAGGCCATGCTTCTGGGAGTTCCCTGCATCAGTACGGAGGTAGGGGGAATCCCCAGCCTGTTTGATGGCGGAAGGGACGGCCTGTGGTGCCGGGGACATCAGCTGTCGGAAGTGGCTGAAAATGACAAATATGCGTCAGATGCTTCTGGAAGTGAAAATAACATGCGAAATTATAAAACGACAAAAACAGAAGAATTGGAAAATATTGTAAATTCCATGGCAAATTCTATTATCGAAATGTGGAGTTCTCCGGAGAAAATGCTGGAATACTCAAAAAATGCAAGAGAACATGCAAGAAAAACCCATGATAAAGAGCAGAATTTCGCAAAATTGCAGGAAATCTATGCAAATATAGCAGGGAGGAAGGAATGAAGCTGATATTTGTCTCAAACTATTTTAATCATCATCAGCTGCCCTTCTGTGATGCTCTGTATGAATTGCTGGAGGGAGATTTCTGTTTCCTCCAGACACAGCCCATGGAAGAAGAACGGGTGAAGATGGGCTGGCAGGCCGAGGAACGTCCCTACGTGCGCTACGCTGCGAAGAATTCGTGTGCACATAAGTCTGGGGTGGAGAAAACGCCCGGCTCTGAGTCGAACAGCAACGCCGTCACAAATGCGGAAGATTTTGAGAAACTATTGCTTACCGCGGATGTGGTGATCTTCGGCGGATGCGATGACGAAAGCTATATTCAGGAGAGACTGACTGCCGGAAAACCGATCTTCCGTTATAATGAACGCTTATATAAGGAAGGGCAATGGAAGGCTGTTTCTCCGAGAGGCCTGTTGCAAAAATACAAGGATCACACCAGATACCGTAAGGCACCGGTGTATTTCCTGTGCGCAGGAGCCTATGTGCCTTGCGATTATCACCTGATCCATGCCTACCCCGGCAAAATGCTGCGCTTCGGCTATTTCCCGGAGACCAGGCATTACGAGGCAGGGCAGCCCTTCAATCACAAAGAACCGGGCAGTATTCTGTGGGCGGCCCGGATGATCGACTGGAAGCATCCGGAGCTGGTGGTGAAAACAGCATCTTATTTAAAAGAACATCTGGAAGAAAATACGTTTCATATTACCATGATCGGCGGAGGGGAACTGGAGGAAGAGACGCATCGCCTGGCAGAGGAACTCGGAGTGACCGACGTGATCACCTTCCCCGGTTTTCAAGGCCCGGAAGAAGTCCGGGCGGCCATGGAAAAGTCAGAAATCTATCTGGTCACCAGTGACCGCAAAGAAGGCTGGGGGGCAGTGGTGAATGAAGCCATGAACAGCGGCTGTGCTGTGGTGGCAGATCATATGATCGGAGCGGCTCCCTGGCTGATCCGTCAGGGAGAAAACGGCAGGATGTACCGGGACGGTGAGGAACAGGAATTATTTCGGACCGTGGAACAGCTTCTCAGGGATCCCGGAGAGTGCCGCAGACTGGGAGAAAACGCACAGCAGACCATTGCCGGGGAATGGAATGCCCGGACGGCTGCGGAAAGATTGATCGAACTGTGCCGGAAAATGAAGTTCTTGCCAGAAATGTCAGAAGAACGGGAAATGCCGGATGCCGGCCAGGATGTGATGCAGGACATCACAACACCTGCCCCGGTGATTCCACAATTATGGAATGACGGCCCCTGCTCTCTGGCCCCTGTGATCCCGGAGCGGTCTATGTATAGGAGAATAAACAGTGAACAGTAGTGTAACCAAGCAACCGCTGATCAGCGTGATCGTGCCGGTGTACAATATCATACCGTATCTGCCCCGCTGCGTGGAAAGCCTGCGGACACAGACTTACGAAAATCTGGAGATCCTGCTGATCGATGACGGTTCCACGGATGAGACACCGGCATTATGTGACCGGCTGGCAACGGAGGATGAGAGAATCCGCGTCTTCCATAAAAAGAACGGCGGGCCTTCTTCCGCCCGGAATTTCGGATTACAGCAGGCCGGGGGAGAATATGTGGGCTTTGTGGACAGCGATGACTACGTGGATGCGGATATGTATGAGCGGCTGTACGGGGCAATCGAAAAGACCGGAATGCCCGTAGCGCAGGTCGGCAGAGATGAAATCGACAAAGACGGCAATATTTTACCGAATATCTGCGAGCCGGTGGCAACGGAACAGGTGATCCCGGCAGAAGGTTTTCTGAAGGAACTTCTGATGCACCGCGGAGACTGCTCCTTCTGTACCAAGCTTTTGCGGAAGGACCTGTTTACCATAGAACAATTTCCGGTGGGGGCACTGAATGAAGATTTTCATTTATTAGTAAAAATGCTGACCCGGGAGGAAAGTGCAGTTCCGGGGATTGCATGCATTCCCGGACAGGCGTATCATGTATTTTATCGTCCGGACAGCAATACCAGAGACAAGAACCGGTTCTCCAGAGTATTCACCGACAATATCGACAATGCGGACATGGTGCTTGCACTGGTGGATAAAAAATATCCGGAGCTGTCGGAAATCGCATTCCGGTTCGGGATCTTCCAGCGGCTGGATTATCTGCTGCACATCCCTATCGCCCAGATGACCGGGGACAACGCATTCTACCGCAGGGTGGTGCGTGACTTGCGTCACGGCTGGTGGAGAGCCATGAAAAATCCCTGGCTTACCAAAAAGAACAAGTGTTATCATACACTGTTTGCCATTGCACCGAAGGGAATCCGGGTACTGCATAAGAAACTGAAGCACATAGAGTGATGCCCAACGTAGAGGCAGGATAGAACGGGCAACACAGCAACCATAGAATAAGGAATGAGTTACGTTACATGAAGAGAAAATTGGCATTTCTGGGAGCAATTCTCCTGGCGGCATTTATATTCACCTACGAGGGCAATACCTATCAGACGCATGCATTGGATGAAGAAGATCAGGCATGGATCGAAGAAGCACGAGGGGCTTTGCAGAATATCGTAGAAGACCGGGAGGTCATGGCACTGGTCTATCTGTGCGATGATCTGACGATCCGTGCGGAAGCGGCGGAAGACAGCACAAAAGTGGTCACCGTGCCCAGTGGACAGATGGTGGAGATCCGGGATGTGACGGTGGATGAAAACTATCAGGTCTGGGAAAAAGTATCCGCCGAGGTAAAGGGCAAGGTCTACGAGGGATATATCCCCCGGGATTATCTGGCATGCTCGGATGAACGTTTTCTGGAATGGGAAGAACTGTACGGCATGAATCCCGGAGCGGCGGTTATGCTGGCAGAGGAAAATGCCACCGGTGTCTATGCGGACATCGAGCAGTTCCCGGAGAGCTACCGGCCGGCATTGCAGGCTTTGAAACAGAAACATCCCAACTGGACCTTTGTACGACAGAATACCGGACTGGATTTCCAGACCGCAGTCAACAACGAACTGCAGGGTGGAAAAAGTCTGGTCTATAAGAGTTACGGGGATTATTGCAAGGAAGGACAGCACAGCCCCAACTGGTATTTCGCTTCGGAAGATGTACTGAAATTATACATGGACCCCAGAAATTCCCTGCAGGAGAATGCTATTTTCCAGTTTGAACAGCTGACCTACAACGCAAGCTATCATACGGAAGAAGCGGTAAAGAATTTCCTCGAGGGAACCTTCATGAACAGCAGTCAGAACGCACCGGAGACCTCAATGAAATTCTACCATATTTTCTGGTCCATCGGTGCGGAGGAGAACCGGCAGGTCAGCCCGTTCCATCTGGCAGCCAGAGTACTGCAGGAGCAGGGAGAGGGGACATCCCCGCTGATCTCCGGCACCTATCCCGGTTATGAACATTATTACAATTATTTCAATGTGGGAGCTTCCGGCAGTACCAATGAAGAAGTGATCCGCAATGGATTGAATTATGCCAAAGATCATGACTGGCATGGAGCCTACTACTCGATCCTTGGAGGAGCGGAAGTAATCTCCGCAAGCTACATACGTAAGGGCCAGGATACCCTGTATTTACAGAAATTCAATGTATCCCCCACTGCCAGCAATCCGGTATATACCCATCAGTATATGCAGAACATCTCAGCACCCACCAGTGAGGCACTGAGCATGAAGAAACTGTATGAAAGTGCGGGAGCGCTGGAGAATACCTTTGTCTTCAAGATTCCGGTCTATGAAAATATGCCGGCCAGCCCCTGCCCGATGCCGACTTCCTCTACCAATGTGGTATTGCAGGTACCGTCGGGTTACGATGCTTCCACGATCTACGTGGACGGTATTGCCTATACACCACAGGTGCGGAATAACCGCCGTATCGTCAAACTGCCGAACGGAAATGCCCAGTCGGCGGTGGTGTACCGGTATAATGAGAACGGAGCGCCCATCGGCATGTATGTCTGGACCCTGGAATATCGTAACAATGCCTATGTGGCCACAGAACAGCCGGGACTTACGGATCTGCTGACCTATCACGGATTTTCCATCCGGATTACCGGAAAAGCGGGAATCCGCTTCAAGACCGGCATCAGTACGGACCTCAGAGCACAACTGCTGGGAAATGGTGTGAACGGCTATCATCTGAAGGAATACGGAACACTGGTCATGAACAATGCCAACCGGACAAGCTATCCCATGATCAAAGGCGGCGAAAAAGTCATCAGCGGACTGGCTTACGGTACGAATGCCAACGGCACCCATCAGGATAGTATTTATGAGACCGTGAGTGGCAGATACCGGTTCACTTCCGTACTGGTCGGCCTTCCGGCAAACCAGTATAAGGTGGAATATGCATTCCGCGGATACATCATCCTGAACAAGGATGGCAAGGACATTACCATTTACGGTCCGGTGCAGGCCCGCAGCATCTATGCTCTGGCACAGCAGGTCCTGAACATGGGAACCTATGCACAGGGCTCGGAGGCGGATACTTTCCTGCGAAAACTGATCAGTGATGCACAATAGTTAAGAATGAAAAACAGATAGGACAAAAAGATGAAAAGAAAAGCAACAAGATTTCTGGCACTGGCCATGAGCGCTGTTCTGGTAACATCCCTGACGGCCTGCGGAGATGGCAGTGATGAAAATGCGAAGGATGCCGTGACTCCCGTAGAGGCACAGCCGATGCTCTCAGAGCTGGAGCTGGAGATTCTCAATCTGGAGACAAAATATAATAAAGGAGAGTTTACCCAGGAGGATTATCTGTCATTGGCCGATGCCTACAACAGAGCGGGATACATCCGCAAACAGCGGGATATGCTGGAACAGGATTACCGGCTCTATGCGGATGAGGAAGCATTTGCTGCTCTACAGGAGCTCAGCGTGAATCTGGAGGAAGAGACAGAGGGGATCCGCAGCCGTGCACAGGAAATGCAAAATGATCTGGAGCTGACCGAGTATCTGGGTGAGAGCGTGAATCTCATCGACAGCGAGGACTGGTTCACCACCATGATGCCCAAACTGAAAGAAGGACAGCGAAACTACTATCTGGAAAGAGACAGTCAGCCTCTGCTCTATGTACAGACCGGCTATACGGAAGAGGGACAATGCTTCTCCAGGGTGTGGTATACCGGAAGTGTCACGAAACGTTTTCTGAGCCAGGAGGGTGCAACGATCCGGCTGGTAACAGTGACAGCGGCCGGTGCGGACGAGAACATCGCGGATCCGGCAGAAACTGAGAATCCCGATGCCACACAGGAAACGGGAACCACAGAAGCCAGAGCCCGGGAAAATACAACGACAGAGATTTCGGATACAACAGCGCCTCTGGCAGATACACCGGAAACCATGAAGGACTGGAACGGTACCTTCGAAGCCTGGAGCGTGGACAGCGCTACCGGGAGCATTACCCATGAACAGGGAACCATGCAGGGCGGTGTGCTCACGGGAGACTATACCTGTGATGTCCATACCGGAGAAGGTGCGCTGGATGTCTATTCCCTCTGGAGCAACCGGGAGGGCATGGAGTATATCACTTACACGGGAAGCTTTGATTCCGAAGGAAAGATCCTGACAGAGCAGCCCTCCGAAGAAATCAAGAAAAAACTGCTGGAGGGAACAGATTATACGGATCTGATCCTCTATGCCTATGATGCTACCGGTGAGAACTGCCTGTGGCAGGGAATCGGCGGGGATATTACCGCAGAGGAGTATCGTTTTGGCGGGGAAATGATCGGACTGGAGACCCGTCCGGAATACACGTCCTATGAGGTGACAGAGGATATGACAGCAGAAAACAATGCAAATACAGCAGAGGGAACCGGTGCCGCCACGGACGGCGGAGAGAAAGGCAACGCAGCGGACAACACCACGGGTGCCATAGACAGTGATACCCCGCAGATCCGTATTTTTGACGGAGAAGTACAATGGTTTGACGGAAAATACTGGGTCAGCGCCGGTGCGGTCAGAGAAATGGCAAAACAGGATCCTTTTGCGGCTTATGAAGAAAATCATGATACCACTGCATCCGGAAGCATCACAGGAAGCATTACCGGCAAAATCACCGGCAGTGCAGATGGCAACAGTACAGCCGGTAACGATGGGCAGACGATCACCGGCAGCGGAACCGTGTCGGGAGACAAGACCGGTGGAAGTATTCAGAAACCTGCAGCCACCCAGAATCCCGGCACCACGCCAAAGCCAACGACCAAACCTGCTGCGACAAAGCCTGCAGTCACTCCGACCCCTGCGCCCACACCGGCTCCGACCCCGGAACCTGCGCAGGATGATGACGATGACGACGATGATGACAGCGGCAGCAGTGATTCCGGCAGTAGTGATTCTGGCAGCAACGATAGCGGAAGCAGTGACAGCGGCAGTTCCGGTGGAGACAGCGGCGGAAGTGATGTAGATATGGACTGGACACCGGATCTATTGTAAGAAAGGATATTTTATACCAATGAAACTGACAGAACGAAAGAAAATGATATTGATCCACATCGCGTGGATCCTGGCACTGGCGGTGATCCTGTGGCCGCTGTTTACGATCGCAAAATACGATTATCCCTCTGCAGATGACTGGTCTTTCGGAAAATATATGTACCGGGCAATGCAGGCCGGAGAAGGAATCGCCGGTGTATTTCATGCGATATACCAGACATTGGAACAAAATGTGTGGGAAGCCAGATTTTCCATACTGATTCTGTCGGCTTTGCAACCTGCGGCATTTGGAGAACATTTTTACCAGATCACCCCCTATCTGATGATCGGTTCCGTGATCCTGTCCCAGTTCCTGCTGCTCAGAGAATGCATTGCGGGCCAGGCAAAGGAGAACCGCTGGCTGATCCTGCCCATCGGTATTCCCATGGCAATTCTCCAGGTGCTTTACTGCCCCTATCCGGAGGAAAGCTTTTATTGGTATAACGGTTCGGTGAATTACACTTTTGTGTATAGCTTGTCACTGGTCCTGCTGACACTGTATCTGGAAATTGCGCTTCGCGAGACCGGCAAGGCAAAGCGGGTTGTGCTTACCGTGCTGGCCTGCCTGCTGGCGATTCTGGTGGGTGGTAACAATTTTTCCACCAGCGTATCCACCATGTGCCTGTTGATCTGTCTGCAGATCTTATTCCTGATCTGCCGTAAAGATGCATTTCGCCGGACCTGGATCGTGACTCTGTTAGAGACACTCAGCGTATTGATGTGTGTGACTTCTCCGCTGACAGCCACCAGACTCAACGGCAATTTTGGCGGCAGCACAGCCACTTCCCCGCTGATGGCCATCTGGCTGTCCCTGGAGAGAACTTTTCTGAATATTATCAGCTGGACGAATCTGAAGGTCCTGCTGCTACTGGTTCTGCTGATCCCTTTCTTCTGGAAAGCGGTCAGAAAAATGAACTATGAGTTTCGCTTCCCCGGCCTGTTTACTGCGCTGACCTTCGGAGTATACGCCTCCCAGGCTACTGCAACGATCTACGTGGACGGCACCATGGGCGGCGGCAGGCAGGGAGCTATCCTGTGGTATTTCTATGTGTTGTGGATGGTGGCCAATGTACTGTACTGGTGTGGCTGGATCGCAAAGCGGGTTCTGAAAGCGGAAAAGAGCGAAAAGGCAGACCTGTTGGCACAGAAATACCTCCTGCGTTATTTTGCAGTGACGGGGGCACTTCTGGCAGCAGTCGTTCTGTTCGGCAATGTCCAGAGCACCACCAGTTACCGTGCCTACCGCATGTGGAGAAACGGCTGGGCACAGGCTTACGGCGCCGGCTGGGAAGAGCGGATCACGGTGCTGAAGGATGATTCCGTGAAAAATCCGGTATTCCGACCGCTGAATTATGTGGAACTGCTCATGTATACCGATCTGCAGCCCGAGAATGGCTATGTGTGGGTAAATACGGCCTGCGCGGAGTATTATGGGAAGGAATCTGTGACGGTGGTAGCCGGGATGGCGGGAGAATAATTGCAGGATATTATGGAGAGCTGCTTTTCTTCCAGACAACAGGTGAACAATTACCTGATCTGGGCAATCCGGATGATCAACAGTCCGGTAAGTACAATAGCAAAGACACTTCTTGAAGATGAGGGACTTCGAAATATAGTAGAAGAGAAAAGCAAAAACACTCAGGACTTTTACACGCGTTTTTTCTCCGGGGTGCGAAACAATAAGGAAACAGGAGACAACCCTGGGGAAGAAATGCTTGCGGTATGTCTGCATGTCCTTGCAAAATTACCGGAAGAAGAGGGGAAATTTTGTGTGATTACAGATGATAAAGGCGCCGCAGGTAAAATAGATGCCTCTTTCAGACGGGTGAACCGGAGATACCGGGGAAAACGCGTTATTCTGTTCAGTACCCCTAAACTGGTACAGGCATTATACAATGAAGGGATCGCAGCAGAAGCAGAGGAATTACTGCCAATATTGCATGCCGGCAACAATGGAATCATCAAAATCCTCGGAACTGAAATCTACGATATAGACAATCGGGAGATTACATTGGACTGTGCAGAGGCGGCACGGAAAATAGTGGAGAAGAAGATACATATTGCGTTGTAGGGAAGGCATCGGTGGAATATCGGTGCCTTTCAGACTTGGAAATACTTTAATGAAAATGAGAATTTATGGACCGATAAAGAAAAGCTTGTACTTATACCGCAAATTGTTTAAAATATAGAAGAGTATGCAATGACAGCAAAGAAAATGAGGATAGCAAAATGGACTTTACAATAAAGGGCAAGACGTTTCATATATGGTCATGGAAGAGGATAGTATATACCATCTGCTTTTTCATGTTTTGCCTGATCGATCAGAGAACCAAGACCGGTTCCGGTAGAGAGGGCTATATTGAGACTTTCCGCAATATGACCGGCAGCATTATGGCAGTGATACTGCTGTCCCATTGCAAATGGGGAGAGATCAGGGCACATAAGCTTCCTTATCTGCTCTGGACGATTCTGGGTGGAGCTGTGGGGATTGCCTATGTAGTGGGAGTAACTTCGTTTGATCCTTTTGTGAACGGTCGAGTGTTGTTATCGTTGGTCTGCTCATGGGCGTAGTTGGTGTTACCGGTATGCTGGCAGGCGCAACCGTTTCTGGTTTCGTTCTGGCAATCATGATGTCCAACTCCGGCGGTGCTTGGGACAATGCGAAGAAATACATCGAAGCAGATCACCTGGGCGGAAAAGGCTCTGATAACCACAAAGCTGCTGTTGTTGGCGATACCGTTGGTGACCCATTCAAGGATACCTCCGGTCCGGCAATCAACATCCTCATCAAACTGCTGTCGATGGTTTCCATCGTATTTGCAACCGTTGTTGCAAACTGCTCTTTGATCAAATAGTTTTGATACAGATAAAAACAGATGCACCTGTTGGTGCATCTGTAGTTTTGCGCTTAAAAAGGACTGCCAAAGCAGGCACTGCCACCCAGCTCCTCTTCGATGCGCAGCAGCTGGTTATATTTGGCGGTGCGTTCGCCGCGGCAGGGTGCGCCGGCTTTGATCTGTCCGGCTCCGATGGCAACGGCAAGGTCGGCGATGCTGCTGTCCTCCGTTTCGCCGGAGCGATGAGACAGGATGACCCGGTACCCATTTTGCTGTGCAAGTCGGGCAGCTTCGATGGTCTGGCTGAGGGTGCCAATCTGGTTAGGTTTGATGAGCACCGCATTGGCAGCCTTCATCCCAATTCCTTCGCGGATTCGCTGCGGGTCGGTGACAAACAGGTCGTCTCCCACCAGCTGTATGCGGCTGCCCAGACGGTGGGTCAGCTGCACAAAGCCCTGCCAGTCATTTTCTCCGAGCGGGTCCTCCAGGGAACGGATGGGATATTGAGCGCACAAGCCTTCCCAGTAGGAAATCAGCTGGGAGGTGTTATAGTGCAGCTGGGATTTTGACAGCAGATATTCCTGCTCGCATCCTTGCGTTTGGGCACACCATTCGGAGGCAGCTGCATCCAAAGCCAGCACAAAGTTCTTTCCGGCACAAAGGTTTGCCCGTTCACCGGCTTCGGTCAGCAGCAGAAAGGCTTCTTCTTCTCCGGTCAGGCTGGGAGCAAATCCGCCCTCGTCCCCGACGCCGCAGCTAAGTCCTTTTTCGCACAGCAGCTCTCCTAAGCGGTGGTGGATCCGGCTGCACCACTCGATTGCCTGGGAAATATTCTGCGCGCCCACCGGGATGACCATAAACTCCTGGATGTCCAGGTTGTTGGAGGCATGGGCACCGCCGTTTAACAGGTTCATCATCGGCATGGGCAGGGTGTTGGACATCGCGCCGCCCAGATAACGGTAGAGAGGCAGATGGTATGGCGCTCTTCACGGTCGGTAAGCGTCAGACAATGATCTACCATCTGCTGAATCT